>Ga0181521_10000857_pt1 | contig 37843 bp, 41 predicted proteins | sample PEATcosm2014_Bin_32_FD_119764 | JGI IMG/M metagenome (GOLD analysis project Ga0181521, IMG submission 119764) | Peatland microbial communities from MTU Mesocosm Facility, Houghton, MI, USA - PEATcosm2014_Bin02_60_metaG | ecosystem: Environmental > Terrestrial > Soil > Wetlands > Peat | place...
CTGCTGCGGCGGGAATTTTTCCAGGGCGCGCTCGCGATCTTCCGGCGACATGCGGAAGAGTTGCTGCATGGGGTTGGCGGGGTTGGCGATGTGCGGGCCGCCTTTCGGCGCGCCGTTGGCTCCCTTGGGATTGCCCTTAGGCCCGGGCGCGGCCTTAGCCGCCGGCGGTGCTTTCGGCGGAGGCGGATTCTTGGCGGTCTTCTGGTCGGCCGCCCAGACCGCCGCTACGCAGAGCGAAACCACTCCGGCGAATTGAATGGCGCGAACCATCGTCACATTTGCGAATCGGGCGAATCGGTGTGCAACAGGTGCGTGAACTGGCGGAGGGTCTCCATTTGATCCAGCGCACGTTCCACCTGGTCGGGTTGTAGTTCCACCTGGGCGCTTTCGTGCCGCGCAGCCACCGGCACGGCGGAGGGACGGTCCAGCAGAAGTCCGGCCGTGATCGTCAGGGCCGCCGCCGCCGCGATCGGCAATCCCCGGCGAACCAGGGCGGAGCGCAACGGCCGCGCCACCGTTTCCCACCACGAGACCTGCTCTGCGATGCGCCGGTAAAGACGCCGGTCGAAATCCACGGAGACCGGCAGCGCCTCCCATTCGTCCAGCGCTTCCCAAACCGCCCTCTGGCCGGTTACGAATTCGCGGCACGCCGGGCAGTTTTCCACGTGCGGCGCCAGCCGGGCGCTGCGTTCGCCATCGAGGTCCCCGGAACTGTAAGCCAGCAGGATTTCCGTGCCTTCCCGAATTTCCAATGGGCACTTCATAAACGCCTCTTCTTCCCTAAGCCATGTGGGCCAAGCGGGCGCGCAATGTCTCGTACGCCCGAAATAATAAAGATTTAATCGCAGATTCCGAGCAGTTCAGCACTCTCGCGATCTGCGAGTATTCCATTTCTTCGTACTTGTGCATCAAGACCGCCGCGCGCTGCTTCTCCGGCAGCGTCGCAATCGCCTTGCGCACCTCCTCCAGCCTTACCTGGTAAACCATCCTGGCTTCTATCGTCGGCCGGTTATCGGATACCTGCCTGGCCGGTAGATCGCCCGAATCGTCATCCAACCGTTCCTGCGACTTCTCGTTTCTTCCGTCGCGTAGCGAGTTTAACGCCAAATGCGTCGCGATGCGAAAGAGCCAAGTTGTAAACTTCGCAGTCGGCTCATACGTCCCCCGCGAACGATACACCCGCAGGAAAACTTCCTGCGCCAATTCCTCCGCAACGGCATGATTCTGAACCATCCTATAGAGGAAGTGAACAACCGACGCCCGGTGTTTGTTTAACAACACACCGAAGCTCGCGCCGTCTCCCTCTTTGACGCGAAGCATCAACTCCGCATCGAGGTCCAGGGCAGCCACCGCTCCCCCCATACCGGTCTTAACCCGTTCGTCCATCCGAGGTTGCGCTCCGCGACGGGGAAATTCGCAGCCTATTCCCCTTTGAGCGACCGCTCCATCAACTGCTGGATCGCTTGGCGCGGCGATAACCCAAAGTGTAGCATCCGGAACATCTGCTCCGAGATGGGCATTTCGATGCCGCAACCGCGCGCCAAATCCACCGCCGCGTTGGTCGTTTTGATGCCTTCGGCGACCATCCGCATGCTGCCGACGATCTCATCCAGTTTGCGCCCATGGGCCAGTTCGACCCCCACCGTGCGGTTGCGGCTGAGGTCCCCCGTGCAGGTGAGAACCAAGTCCCCCAGACCCGCCAGGCCCGCCAGGGTTTGCCAGCGCCCTCCCAAGGAGGCCGCCAGCCGGGTCATTTCCGCCAGGCCGCGCGTGATCAGCGCGGCAGTGGCATTGTGCCCCAGTCCCATTCCGTGAATCACCCCTGCCCCGATGGCCACTACATTCTTGATCGAGCCGCCAATTTCTACGCCGATAGGATCAGGACTCGTGTAGAGCCGGAAGGTCGGACCGGAAAAGGCCGCTTGCACGGTCCCGGCGACTTCCGGAAGGTTGGAAGCGACCACCAGCGCCGTGGGCTCGAAACGCGCCACTTCTTTCGCAAACGTGGGGCCGGAAATCACCGCGATGCGCGGGCTGAAGCGCGTTTCCAGCACTTGGCGAATCACTTCCGACGTTCGTAGTAAACTGCCGTTCTCCAGGCCCTTGGTGGCGCTCACGAAGAGCATGGATTCGTCGAGCGAAGGCAGCATCCGCTCGAAAATGCCGCGCGCCAGGTGCGAGGGCATCACGCTCAGAACCACCTCGGCCGATTCCACCGCCTCCGCCAGGCTGCTGGTGATTTCCAGGTGCGTGGGAAGTGGGAATCCGGGGAGATAAACGTCGTTTTCGCGGCTGGATTGCATGCGCTCGGCGAGGTCCCGCTCATAAACCCATAGGCGCATGTGCGGAAAACGCGGTCCCAGCACAATGGCCAGCGCGGTTCCCCAACTGCCCGCGCCCACAATGGCCAATCGCTTCACTTCGCGGCTCCGAAGCGGAACACGTGCTCGGTTCCCGCATGCAGCCGGCGAATATTACTACTATGCTTATAGATAATAAAGGCTCCAGCCAGGACTGCGGCGCTCCACACCGGCCACGATGGTTGTAGAATAAGCCACACGGCCAGCGGAAATGTGGCTGCGCCGATGATCGATCCCATGGAGATGTACCGCGTCCAGGCCACTACCACTACAAAAACGACAAGCGTAGCAGCTAGTGGCAGCGGCGTCAGGCAGAGGAACGCTCCCACAAAACTGGCCACCGCTTTTCCGCCCTGAAACTTGAGGAAAACCGGATAGGCGTGCCCGGCCATTACGGCTAACGCGCTGGCGCTCATCCCGAGCGGGCTGCCGCCGGTGAGGCGCCCCGCCAGCCAGACCGCCAGGTAGCCTTTGCCGATATCCAGCAGCAGGGTGGCGACGGCGGCGGCGCGGCCGGTGGTGCGCAGCACGTTGGTGGCGCCGATATTGCCGCTGCCTGAAGAGCGCACGTCGGCGCCCGTTCGCCATTTGACCAGCAGATAGCCAAAGGGAATCGCGCCTAACAGATAGGCGATCGCGAGAGCCAGGAGGGGAAGCATTATTTTGCCAGCGGGAATTCCGCAAGTTTAGTGTACACGGAACCGGTGGGCCGTAATTGGCTTCGATACAGAAAGAAGCTGCCGGCCCCGAATTCTCCGAAATCCGGATTGCGCAGCGCCGCCATGGCTAACTCCCGCAGCGGCTTCACATCGCTCCCCTCCTTGATGCGCGCCAGCGTGAGATGCGGGGAAAACCGGCGCTTTTCGGGTTCAATCCCCAGCGTGCCGCAGGCCCGGTCGATATCGCCGGCCAGCTCTTCCAGCCCCGGCGCCTCGATGCCGCACCAGAAAACCCGCGGCGCACGCACATTCGGAAAGAAACCGGTGTCCCGGATGTGGACTGCGATGGGCGGCCGCAGCGCCACGCCCGCCAGCGCGGCTTGCAGCTCGCCCAGCCGCTCTTCCGGCCATTCGCCGATAAACTTGGTGGTGATGTGCAGATTGGCGGGCGCGCTCCAGGAAATGCGCGCCGTGGGGCGCAGGCGCGCCAGAAATTCCTCCAGCCGGGCCACCACGTCCGGTGGCAGGTCCAACCCGGTAAACAGTCGCATGGGGCGCTCGTCGTAGGACAGGCCTCCCGGCTTGTCCCGGACCGGCCAGGAGGCCTGTCCTACCTGCCATAATAAAACGCTCGATGAAATTTGGGCCAATTCTAAAACGCGCCTTTTACCAGCGCCCCACCGTGGACGTCGCGCGCGACCTCCTCGGCAAGGTGCTGGTGCATGGGACCACGGCCGGAATCATCGTGGAAACCGAGGCGTACCTGGGCGGCGACGATCTGGCATCGCATTCGGCGCGCGGCGTCACAGGTCGCACGCGCGTCATTTTCGGACCGCCCGGCCACGCTTACGTGTACCTCATCTACGGCATGTACGAATGCCTCAACATTGTGGCGGAGCCCGCAGGCCGGGCCGGCTGCGTGCTCATCCGCGCCCTCGAGCCGCTGGCGGGCATCCAAGCCATGCGCCGGCGCCGGCCGGCCGCCCGCAAACTCCAAGACCTGGCTTGCGGGCCGGGCAAGCTGACCATGGCCATGGCAATCACGCGCGCGCACAACGGCGCGGATGTCACCCGCGGCAGCCTGGTGGTGCGGCAAGCGGCCGAAAAACGCCTGGTCGAGATCCAAACCACCGCGCGCATCGGCATCACCCGGTGCGCCGATTGGCCGCTGCGATTCCTGATTCGCGGGAACCCATTCGTCAAGTGATTCGCAACCCCCAAGCGGCGGCCAGCGCGCTCGATCCGGCTCATCGCGCCATTCTGGAACGCCTCAACGAACCCAATTCCGCCGCGGGATTGGCACGCCAACTCGGCATTCCCCGCCAGAAGTTGAACTACCACCTCCGCCAGCTCGAAGCCGGGCGCCACGCCGGGCCGGCAAATCAGCGGCGGCCAGGGATGAAAGCACTCGTCAGCCTGTTTTCAGTAGCGATTTTGGGAATTCTCGGTGCGCCAACCTGCCATGGCGGCCCCGTTTTTACGTTAGAGTCGCAAACCGGAGGCACTTATAACTACAGCCTCATGGTGACGCCGACAGCTGTCGACATTCCCCCGGGCAATGACATCATCCTCAGCGGCCTTTCCGGAGTCACCGGCGCGAGCGTCACCGGGAGTCTGGGAACGAGCGCTGGTTGCTTCAACCCCGGCGGCTTTTCCCTGTTGTCTTTTACGAGCACCACGGTCACCCTCCAGAACGAGACAGGCTCTCAGTGTCTCGCGCTTGGCACGTATGCGAATCTCGCAGTCACTTCCACGGTGACCACGCCGGGGACGGTCGACTTTGAGATCGACATTCTCAGTGGGCCCGTTTACGGAACCACCGGCGGCCCGGTGGCCGCCGCAGTGCCCGAGCCGGCAGCCGGCGTGCTCGTCTGCCTGGGCATCGCCACGCTATTGCTCTGGCGTTTGCAGCGGCGCGTCTTCCCGTCGACGCGCTGAAAGCTCGCCGATTCGTCCGGCACGCAACAGCAACTACAAAAACCCTATCCGTCTCCCTACCGCCGGCACAGTTCAGGCGCGCCGAACGCCTGGCCAAGCGGGAGAACCGCACCCTGAGCGAGTTGGTCCGGGAGGCCCTGCGGCATTATGAGCAGAAGCAGGACTTCCCCATTAACTATGACCTTGTCGCCGCTCTCCGCGCGGTCCAGGAAGGCGCCAAACAAGCTGGCCTCGACAAGCTCAGCGACCGCGAGATTGACGCCGAAGTCAGTGCCTACCGCAGGGAACGTCTCCCGCCTGCTGGCCATGATTGAGGCCGAGGCGACTATGGCTAGCCCGACCCAGCGCCTGTCCGTCTCCGAGCACGACTCCGACAACCGCATCTACGAATGCGCGGATGCGGCGGCGGCCAGGCGTGGCGTTTGGCCGGATTTGAGCCGGTCACTGGCATCGAGCAGCGTTGGACGGAACGGATTCGCGGGGCGCTGGGAGCCGGTTTGGCGGGCGCCGCGCCCGGAGGCGATTAGCGCCTGACCGAGATTGCTGGATTTTAATTAGGGATTCACAGGGAAAGCGGTCCGCAAATGCAACCGCCGGCCCGCTCATTCGTCTAAAATTAAGTTCCGCGCCCATGCGGTGGTCATCACAGCGAGGATGAAAACCGCGTTCACAACCAAATCTCGCTCCAAGGGTTGGTGTAATCGCATGGCGCAAAGCGGAACCAGGCAGCCACAGGGCCGCATCAGCGGGCAGAACATTATCGACGAGTTAGTCCGCAACCTGGAATTGGGCCGGCTGGAGATGGGCTACAGCATTCTCCTGCCGTGCATTTTTAGCATCTACCTGCATCCCGACGACTACGCGCGGCTCACCCCGGTGCAGGATCTCATCAAAGAAGACGCCCGGCGCGCGCTTTCCGCCCAAATGGCGGAGTGGAACGGCAGGAGCGGCAAGGGCTCGCTCTTCCACCGCGGCGCTCCCCGCAAACAGTTCCGCATCGCCCAGGACGACTGGTGGCTGGAGTTCTTCGCCGACCCGGAAGGCGCCGTGCCGCCCGGCGACGTCGAAATCCACTCCGAATTGAACGACCTGGCGCAGCCCGGCTATCGCGGCGCCAAAACCACCCTGATCGAGCGCGAAACCTCGGTCACCTCGGCCCGCGTGGCGGCGGATCGGGAAAACACCCGGCGCCAGACCGAAAGAGTCTTCGCCGAGATCCGTTACCAAGACGATTCGGGGCCGCAGACCTTCCTCGTTACGCAAAACGAAATCAGCATCGGCCGCGGCGGCGAGGAATTGTGGGTGGACCTGCCGCTTTACACCAGCGAGGAAATCAGCCGCGAGCACCTGCGCCTGAAGCGCGACCCGGCCAACGGCCAATTCGCCATCACCGACCGCAGCCGCAACGGGACCTGGCTGAATGGCAAGCGCCTGGAGCGCGGCATCGAGCGGAAACTGCCGGAGCGCGCCGAGATCGGGCTGGCCGAGGTGTTGAAGCTGTCCTTCGAGGTCAGAAAGTGAAGGGCCTGCCATGCATGAACTCTATAACCTGCATACCCCTTTCGTAATCGCGTTTTTGGCTTTCGTGGCCGTGTTTGTGGCGGCGCACATCCGGGAGCGGCGGTGAGCTGGCAATCGGCGGGCGCTACCGATACCGGCCTGGTGCGCGAACGCAACGAAGACCGTTACTGGATCGACGGCCAGCGCGGCGTATTCCTGGTGGTGGATGGAGTGGGCGGCCACGCGGCGGGGGAACTGGCGGCGCAGACGGCGGTGGATGCGATCCGCCGGTCGATGCAATCGCCGGGCGCGGCGGAAGAGCGCGTGCGGCGGGCCATCGCGGAGGCCAATAACCGCATTTTCGAGCTGGCGCAGGCGCGGCGCGAACACCAAGGGATGGCTTGCGTGTTAACCCTGGCGGTGGTGGAGGATGGGCAGGTCACCATCGGGCACGTGGGCGATTCGCGGCTGTACCTGATCTGGGAAGGCGCCATCCGCAAAATGACCAGCGACCATTCGCCGGTGGGCGAAGGCGAGGATGCGGGCGAATTCACCGAGCGCGAAGCCATGCGGCATCCGCGGCGCAACGAAGTGTTTCGCGACGTGGGGTCGCGGCGGCGCGCGGCGGAGGACGAGGATTTCATCGAGATCCGCACCTGCCGTTTCCGCCCGGACGCGGCCATCCTGTTGTGCAGCGATGGCCTGACCGATTTGCTGACCTCCTCGCAGGTGCGCGAAATCGTGGACCGCTACGACGGCGATGCGGCTCTGGTGGCGGCGGAACTGGTGGACGCCGCCAATTCCGCCGGCGGCAGCGACAACGTGACCGCGCTGTTCGTGGCCGGGCCGGAGTTTCGCGGGCGTTCCGCGGTCACGCGGCCGCGCTCGGGAACCACGCGCTTTCGCGGCGCGCGGCGCGCCCTGACGGGCCGCACGGCCCTCTTGATTTACGGGCTGTTGCTGGGAATGGTGCTGTGGGTGGTCACGCGGGGGATGCGATGACGGAGCCAACCAGAATCGGGCGTTACCAAATTGTCCGCCGTCTGGGCAAAAGCATGACGGACGTCTACCTGGCCATCGATACGGTGGAGAACCGCAAGGCCGCGCTGAAGCTGGTCAAAAACGGCGGCGACGCCGTCAATCGCATGGTCATGGAAGCGGAGCGGCGCGGAGCGGCCATTCAAAAAGAACTACAGGCGCTGGACCCGCGCATGGTCCAGATCTACGATTTCGGCGACCAGGACGGGTATTTTTTCGTCGCCATGCAATACGTGGAAGGGCGCAACCTGGCCGAGGAATTGCGCGCCGAGCGGCTGATCGAGCCGCAGCGCGCCGCCGTGATCGCCATCGAGATCTGCGAGCAGCTCGCGAAATTCCATTCCTGGCAATCCACCGTGGTGCACGGCGATATCAAGCCCTCCAACATTCATCTGGGTCCCAACGATACCGTCCGCCTGCTGGATTTCGGAATCGCCCGGACGCTGCGCGCCAATTGCGATTCCACCGCACACGCCTTCGGCAGCCCCAGCTACTGCTCGCCGGAGCGCCTGGAGCGCAGCCAGGTGGATCAGCAATCCGATTTGTGGGCGGTGGGCGCCACCCTGTACGAAATGCTGGCGGGCGTGCCGCCCTACCGCGCGGACAACACGCGCAAGCTGGAGGAATTGATCCGCTCGCTGCGGCGGCCGCGCGCGCTGCCGCCATCCTGCCCGCGCGCGCTGCGCATGATCGTGACCAAAGCGCTGGCGCCCAAGCCGCGGCAGCGCTACGGCTCGGCGGAGGAGTTGCGGCGGGATTTGCAGAACTTCCTCGAGCATCGCCTCACCCAGGCGGAAATCGAGCGGCGCGCCGGAGGCGCGGGAGCCACCATCGAAGTGGCGCGCGAGTGTCTGCGCCGGGCCACCCGCACGGTGCGGCGCGTGAACCAGGCGCTCAAGGTGGCGGGAGCGGTGGGGTGGTTCGCGGCGGGCATGGTGCTGTGGATCGGCGGAACGGTCGCGGTGCAGGAATGGGAAACGCGGCGAGTGGCCGCACCGGCGGCGCCGCTCGATCCCGCGCCCGCCGCGCCGGAAGCGGCGCCCGACCCGCCGCTGCCCAGCCTGTACGCCGCGCAAGCCGGAGCAATTCTGCAATCGTATCGCGAGAGCGCCGACCCGGCATTAGAGGATTTCGATTGGCAGAAGGCCGAAGTGCTGCTGGAGGGCGCCGCGCAGATGGGTGCGGCGGATGACGGCACGCGCGGTAAACTGGCGCTCAGCCGCGGCTACGCGATTCTGGAGCGGTTGGGCGGCGGCCAGTATTCGGCGGCGGCGGCGGACCAGTTGCGTAAGAGCGCGCGCGACCAGTTTGCGCAGGCGGCGTTGATGCTGCCGGTTTCGCCCGATCCGCACCTGGCGCTGGCGCGCGTGTACGTCTATTGGCTGCCGGATGTGGCTGCCGCGATGACCGAATTCGCGGCGGCCGGGCGCCTGGGAGCGGCGCTTGGCCGGCGCGAGATCGAGCAGCAGGCGGATGCGTATCGCCTTCGCGCCGAGCGGGAGCCGGCGCAGAAGGCGCGACCGGATTGGTTGGCGGCGCGTGCGCTGTATCAGCGGATTCCCGGCTTCGACCAGGCCGGCGCGCATTTAAGGGAAGTGGAACGGATGCTGCATCCGCCAGCGCGGCATGCGACGGCGAGGCGGCGATGGCGGTAGGGAGCGGCGCACGCACTCCCGCGTGCCGCATCGCCACTCCTGGCGATGCGTTTGCGAGCGAGAGGCCCCCATGGCGGTAACCCGCAGTTGGACGGCGCGCGGTCCGCGCCGCACGGTGGTCGCGGTTCGGAAAACCGCGCCGGCGCGCCATGCTTTCCTCTGGCTGGCCTGCGCCTCGCTGCTGGTGGCGGCCGGGCTGGCCATGGTCTACGCGGCCAAAGTGCAGCGCTGGGAAGGCGCGGCGCAAGCCGTCAACGTGAACGCGGTAACCAGCCCGCAGCAATTGCTGCCGCTGCTCGAATCCATCGCGGATCGCAGCGAGCGCGAAGCGGCGGCGCAAAAGGTCTTCGATTTCCTCGAACGCGCCCGGCCGGTGCGCAATGCCGGAGCGCTGGCGCGCCTGCGCGTGCTGCGGCTGAACAGAGTAAAGAACCTGCTGGTGGTGCGGACGCCGCGCGAATTTCGCCTCGATCTGCTGAAATCCTGCGCGCTGTATTTTGCGGGCTTCTGGCTGGTGGCGCTGGTTTGGGGCGCGGCGCGCTTCCGCGGCGACCGCGCTTTGCTGCCCGCCCTGCAGCTCCTGAGCGGCGTCGGCTTCATCCTCATGTTCAGCATGCGCGACCCCTTGCGCGACACGCTGGAGTTTCACAAATTCGCGCTGGGCTGTTTTCTGGGATGCCTGGTGCTGGCTCTTCCGGCGTTTCGCTTCTTCGATTACCGGCGCCTTTCGGACTGGTGCTACACCCCGCTGTTCGGCGCGCTGGGGCTGTTCGGAATGCTGCTGGCATTCGGCAAAGGTCCGACGGGCAATGACGCTAAAGTCAACCTCGGCCCGTTCCAACCGGTGGAATTGATCAAGATTCTGATCGTGATCTTTCTGGCCGGGTACTTCACGCGCAATTGGGAGCGGCTGCGCGATCTGCGCGAGCGGCGCGTGCTGGCGCGCTTCTTCCAGCGGGTGGGGCTGCCGCGCGTCGAGCACATGCTGCCGGTGGCCGCCGGCGTAGCGATGGCGCTGGTGCTGTTCTTCGTCCTGAAGGACCTGGGGCCGGCGCTGGTGACGTTTTTCGTTTTCATCTCCATGTTCGCGGTGGCGCGCGGGCGTCCCGGCCTGGCGATCGCCGGGCTGGTCTTGATGCTGGCCGCCGTGACCATCGGGTATCGCATGGGGCAGCCGCGCACGGTGGTCGAGCGCATCGATATGTGGGTGGCGCCGTGGGACAACGAAGTCCACGGCGGCGATCAACTGGCGCACGGGCTGTGGGCGCTTTCCACGGGCGGTCCGCTCGGGTCGGGACCGGGATGGGGCGATCCGGAAATGATTCCCGCCGGAAATACCGACTTGGTGCTGCCGGCCATCGGCGAAGAGTGGGGATTCGCGGGCGTCTCGGCGGTATGCCTGCTGTTCGTGTTCCTGATTGCGCGGGCGTTCCGCGCGGCGGCGCGCGCCAGTACGCAGTTCGGATTCTTTCTGGCGCTGGGGCTGGGCTGCCTGATCGCATACGAGATGCTGCTGATTTCCTCGGGCGTGCTGGGCGCGCTGCCGCTCTCCGGGGTGGTCTCGCCGTTCCTCTCATCGGGCAATACCGCCATGCTGGCGAATTTCCTGGTGTTTGCGCTGCTGGCGGCGATCTCGGCGGACGAAGAAGAGGCGCGCCATCCCCTGCGCGCGCGCCATTTGAAAGTGGCGCTGGCGTGCGCCGCGGCGGTGCTGCTGGCGTTTGCCGCGCGCTACCAGGTGTTCCAGGCGGACGATTACCTGGCGCGCGACGCGCATTCCTTCGAGCAGGACGGCGTGAAGCGGCCGCAGCACAATCCGCGCATGAATTCGCTGGCGCGCGAAATTCCGCGCGGCGGCATTTACGACCGCAACGGAATTCCGCTGGCCACCAGCAGTTGGGATGAGCTCGAGCGGCACCGGCGGCAATACGCCGAGCTGGGAGTTTCGCTGGAGCAGGCGGCTTCGCGCTTCGATTCGCGCCATTATCCCTTCGGCGCGGCCACCGAACACGTCATCGGCGATGTGCGCACCGGCGAGAATTTCCATGCCACCAACGCCTCGCTGGTGGAGCACGATTCCAACCGGCATTTGCAGGGCTACGAATACGCGGAGCTGGCCAGGCTGGTGCGCTACCGCCATCAGCCGGGAAATCCGGACCTGGCGCGGGTGCTGGCGCGCGACCGCAATATCCGGCTGACGCTGGATATCCGGCTGCAGCTCAAGGCGCAGGAAATTCTCGATCGGCACCTGCGCGAGGCGCATAACGACAAAGGCGCGGTGGTGGTGATGGAAGCGGCCACCGGAGACGTGCTGGCAATGGTGAGCGCGCCCGCGCCCGCGCCGCCGGGTGCGCGAGCGGCCGAGCCCACTTCGGATGAGCTGCTGGACCGCGCGCGCTACGGGCAGTATCCGCCGGGCTCGACCTTCAAGCTGGTGACGGCCATCGCGGCGCTGCGCGGAAATCCGGAGTTGAAGCACCGGACGTATTTATGTCACAGCCTGGGGGATGGAAGAGCGGGCATCCTGATTCCGGGATGGAACCGGCCGATTAAGGACGACATCGGCGACCGCGCTCATGGCACGCTGGATATGGAGCGGGCCATCGCGGTTTCCTGCAACGCGTACTTCGCGCAACTGGGCGTGCACGACGTGGGCGCGCAGGCGCTGGCCGATACGGCGGCGCGGCTGGGAATTTCCACGGGCGATCCGGCGGAGCTGCGCAAGGCGCTGCCGTTTGCGGCGTATGGGCAGGGGCCGGTGCTGATTTCGCCCTTCAAGATGGCGCGCGTGGCGGCGGCCATCGCGGACGATGGCAGAATGCCGGAAGGGCGCTGGATCGCCGATGGCAACAATTTGCGCACCGACGCGCCGCTGGAAGTGCTGCCGGCGGCGCAGGCGCAGTTCCTGGCGGGCGCCATGCGGCGCGTGGTGACGGAAGGGACGGCGCGCCACGCCATGGCGGGCGAGAGCGTGGGGATGGCGGGCAAGACCGGGACGGCGCAGCTCGATGCGGGGATGCCGCATGCCTGGTTCGCGGGATTCGCGCCGTACCAGAGCGGCGTGTCGCGGCGCGTGGCGTTCGCGGTGCTGGTGGAGCACGGCGGATATGGAGGAGCGGTGTCGGCGCCCATCGCCAGGGAAGTGATGGAAGCGGCCAAGGAATTGGGAATTTTTTAGCCGCGGATGAACGCGGCGCAAAGGATAAGGATTTTTCGGGGATGGCGACGCAGTTGGGCGAATTTCTGGAACGGTTGGAAATTAGGAATTCTCTAGCCGCGGATGAACACGGATGAACACCGATAACACGAGAACCATAGGGCTTGGTTTTATCGGTGTTCATCGGTGTTCATCGGTGGCTATTTATTCTTAGGGGGATGGCGATGAACCTGGGCGAATTTCTGGAACGATTCGGACGAACGGTATTCGAAGGGCCGCTGGCGGCCGCGCCGGATGCGGAAACGCCGGAGGAGCTGGCGGAGATCCGCCTCGCGGTGCTGGACCGCGTTCGCGAGAAGAGTTATCGCGCCGGCGGTAAGAAAGTGTTTCCGTTCGACCGCATCCGCATCGAGATGCGGGGCGTGGACGAGAGCCGCCGCGATCTGTTCGCGGGACAGTTTTTCCGCCGCTACCTGGAACAGGAAGTGCGCAACGCGCTGCATGGCGCGGGCTGCAAATATCCCGAAAAGTTGCGCGTCGACGTGGAACCGCGCGCCGCATTCCCGCAAAGCGGCGAAGAGTGGCTGGTGGTGGAGGCGCTCACTCAGGAGGCCGCGGGCACGGCGCCGCGCAGCGCGCGGCTGGTGGTGCGCGAAGGCGCGGCTAATGCGAGCGAGCTCCGGCTGGAGAAGGCGCGCACCAATATCGGCCGCGTGGTGGACGTTTACCGCGATGGCGGACTCTATCGCCGCAACGACCTGGCGTTCGCCGAGGACAGCGAAGTGAACCGCTCGGTTTCGCGCGAGCACGCCCACATTCTCTACGACCGCGCGGCCGGCGAGTACCGGCTGTTCAACGACCGCTGGTATCCGCGCGGCGGCCAGCCGACGTCGGAATGCGCGACCTGGATCGTGCGCGACGGCATGAGCCAGGAAGTGCACCGCAATTCGCGGGGCGCCAGGCTGCAAGCCGGAGACGAGATTCACTTCGGCCGCGCGGTGGTGGTGTTCGAAGTGGAGTAGGTAGGACAGGCCTCCCGGCCTGTCCCACGGTTGTGGCACAATCAGACGGAACCGGTATGATTCGACCACTCACCCCGCTGGATTTTCTATTGCGCAGCGCCACGGTGTATCGCGATTGCACGGCCGTGGTGGAGGGCGAACGCCGCTTCACCTACGCGGAGTTCGCGCGGCGCGTGCAGCGCCAGGCGGCCGCGCTGCGCGCCCTGGGGGTGACGGCGGGCGACCGCGTCGCGGTGCTGGCGCCCAATAGCGCAATGGCGCTGGAGGCGCATTTCGCGCCGCTGCTGCTGGATGCCGTTCTGGTGATGCTGAACACGCGTTTGGGCGCGAGCGAGCTGGCGTGGATCCTGGAACACTGCGGGGCCAAGGTGCTGCTGGTGGATGCGGAACTGCGCGCGCTGGTGGAAGGCGCGCCGCTCGCGATCGTGGGCGAGTACGAAGCCTTTCTGAATTCCGCCGGGCGGGAAGTGCCGGCGCCCGCGGGCATCGACGAGAATGCCTGCATCGCCATCAACTACACCAGCGGCACCACGGGGTTTCCCAAGGGCGTGATGTACACGCATCGCGGCGCGTGGGTCAACGCCGTGGGCGAGATCACCGAGCACGGGCTGAACGCGCGCAGCGTGTATTTGTGGACGCTGCCCATGTTCCATTGCAACGGATGGACGTTTCCCTGGGCGGTGACGGCCGTGGGCGGGCGGCACGTCTGCTTGCGGCGGCCGGACCCGGCCGAGGCGGTGCGGCTGATGGAAGCCGAAGGGGTCACGCATCTTTGCGGTGCGCCGGTGGTGGTGGCCTCGCTGGCGCAATATTGCGCGGCCCATGGGGTGCGGCTGCCGCGCGGGCTGAAAATTGTGACGGCGGGCGCGCCCCCGGCGCCGGCGGTGATTCGCGCGGCGGAAGACGCGGGAGGGGAGATCACCCACGTCTACGGACTCACCGAGACGTATGGGCCGCACACCGTTTGCGCGTGGAAACCGGAGTGGGACGCGCGCGATGCCGCCGAGCGCGCGCAGATCAAGGCGCGGCAGGGCGTGCCCTACATGGTGGCGGGAGAGGATTTGCGGGTGGTGGATCCGGCCATGCGCGACGTGCCGGCGGATGGCGAGACCATGGGCGAAGTGCTGATGCGCGGCAACAACGTGATGCTGGGATATTATGCCAATCCGCAAGCCACCGCGGAAGCCTTCGCAGGCGGCTGGTTCCATTCGGGCGACATCGCGGTGGTGCATGCCGACGGATATATCGAGCTGCGCGACCGCCAGAAGGACATCGTGATTTCGGGCGGCGAAAATATTTCCTCCATCGAAGTGGAGAAGGCGCTGGCGGACCATCCGGCGGTGGGGGAAGTGGCGATTGTGGCGGCGCCGGACGAAAAATGGGGCGAAGTGCCGGTGGCCTTCGTGGGATTGAAACCGGGCGCGTCGGCCACGGCCGAGGAGTTGGTGGCGTGGTGCCGCGAGCGGCTGGCGCATTTCAAATGTCCCAAGCGCGTGGAGTTCATGGCGCTGCCGCGAACGGCCACCGGCAAAGTGCGCAAAAATGAATTGCGCGCGCGCTTTCGCGAGGCGCAGGCGGGGAAATGAACTTCCAGACGATTTCGGTAACCCAGGAAGGACCGGCGGCGATTGTCACGCTGAACCGGCCCGAGCGGCGCAACGCGCTGTCGCTTGCCATGATGCGCGAGCTGATCGCCTGCTTCGACGAGATCGGGCGCGGCGGCGAGGCGCGCGCGGTGGTGCTGGCGGCGGCGGGCAAAGTGTTTTCGTCGGGGCACGACCTTTCGGAGATGGCCGGGCGCGACATCAACGAATACCGGGAAGTCTTCGACGTGTGCACCCGGCTGATGACCAAAATCCAGTCGATTCCGCAGCCGGTGATCGCCCAAGTGCAGGGCATCGCGACGGCGGCGGGCTGCCAGTTGGTGGCCACCTGCGATCTGGCGGTAGCGGCGGAGGAAGCGGGATTCGCCACCCCGGGAGTCAAGATCGGGATGTTCTGCACCACCCCCATGGTGGCGCTGACGCGCGCCATCGGCCGCAAGCGCGCTTTGCAGATGCTGCTCACCGGCGAGATGGTGGATGCGCGCACGGCGGCGGATTGGGGGCTGATCAACCAGGTGGTTCCGGCGGCGGAGCTGCCAGCCGCTGCGCGCAACCTGGCGGCCAAAGTGGCGCAGGCCAGTTCGCTGGTGATCGGCCTGGGCAAGCAGGCGTTCTACACGCAGATCGATCTGGACCAGCCGAAGGCGTATGCGTATGCCAAGGAAGTGATGTCCATGAACGCGCTGGCGGCCGACGCGCAGGAAGGGATTACGGCATTCCTGGGGAAGCGCGCGGCTTGCTGGAGGGGCAAGTAGGACAGACCGGGAGGCCTGTCCTACCTCACCTGGTAAATCACCGCGCCGCTGGTATGGCCGATCTCGCGGTATCGCTCCAGCCAGGCGCGCAGTTCCGGATAGCGCGCGATGGCCAGGCGCGGATTGTAAGGCCCCAGGCCATCCACGATAAACGTGGGGCGAGAGCGCGCCAGGGCGGCGCGGCGGCGCGCGGCTTGCACGGTTTCCACGGGTTCGGAACTGGTCAGGTGACGATCGGCGGGGACGCCGGTGAGCGGCTGCGAATCCAGGTAAATGGTGGCGGCGGGCAGGCCCGTGTAGACGTACAACTCGGGGCGATAACCCCAAACGAAGAGCGTGCCGCCGGGCTGGGCTGCGCGCTTCACCAGCAGGGCGGCGGCGCGGCTGTCGCGGTCCATGGCGGTATCGCGCCAGTTGGGGTCGCTCACGGCAGCGATATAAGCAGCGCCGAAGCGCGTGGCGGGAATCAGCAGCAGCAGCGCGACCACGTCGCGGCGCCGTCCCAGCAGTTCGAAGCCGCGCGCCGCCATCACCACCACGGGCGCCAGCAGGAGGAAGTAATAGCGGGGGAAGAAGCGCAGCCCGGCGGCCACGCCGATGAGGCAGAGCGCCAGCCAGAGAATCCAGCGCGCGGATTTGCGCCGGTAGAGGAAGTACGCGGCGGCCACCACGGCGGCGATGTGGAAGCCGGCCCAATCGAGCGTGCGCACCAGGCCGTTGCGTAGGGGATTTTCGACGAAGGTGCTGGAGGCGTAGAGGCGCCCCCAGATCCAGACTTCCTGCCAATAGGGGCCGAGCGCGCCGCACGCGGCGAGCGTGGCAAGCGCGATGGCCGATACCGAGAGGAAGCCGGCAGCCATCAGCGGGGCGCCGGCGGGATACCACACCGCGCAGGCGGCGGCCACCAGCAGGCCTTTGGGATTGATCCAGAACGCCACGCCGGCCATCGCGCCGCTCCAGAAGGCGCGGCGTTTCCAGGCCAGCCACACGGCGGCCAGATGCGGGGCGAGCATGAGAAGGTCGCTGGCCACCGGAAGCACGGCCGAGGGAAAATCGAAGATCAGGAAAAAGGCCAGCAGGCCGGCGGCCCAGAAGGCTTCGCGGCGCGACCAGAGATCGCGCGCGAAAACATACGCGATCCAGCAGGCCAGCAGGGCATAGAGAGCGCCGGCCACTCGCAAGGGGATACCGGCTTTTGCGCCGATGAGTAGATAAGCGGCGGCCAATAGGGGCGGCTTGTCGAACCAGATGTCGCGATACAGAATTTTGCCGTGCAGCATTTGTTGCGCGGCGGCCAGCGGGTAGGTGTCGCCTTCCCAAAGAATCGCGACATGGCAGAGGCGCGAAGCGGCGAGCAGTGCGAAAAGCAGCAGAAAAAAGAGCCGGGGCTTGCTCAAGCTTCGACTATAGGACTATATTGGGCAAAGAAAAAGCGAAGCATGGAGGACATTCAGGAACAACTCGCCGCTCTGCGGCGCCGCATCGCCAGCATCGACCGCAAATGGGAGAAAACCGCGGCGGGGGAGCCGGTGCGCGCCTTATCGCCCCTGGCGCGGGAGGAGCGCAAGACGGCCGCGCACTTCATCGAGAACCTGATGAGCGGAGAAGTGGTGACCACCCCGCACGGGCAGCACTTCGAAACCGAAAAAGTTTGGGAGCGGCACCGGCGGCACGGCAGCGTGGCAATCGCCGACCTGGCGGACCTGCCGGAGGATTTGCTGGCGCCGCTTTCGGAAGGCGCGATTGCGAGCGCCCATCCCACGCGTTGGGCATTTTTGGATACGGAGACCACCGGCCTGGCGGGCGGCACGGGCACGTATGCGTTTCTGATCGGCGTGGGCTCGATCGATAGCAGCGGCTTCCGGCTGCGCCAGTTTTTCATGCGCGATTACGGCGAAGAGGCTTCCCTGTTGTGGCGCCTGGCGGAATACCTGGCGCGGTTCGACGTGCTCATCACGTATAACGGGAAGGCCTACGATCAGCCGCTGCTGGAGACGCGCTTTCGCATGATGCGGTCGCGCCATCCGTTCGCGCGCATGGAGCACCTGGATCTTTTGTTCGGCGCGCGGCGGCTGTGGAAACTGCGCCTGGAAAGCTGCCGGCTGGTGGACCTGGAGAATCGCATTCTGGGCGTGGAGCGGCAGGGCGATCTTCCGGGGGAGATGATTCCCTACTGCTATTTCGAATTTCTGAGGACCCAGCAGGCCTTCGAGATCGTGCCGATTTTTCACCACAACGCCATCGATATTCTTTCGCTGGCGTGCCTGACGGCCATCGTGCCCTTCGCCTTCCGCGCGCCCGAGGAAACGCACTTCCTGCATGGCGCCGATTTGATCGGGCTGGGGCGCTGGCTGAGCCAGGCGGGGCGCGGGGAGGAGTGCCTGCGGCTGTTGCGGCGGGCGGTCGCGATGGGGCTGCCGGATCCGCTGCTGTTTAAAACACTGTGGGACATCGGCCTGCTGGAACGGCGCTTGGGGAGCGAGGATGCGGCGCTGGCGATTGCGGCGGAGTTGGCGGCATCGCGCAATCCCTACCGCGTGCGCGCCCTGGAAGCCATGGCCAAGCACTACGAGCATCGCGAAAAGAATTACCCGATGGCGCTGGAGATGACGCGCAGCGCGCTGGCGCTGGAGGAATGCGCCGGCCTGCGAAGGCGCGAGCAGCGGCTGTTGAGCAGAATGGACCGGCCCAGGGCGCGGAAGCTGGGGTTGTAGGGCGGAGCGATACCTGCCACTTGGGCCGCGGCAAGAGATCCGGAAGCGCGGGCCGGCTTCCGAGTGGCTGACCGCATCGGGACCTGAAAAGCCTGGGCAAGCCCGATCTCACGCGCGAGGGACGCTTCCACCGGGCTGGTCTCGGCGCCGGTGTCGAGGACCAAGCGGTGAGGGCCGTGTCCGTTGAGGAACACTCCCTCCGCGACCGGTATTCGGGATGCCGTAGAGCCGGATCGATCCGCCCGAGGTTTGCCGGGAGCGGGCGTTGCAAGCCAGCGCCGCCGCGCATATCATGAGTGAACCAACCGTTTGAGATGAGGCCCATGCGGCTTGCGGAGTTGCCGCCGCGATGCGGGGCCGATGATGCTATGAACGCCAGCGATCCAATCCGGATGCCCTTACCGGGAGCGCGATATCGTTTCGATCGATTCGTCTTGGATCCTTTGAGCCTGCGGCTCACGGCGCATGGGGAGACGCGGACGCTGGAGCCGAAATCCTTCCGCCTGTTACAGTTTTTGATCGAAAACCGGCGCCGCGTGTTGTCCAAGGACGAAATTCTGCGCGTGGTTTGGGAGGGAGTCGCGGTCACGGATAATGCCCTGACTCGCGCCGTGGCCCAGGTTCGCAAGGCGCTCGACGACGACCCCAAGCAGCCGCGGTATATCGAGACCATTCCCACTGTCGGGTACCGGTTCATCGCGGAAGTGAACGCCAGCGCGGACCTGCCGGCGCCTGCGGCATCCGCACAAGCGCCGTCTCGCGGCCGGGTGTGGGTCTGGGGGACGGCGGCCGTGGTGCTGGCCGTAGCGGGCATGGCGGCGGCGCATTTCCTGGGGACGGCGCCGCCGGGACAAGCCGTCAACCAGGCGGTCCCATTCACCACCTATCCCGGCAACGAAATATATCCGAGCTTTTCCCCCGACGGCAACCAGGTTGCCTTCTCGTGGAGCGGCGAGCACGACGACAACTTCGATATCTATGTCAAGGCCATCGGCGCGGAAACCCCCCTACGCCTGACCAGGGACCCGGCGCCGGATATGCGGCCCCAATGGTCGCCGGACGGTCGTGCCATCGCCTTCGAGCGCGTGTTTCCCGGAGGCAGAATCGCGATTATGCTGGTCCCTCCGCTGGGAGGGTCCGAGCGGAAGCTGGTGGAGGTGGTTTCGCGCGCGGCGGAAAGAGGAGGGGGAGACGCCCGAGGCACGTCGTGGTCGCCAGACGGAAAATGGCTGGCGGTTGCCGGCGATATGGAGTCCAAGGGGTCCGACGGGATTTTTCTGGTCTCCGTGGAAACCGGCGAGGTCCGCCCCCTGACGCAGCCGCCTTCGAACGATCAATTCGACTTCGATCCGGCATTTTCCGCGGACGGTGCTTCCCTGGTTTTCTCACGCCAGGGCATCCGTACGGGCGGGGATTTTCGCCGCCTGTCGCTGGGCCCCGGTTTCGTCCCCCTCGGAGAGCCCCAGATACTGCCGACGCGGAGCTTGCGGGCGACCATCACTCCCGCATGGGCTAGCGGAGGACGGGAGATCGTGTTCCGCTCCATCTACGACAGTTCGTTGTACCGCATGCCCGCAACGGCATCCAGTCCGCCGGTGCGAATCGCAGCGCTGGGCACGGGGATCGGGACGTTCGGATTGTCGAGAGACGGGCGGCGCCTGGCTTATTCGGTAGGCGCCAGAAACAGCAATATCTGGCGCCTGGATCTCGCCGCCAAGGGCGCCGCGCCCGAACGCTGGATCGCCTCCACCCGGCGCGAGGCGTTTCCGCAATATTCTCCGGACGGGCGGCGCATCGTATTTTATTCCAACCGTTCGGGATCCCTCCAGATCTGGGTGTGCGATGCCGACGGCTCGCGGGCGTCCGCAATCACATCGACCAAACCAGCGGTGAACGGCACGCCACGATGGTCCCCAGACGGCCGCACCATCTCGTTCGATTCGAATATCACGGGCGCCTACCAGATCTACACCGTCAGCGCCGATGGTGGAAAGGTCCGGCAGATGACCTGCGGCGCAGGCTCGAATTACACAGCTAGTTGGTCGCGCGACGGGCGCTGGATCTACTTTGCGTCCAATGCCGCGGGCGACGCGCAAGTCTGGAAAATTCCCTCCCACGGCGGCGCGCCGGTGCAGGTGACGCGCCATGGGGGAATGGCAGCCACGGAGTCGCCGGATGGCAAGACGCTGTATTACAACAAGGCTGTCGGGAAAGGTTCGCTTTGGAAAATGCCCGTCGAGGGCGGCCCGGAGGAGAAGATTGCCGAGCCCATTTTCCGGTATAACTACGCGGCGTCGGATAAGGGCGTTTACCTGACGAGGGACGGGTCCATCGATTTCGTGAACTTTGCTACCGGAGCGATCCGGACCGTTCTGAAAACACCCAGGCCGGATGTGGGATTAGCCGTTTCGCCCGACGGGCGGTACCTGCTTTTTGCGCAGGTGGATGCCATCGGCAGCGACCTGATGCTGGTGGAGAACTTTCGCTGAAAATGGCTTGAAAGTATGCGGGCCAACTGGGGACAAGCCGGGAGCCTGCCCTCACTGCATCAAGCTTATTCCGTTCGGCCCCGGAATGGTCCTGACCCAGGAATTCATTTCCTCTTCGTTCTGCAGCAAATCGCGCAGCGTGGCCTTGCGCAGCACCTGGTCCACCGCAACCTGCACCGCCCGCCAAAGCGAGCGCACGGAACAATCCACGCTGCGCGTGCAGATGGCATGCTGGCCCGAATGGCTGTCGCAGAAATCGCTTTCGAAGAGCTTGCCGCCGAGGGCGTCCATCACGTCGCCGATCACGATCTGCTCGGCCGCCCGCGCCAGCGTGTAGCCGCCCTCTTTGCCGCGCGCCGCTTTCACGAATCCGCCCTTGCGCAGCACGCGCAGAATCTTGGCCGCGTACGCCGGGGAAACGCCTTCGGCCTGGCTCATTTCGGGAATCGTCAAGCCGGGATCCGTGGCATAACCCAGACGCACCAGGCAGCGCAGCCCGTACTCCTCGTTGGCGCTCAACTTCATCGGTTCAGCCTCGCAATCGGAATGATGTCCTCGATCCCCAATGCCAGTTTGGCCGCTTCGGACATGCGCGCCTTGCTCCATGGCGGGTCGAAGGTCAGCTCCAGTTTGACCTCCGCGACGCCCGGCACGGCGCGCACCGCCCGCTCCACTTCGGCCGGCAGCGACCCGGCCACGGGGCAATTCGGCGCCGTCAGCGTCATGCGAATTTCCACCTGCCCGTCCTCCGCCGCCTCGACCGCATAAATCAGACCCAGCTCGTAGATGTTGACGGGCATCTCCGGGTCGTAGACCTTCTTCAGGGCGGCGATGATGGGTTCCCGCAAACTCATTCGGTGCTGACTACCGGCTCGCCCGGATTCGTGAGGGCGGATTTCAGGGTGTGCCATGCCAGGGTGGCGCATTTCACGCGCGCCGGGTAATCCCGCACGCCGCAAAACACCACCAGCTTGCCCAACTCGTTGCTCACCGGGGTATCCGTGGTGAGCAGCTCGTGAAACTTCTCCAGCAGCTTGAGCGCTTCCTCGCGGCTCTTGCCTTTCAGGCTCTCGGTCATCAACGAAGCCGAAGCCGTGGAAATCGCGCATCCCGAGCCCACGAAGCTGACGTCCTTCACCACGTCGTTTTCCATCTTCACAAACAGCTTCAGCTTGTCGCCGCACAGAGGGTTGTAGCCCTCCGCTTTGCGGTTGGCGTCATCCATCGCATGGCAGTTTCTGGGACGCTTGCTGTGATCCAGGATAATTTCCTGGTAAAGATCGTGAACCATCAGGAGAAAAGCTCCTTCACTTTTTGGATGCCCGCCGCCAGCGCGTCGATCTCGCCCATGGTGTTATAAAACGCCAGCGACGCGCGCGTGGTCGCCGGGATGCCGAACCAGTCCATCACCGGCTGCGCGCAATGGTGGCCGGTGCGCACCGCGATGCCCTGGCGGTCCAGCACCGTCCCGATATCGTGCGGATGAATGCCTTCCATCACGAAGGAAAGCACCGCGGCTTTCTCCTTGGCGGTGCCGACGATGCGCAGGCCGGGAATGCGCGAAAGCCGCTCGGCGCCGTAGAGCAGCAGCTCGTGCTCGTAGGCCGCGATGCGCTCCATCCCGATGTTGGTCAAATAATCCAGCGCCGCGCCCAGCCCGATGCCGCCCGCGATATTGGGCGTGCCGGCTTCGAATTTATACGGCAGGTCGTTGTAGGTGGTTTTTTCGAAAGTTACGGTGCGGATCATGTCGCCGCCGCCCTGGTATGGCGGCATGGCGTTCAGCAGTTTCGTCTTGCCGTAGAGAATTCCGATCCCCGTCGGCCCGCAGACCTTGTGCCCGGAAAACGCGTAGAAATCCGCGTCCAGCGCCTGCACGTCCACCTTCATGTGCGGCGCCGCCTGCGCGCCGTCGATCAGCGTGAGGGAGCCGTTGCGGTGCGCCATCTCGATCATTTCGCGCACCGGGTTGATGGTCCCCAAGGCGTTCGAAACGTGCGCCACCGCGACCATTTTGGTGCGCGGGTTGAGCAGCTTTTGGTACTCTTCCAGAAGCAATTCGCCGCGCTCGTTCATGGGGATCACGCGCAGGCGCGCTCCCTTTTCCTCGCACAGCATCTGCCAGGGAACGATGTTGGAATGATGCTCCAGCGCCGAAATGACGATTTCGTCGCCTTCCTTCACGTTTTTGCGGCCCCACGCCGTCGCCACCAGGTTCACGCCCTCGGTGGCGCCGCGCGTGAAAATCAATTCGCTCTTGCTGCGCGAATTCAGGAATCGCCTGGTCTTGGCGCGGGTCTCTTCGTAGGCCGCCGTGGACCGCTGGCTCAGCTCGTGAACCCCGCGATGGATATTGGCGCAATCCACTTCGTAGAATTTTCGAATGGCATCGATTACCGCTTGCGGCTTCTGCGCCGTAGCCGCGCTGTCCAGGTATACCAGCGGCTTGCCATGGACGGTCTGCTTCAGGACCGGAAAATCCGCCCGGACCTTCTCCACGTCGAAACCGGCCGCAACTTCACTCGTGAGGGTGCTCATGGAATTTCTAGAATAAAAACCCTTCCAGCGACTCTCGCAACTCGGGAACCTTCACGCGATCCACCACATCCTGCGCGAACGCGTAGATCAAGAGGCTGCGCGCTTCATTCTTGCCGATGCCGCGCGAGCGCAGATAGAACATCGATTCCGCGTCCAATTGCCCGATGGTCGCCCCGTGCGTGCAGCGCACGTCATCGGCGTGAATCTGCAGCTCCGGCTTGGTATCGATGACGGCATCGTCGCTCAGCACCAGGTTCTTATTGGTCTGCTTGGAATCGGTTTTCTGCGCGTCCTGGCGCACGATGATGCGGCCGCTGAAGACCGCATGGGCGTGGCCGTCTAAAATCCCCTTGTACAATTCGTGGCTGGTGCCGTGCGGCTTGGCGTGGTCGATCACGGTGTGATTGTCCACATGCTGCGTGCCGTTGGCGATATACAGGCCGTTGATGGTGGCTTCGACGCCTTCGGAAAGCGTCACGTTGACGTCGTTGCGCACCAGCGCGCCGCCCAGGGAGATGTTGTGCGAAACGAAATTCGCGCTGCGGCCAAGCTGCGCCTGCATGGTGGCCACATGGAACGCGTCGAGGGATTCCCGCTGCACCTTGTAGTGGTCGATCACCGCGCCTTCGCCGGCCACCATTTCCGTTACCGCGTTGGTAAAATACCTGCCCGTGCCGCTATAGCTTTCGACGATGGTGCACTGCGCGTTGGCGCCCACCAGAATCAGGATGCGTGGATGGGCCGCGCCGGGATGGGCGATTTGAAAATCGATTTCGATGGGCTCTTTGATGACCGCGCCCTTGGGCACCTGCAGCACGGTGGCATCGTTCAAAAAAGCCGTATTCAGCGCCACGAAGGCATTGGCGTCCATGGATGCGTAGCGCGCCAGATGAACCCGCGCCTCGCCGTCCGCGGCCGTCAACCGCGCCACGCCCGCCGGCACGCGCAGCAGGCGCTCCGGTTTAACCGCGCCGAATGTCGCGCGCGCGATGGGCGCCACATTGGTGAATCGCCACTCTTCGTTGCGCGTGGTGGGAAAGCCCAGTTCGCTGAAGCGCTGGAATGCGGCATCGCGCAATTCCCGTATCCACGGCTCGGCCGCCGGCTGCGAGGTGAACTCCGCCAGCCACGCCCCGGTCTGTTCGGCGAGAGCGACCGTCATCGAGCCAGCGCCTCCTCTTCGTCTTCGATTCCGAGGCCGGCGTAGCCGCTCTCTTCCAGCGCCACTGCCAGTTCCTTGCCGCCCGATTTCACGATCCTGCCCTGCGAAAGCACGTGCACGAAATCCGGCACGATGTAATTCAATAGCCGCTGGTAGTGCGTGACTACGATCATGCTGCGCTCGGGCGCGCGCAGCGCGTTGACGCCGCCGGCAACCGTGCGCAGCGCGTCGATGTCGAGGCCGGAATCGGTTTCGTCGAGAATCGCCAGCCTGGGCTCCAGCACGGCCATCTGGAAAATTTCGTTGCGCTTCTTTTCGCCGCCCGAAAATCCCGTGTTCACAGGCCGGTTGAGCAGCGTCTGGTCCATCTCCATGAGCTTCATTTTTTCGCGGACCAGGTTCAGGAAATCCATGGCGTCCAGCTCTTCGAGGCCCTGGCTCTTGCGGACGGTGTTGAGCGCGGCCTTGAGAAAATACATGTTGCTGACGCCGGGAATTTCCACCGGATATTGAAACGCCAGGAAAATTCCCGCGCGCGCCCGGTCTTCGGGCGAAAGCTCCAGCAGGTCCCGACCCTGGTAGAGAACCTGTCCGCCGGTGACGACGTACAGTTCGCGGCCCGCCAGCACCTGCGCCAGCGTGCTTTTTCCCGAGCCGTTCGGCCCCATGATGGCATGCACTTCGCCGGCGTTCACGGTGAGGTCGATGCCCCGCAGAATTTCCCGATCGCCCACGCGGGCATGCAGATCTTTAATCTCGAGTAGTGCCATGTTTCTTCTTATCCGACGCTTCCTTCCAGGCTGACTCCCAGCAATTTTTGCGCTTCCACGGCGAATTCCATGGGCAGCTCGCGGAACACTTCCTTGCAGAATCCGTGCACGATCATGGAGACCGCGTCTTCCGTGGAAATGCCGCGCTGCCGGCAGTAGAAAATCTGGTCCTCGCCGATTTTCGAGGTGGAGGCTTCATGCTCCACCTGCGAAGAGGTGTTCTTCACTTCCAGGTAGGGGAACGTGTGCGCGCCGCACTGGTCGCCCAGCAAGAGCGAATCGCACTGCGAGTAGTTGCGCGCTCCCGTGGCCGATTTCAAAATCTTCACCCCGCCGCGATAGGTGTTCTGCCCGTGACCCGCCGAGATGCCCTTCGAAACGATCGTGGAAGTGGTGTTCTTCCCGATGTGGATCATCTTGGTGCCGGTATCGGCCTGCTGCCAGTTGTTGGTCAGGGCCACCGAGTAGAATTCGCCCACCGAGTTATCGCCGATCAGCAGGCAGCTCGGATACTTCCAGGTAATCGCCGACCCGGTCTCCACCTGCGTCCAGGAAATTTTCGAATTCACCCCGCGGCACGCTCCCCGCTTGGTGACGAAATTGTAGATGCCGCCCTTGCCCTCTTTATCGCCCGGATACCAGTTCTGCACCGTGGAATATTTGATCTGGGCATTGTCCAGCGCTACCAGCTCGACCACCGCCGCGTGCAACTGGTTGGTATCGCGCATGGGCGCCGTGCAGCCCTCCAGGTAGCTCACGAAAGCGCCTTCGTCGGCCACAATCAGGGTGCGCTCGAACTGCCCGGTATCCTTGGCGTTGATGCGGAAATAGGTGGACAGCTCCATGGGGCAGCGCACACCCTTGGGCACGTAGCAGAAGGACCCATCGCTGAAAACCGCCGAATTCAGCGCCGCGAAGAAGTTGTCGCTGGACGGCACCACCGAACCCAGGTACTGCCGAACCAGCTCGGGATGCTCCTGCACGGCTTCGGAAAACGAGCCGAAAATGATGCCCTGGGCCTTCAACTTTTCCTTGAACGTGGTGGCGACGGAAACGCTGTCGAACACTGCGTCGACTGCGACTCCCGCCAGCAACTCCCGCTCTTTCAATGGAATGCCCAGCTTTTCGTAGGTCTTCAGCAGTTCCGGATCGACTTCGTCCAGGCTCTTGGGCCCATCGCCCTTGCGGCGCGGGGCGGCGTAATAAATGATGTCGTTGTAATCGATCTTGGGGTAATGCACGTTGGCCCAGGTGGGCTCTTCCATGGTCATCCAGTGCCGGTAGGCCTTGAGGCGCCATTCCAGCAGCCATGCGGGCTCGTTTTTCTTGGCGGAAATCAGCCGGACCACGTCCTCGCTCAAGCCGCGGGGGATGGAATCGGCTTCGATATCGGTTACGAAGCCCCACTTATATTCCTGATTCGCAAATGTTTCGATAGTGTTGGTGGAATCGCTCACCGGCTTGCGCTCCTAAGCTACTAAGCTACCATCAGCTTAGCTAATCCGTACTTTTTAGTCAAGATTGCTCGCCGAATGGATGCGCGGGAGGGGCGAATGGGTGCAGGAGCGCGCCGGACGGCTCCAGGTGGGGCGGACCCAGGTTCGGGCACACGGCGCAACCCGACGCCCTCACCGGCCTGCTCGCTTTCGCCGGATGCTGGGTCCGCCCGCGTCCAGGTTAACGCAGCGCGGTCACTCCCGCGCGGGCGGCCAGTGCTTCGTCGAACGTTACGATTGCCGCCCCGCATTCCGACGCGAAGGCCAGAAGGTAGGCGTCCGTCCACAACTTGGGGGACGCTTGCGTCCCTTTCGAGCAGCAGGGGTCTGCCATTCATCGCGGCGCCGGTGGTGAGCAGCCGCTAGAGGCCCACCTGCGTGATGCGGCAAAAAAGGATGGATTCCCCGTGCCCTTCCCACCAGGTCAATGCGGCTTCGCGCCGCGTATGTTCGGCGGATGCCAGCGCGAGCCAGACGTTGACGTCAGGGAAACTGGATAAGGTCATAGACCCGCTCATTCGTAAGATCGATGGGCTTGCCCGTACGGGGTACCAGCGGATGGTTTCGCAGATCCAGCCGCTTTCCGGTTTTGCCGGGAGCCGCCTCGACGGCCCGTTCGATGGCTGCCAGCATCAGTTGGCGCGCCGAACAACCCCTCCGCGCAGCCGCCTCATGCAACCGGCGGTGCAGCGCTCTGGGCAGATCCAGGCTGGTGCGAATCGTATTGCCGTTTGGTTTCATCCCGTCTTTCATTTTGAGCAACGTGACTTAAATAAGTCAAGGTACCGCCGGGCCGCTATTGGAACGGATTCTCCACCCGCACGCCGAAATAAGTCTGCCCTGGATTCAGGTCCTCCGACCAGATCCGCGCGCACCGCGCCCGCTCGGCCGCCGCGATGATCATTCCGTCGTAGAAATGAACGCCGTACTGCGCCCGCGCTTCCACCGCACGCCGCACCGTGCCGGTATCCGTTCCGACTACGCGGATCCAACCCACTGCGTCCAGCATCTCGGCGACGGCTTCGGCATGCATCACCGGAGATGTTTTGTGCAAAAGCGCCGATGCAAATTCCGCCAGCACTTGGGTCGAAACAACCAGATTCTCCCCCCCGCCGCGCTGCATCAGCTCCTGGGCGATGGTCTGCTTCTCCGGATGCCCGGGAGCATAGGCATAGAGGAGAATACTCGTATCCAGGAACTCATCGGCGTTCATATAACTCCGCCCGAGTACCCGTCTTGTTCCCGAGGTTGATTTGGAATTTCTCGAAACTCCGCCGCAGCGCTTCCAACTGGCGCTGGCGCCGTTCCGATACGGCGTCTTCGGCCGCCACCTTCTCCAGGTATTCCCGCACCATTCCGGTCAGCGTGGTGTCCCGGTCGACGGCGATTTTGCGGACCTTCTTGACGAGATGGTCGTCCAGCGAGAGAGTGACGTTCACATACCCATAATAAGGGAAACCCTTATCCCGTGCAACCTCCAGCGCCGTAGCCCTCGATCTGCGTAACCTCCTCGTAACGCTCGCTTTCGTTTTCTTCTTGCCACCCGCCGCCATTTCGAAGGAAACTGAAGTTTTAGCCGCCCATCAGGAGAATAAGTTGGAAAGAAATGGCCGCAAGGGCTCGCTCGTGGTCGAGCCCACCGAGCGCTGGACCCCGCAGCTCGCCAGCGACTTCTATGACGTCGCCAGTTGGGGCAAGGGCTATTTTTCGGTTGGCGAGAACGGCCACGTGCGCGTTCACCCGGAAAAAGATCCCGCCCGCTCCATCGACCTCAAGGAGCTGGTCGATACCCTGGTGCTGCGCGGCATCAACCTGCCCATCCTGATCCGCTTCGCCGATATCCTCAAGCACCGCCTGGGCGAGCTTCATGGCGCCTTCGCTACCGCCATCAACGAGCACCACTACCAGGGCGGCTACTGCTGTGTTTACCCCATCAAGGTCAACCAGCAGCGCCAGGTGGTGGAGGAGGTTCTGGAATTCGGCAAGCCGTTCGGCTTCGGCCTGGAAGCCGGCTCCAAACCCGAGCTCATGGCCGTGATGGCGCTGGCGGATAACGACACTCCCATCATCTGCAACGGCTTCAAAGACGACGAATACATCGAGATGGCCATGCTGGCCCAAAAAGTCGGGCGCAAAATCATCCCGGTAGTCGAAAAGTACACCGAGCTGCACCTCATCCTCAAGTACAGCGCGCGCGTGGGTGTGCGCCCCACTATCGGCCTGCGCGTGAAGCTGGCCAGCCGCGGCTCCGGCCGTTGGAAATCCTCCGGCGGCTTCCGCTCCAAATTCGGACTCTCCGCCACCGAGGCCATGCGCGCGCTGCAGGAGCTGAAAGATCTCGGCATGGCCGATTGCCTCAACCTGCTGCATTTCCACCTGGGCAGCCAGATCACCAACATCCGCCAGATCAAGGGCGCGGTCAACGAAGCGGTGCGCGTGTATGTGGATCTGGCGCGCGCCGGGGCCGGCCTCAAATATCTCGACGTGGGCGGCGGCCTGGGCATCGATTATGACGGCTCCCAGACGGATTTCGAATCCAGCGTCAACTACACCCTCCAGGAATACGCCAACGACGTCATCTACCACGTGCAGAACGTCTGCGACGAAGTCGGCGTCCCTCACCCCACCATCGTGAGCGAAAGCGGACGCGCCATCACGGCCTATCACAGCGTGCTGGTCTTCAACGTGCTGGGCGTCGCCGGCATGGGCGAAGCCGATCTTCCGCCCGAGCCTCCGCCGGATGCCGAACAGCCGCTGATCGACCTGCAGGAGACTTTTCGCGGTCTCTCCGCCAAGAATCTGCTGGAAAGCTATCACGATGCCCAGCAGGCTCTCGACCAGGGCCTCAACCTCTTCAGCCTGGGCTACCTTTCGCTCGAACAGCGCTGCATCGCCGAGAACCTCTATTGGGGCATTCTGCGCAAGATCCAGAGACAGGCGCGCGAGCTGGATTTTTTCCCCGAAGAGCTGGAGGGCATCGACGCCATGCTCTCCGATACCTATTTCTGCAACTTCTCGCTGTTCCAGAGCATGCCCGATAGCTGGGCCATCAAGCAACTATTCCCGGTGATGCCGATTCATCGCCTGGGCGAAGAACCCACCCATCCCGCCGTACTGGGCGATATCACTTGCGATTCCGACGGCAAGGTGGACGCCTTCATCGACCGCCGCGACGTCAAGCGCACGCTGCTTCTGCACTCCTTTAGCGGCGGCGATTATTTCCTGGGCACGTTTCTGCTGGGCGCGTATCAGGAAATCCTGGGCGACCTGCACAACTTATTCGGCGATACCAATGCGGTTCACGTCCGGCTCGGCGCCACCGGCGAAGTCATCCTGGATTCCGTCATCAAGGGCGATACGGTGCGCGAAGTGCTCGACTACGTGCAATTCAAATCCGACGCCTTAGTGACCATGCTGCGCAAAGACGTCGAAACCGCGTTGCGCGAAGGGCGCCTCACCTACGAAGAATGCGGCTCGCTGCTGCGCTTCTACGAAGAAGGGCTGCACGGATATACGTATTTGGAAGACGTGCACGAAACGTAAGCGGGGCCGGCCGATCCGCGATTCCATTGGCCGCGAGGCAACCCCGCGGGCGGTGCTCCGCCGGCTCTTCAAAAATTGACAATCGAGGCGAACGATACCGGGTCGAGACTCGCCCCGCCCACCAGCACGCCATCGATTTCCGGCTGCGCCATCAAGGTGCGCGCGTTGTCCGGCTTGACGCTGCCGCCGTACAAAATTCGTACGGAGTCGGCCGCGCCCTTGCCGAACTTCTTAAACGCTTCGGCGCGAATTGCGCGATGCGCGTCGGCGGCCATTTCAGGAGTCGCGGTCTTGCCGGTGCCGATGGCCCAGACCGGCTCGTATGCGATGGCGATTTTGGCGAACTGCTGCTCGGAAAGGCCGGCGATGCCTTTTTCGAATTGCCGCACCAGCACGGCCGTGGTGTGGCCGCTTTCGCGCTCTTCCAGGCGCTCGCCCACGCAGACGATGGGGCTCAGGCCGAATTCCAGCGCGGCCAGCGTGCGTTTGAGAACGGTCTCGTCGGTCTCGCAGAAATACTGGCGCCGCTCGCTGTGGCCGACGATGGCGTGAGTGGCGCCCGTGGCCACGATCATGGGTCCGGAGATTTCGCCCGTGAAAGCGCCTTCCCTGGCCCAGGCGATATTCTGCGCGCCGATGGCGACGCGCGTGCCGCGAACGGCTTGGACGGCCGCCGCGAGATTCGTGAAGGGAGGACAAATCACGATCTCGCAATGCGTGGAGTTCGCGACCAGCGGCCCGAACTTCTCGAAAAACGCGGTGGTTTCCGCGGGCGTCTTGTACATCTTCCAATTGCCCGCCATGATTGGTTTTCTCATAGAATTTGCGGTAAAAAGCTGATTCCTTCGGCAATCCGCGCGCCGAAATTGGCGGCTACGGTCTGGCCGATGTCGGATAGAGAAGCGCGCAGCCCCAGGTCGACGCCGCGCCGCGCGTTCGGTCCAAAAACCAGCAGCGGAACGTATTCGCGGCTATGGTCGGTGCCGGGAATGGTGGGGTCGCATCCGTGGTCGGCGGTCAAAATCGCCAGGTCGCCCGGGCGCAGCGCGCTTTCCAGTTGCGGCAGCCAGGCGTCGAATTCCTCGAGAGCCGCGCCGTAGCCTGCGATATCGTTGCGATGGCCGTACTGCTGGTCGAAGTCCACCAGGTTGACGAAGATCAGCCCGCTATCGGCCTTCTGCATGGCTTCGAGCGTTTTGGCCATGCCATCGGCATCGTTTTTGGTCTTGGCGGAATCTTCCATGCCGCGCCCCAGGAATATGTCGAAAATCTTGCCCACGCTGTGCACCGGCACGTGGCGCTCTTCCAACCGATCCAGCAGCATCCCGCGCGGCGGCGGCACGGCGTAATCGTGACGGTTGGCGGTGCGCGTGAAATGGCCGGGCGTGCCGATGAAAGGCCGCGCGATCACGCGGCCCACTTCAAACGGGCCGGTCAAAATCCCGCGCGCCGTCTCGCACATTTTGTAGAGTTCCCACAGCGGGATCACCTCTTCGTGCGCGGCGATCTGGAACACGCTGTCGGCCGAGGTATAAACGATGGGCGAGCCGGTGCGCATGTGCTCGACGCCCAGATCTTGAATGATTTCGGTTCCCGAGGCGGCTTTGTTGCCCAGCGCCCGCCGGCCCGTACGGCGCTCGAATTCGCCCAGAATCTCCGGCGGAAAACCGTTGGGAAACAAGGGCAGCGGCCGCTCCAGGTGGATGCCCGCCATTTCCCAATGTCCCGTGGTGGTATCTTTGCCCGGGGATGCCAGCGCGCAGCGGCCATAGGCGGCCGGGGCCAGGCTCGGAGGAATGCCCGCGAGCGGCTTGATGTTGCCCAGGCCGAGCGCCGCCAGGTGGGGCACGTTCAACCCGCGAATGCGCGCGATATTTCCCAGCGTATCCGCGCCCGGAGGGTCGCCGAAATCGGCGGCATCGGGCATGGCTCCGATGCCTACGCTATCGAGAACGATCCAGACGATCCGGGAGAACACAAAAACGAATGTAACACGCGGCGATGCTGCCATCCGGCTGCGCCATGCCAGGCCAGGGAGAATCCGCCCGCCATTGGAGCGCAGGCATATACGGCATTGCGAGGTACCCCTTTGCGAGATACCTCAGGGATATGAGAAGTGGCCCATTGGTCAGCGAGGCTAGGATGACGCCACCTTCCATTGCCGACATGTCGGGAGCAGTTGGTTGCGGGGGACCGCAACGCTCCGAACGTACTTCGGCCTCCGTTCCGGGTGGCTTTGGCGGCAACTGCTTGAAAAATCAGCCGCTACTAGAATAGGCGTGTGCAACGGGATGCTGCCGTTGAACGCCCGCCACGCCGCACAGGAAGCTCTCAGCGACCTTCCGTGCCTTCCAGTGGTGCCACGGCATCCCCGGCTACGGGCAGCGCTAAATCTGGCCGAAGCATTGCCTTTTAGCGCCCAAGTATGTATAATAGGTATTTGAGTTTTTGAGTATTCAATAACTGTGAGTACGCAAACACCCATAACGGCAAAAAGGCAAAGCTCCAAGGCTGGCCGAACCCAAGAGCGGCAACCACGGGTGATCCAATCCGGGGCGACTGAGCCGAAGAAACCGGGGCGCAAACCCGGCAAGCACAGCAACGAAAACTACACGCAGACTTCGATCTACCTGCCTATCGAACTGCGGAATCGGGTCCGGTCAAAGCTCTACGAGAAGGGTTTGGAAATGAGCGGCCTTGTCGAAGACATGCTGCGTGATTGGCTGGCAGGGCAGAAGTGAAATGGTGAGGATCGTTCAATGGTAGGCGTCTTGAACAGACTGCCGCACGTTGTCTGCGAAGTCGGGACGTGCTTCTCTGCCGCTGCATTCACGGAGTACATCTCCGTTATTCCCGGCAATCCAGACTTGCGGAACGAGCGGCACGCCATTGACATCGTGCTCTGCCAACGGCACGATGCGGACTTTCAACGGATTGGGCTTGTGGGCGTCATCACGGCATACGGTGATGAGATTACGGAGCGGAACCAATGACGGAGGCGAAGCCCGGTGAGGCTGTTTCGTTCTTCGACGCTTGGCGACAGGAGCGGAAGACCGGCACGGTGATCGAAGTGCGCCGATCCTCAAAGAACCCTTGGCTGCTGGCAGTGGTGCGGTTGGTGGACGGGACCGATGTGGAGGTCCACCCTGATCGGCTCGTACCCGTTGGAGCGGAATCGGCATGAACGCTGAAGAGTCGGCCCGCAAAGCGGCGGTGATCAACTACGAAATCATCATCACGCACGGCTTGGATGGCGGCGTTGGGTTCGAGTGGCGTGGTCTGTTCATCCATGATCCATTCACGGACCCGCAGTACGGCGCATTCCCCGTTGATCCGGCGCAACAATACGGTGACGCCTACACGGGGAGCATCTTCGCCACGAATCCGGCCAGCGCCCTGCAAATGGCGCAACAGCAGCTACGGGAAAAGGCCAGCGACGATCTCAGGCGCTACTGCGTGGAACACGGCCTGGACGCCGCCGCCGTCATCGAAACAGCCTGTGGCGTAAGGGTTCAGGAAACCGGAAGCGTTTTTGAAGCGTTGACGGATGAGCAAGTCGAAGCGGTCTGGGCGCAAGTGGATGGACCAGCTTCGGTGGCAGAATAGAGGAAACGGAAAATCTGACGTGGCGTACATCCTCACGATCCGAGAGCGCAATCATTCGTGGGCGGGCCGGTCTCCCGCAGCCAGCGAACACGCCAGCCGTGAAGATGCGGAAGCGGCCCTGCGTGATTACGTGCGGCGGAATTGGGATGCGGAGATGGGAACGGAACGTCCTAGCGATTCCGGCAAAATGGTCGAAGAGTATTTTGGTGAAGTTCTTGAAGCCTACGAAATCCTGGAGTCCGCATGATGGGTCAGTACAGGCAGGGTGATTTCGTCAAGGTGGAGATTCGAGACGAGTCCAGCGGCGAAAGCGAATGGCTGTGGGTTCTCGTTGACGATTCCGATGATGAAAAGCGGATGGTTTTTGGGAGGCTGGACAACGAGCCAATCGTTCACACGAACATGCGGCTTGGGATGGAACTGGCGGTGAGCTACGAAAACATCCGGGATCACCGGACGGCAACGTCTTTCAAACAGTAAAGGAAACGAATGAGCGTCCTGGTAGCGGCTGATCTCTTCTGCGGTGCTGGTGGCCTTTCGCTTGGCTTTCAAAGTGCCGGATTCAGAATGGCCTTTGCGAATGACATCAACGAAGAATACGCTTTCACATACGAATTGAATCACCCCGACACGAAGTTTTTCCCGGACTCCATAGAGAATCTTTCCGCCACAGAAGTCTTCGCCAAAACCAGACTTCACCGGAACGAGCTTGATCTGCTCATTGGAGGACCGCCGTGCCAAGGTTTTTCAATCAACGCTCCCAAGAGGTCTCTCCAGGATGACCGAAATCACCTATTCAGGGAGTATGGACGGCTTGTTTTGGAAGGACTTCGGCCAAAAGTGATCGTGATGGAAAATGTTCCTGGCATGGTATCGCTTGACGGTGGCAAATTCATTCGAGACATATATGAACTCTTCAAGAGTGCTGGCTACCGAATGCAGCACATGATTTTGTGCGCCGCACACTACGGCATTCCACAGGAACGTTGGCGTTTGTTTTTTATCGGCACCACATTGAAGAACGTGGAGATCAGTTTTCCGCAACCAAGCCACTATGCACCTGTTCGGGCCAATTTCACAGGCGGACGTGATTTGACGTGGCTTGGTTCCATTGAGAATGGCAACCGTCAGCCGAACCTATTCGGGAAGCGCCTGAAATCGTTCACCACGGTCAAGAAAGCCATTGACGATCTTCCCGCACTTGCTGTCAGAGAGGGCACAGAAGAAATGCCCTACGGCTCCCGGCCCCAGACGGCCTATCAACGGCTCATGCGGAAAGGGTCAAGAAAACTGTACAACCACGTCGCTGGTGTCCTTTCGCCGCAGAATCTCGAACGGCTCCAACATATCCAGCCCGGTGGCAGTTGGCGTGATATTCCCTTTGAACTGCTGCCAGCCGGGATGAAGAAGGCGAGACGCAGCGATCACACCCGAAGGTATGGGCGTGTAGATCCCGAAGGTCTGAGCGGAACGGTTCTCACGAAGTGCGACCCTCATTGGGGCTCGTTCTTCCACTACGAACAGGACCGGGCACTGACGGTTCGGGAAGCTGCACGCCTTCAATCGTTCCCCGATACGTATCGCTTTTACGGAAGCCGGGTCTCTCAATATGAGCAGGTGGGGAATGCTGTGCCGCCACTTCTTGCCAAGGTTCTCGCTCAGCACATCAGGGAGACGATCCTGAGCCACGCATGAACCGCAGTTCCCATTCGATTAGAATGGCAGCGTGGCACTAATAATATCGGAAGTCTTCGGCTACCACCCCTCAGATCGGTCTGCTGGTGCCAAAGCTCAGCGAAAAAGTGAGCTTTGCCCCTTCACGAAGAAGACGTGCAAGAAGAAGTTCCGCAGCGATGGCGTCATTCACGGCACGTGCACCGTTCAGCCGCCCGGTGAACCGGAGGTCATCTGTTGTCCAAACAGGCTGTACGCAGAGGACTACAAGATCCTTCATGATGTGGCGTATGAAGTCTACGGCGATGATGTTCAACTCATCCGTCCTTCCGATATTGCCGCCACGCAAGGCGCACTAAAACGAGTGGTAGCCTTCGGAACAGGATGGGGTGGGGAGCTAAAGGTTCCCAAGGGAGATGGGTCAAAAGGCGGCGGCTTCTCCGCTGATTGGACGCTTGCGCTTATCAACAAATCAGCCGAACTCTTGGAGTTCGTGCCACTGGAAGTGCAGAGCATTGATACAACCGGGAGCTACCAGTCGGAGTGGTGCCGGGTGATGGGCCATCCGCCGCCAAGAGATGAGGGGCACGATCCCAATATGAATTGGGAAAACGTGAACAAGCGCATCATCCCTCAACTTCTGACCAAGGGAAACGTGTTCCGTAGGGAGAAGCTGTGCAAGAAGGGACTGTTCTTCGTGTGTCCGACTCCCGTGTACGAGAATATGCTGGAACGGCTTGGCGCTGAGCTTCAGGACTACAGCTTTCAGGCGGGCGCTCTCACCTTCAGAACTTACGCACTCAAAGAATCCACCACGCCGGGGAAAATACGGCCTCTCGTGTTCCAAAAACAATTCACCACTACGGTGGATCACTTGCGTGACATCTTCAATTCGACTCTGAGTCTCCCACCGAAGGATGTAATGGGAACGAAGATCCAGCGACTCATTACAGACGCATTGAAGAAGGCAAACCAGACGAAGCTCAAAGGGGCCTAACTGCCTTGGACCGACTGTCGCCAACTCAGCGAAGCGAAAACATGCGGCGCATCCGCAGCAAGGATACGTCGCCAGAAATGGAAGTCCGGCGGCTTGTACATCGGATGGGATTCCGCTACCGGCTTCATGTGCACGCACTTCCTGGCAGACCCGATTTGGTTTTCCCCGGCCTACAGAAAATCATCCAGGTTCAAGGCTGCTTTTGGCACCAGCATCGGGGCTGCATAAACTCGCACGTTCCCAAATCCCGTGTCGAATACTGGAGTCCGAAGCTGAAAAGAAATCAGCGGCGGGACCGGGAAAACGAGAAGGCACTCCGGTCGTTGGGATGGAACGTGCTCACGGTTTGGGAATGCGAGACTACCGAACCGGATGTGATGGCGGAACGGATCAGTGCGTTCTTGAGTGCAGATCGGGTGTCTTGAGTCCTGCTGCCGATCCCGCCGTGCGCCGGTCTCTACTGAGCCAGTGCTGTCCGCCTGTGCAGCCGGGGCCGTCTTCTTCGCCGCCGCCTTCTTTGCGACTACGTTTTTCACGGCAGCTTTTTTGGGAGCGTTCTTCTTTCGGGCGGCTGGTTTTGATTTCGCAGCTTCCGCCTTCTTTGCAGCCCATCTCTTCCTAAGGGCTTTCACGATGTTGGCTCCACCTGTGGAGCTGAGTTTTCGTTTTGGCTTGGCCGGTTCCGGCGTGGCGGGCGCTGGTGGCTCAGACTCTCCCCGGATCTTTGCCTATCGGCGCTGTTGAGCTTCCTTCATACGCTTCCGGGCGGCGGCAGAGAATCTCTTTCGCTTACGCGCGGCTCCCGGCGTGGCGGCGGATTCGGCGGGGCCACCGGGAAGCATGGCACGGAGGTCTGCGATCTGAGTGTCAATCCGGCGCTGGTGGGACTCGAATCCTTCGATGGCGGCGGTGATGATTTCGTTCGTGAGCTTGGGCCGTGAGGGCGAATTGCCGGAGGAAGAGTTTATTGCGTGCGTTCCCGACCGTCACACCCTCCGACTCAAAACGCGGTGGATGAGCCGCTCGGCAAGCGAAGGGAAGGAGTAGCGGTCGGGAGCCGGTGACTCCTGGTTTGGCAAGCCGGCTTCTAGACTTCTTGGAATTACTCCGCCAACCAAGAATGGCCGATCTCCCGCGCGTTGGATTAATCTGCAGTTGTCAGACCA
>Ga0181521_10000858_pt1 | contig 37753 bp, 26 predicted proteins | sample PEATcosm2014_Bin_32_FD_119764 | JGI IMG/M metagenome (GOLD analysis project Ga0181521, IMG submission 119764) | Peatland microbial communities from MTU Mesocosm Facility, Houghton, MI, USA - PEATcosm2014_Bin02_60_metaG | ecosystem: Environmental > Terrestrial > Soil > Wetlands > Peat | place...
CTTCCTCCACATCGTCGCCATGAATTTCATGCTCGGCGGGGCCGTTCTGGCGCTGGGGGCAAAATGGCGTTCCAAGCATCTGACCTATGGCAACCGCATGTTTTTTGACGTTGCCAAAAAGCTTCCCTCTCTCCTGCCGGCAACCATTACCCTGGGCATCGCACCGCTGCTCTTCGTGCAGGTTCTCTACGGGCAGTTCTTCTATACCTCGTCCATCGTCATCGCCTGGCCGTGGTTCCTCGTGCTAGTCATGCTCACTGCCGCCTACTACGGTTTCTATTACGTTTCGTTCCGCAGCGGACAGCAAATGGGCAAAGCCGGCGGCGTCATGCTGTCGAGCGTCATTCTTGTCTCTCTCATTGGCTTCCTGTTCAGCAACAATCTCACCCTCAGCCAGACGCCATCGCGCTGGGGCGCCAAATACCTCGCCCATCCCTCCGGCTGGAGCCTCAATCTAACTGAGCCCACGCTTATTCCGCGCTTCCTGCACTTCTTTGTCGCGGCCGTGGCCGTGGGCGGCATCTTTCTGGTTTTTGTGGCCCTGGCCAACTGGAAGCGCGACAGAGAATACGCGCAACAGGCGCTCCAATTCGGCGGCAAGGCATTCATGTACGCCACCATGGCGCAGATTGTGGTGGGCCTCATCTTTCTCGTCAGCCTTCCGCGCGACATGCGCATGCTCTTCATGGGCGACAATGTCCTGGCCACCACGCTCCTGCTGGTGGGCATCACCGGGGCCATCGCCGCTATCTTCCTCATGTCCGGCGCCCTGAGGACTGAAAACCTTCGCATTGCCGCATATGTCGTGCCCGGCATTCTGGCAGTCGTCATCCTCTGCATGTCGGTGATGCGGGATATCCTGCGCGACGCCTATCTCAAGCCGTACTTCCAGCCCGGCCAGTTCGTCGTCAAGACGCAGTGGTCCGTTCTCCCTCTGTTTCTGGCGTTGTTCGTCGCCGGTGTCATCCTGTGGTTTGTGATGTTGGCGCGATACGGCCTGTTCTGCGGTCTGTTCGGCGGCAGAAAAGGGCCGTCGTAGCCGCCGTCCGTGGATTCTCAAGCCGCGGCAATTTGTGTTTCAAGCCTCCCGTGCCACCACCGTCACCGTGCCGCTGCCCACCGCCGATGCCGGCACGCTCGCCCACAGCAGCTCCGGCGTCAGTTGCGGACGGTACGGCACCGCAAGCAGCAAACGATCGCCGCTCTTGATCTCGTAACAGCAGATCGGCTTTGCCGCCGCGATGGCCGTATTCCAGCGCACCGTCACCTGGTCGCTGCCGGCCGCCTTCTCCACCTTCACTACGGTGGGCTGCATCAATCCCGATTGCGGCAACTGGAAGTAATTCGTCGTCGCGCCGTAGATTCCGGCCACTTCGCGCTCGATTCTCCTCCGCTCCGCGGGCGATGCCGGATCCTGTGTGGCCGCCGCCAGGTTCGCCACCAGTTGATCGTTCTCCGGCTTCCCGCGATCGATGTGCCCGATGCCCGTCACCGCGCAGCTCACGCCCGGAATCGAAAGCGAATAGCGCACCAAGTCCTGGTAATTGGCCTTGTCGGCCTTGCCCACGCTGTAGATCACGTCGGCCGTGGTCTTTGAGAAGTGCGGATCCTTTCCGTAAAAGCTGCCGTCGCCGAACAACTTCATGGCGATGACGCCCATGCCGCGCCCCACCGCCAGTTGCAGCACGTTGTACTCATGCGACGTGTAGAGCTTGTCATTCGCATTCAGCGCCACCAGCAGCGTGTCCAAATTGTTGGCCGTGTCGCGGCGCATCATTTCCATTAATACGGGCGAGCTCAAATGCCCCGTCATACCGATGTGGCGCACATACTGCTTTTTCTCGGGATTCAGCCCTGTGTAGTTGGTGCCATCGCGGTAATCCAGCAGCGCCGCAAAGGCGCCAATGCGGTCCGGCATCTTCGATCCGCGCGCGTCCATGCCCGCGTACACCTGGTCGACGTCATCCAGGGATCCGATCGCGTGCATCTGAATGGCATCGAGATACGCGCCCTCGGGAATGTAGCCCTTGCCGTCGCCGAACATCTGTGTCAGCGTCCGCTTCAGGTCGCTCACCGCCGTCGCGCCCGGCGTCTGCGCTGAAGGGCTCGACGGGCCCAGCGCAAATCGCTCCCGCGTCTTGCTGGCAATGTACAGACTTTCGCGCAGCGCCGCGTTGTAATCCGCAACGCCCGGCGTCAGGTGCATGCGCCGGTAGGCTTCGCCGTAATTCATCTGGCTAGGCCCATACACATTGGCCGAATCAAGATAATTCACGCCCAGTTGCACGGCGCGGACAATGATGTCCGGCGCATCGATTCCCGGCGCGGTCCATTGCAGCGAGGCCTGGCCGCCCAGCGCCAGCGGCGTCACCCAGCGGCCCGTCCGCCCCAGCAGCCGCTTGGGCAATCGTTCCGTTGGCGTCTCGGCCCACGCCTTGTGGTTTGCGGCCAGGTAGCCTGTCGCGGGCAACGTGCCCAGCAGCTTCAGAATGTTGCGTCTTGAGATCATGCGAGCCCCGCCTTTCTCCCGGAATCACTCAACTGCGGCGCGTGCGGAAGGGATTTGCAAGCAGTGTACAACGAAATCCGATTTGCATCGACTCGTCGTCTCGCTGAATCGCCGACTTGCTGACTCTCTACTCCTTGCCGCCCTTGTGTTTCTTCTCCGGCTTCTTCTCTCCCGGCTCGTGCATCGTCGGGATCGGCGCCATGTCCGGGCCGATGCGCTTCACCTGCGTGTCGATCATCTCGTAGTCGATCGTCCGCGGAGCCACGGGCCGCGTAATGCCGGTTGCTGGATCGGTAGTCACATTGCCGCTGCTGGCGAGCTCAAAACTGAAGGCGGGAACCTTACCCGACGCCGTGTTCTGGGTAAAAACGAGCACCGGCAGGTAGCCCTGAATGGGATGCACACGGAACGCCGTCTCGTAGCGGTGATGCTTCAGGCTCCACGTGAAGACTCTGATCTGGTCGAAATCGTAAGGCATCCCGGACTGAGGTGGTGCGAGAGCCGTTACGTACTCGGCCTTGTCTCCAGGAGGGTCGGCGCCAGAATCCGTCACCTTGGTCAGCATCCATGCGCCCACCATGCGCTGGCCCTCGGAGTACTGTGCCACTTCGTCCGGCACGTCCACATCCAGGCGGCTCGCGAGCAGCCAGCCCACATGACCCTGCGGGTCGCGAGCCAACCACCAGTCTTCCATCTCGGGCGGCGCGGCTTCTGCTACGGCCGCGGGCGGCGCTTTCGCAGTGCCCGGTTTCGCGTTGCCAGCTGCCGGCGCGCTCTTGCCTCCCACTTCGGGCTTTGCCGCATTCGCCGGCAACGGCCCCAAGGCCTCCGCCGCTTTTTTGGGAGCCGATGCCCGCACCAACAGTTGCACCTTGGTGTTGCCAGGCAGCAGATAGAATCGCTCGGTTTCGCGGCCGGGAAGCAAATGCATGGCGAGGTCGTCGCGCAGCGTAGCCGTCGCCGCCACGGGATCGTTTTTGCTCTCGGCGGCAAGCTGCGTGAAGCCGTCGTAGGTCTTCTCGTCGATCGTGGCCCGCTCTTCAATCCAGCCGATCTCGTTCTTTTCGGTCTTGACTTTGAGAAAGCGCCGCGCATGTTCCAGAACCTGCAGCGGTTGCCCGTTCACCACCTGGCAAACGCGGTTTGAAACCGGGGCTACGCGGTCGTGGAGATAGACGGGGCGCGCCGATGCGACGTACACCATCTCAAGATGTTCCTGATGGAAGCGGCTGCAGCCGGCGAGGAGCAAAACACAACTCAACGTCACCAGCGATGAGGCAAAAACCGTTCCGAAGCGCCGGATAAAACTGAGAAGAAGAGTTGGCAAACGATTAGACACGGACCCTAGCGATTGCCTTGAGCATAGCACTCCACAGGTTTCGGGTGTCGGGTTTCAGGTGCCAGTGGTGATCCGATGGTAATCAAAAGTCTTAAGAATCAGTAGCGAACGGCTCGACGGATTCGCCGGAAGCCACCGTTCGAGAAGCCGCCGGCAAGCGGCGTTTTCTCGTTCCCTTGTTCCCTCGGTCCCTTGGTCCCTGCCCTTACGGCAGCGTCGCCACGGCAATGGCGCCCACGGGGTCAGTTCCCGTAGCGGAAACAATGTTGGCAGTCAGCGCTCCGGAGCTCATCGTGAAGGCTTCGAGGTCGGGATCGCCGCTTGAAGTCGAACCGCCGGTGGAGATCGCCAGCACAAAGTTGTTATCGCTGTCCTCGGCAAGGCCGTTGGGCACGATGCCGGCGGCGATGTGGCTGCCCGCAGCGATCGTGTAGGTGGTTCCCGAAACGGAAATGGGAAACCACGTGATGTTCCCCGCCCCCGAATTGCCCTGGCCGTTGGCAACGTAGACGTATTCACCCGACGCAATGGGCAAAATGGCGTTGGGCGCCAGTCCGCCGCTCGCGATAGGAGAACCCGTGATCTGAGAAGGCGCGGAACGAGGCGTGCCCGTACCGAGCGAGCTGTAGTTGAAGACGCGCAGCCCGCCGGAAGCAGAAACGGCCTGCGTTTCGCCGATGTAGAACAGCCGGTTGGTGGGATCCACGCTCACCGACAGTGCCGATCCGCCGCTGTTGACGAGAGGAATCACGGTCGCAGAGGAGCCAAGCGGATTCGCGTTGCCGGATGTGAAGGGAACCACGATCGTTCCCCCAGCCCCAAGGGCGACAAAGAGGTTTGTGCCGTCAGGAGAAAGCGACATCTGATTGGCCGACGCGTTGGTCACATTGAATGCCTCAGACGGCTCGGGGCCCGAGCCAGTATACGCGCCGGTCGAAGCGTTAATGGGGATGGCGTCCAATTGCACGCTCCCGGTACCCGGGCTGAACGCGTCAATCAGCCACGAGCCGTACACCTCCATGGCCGCGGGAATGTCGGACGAAATCACCGCGCCGCCGTTCCCAATCGTCAAAGCGCCACCCGATCCGATGGTGTAGAGATAGATGCCGCTGACGGTGCCGACGTAGAGAAACCCTCCGCCCGGCGCGACGGCAATGCAATCCGGCCCGGACGAAAGACTGTAGGGGCTGCCCGAAACGTGCTCCAACGTGCCGGTCGAAATATAGTACGCAGCAATCTGTTTTGTCGTCTGGTTCAACACGTAAAAAACGCCGCTCGAGTCCGTAGTCGTCGTAGTGGTCGTTGTAGTGGTCGACGCGGGCAGGTTCCAAAATCCCGCGCATCCGGCGAGGAGCGCTGATGCGGCAAGTAGAATAAGGCCGTATTCGATCTTCATCGTCACCCCTCGCACAATGCGCACCCAGGACCGTCGCTTCCAGGAGAGTCCGCAAACGCATTCTGTTTCAAGCGTAGCGCCAGCCGCTACCTTTTGTCCGCCGCCAGACGCGATGCCCAGGGGCAAAAATGCCAATCTTGAGAAAAGACGTGGCGAGAATCATTTCCGCTCAGCGGAAGTCCCGGCCGAAGCCCGTGGAATGGGTATTGGCTGCGATGCGGGAGCGCCGGGTCACTGACCCCTTGAAGAGGAATCTCTCCGTGCCCCATCCTTTCGCCTTTTTTCCGGCGAAAGGGTGGGAAACCACATGAGTCAAAAGGAGGAAGTCACGAGGTCGGAGCCCTAGTTGGGTCTGTCACCGGATGCCGCGCGGCGTCGGAAGCGCTCGTCCACAGGCTTTCGGCCCTGAAATCCGGCTTCCATGGTGTGCCAGTGTTCGATGGCCGGTTCGCCCATGCGCCAGCACAGCAGAACGACCTCGTCGTCGACCCTGCAAGGAAAATCGAGCAGGCCCGCTTCCAGGTCCTTCACCTGCACCCCGATGGCGTCAATCTCTGCAATGCTCTCGCGCACGCGCTGCAGATGCGAATCCATTTCGGCCCGCTGCCGGGCCACTTCCGTGGTGTTCACCCGCATGCCGCCGGAAAAATAAATGCGCTGCGCCACATCGCTCAGACCCGACTCGGCAGTTTGCGCGGAACGGCGGCCTTCAATGGCGCGCTTGAGCAGCGACTCAAGCACGGGAAGCAGCGACTGCGCCTCTTCGAGAGTGAAGGTCCTCATGGTGTAAACAAGCCCTGAACACATACAGCATACGACGAAATCGGAACAAAAGTGTAGCGGCGGCGTGCCCCATCCTTTCGCGTCTCTTTGCGAAACGGTGGATAACCAGCGGCCTCAATTCCTCTCTGGCAGTTCTTTCAGGTCAATACCCAGCTGCTGGCACTTCTTATAGAGATGGCTTCGCTCCAGCCCCAGCGCCTTTGCCGTTTGCGTAATCTGGCGGCCATGCCGGTCGAGTTCGGCCAGCACCTGGGCGCGCTCAAACGCCAGCACGCGTTGCGCAAGCGGGCCACTCGTACTGCCCTCAGTGCCGGCGGCCGTCGCAGCGGCCTTATGAGAGACAGGCAACGCCAGACGCACGTCTTCCGCGCCCACCTCGCCACCGGCCAGCAACAGCAGCCGCTCCACCACGTTGCGCAACTCACGAATGTTGCCGGGCCACATGTACTCCTGCAGGGCCTCGAGAGCAGCGGCAGTGAACGCGGTGGGCTTCCATCCGTTTTGTGCGCTTACCTGGCGCACGAAATGCTCTACCAGTGCGGGCAGATCTTCGCGGCGTTGGCGAAGCGGCGGCAGCTCCAGTGGGAACACGACCACGCGATGATAAAGGTCGCGCCGAAAACCTCCCGATTCCACCAGCTGCTCCAGATTGCGATGCGTCGCCACCACCACGCGCACGTCAACGGCCGTGGGCTTGCCGCTGCCAATGCGTTCCACCTCGCCCTCCTCGAGCACGCGCAACAATTTGGATTGCATGGCCAGAGGCATGTCGCCAATCTCATCCAGAAAAAGCGTGCCCCGGTGTGCTTGCTCGAATTTGCCCGTGTGCCGCTGCGCCGCTCCCGTAAAGGAACCCTTCTCGTGGCCGAAAAGCTCGCTTTCAATCAGCTCCGAAGGCACCGCTGCGCAGTTGAGCGTCACGAACGGCCCCGCCGCGCGCGAGCTCTTCTCATGCAAGGTACGCGCCACCAGCTCCTTGCCGGTGCCGGTTTCGCCGTAGATGCACACCCGCGTCTCGCTCGCGGCCACGCGCTCGATCTGCGCCATCACGCGGCGCATTGTTTCCCCGGCGTAAATCAGCGTGTGCTTGCCCACACGCGCGCGCAGGTCGCGGTTCTCGGTTTCCAGGCGCGTCAGCTTCAGCGCGTTCTCCACCGTGACCAGCAATTTTTCTGTTGACAGCGGCTTCTCAAGGAAATCCAGCGCCCCAAGCCGCGTAGCCCTCACCGCCATCTCAATGTGCGCCTGGCCGCTCATCATCACCACCGGCGCGGCCACGCCCGCAGTCTTCAGATCTTCCAGCAGCGTCAAGCCGTCGCGTCGCGGCATTACCACGTCGCTCAAAATCAAATCGAAGGGTTGCGTGCGCGCCAGCTCCAGCGCGCGCTCCGCGTTGTCGCACACCACGGCCTCGTGCCCGGCCAGGCGAAAGGCGCGCGCCAGCGATGCCAGCGTATTAGCTTCGTCGTCAACGATCAGAATGTTCGCCTTCGCATTCATGCGGCGGCCCTCGGCAGCGTAATGATAAACGTTGCGCCACCACTCGCAGCGCTTTCCACGGCGATGGTGCCCGCGTGATCGGCGATCACCGACTGCACTATGGCCAGGCCGAGGCCAGTTCCGTGCTGCTTGGTGGTGTAGTAGGGCGTGAATAACCGCTCGCACTCCTCGGGCGTCATACCCTGGCCGGTATCGGCAACGCGGAGTTCCACTCCTTCACCTTTTGGATGGGCGGAGATTGTCAGCACGCCGCCATCGGGCATAGCGTCCATGGCATTGAGCACCAGGTTCGAAAGCGCTCGGTGCAGCAGCTCCGGATCGGCATCGAGCGGCATGGGCGCATCGGCGACATCGACAGCGATCTTGATCTTCGCGTCGAAATTCGCAGCGTTGCTGGCGAAAGTTTCATAGAGCGCGCGCACGCGCTCCACCACATCCTTCGCGTCAATGCGCTCCAGTTCCGGTTTCGGCATCTTGCTGAAATCCGAGAAACGTCCAATGATCGTCTTCAGGTTCGCAATCTCCGTCGCCAGCGTCGCCGTGCTCTCGCGAAACACTTCATCGAACTCGGCTTCCGGCAACTCGCGCGCGCGCACCAGATTTTCCACCGTAAGCTGCAGCGGGAAGAGCGGATTTTTGAGCTCATGCGCCAACCGCCGCGCCAGTTCGCGCCATGCAGCCACGCGTTCGCTCTGCACCAGGCGGTCGCGCTGGCTTTGGAGCTGCTCCGTCATGTGATTGAAGCTGCGCGCCAGCACGCTCACCTCGTCGCGTCCGCGCGGCGGCACGCGCACATCCCAGTTTCCGCCTGCCACTTCTTCGGCTGCATGCGCCAATTGCTCGATGGGCCGCGAAACCCGCGCCGCAATCCACAAGCTGAATATAATCGCCAGCAGAATGCCGCCCGCCGCTACCCCATACGCGATAGCCCGAATGTGCTGCTGCGCCTCGACCATGCCGGCGCGCGCAATTGCCACCACCAAAACCGCCATCACATTGCCCTGTTCGTTTGTGAGCGGGATCGCGGTTGCATTCAGGCTGTCCTCGCGCCGCCCGGTTGGATTCACAAGGCCACTCACCTGCTGGCCGCTCAAGCGCGCGGCATCAATCAGGTTCTGATAATGCGCCGCGCCGGCGACTGCTCCATTGGGTCCAAGGAGGCGCGCAGGATCGAAGGCGGCCAGAGCAGGAGCACTTGCTCCCGTGCTCAAATTCACCGTCGTTGTCAAACTGTTCGCATCGCTGTACAGGCCGATCTGCATCCCCGGAGCCGCCGGAAGATCGGCGAGAAAACTTTGATCGAGCCGCTCGCCGCCGATCAGGCGCACTTCGGTTCCGCCCACCGCATGCACGGCGAAGAGGCCCAGCGCAGTCGAGCCGTCTGGCAAGTCTTCACGCTTGAGGAATGGTTTGGCTGAGGCATTTGCGGCCGCGGGCTCGAAGTATCCAAACCGCGCCGGCCACTGCGCGGAGCTAACAATCTTTCCGTCCGCGCCCACAATCTCAAGAAAATCCAATTGCGCATCCTGTGCCATGGATTGCGCTTCCGTCAGATAGGGCGCCGCGTCGCCCGACTGCGCCAGTTCAAACGCCATCGAGCGCACCCGCTCACTTGCAGCCAGACGGTCCACGGCTGCTGCCACTTCGGCGGAGCGATGCTGAAACTCGCGCTGAAACTGGCTCACGAAGAGCTTCGTCTCGTCCTGATCGCGCAGTTCGAAGACATGGCGAATGCGTACCAGGACGGTCCACGCCACGGCCGCCACCGCCGCGGCCACGGTGAGCGAAAACAGCAGCAGCAGTTTTTGGCGAAGGCTCACTGTGTGCCCTCCAGCGACGCACTGGCAAGATCCGGCGTGCCATCGGCCCGCAGTTTCAGGTCGCGCACGCGGCTGCCGATCGCCCAGGCGCGGGGAAGATCGAGCAGCGGCACGATGGTGTGGAGATCCAGAACGTCGTGCTCGGCGCGGAAGAGCGCATTTGGATTCCGTCCCTCCACAGCAACATTCTCTCCCGCCCCGCGCAGCAAAGTTTCCAAAGCGGCCGCAGGGTCCGCGCCCTCCAGCGGCAATTTGCGCAGCGCCAGGTCGGCATGCGCAGCGTTGTGCGCGTTCGCCACCTGCACGTTGAATCCCGCCTCCCGCAAATTGAGCGCAATCCGCTGCGCTGCCAGTTGCATCGTCGGATCGCCGTCGGCCGCAAGCGTAAGCGCCGGTGGCGTGAGCCCGCCGCGCAGCTCATTCGCCTTGTTCACGTCGCGGTCCGCTGGAAACAGAAATGCGTAACCGCTGAGCGATTGCGGCAACAGACTCGCGGTAATCTCGCCCTGCTTCTGAAAAATCACGTTAAACAGCGCGCCGCGGTCGACAGCTTGTGCAATCGCCGCGCGCAGCACTGCATTCGTGAGCGTGCCCGCGTCCGACACTTCGAGCAGCAGCAACTCCACCGGCGGCGAAACCAACACCGCGAGATGCTGCTGCTGCGCTTGGCGCAGTTCCTGCGGCGGCACTTCCGCAATGTCGGTGCGCCCCACGCTCAAGTCGAGCCATTGCTCGCGGATCGGCCGGTTGCCCGCGATCACAATCTCGTCGAAAAACGGCCGCCCCTGCCAGCAACTTTCGTTGGCAGTGAGCGTGAGCGTGCCGTTGTTCGAGCCGGTGAACTGAAACGGTCCGGTCCCGATGGGATTGGCCGGCGTTTGCCCGTCGGCAGTGCGCGTGAGCGCGATCAAATACGCATCGCTCCCGAGCAGCGCGGGCAGGTTGGGCATCGGCGAGTCGCTGGTAAAAATCACTGCCGAGCCCACGGCGCGCACCGCGGTCCACGGACAGTTCGTACTGCACGCGGTATTCAGAGCCATCACCACCGCCGCCGAATTGAGCGGCGAGCCGTCGTGAAAATGCACGCCCTGGCGCAGACGAAACTGCCAGCGATGGTCACCAGAATCCGATTGCCACTCGACAGCCAGGGACGGACTCACGATTCCATTCGCGTCCAGCGCAGTCAATCCATCCAGAACCAGCCGCCGCGCCGGCCCATCCGGCCCTTGCCAAGGGTCGCCCGCAACCTCCACGCGCAGCGAGCCGCCATAATGGGGGCGCGTTCTCGCCGGCGCGCAGACGCAAACCAAGACGAGAAGAACACTAATTGCAAAGCGCCGTAACACGGTCCACCTCGTATTGGTTTGCCGCATTCCGCACCACCGTGAGAACGCTCTTGCCGTCGGGCGCGGTCCAGAGCGCTGTTACCGTTCCGTCGATGGCGAGCGGCGCACTTGCCGGCGCGGCTTCGAGCGCGGGCAACTCGTAGGCGCGCAGGCTGTCGTTCGCGACCTCGCCCGAGCTGGACGCAATCACCTGCACACCCGCGCCGCATCCAGAGTGCAGCACGGCAAAATCGCTGCCCCAATCGCGCGTTCCAGTGACAACTTTCAGCGCTCCGTTCTCCGCCATCGTCACTTTGCCGTCGACGCCGTCGATGAGCAGTGCGGCAGAACCGGCAGATCGCGGAAGTGGCGCTGCTCCATAAAACGGCGGCAGATCGACGCCGACGCTCGGCGAAACCACACCCGTAAAGTAGTCGCGCGCGGAGTTGTAGAAGGCCTTAAGCTGCGGAGTCCAGGACGCATCAACGGCAACCGGCCAGGGCTCGTCGCTCGCACGGCAGTTGATGGTCCAACCGTTCTGCGGCGCGGCTGTGTCAGCAGGCGGCGAAAACGCTCCACTGCACTCGGTTCCCGGCGTGAATGCTGTAAATCCATTGCCATCCGCAGCCGCAATCAGGATTCCGCGCGCATCTCTCGGCATCGGCCGCTTCAAATCGAGAGCGAGCGACGCCTCAACAGTTCTCCCGTGGTCCGCGTTGCGAGCAAAAATCATCACGTTGTCCTTGTAAAGCACAAAGAGGCGCGTGCCGGCTTCCACCAACGCCGTCACGGGCCCATCAGAGACGGCGGTTGATCCATTCACGAGCGCCGCTGCGTTCAGGTAAATCTCCTTGTGCAACTCCATCCGCTCCTGAGTTGCCGCGGTCTGCGCTGCGATAGGCCCCAGGTCCACCATGGCCACTTGCGTTTGATTGCCCTCGTCAATCTCAGCCACCCACAACCGATCCCGCGCACTCTCGCTCAGCGTCACGCGAATGGTGTTCGCGCTCTCCGCGCCCGCCATCACCACGCCGTGCGTCTTCAAATCCTGCACCAGCAGCCGGCGAATCACGGGAATTTCATCGTTCGAAATAGATGAAAGATTCCGGATGGTCAGATGCGCCTGCCCCGGCCCGAGAATCGCAGCAATCTGATCGGCGAGCTCGGATGCGGGCTGCTCCCACGCGCCCGGCGCGGCGTGTGCCGCAGCTCCGGCGAGCCCCGCCAGCGCCGCTACCACCCAGACCAGCCTCATTGCCTTCATCGCTTATTCTCTTTTTCCATTTGCGCGGATTATATCCCTCTAGAAAGATTCTCCGTAAATCACCCGCAGTTCGCGCATGTGGCCGCGCGTGAGCCGGAGATAGCACTCAGCTTCGACAATTGGGCTCAGGCTGCCGCCGGCATATTGATGAAACGCAGCCCCGCAAGCCGCATCGCGATACTGCCGCCATACCTGCTCGACCTTGTCGAGTTCCGCTTGCTCCTGCGCAGCGGTCAGGCTCGGACCCTCTGGTCCGGGTGGGGGTATGACCGGCTCGCCCGATATCTGCGGTGCAGGAGCAAGCAAATCGTGAATAATCTCCTCAAAACTTTTCAGGTTCGCCTCGGTGATATCGAGCTGCTTTCCGTAGCAGACCTTGATTTCGTAAGTCGAGCCTGCGACCCCACAATCGTCCGTTTTCTCGCGAGCTATTTCCGCGTCGAGAATCTGTTTCGCTTGAGCCGCCAGCTGCTGGCGATGGGCGGAATAGAGCTTCAACTGCTGTTGGTACGCCTGTTGTTCCGGTGTGAGCGCCTTGTGGTGGGCAGGCTGGTTCTGCTGGCCGCGCCCGTACGCAGCAAGGCATAGAATTGCGGACAAGCTCACGGCTACAATTTGGGTTCGCATTTTTTCATCTCCATGGTAGTCGATGGAACGCTGCGGCGCTGCGGCGGATCGGTTTGGAGCAGGGCAGGCGTTGCCTCCGCCGCGCCCGCCCCGCGCGGCCAACCAGGTTCTATTGGCCGTTTTTCTGTGCCGGCGTCGGCTCCTGCTCGTTCTCCATTTCCTGCTTCACAATCGGATTCGTTGCCGCGCTCTTGAACACATCGCTCGCGAAGAAGAACTTTCCGTCCGAAGGAACCATCACCACCTGGATCTTGTCGGACAACCGCTCCGCCACGATCTTGTTGATCAGCAGCGGCGACTTGTTCAGCAGTTCCGCTTCGCTGGTCATGCGCACCGCATCGGCAGCCGAAACCAGCTTGATGCGGTTGGCCTCGGCCTCAGCCAGCAGGTTGCGCCGCTCCAGCTCGGCTTTGCTGTCGATGATCTTGGCCTGTGCGTCGGCGTCGGCGGTTTCAATCGTCGACTCCTTGCGCGCTTCGGCCTCCAGCTTGCTTTGCTCAATCTGCTTCTGCTTCAGCGGCAGGGTGTACTGCATGGCATCCGACTCGCCGCGCGCTTCCACCACCTTGGCCTGCGCATCGCCCTCGGCTTCCTTCACCTTTTGCGCCGCCTCGGCCTCGGCCTGCAGCTCCGCAATTCTCACCTGTTTCTGCTGGATGTCGGTGTCCACGCCCATCTGGTCGTCCTGCTGCTCCTTCAGCAACAGCCCTTCCAGCCCGCGCGCGTACTCATCGGGCAATTGAATGTCAGAAAGCATCACCTCTTCCACGATGATGCCGTCCGTCGCGAGCTTGCGCGTGATGATGTCGGCCGCCCTGGCCCGCACCTCTTCGCGCTTGGTAGAAAAGATTTCCTTCACCGTGTACTGCGGCGTCAATTCCCGCCAGGCGCTGGCCACCACGGGAGGCACCAGTTCCTTGTCCGGCGGTTGCGGCAGGTGTGCCTGAACGCTCGCCAGCTTGTTGGTATCGAGCCGGTAGCGCACCGTGACGCCGAGTCCGATGTTCAGGCCTTCGAGCGACTGCACGTTCAGGCCGGTGGCGACAGGCTCTTTCTTCGGACCCTGTTCCATAAGCCCGGCCGTGAAAACGTGATCGCGCAAGTCGAACAGTTGCACGCTGTCCACCAGCGGCGTCACGATGTGCAATCCGGGGTAAAGCGTGCCGGGCAGTGTGCCGCGCATCTGGCTGATGCGCACTCCGCCCATGCCGCTGGGCACCACCACAATGCTGGCAGCCACCAGTAGTGGCAAGCAGCCCGCAGCCGCGAGCGCCGCCGGAAGCCGCCAGGGAATCTCTTCCGGTTCCATTTCTATTTCATTGCCAGTTCCCTCCGCGGCAGCCTTCGTCCGCGCCAATTGAACGCGCCGCCAAAGCCCAACCAGAGGAATCGCCATTGCGATGAGGAGCATCAGTGCTCCCCCGACCATCAACATCAATTTCAGTGCGAGCATTTCTCGCCTCCATTCGTGTGCTTGGGCCCTTTCTGTTTTCCGGTTTCCGTCCGCGGAGCCAGCAGCAGCCGGACCAGTCCCCCGTAGGTCAACTCTTCAAGCAGCAGTGCCGCCGCCACGGGAAGCAACGCCGCCTGCACATCCGAAATCGCGCGCGCCAGCAGATTCATGTCCGCCCTCCTTTACAGGGAGCCCGCAAACATCAGGCCGGAAAGAGTTGCCGTGGCAGCCGTTGTGAACACGCCCGGCCACGCCGCGGAGCTTGTGGCCTGCTGCGCTGAAGTGGGAGCTGCGGTCGGAAGCTGCGGGCTAGAGGCCATCGCGGTCAGCATTGCCGGCTGTACGCCCGGAACCTGCATCGGGCCATCGCCGAACAACTGCGCCGTCTCCTCGTTGCGCTCTCCGATCAGTTCCACTGTGTCGCCCACCTCGACCATGGGGTAGAGCTCTTCCAGATCCTTCTTCGCCATGCGAATGCATCCATGCGATGCGGCCTTGCCGATCGAGCTTGGCACATTGGTTCCGTGAATCCCGTAGCCCGGAATGCTGAGGCCCATCCAGCGAGTACCCACCGGATTGTTCGGCCCCGGCGGAACAGTGCGGCCGTCATGCGAGTAGGTCGGATTCATTACGCGGCGCGCGATCGTGAAGGTGCCCACCGGACTCGGCGTCGAAGGCTTGCCCACCGCCACGGTGTAAATCTTCTTCACCTTGCCGTCTTCCACCAGCGCCAGCTTGTGATCTTCCAGGCTCACCACGATCACGCGCTTCGTCGTCGCTGCCGGAACTTGTGCGTCCGGTGCCGGCTGCTGCGCCGTCGCCGGCCCATTCGTCGTCGCGCTCTGCGCCACCATCGGAGCAGCCAGAACCGCCGCCATCATTGCCGCCATCAGGTTGAGCCTCCGAGCCGTCATCGCATCCTCCCGTGTGTTTCCTTTTCTTGAACTGCCCACGCCGGGTAGAAGTGCAAGCCGCGCGCCAATCGGAATTGATTGAAACCAGGTGACTTAGGGTAAGGCCAGCCGCGCTCGTCCGTGTCACCGCACACACACTGTGCGCGGCCTGACACGCGCCGCGGCCGCGCGGCCGGCAGTAAATTCTGAGCTTGATGAAGCAGAGTGAACGGAAACGCCGTCAGGGCCGTGCGCTGCGCCCGCGCGCGCCACGGCGATGCCGACTCGCCTGGACGGGCGTTTCCTGCGGTGCGACCTGCGCAGTCGTGATCGGCGGAGGCGCCGGGTTCAGCCAGCCGATCAGCGCTGGCACAAGCAGTGCCGCGCCCTCGTCGGAAAGATGAATTCCATCGGCAGCGCGAATGCGCGTGGTCTTGCCATCGGGCAAAGTTTCCAGCTCGCGGAACCCGCCGGCCTCGTCTCCTATATAAGGTTGAGGATTCCACCACGTCGCCAACGGATTCTGGCTCACCACCGTGTACGCAATGCGATTGATCTCCGCGGCGCGATCGTTATACGCGCCCGCTTTCATCGGCGGCAGACCCACCCAAACCACATGCGCGCCATTTTGAGTCAACAGGTTCAGAAAATCCGTCGTCCGCTGCTGGTACACCTTCACCCACGCATCGCTGCCGAAGGCGAGCGTCTTGCCGTCCTCCACAAAGCCCTGCCCGTCGTTCGCGCCGATAGCCACAATTACCGCGTCGGGCTTCTCGTCGCCGATCATCGCCGGATATTCTTCCATCCAATCGAAGACATCAGGCCGCGCCAGGCCAGTTCCCGAGCGAAACGCTTTCACGATGCGCAGATTCTTGTCAGTCGCGGTCTGGCGCAGCAAAACATCGCTCAGGCCCACCGCCATCATGGAGTCGCCCACCAGCGCCACTACGCGCGTTTGTCCCGGCGCTGCCGGCGGCAACGGCTTGAGAGCTGTGATCTTGGGAACGCCGGCGACAACTGGGGCGACGGTTTTTGGAGTCGCAGAACTCGGAGCGTGCGCCGCAACCATGCACGGCGAGTTGGATCCAGCCACGCCCAGAGAAGACTTCTCTCGCGCCGCCAGCAGACGTGCCGGGTCGTCGGTCCAGCCCAGGCGATCGAGGCCATCGAGACTTTCCTTGCGCACCTGCTCCACGCCGAGCGGCTGAAGAGCTTTGTGCAATGCAGCCGTTACCCGTACCGCGCCGCTTCGTGCCGCACCCACATCCAGCCGATCCGCCCAGGTGAGCAATGCTCCCGACTCCAGCAGCAGGATCGTCACCGCAAACCCCGTCATCACCGCGGCAAGTTGAGAAAGCGAATTGTATTTCGTCGCACGCATGGTCTTAAAACCTGAAATAAATAAACGGCGCCACACCGGATGGCCCCAGCAACTCGATGCCGAAGACGGCCGCGGCAAATGCGCCACCGCGCACCATGGCCGGCCACGAGCCAAGTTCAAATTCCAGCGCCTTACGCCAGCGCAATGGTTGGAACTGTCCTGCCAGCCCCGCAATCAAAGCCATCGCCACCGGCACACTGGCCAGCGTGATCGCACCCGGAGCGGCCAGCCGCCGCAGCACCGCAAAGGCAATCTCAAAGGAAGACGAACGGAAGAAAACCCATCCCAGGCACACGGCATTAAAGAGCAAAACCCGCGCCATCCAACGCCACGCAGCCGTCTGGCGGAAGCGAACCAGCGGCGTCCATTTGATTCCACTCCACACGCGATGCACGATCAGATAGAAGCCGTGCAGCGCTCCCCAGATCACGAAGGTCCATGCCGCGCCGTGCCACAACCCGCCCAGCAGCATGGTGATCATCAGGTTCACGCACGTGCGCCCCGCCGACCCACGCGACCCACCCAGCGGAATGTAGAGGTAGTCGCGCAGCCAGCTCGAAAGCGAGATATGCCAGCGCCTCCAGAAATCCTGCGGATTCGTCGCCGTGTACGGTGCATTGAAGTTCCTCGGGAAGCGGTAGCCGAGCAGCATGGCGCAGCCGATGGCGATGTCGGTGTAACCGGAAAAATCGCAGTAGATTTGCGCCGCATAGCCGTAGATGGCCAGCAGCACATCGCCGCGGCTGAAGGTCTGCGGCGCGGCAAACACCTGCTCCACGAGCCGCGTGGCGAGCAGGTTTGAGATCACTACCTTCTTGAACAGTCCCGCCACGATCAGCAGCAGCGCGCGATTCACACGAATCGCATTGGGATTGCGCGGCGCGCGTAGTTGCGGCAGAAACTTCGAAGCGCGCAGGATGGGCCCGGCGATGAGTTGCGGGAAAAAGGCGACATACAGCAGCGCATCGCTCAGCCGCACCCGCTCCTTCAGCTTGCCGCGGTAGGCGTCCATCATCAGCGAGATGGCGTGGAAGACAAAAAACGATACGCCCAGCGGCAGCAGCGGCTCGGGAATGCGCACCCTCGGAGGCCGCGCCACGTGGGCCCACAGATTCAGAACCGTGGTCAGAAAGAATGCCGTGTACTTGTAGTAGCCGAGCGTGGCAAGGCAAATCACCACGCCCAACACGAGCCAAAGCTTGCGCGGCCTTGGCGAGCCGCTGGCCTGAATACGCTGCGCCACCAGTCCGCTCACCAGCGAGATGCCGAAGAGCAGCGGTACATAGCTCCAATTCCAGAAGCCGTAAAACACGTAACTCGCTGCCAGCAGAAACAGCTTGTGGGCCGAGTTCCAGCGGTGCAGGCTCCATGCCACCAGCAGCACTGCAAGAAAGAAGAGCGCGAATTCAACCGTGGGAAAGAGCATGTCCGCTCCACGCAGGAGTTTCTATGCTCTCAAGCAAGTGCAGTCCGCAGTCCAAACCCTTCCACAACGAAACAAAGGAGTTATCGCGCGCTTGCTGTCGTGCCGCCGTGTCTCGGCATACACGCCGTGTCAGCCAAGACACGTGCCCGCGCGTCTAGCTATTTCATCGCGTCTTTCAGCAGTTCCCGGTTGTTCAACACAAAATCGCTCACCCACTCTACCGCCGAATTCGATTCTGAAGTACTCATTCCGCCGTACTCTGAAACCAGCGACAAGATCAGGCCCTTGTGCGCGCGCGATTTATCTGTCCCTTTGGGAATGATGATAAGGACAATGCGGGCCAGGGCAAGATCCCCGCTTTCCTTGGTCTCTTGCACGGTCTCAAGTGTCCCAGTCTTCGCGTAGAAGTTGTACTCGGGTCCCATGGAACGCGAAAGCGCACGTGCGCCGCCTTGCTTGTCCGACAGGAAGGATGCTCCAGTTCCCGACTGGATCATTTCCTGCAAGCCGTCACGAATTGGATCGAAAACCTCTCGCCCGAATGGATCGCGAGTGGATTCTGTCTGCGCCAACATGCCGATGTGCGGCACCATCGGCCTACCGGACATCGCAGTGTAAATGCTGGAAGGAAGATCAAGGTTCGACCAGGTGTTGGTTGAGCCGCCGAGCAGCACGCTGATAAATGCCCGCGGCGCTCCAAACTCTGGAAGATGCCGATCGGGACTGGTCGAATCGAATGCAAAGTTCGTTGCAGCAGGGCTGATGGAACTCAGCTGGCCCCATCGCTCTTCAACACCATCCGTGGCCAGCAAATTGTCGGCTTCGTTCCCAGACCAGAACGAGATGTCAAAGGAGCGGCGCACGCGATTGCTTTCGACGATGTTGACAGGGAAGTGCGCCTGCATCGCCTGCGCCAGTTGACTGTATTGCAATCCTTCGAGCTTTGCAGGGGTTTTGTGGCTGAAGCCGTAGGCGCCGAGATCGGGAGCGCGGTACCAGGGCTCACGCGTAAATGTCTCCAGCTTTGACGAGGTGTGGAACTCGGAGCGGTCTTTGTTCCGTTCCACGTCGACGACATTTGGCCCAGGATCAGGACGTGCGAGTCCAAGAAAATTAAGGCGGATCTGGTAATTATTGTTGGAGTCGGCGAGGTAGTGGGTGAAATCGATCCAGCGGTCGCCGGTTGCTGTCCCATTCCAGGGCGCGCCAGGAATGTCGATGCCAAAGAGCGTGTGATCCACCTTGGTTCCGCGCACGCTGAAATGCACGAGGCGAGGATTCACATCAAGAGACGCGGCAGCCCAGATGGGTTTGGTCGACGACCCTGCCACCAGAAGATCAAAGTTCCTGTCGCCCAGATAGCGGTTCCTGATCTCGGCGGGCGCCTCGGTAGCCAACCACCGGGCTGGCGGATGCACATCGATCCCGGTTTTGCCGTCGGCGCTCATCACCGTTTCCCATTGATCTGTCGAGGAGCTGCGCGGCCATCCAGCCAGCGCAAGAACTTCGCCATCGAGATTCATGATCGAGATGGCCACGCGCGGCGGAAGAAACAGCCGCCTTGCTTCCATTCGCTGCATTTGAGTTTTTAGCGGAATTCTCGCGCCGAACTCTGAGGCAGTCGTGCCGCAGTCTACCTTTGGACACAGAGAAACTGCCGCTGCGAGCAATCTTTTTTGCAACTCACGACCGTGCTCGTCAACCGACGCCTCTGCCGCTGCCTGCAACTTGGGATCGAGCGTGACTCGGTCAAAATTGAGTTGCTTGTCGCGCTCGGACTGAGAGAATCGGGCGAGCTGCTCGAGCCAAGTCAGTCGGGCGCCTGGGTCGTATGCGGCGTCCCACTCACCATCAACCCAGGCAGCTCCCACCAGTGCTCCGGCGCTGGAATGCGTCAGCGTGAATATCGGCGCTTGATGCAATTTGCAAACGCTTTGGCGCGGCCGGAAGCGCGCGCCATTGTGCAATGTAACTGCTCCGCTGAAATCTTTGAAATCGGCACTACCCGCCGGCTGATACGCGAGCTTCACGCCGTCCGAACTCAACGTGATGCCGCTGCCCTGAGCGTCAATGTCGACCAGCGATGTTTGCGTGGGCTGGCGCTTGTGCAGGAAGGGGATCTTCCATCCTCCGTCTCTGGCACAATTAAGAACAATCTGCAATTTGCCGCTAGTTTGTTGCGCCGATGCAGTAAACGAATCGACCTGGTGGTTCACGCCTTTCATCGGCGACAAGATCACCTTCGCACGCTGATCTTTCGCGCCGGCGCCAGTAGTAATTGTCACCTGTACGCCGGGCCCCTCGAACAACCAACTGTCGCCCGAGCCGTTGCGCCAGGCGATGGTCTTCAAGCCGTCGGGCGTGAGCCGGGTGTCGAGATCGATGACCGCATCGTAGGCGGGGTTTGCCTGAATCGTATAGGCGGGTTTTCCAGACTCAGGGAATTGACTCGCGTCCGCAACCGGAGATCGCTCCTCAACGCGAAACAGCGGAGGCAGCGTCGCGGGTTGCGCGGAGCTTGCGTCTCTCTTCCATTTGTCCATCAGCTTCATGTAGCCGTCGACAGTAGTGAGCGAGGTAATGTCGGCGACGAATTCCGCTGCATCACTGGGGCTCCTGATGCTATTCCCTCCCGGCGACACAATCTTCAATGCATTCGGAAGCCCGTTGAAGCGCTCAATTTCCTGCTGAAGCTGCGTGTCTTTGTTGCTGTTCTCATCCTCTGGGGAGGTGAACACGATGCGGTCCGTCGCGGATTCGAACTTGAGCTCGTTACGGATCTGCTCGAGCTGGCTTCGCACTTCAGCATCCCGGTCGTAAGTGGACGGCACCGCGCCAAGGGCAATCTCGCCGCCAGGTTTCGGGCTCTCGAGCGTCCTATCGGCCAATTGGCCCTGGATGAGAATGAAGATTGGCGAAAGGCAGACGATGAAGACTGCGGTCGCTAGTGCCTCGGCCGTCCAATGCCAACTCTTGATCACCGCCTCATCTTGAGGGTCGCGGTCCGCAACCATAATCAGAACCGCGCAGCTGAACAGAACCGACCACCGCAGCACATCGGAAAGTGAAGAAACGGAAAGCAACGGCAGATTCCTGCCCGTGAACGGAATAATCTGCATGCTGTTCATCAAAACCTGTGCCAGAGTTTCAAGAAAGAATGCGCCGGTAATGATGTAGAGCAGCTCCGTGAGCCACGAGGCGCCGGATGCGTGCCAGTGGCGCCACGCCACCAGGGCGAGCGGAAGCGCCGCGAGAAGCAGCATGAACACGCCGCCCCACGCACCGTGTTCGCTGGCTACGTAAAACGCGTAGGTACTGTCGGCTTGCACAGTGTTCAGCGCGATTCCCGCCTTTTGCGGGCTGGAATTGCCGTAGCCGACGCCGGTATAGGCGCCAATCCGGATCATCCGCAAATTCGCCCAGCGGTGCTCATCGCCAAACGCAAACTGCTGCGCAAGCGATTCTCCGTTTTTTCCGTAAGCTTGCTGTGTGAGCCATTGGTCCTGCGCCCATTTTGAAGTGTGTTCGGCAAGCGTGACGCGCGTATACACGCGAGGCCAGTGTTTCGCCCAGCCTGGAAAGAACGCGAGGAGAACTCCTGCAACGAAGAGCACGATGAAGGCTCCCGCCCACCACTTCGCAAGCGGACGATGATCTCCCAAGAGGACGACAAACAAAAAGGGAAGAAAAAGCGCCAGCCCGCCGACCATGCCGCCGGGATCGTCAAAGCCGATTGCGGGCAGAACGCAGCAAGGCAGGAGAATGAGAAAAATCCCGAGGAGAGATTTTTTCCTCAGGCGCACTCTCCCCACGCTATGCAACTGCCCCTTACCCGGGACAAGGAGAACCGCCAGGCCAATCAACTGGCAGAGCGGCGCGAGCGCCTCCTTGCCCACGCCGTTCAGCGAAGGCGAAAAGCGCGTCAGGAAGGCAAGGATAAAGATTGCGACGATGACAGAACCTACCCTTGCAATCTCGCGCCGCTGCCACTGCCTAGCCCATAGCTCGGTCAATGCTTCTTCAAGAGTGACGAAGCGATCATCGAGCGACTGTCTCGAGGTTCTTCTGGCCTTCCGCCAAAGCCAAACGCAACTGACGAACCAGACAAACAGAAACAAGCCGCACGGTTTCTCGGCGCCGAATGCCGCACTGAACGAAGAAAAGAAACCATCGACGCGGCCGGGCGTTTGCGACCAATGAAGAAGGGGCCACATTTGCCAAACCAGCGCCGGAATGGCAATGAGTACAAAAAGGTTCACAGCAGGCAGCAAGCGGAACCATCCCAGGTCTTCAGCCTCCTGCTTCCTGACGGCGCTGAGGAACGTCAGCACCAGGATGAACGCCGGAAGAAACGCCAGGGCTCCCAACGAGAGAGTGAGTCCGTTGATCGCGAGGGCATCGACAGTGCCGGGATTTGCGGCATAACGAAATGCAAGTCCCACGCGCGCACAGAGAGCGGCCCAGGCCGCGAGCGAAATACCCAGCAGAGTGATCAGTGTGCGCGGCTCAACCGTGTCGTCATAGAGAAAAGCAATTGGCGCCAGGCAGCAAAGATATCCGAGCCAGATCACGAGCAACGGAAAAAACATCGGCAGGCCGGCTCCCGCTGTTCCGGAATGCCAACCGGCGGGGACATCACGATCCGTGTCCAGATAGAAGTGAAAAGGTTCGATGACTGCGTCAAAGGCTGAAGTCACTCCGGGAATTTGCGCAACATCGACAACCGGCTGGCCTGAGTTATTCTGGAATTTCCCGTTGATCAGAAGCGCTTCAACATGCGGCTCGGGGAGAGCGCCGATGGGCAGCAAGAATGCTTTGTCGCCCGGCGCAGGCATCGCTTCGATCTCAAGCTTGGTTGGAACGGGCGCCGGCGCATCCTCCGGCGGCAGCGGACTGGATTGGCGGAACGGCGGCAAAAAGATCAGGTGCGGAGTTCCATCGGTCGACTCCAGCCGGATATTGAGCCTCAATCGCGGCCAGCGAATCGTGATCACCGATCCCGCGGGAAGTTGCGAAGATTGCGGCTGGATCCCGGAGCTGGCCTCGCTCGCGATCACGTAGTACGCGTGATTGCTGTCCGTCAACAGCAATTGAATCTGCGCGGACCACCTGCCGAGCGGCCCGGCTTCAGGGTCCGATTGCGCGCGCATCCGCCGGATGGTCCGATCCAATTCAGCCGCCAGACCCACCACCGAAGTTTCCGACGCAATCACTTCGCCTTCGCCGTTTTGGACGAGATTTTGCCCATTGCGAAAGACTCCGATCTGCCATTTTCTTACGATCCAGCCGCGCTTTCTAACCGACAAGGTATAGGAGTCTCCATCATGATCGGTGACGTTCCGATCCTGATCGAGACTGGTGCCGTAGACGACATTGTTTTTGTTATCGAGTACAAATCCGCCGCCGCCGTAGCTTTGCAATGTAATTTGGCCGCCCGGGTCCGACGTGAAGTTGATGGTGGGAGCGATGTGATTGCCGGGCCAACCCGGAACCGCGCCCACGGAGGGCGAGCCCAGCGTAAGAGAATTGCCGCTGACAGGAGCAATGCCTACCCATGCGATTTGCGTGTGATCTTTCCATCGCCCGGGACTGTCCACCATGCGCAGCAGAAGCAGCGCAGACACCGCCGAAAGCACCGCAAGCAGCAAACAAACGAATGCCATCCGGATGCGGTCGGGGTCCCGGAGGAACAGCCACGCCAATGCCACAAAGACCACTGCGGGAAGCGTGAGAAAGAGAAGGTTCATTCCCTGAACCAACCTCTCTTCTGAATCAGCCCCGCTCGATCAAGCACGAATAAGATGGACCGGCGCACGCGTTTCAATTGATTGAAAATGGCCGGCTCGAGTTGAGTGATCGGTTCTCCGCCAGACCCGAGATAAAGCAGCAGGAGCCAGTCGAAGCTGCCGTCGACGCAGAAATTCCGCGCGCCCGATTTAGAAATGTTCGCGATCAGTTCCTGGCATCGGCGCTTCGCATAGCGGTCACCGCTGGCGAGAAGATTTGCGGCGACTTTCTTGAGGCGCACCCAGGTCTTTCTGGAAAGCGTCATGGTGTAGGTGGGAGGGATCAATCCGCGGATCAGCAGCGCGAGACCACAGATGGCGATGACTGTGCCAGCCAGTTCCAGCGGGAGGCGATGCTGCTCCGCACCAAGAACGGCAAGCAAGGGAAGCGGCAGATGATAAAACCGTGGGGTCCACGCGGTCGCGCCCAAAAGCAGCGCTGCGACTCCCACGAGAATGGCGGCGAGATTCGTTGGCGGCGTTCCATACCGCTCCTGGGAGTCGGTCTTAGGCGACTCGCCGCGGGCCCAATCGATCAGAAGTAGATCGGCCAGGGCGTGGTATTGATCGGTGTCGATTTCTTGTGTCGCGTCAACCGCAATCATGCGATCGGAATCCGCGATCGCCTTCACGAACTGCTCGACCGCGTGGCGTAATTTGCTTGCCTCCGTGAATAGTTCAAATGAGGCAATCGCATCCGGTTCGGGCTTCGCTAAATTGGCAGCCCCTTTTTTCTGGGCAAGCTGCAAAGCTTCGTAGTATGGCTGGAATTGCGGGTCCGAGGCTAGATCACTCAGCGTGGCCGCGAATCGTTTCTGCAATTCGAGCAGTTTGGCGATCTGAACAAACTCCTTAACGGAAATGCTCAGTTGCTTGCTCTTGGTGTAGAGCCGCAACAGGTCCATGCATTCCAGCGCCAGGATGGCTCGCTCTTCCTTCGGGACCTCCTTACCGGCAAAGGATTTGCCATCGTGCAGAGCTTGCGAGAGTGACCAGAAATTCGCCCAGCCCGGAGGGTTTTCATAGGCGATCGCAAGCTTCGTCTCCACGGCAAGGTCATTGCGGAGACTGGATGAAGCCAGCTGCTTGAGCCACGCGCGCGCAGCCGCTCCCATTTGGCGTGGCTCTTCCCTCAGCTGCAGGGCCAAGTCTTTCAAGGATGCGTCGAGTTTGCCCTTGAATTTCTCCAGTTCCGTATTTACTTCTTCGACGGGAAGAAAACACAGGCTGTCGTAGAGCCAGGTGCGAACCAGGTTATCGGGGCCTTTGCGAAGGCGCGAAGCCGCTTCCTGTTTCAGGATCTGATTGAGCTTGGGATCTTCACTGCTCTTCCACGGCGCCAGCCAGCGTTGCCGCTGCGCGAATTCCGTGAGCAATTCGCTTTCTGCATCTCCCGCCTCCGTATCGCGCAGGAACCGCCTCCACTTTTCCAAATCCCCTCGCGTCAGGTCGCCTTTCTTCGCGATCATTTGACGTTTCGAGCGCGCCAGGCAGAGCTCGGGAGGAAGCTCGAGGTACTCAGGAACGAGCGGAGGAACCGACTCGGCGTCGAGCTGCCTGCTGAGTGCATCCGCGTCGAGATAAGGAACCATGGCTCGCGGAATACGCGTTGGGCCAAAGCGGCGTCGCGACTCGAGAATCGCGCGTGTTTGATTGGGACCGATCCTCGTTCGCTGGAGGGCCTTGTCCCTTGCGTTCTCAAAGGCGGCGGCGAAAATCTCTGCCGCAAGCATGCCGTCTTCCGGCAGCTCTTCGGGGAACTCGGAATCGTTTCCGTCAGTCGCCTGGCGCAATAATCCAGCGCGATCGAAGAATTGTTTTGCGTCAGGCCAGTTGATTGCCGGCTGATTGATCAGCGCGCGAGCTCTCTCTGCAGTCGACGGAGACTGGCTCAACTGTTGCAGCAACGATTGCAGTTGATCGCCATCACGGATCACGGCAGACGGATCGATCATTTCTCCAAACGGCTCATCGTCGAGCAAAGCGCCCGCGCCGAATCCGGCTGCCTGCGTATACGAGCCGCCCACCATCCATCCCCGGCCGGTTCGTAGCCAGGGCGGCAGACGAAAGTTCAGGCTTGCCAACTCGGCCATCGTGGGTCGCTGCTCGAGTCCCAGTGCACGCGGCGGGGCCACCACGGGAACCTGCGCATTCAAAGATCCAGCTAGGAAGCTCGCCCACTTCTTTTCAAAGTCCGTGAGCTTCGTTGTTTCCTGCGCAAAGCGATCCAGCTCGCGCTTTGCGAGGATCTCTTCAACCACGGAGTTCAGCAATGCCGTGCTCAGATGCTCAGGAGTCATGAAGGTCGCGCGCCGCGGGCTTTGCGCACCGAACATGCACTCCAGAAGACCGGCGGCATTCCAGCTCGCTCGATTCCAAAGCGTATCGGCTCCTTCCCACGGTCCGAGATCGAGCAGGACGGTATAGGGATAGCCGCCACGGTATTGAGGATTGATGCGCTCGCGATAGAGGAGGGCCGGGCTGCCGCCAGGAAATATCAAGCCAAAGCTAGGGCTTCCCGAGGGAATTCCGTAAAGATCTCCAAGATACTCGCTGGAAATGCCGGGCCATTCTCCAATCAAGGTGCGCATCGAATACTCATTCCCGCCATAAGCCAGGATCTTCATTCGATCTCCCTCAGTTTGAGAGGCGCAACCGCACCTTTACTCGAGCTCTAACGTGAATTTCACAAGCTCCAGCACTCCACAACTGATCGCCGGCTGGATGTCCGCTATCGGAGGGGCTGCTTTCATGACCGGAGGAGTTGCGCCAACCATGAGCGCCGACTCCGGGCTGGTTTGTGAAGCACCGGCAACCACATTCGCGGCGACATTCGCAACAAGGCCAGCGTCTGGAGACGAGGCCGTGTCTGGTTTTGGGTCCGTTTGTGCGGCCGGTGGAAGGTCGCCCCACTGCACCGGCGCAAGTCCGGTCGTCCAAACGAAGAACGCGCCTTTGATGGTCTCTCCATCCAACCGTTCGCGAATCATTTTTTGACTGTGATCAGACGGATCATAGAAGCTCTTCAACTTTTCCAGATTCGAGTGCGCAAGGTCCTGAATCGCCGCGCTGCTTCGCGCCGACGGCAGTTCCACTCGCGCCTTGATCTCGGCGAGGTCGTTCAGGGCGCGCTCTTTATTATTGCCGGGCCGGCCATTCCCACGCTGGCCATTTCTATATCCGGCAGCTTCTGCCGCGATCGATCCCGACTGTTCAGCATCGGGTTCGGCCGATTCCACGCTCTCCTGGTTCGCGGCGAAATCCGGATGATCGCGTTGCGGAATATCAACCAGATCAACCTTCGTAACTACGATGATCTTGGGAGTTTCGTCGCCCTCGATCTGCCGTAGACTCGCGCTCAACCTGGCATTGAATTGCGCTTTCTTTGCCCGTTCTTTCCTGTTTTGCGGCTGAATGAACTCTTCGAAGATCGGAATGCAAGTAATATCGAGCAGAACATAGATGCAGTCAGAATTCGCGGCTTGCTCGGCAACAATTTCGGCCGCCCCTTCCTGAAAATGTTCTCCAGCGAGGTCGTATAGCACCAGCGCACGTCGCTCCCGATCGACGATCTTGCTGTAGAAGCCGGCACGCATCAAGGCTTCCGCGGGACCCGTATTGTGCATATCCAAAGGCTGCCAGTCCCGCAGACTCTGAATTGCCTGCAGCGCATTGGCAAAAAACCTGAAAGGCTGGCGCTGCTCCTCCGGCACATTCATGTCGGTGGCAATGTACGGGGAGGCGTAGACGAAGTTCTCCACCTGAAGATTGCTGGGAAGGCTATCGGGATTGACCACAATGGACGACAAAACGCTCTTTCCCACGTCAGCGGGCCCTCTCATCTGCACCCGCTTTCCTTTGCCGCTCGAAAGCAGCCGCAGCAATTCCGACGGAAACCACATGGCCTTCACGCCAACCACTTTCTCAGCGGCGCCATGAATGATGGGCAGCGTCCAATGTTTAACATCCCGCGGCGCGCTTCTTCCTCCGGGCGCACTTGGGTCAACCCAACGCAAGGTGAAAGTCTCGCCAAGAGACTGCACGCGATTCTTGCCGCCATCGTTGAGGTTCAGGATAAGAGGATTCATCCGCCTGCAGTTTTCGTGGGCCAGAAAGGGCCGCTGCGCAAGGGTGCGCGTGGCTTTGCAGCCGATTTTCTTGCACCGCGAGAACAACTCGCGCGTCGAAGTGCCCTTTACGATCTCCCAGTTCTTGCACACCGGGCAATACCGGATAAACCTCGTATCGGCAGTGATCGATTCAAAGCAGAGCGGACAGATTCTAGGGTCGGCCTGTTGCGGCGACTTGGTGGCAATCCACGCGTAGGACCTTTTCAGAAACTCGAGCAGCTTACCTGGGAAGTCCATTCAATTGCCCCTCTTGGCAGGGGTTGTCGGGGGATTTCAGTATACAGAGTTACCGAAAAAGGAGAACAAGTCCCGCCCGGCGCAGAAAAAAGTCCGGGCCGGGCGCGTGGAATTCGCAATTTCCGTGTCTGCTTTGTCAGGGGACAATTGGTCATGCATCGTCTGTTGGACGAGCGGATGCGGTAAAAAGTGCCATTCAGTTTGGGGATATCGACAAGCGAAGGTCCTCTAACCGGCTGCCGGGAACCGTAACAGAACGTTGGCATCTTATGACTACGCGCAAACTCACTTGCCTCAATGACAATGCTCAATTCACCGAGCAAGAGGCGGCGCACCTGTGCGTTCGTTGCCAGGAGCCATTTCGTCCGCAGGCTGGCCAAATCCACCGATGCTCAAGCTGCGGCGCAGAAGGCAACAGCGGAAAACTTTCATGCGAGTGCGCCGACGGCCGTCTCGAAGACTCCGGCTACCGTTGCCCAGGTTGCGGTCTCGAAGGCGGAGCAGAAATGCTCGAGGGACCACTCGCGTGTCCTTACTGCTTGAATGCAGTCGAGAGACCTGAAGGCCCCCGTCCCAAGTCAGCCCATCGCTTCCGCCGAGTGGGTCAAATTGCCGCCATCTGTTTGTGCGTCGTTGGCACATTAGCTGCCGCATACGCGCTTGCTCCACAGGTTGTCGCGCATTGGGATGATCTTTCGAAAATTCTCCTGCCCAAACGGACGGCCGCGAAGAACGTTCAGCCCTCCGAAGAGAAACCGTCAATCATTCAAGCCTCGCAGCCGGTCGAACCCTCGCAACCGAAGCCTGATCCACGGGTCCCGGAAATTCAAGATCTACCGGTTGCGACGGCGCAATTGCGGCCGCTCGATCCCGAAACTCCGGCAGCGTCGCCTGCACAAATCCCAGAGACGGCCAATCCGCCGGCAGAAACCAGCAATCAGTCGCCTCATGCGCAGAAGCCCGCCGCCAAATCGGCGCCGTCCGTCGCGCCGCCCCCAGTGCAAAAGCCCACGGCCAAAGTGGCGCCTCCCGTCGTGACCTCTCGCGTCTCGCCGTCTCCCGTAGAGAAGCCCGTCGCCAAATTGACGCCTCCGGTCTTGCCGCGCTCCGCCTCGCCGTCTCCCGCAGACAAGCCCACCGTCAAAGTGGCGCTTCCCGTCTTACCGCCTCCCGTCCCGCAGCCTCCCGTCATCGTCTCGTTTACTAGTTCTGCGCCCACCATCGACCGCGGCTCCTCCGCGACTCTCCGCTGGCAAGTCACGGGCGACAGTCCCACCGTCACCATCCTTCCCGGCATTGGAACGGTTCCATCAACTGGTTCGTGGCAGGTGAAACCGGAAGCCACGCAGCGATTCACACTTTCCGCCACCAACACTGGGGAACTGACTCCTCTAACCCGCAGCGTTGAGATTGTCGTCAATCAGCCAAAGCGTCCCACCATCGTCAGCTTCACCGCCGACTCAAGCAAGTTGCGCCTTGGCCAAACCACCGCGCTCCGCTGGACCGTTCTCGACGCTTCGGAGGTTCGCATTGAGCCCGGCATCGGTTTGGTGAGCGCTTCCGGAACTGCGGTCGTTCGTCCGCTGGGCGGCACGGGCTACACGTTGACGGCCACTGGCCCCGGCGGCACGTCGACGGGCACATTGCCAGTCAGCGTCGACGTTCCCCCTCCGTCGCCTTCTCGATATCTGAATAATCCGCCGCCCGCGAACGCCACGGCCTCCAATCGAATGCCCTCCTCCGGCGACAGAAAAGATCCCCAGGCGCTCGAGCTTCTCGCCGCCGTGCAATCTGCCATGGGCGGCAAACGGAACCTCGAATCGATCCACGATTGGCAGCGCAACGACAGGGTCTATTGGGAATCGAATGGCGCGTGGTCGATGGAAACAACCACCTTCGCCGCCCCATCCGGCATTCGTGTCGAGTCGCAGGGCACGAGCACCGCGGTAATCTTCAGCAACGGCGAATCCGGTTGGGCATGGTCTTCTACGCAGCCAGGGCGCAGCAATCTGCCGTCGTCAACCGCCACAAGCATGCCATTTCGTTCTCTCCCGGCTCTGCTGCTCAGCGATGACGATCCGCAGCGCACCGTGGCCCTCGCCGGTCCATCAATTCTCCTCATTGCCGACAACCACGGCGATCGCGTCTTCCTCAAAGTCGATCCCTCCACGCATCTACCTCAAGCCGTCTCCTGGACCAACCCCGATGGCGCGGAACTGGTTGAAACCTACTCGAACTGGCGCCAGGCCGCGGGAATCCTGTGGTGGACCCACATGACGCGCTCCAGAAATCATCAAGAGTTCTTACGTGCCGATGTCACCAACTTTCATGCCAACCAGGGCTGGACCCCACAGCAGATCGCGTACGCCGGACCATAACGACCCAGTCGGCCCCATCGAGATTTTGCCGCGAATCAACCTAAGCAACTGCGAAGCTTTGAAAGGGCACGGATTTATCCGTGCCGATAAATGCCCCCTAAGAATCGGGGCTTTAGCCCCGGATACGCGAGCAACTGTTTAAGTTCCATTTTTTGTGAAGTTTAAGCCCGTCCGGCAGCGAGTCCCGGCAGGCCGGCCCGCGCGTGAATCGCCGAAAGCCGCCTTTCACCCGAGCCAGCAGCTTCGCAAGCATCAAAGCAAGTATGACGCGTACACCCTCGTCGTGCTACCGGCTGCAACTTCATTCCGGATTCACCTTTGATGATGCCGCCGCCGTAGCCGATTACCTGAAAGCCCTCGGCATCCCCCACCTGTATTGCTCGCCCTATCTGCAAGCCGCCAAGGGCAGCAAACACGGATACGACGTCGTCGATCCGCAGAAAGTGAACGCCGAGCTCGGCGGTGAAGAGGGGTACACGCGCCTTCGCGCATAGCTAGAAAAACTCGCCATGGGCCAGGTGCTCGACGTCGTGCCCAATCACATGTCCACGGCTCCGGAAAATAGATACTGGTGGGACGTTCTCGAAAACGGGCCATCGAACCAGTTCGCCACTTGGTTTGACATTGAATGGAACTCGCCGGAAGTGAAACTGGGTGATTTTCATAGCGTTGCACCTGCGGCGCCAGCATCCGGATTGGTTCGACGCGAATTCCGCCCATCTGCCGTTGCCCGTTGAAGGCCCAAACAGGATCACCTGGTTGCCTATATGCGTGGGGAAAACGTTGTCGTGATCGCCCTGCGATGGTATCTCAAGCTCGGCGGGAATCTTGGTCCCACGACGGTACAGATTCCTGAGGGCACTTGGAATAATCTTTTCACTAGCGAAACTTTCGCAGGCGGGCGGTTACGCGCGCAGAATCTTTTCATGCGATTTCCTGTAGCGCTTCTCACAAGAAATGGAGAGTAGGAGATGCATCGATTTGCAGTCTGGTCTCCGCTGGCGGCACGCTTGTCTGTCCGTGTCGCTGGCGGCGTTCGCGTTATGGAGGGACCCGATGACCGTGGCTGGTGGCGGCTCAACGTGAGCGATCCCGACGTGAGCGATGCCGGCCACGGAACCGACTACGGTTTCCTCATAGGGGACGATGCCAAGGTCTATCCTGATCCGCGCTCTGCCTGGCAGCCGAATGGGGTGCATGGTCTTTCGCGCATTTACGATCACAGCCGTTTTGTCTGGAGCGACGCGCAGTTTCAAGCGCCTCCATTGCCCAGCAGCATCATTTATGAGCTTCATATAGGCACATTCGATGCCGCAATTGAAAAGCTGGACTACCTCGTCGCACTCGGCGTCACGCACATTGAGCTGATGCCAGTGGCTGCCTTTGAAGGCCGCCATGGCTGGGGCTACGACGGAGTTTCTCTCTTTGCAGTGCACGAGCCCTACGGCGGCCCTGACGACCTCAAGCGCTTTGTGAACGCAGCGCATGCCAAAGGGCTGGCCGTACTGCTGGATGTGGTGTACAACCACTTCGGCCCTTCAGGCAACTACACAGGAAAGTTTGGCCCCTACGTGACCGATTCCCACCACACGCCCTGGGGTGGCGCCGTAAATCTTGTAGATGTCGGATCGAATGAGGTGCGGCGGTTCTTCGTGGACAACGCCCTTATGTGGCTGCGCGACCACCACGTCGACGGCCTGCGCCTCGATGCAGTTCATGCATTCACCGACCGCTCGGCCATTCATTTTCTTGAACAGCTTTCGCGCGAAGTGGAGACGCTGCAAGCGCAGCTGGGGCGGCGGCTTGTCTTGATCGCGGAGAGCGACCTGAACGATCCGCGCATAGTAACGCCCCGTGAAGCCGGCGGATTTGGAGTCGACGCGCAGTGGAGTGACGATTTTCATCATGCATTATTTGCGGTCCTGTGTCCCAAAGAGAGAGGTGGATACTACGCCGATTTTGGGTCACTGGCGCACTTGGCGAAGGCGCTCGAACAAACATTTGTATATGACGGAATTTACTCCGGCTATCGCCAGCGGATCCATGGCAGGCCAACCGGAGAGCTGTCGCAGCATCGCTTTCTCGGCTACATTCAAACCCACGACCAGGTGGGCAATCGCGCCCTCGGCGACCGCATCAGGTCCATTGCCGGCTTGGAGCGCGCAAAGATTGCCGCTGCCATCGTTCTGTTGAGTCCGTTTGTGCCCATGCTGTTTCAGGGTGAAGAGTGGGCAGCTTCCTCGCCGTTCCAATACTTTGCCGACCACCAGGACCGGAAACTTGCCCGGCTGGTTTCGGAATGCAGAAAGCGGGAGTTCTCCGCGTTCGGTTGGGCTCCCAAGATGATTCCCGACCCGGAGATCGAGGCAACTTACCAGGCGTCGAAGCTCAATTGGAACGAAGTGAATCAGCCCGAGCACGCACACATCCTGGAGTGGTATCGGGCGTTAATTCGATTGCGGCGAACTACGCCGTGTCTCAACAACGGCGCCCGAGGCAACGTGTGCGTCACGTTCAGCGAAGAGGAGGGTTGGCTCCGCATGGAACGCGGAAACATTACCGTGCTCTCAAATCTGGGCGCGGCAGAGAGAATCTTTCCGGTTCCGCAATCAAGTGTCCTGGAGCTGACGTCGCACAAAGCCGTCCGCATCGTGGGAAACACGATCAGTCTGCCTCGCGATTCGATCGCCGTGTTAAGCACCGGCGGCTAAAAAGCGTCTGCCCTAAAAATGTCTACCTAAAAGTGTCTGATTGATCTGACCGTACCGGATGTTTCTTCGGGGATGGGCGTGCGCTCGCCTGTAAGCTTCACGTGGCTTTCAATAGAGCGGCTGACCAGTTCGCGCGAGCCCAGCCCGACGGCGAGAGAGAGCGTAAGAACAATGCCGCCGAAGAGAATGCCGAAGGCCAGCTCCACGATATTCCCGCCCACCTCCAGGTGGTCCAGTACCATCGCCGCAGTCAGCACGAGCACCAGCCACTTCACGCCCAATGAGAGGAACCTGGCATATTGCAGTTGCGCATTCACGGCGCTTATGAGTACCGAGCGCGCCAGGAATCGGGCAATCAGAATGCCTGCAGCCAGCAAGAGTGCCGCGCCGACGGCGTGCGTGAAATAGGGAAGCAAAGTAATGGGCAGCGCAGTGCCTGTTGCGTACGAGGTGTCGAAAGCCGAGACGCCGATGATCAGGCCAAGTAATACGCAAGCCCAGAACGAAACCCGCGCGACGATCTCGGTGGGCGACGTGGTCGGCGTCCAATCCGTGCCGCTTTTGCGAGCCAGGCGCAGATCGAACTTCGCCCATGTGAGAAAGTGGCGCAGGATCCAGGAGATGACCACGCCGGCCACCGCGAAAATTACCAGCGCGACAAAAAACGCAAGAATCCCGGGCAGCACCGCGATGAGAAGCGTGAGCACGCGATAAAGCGACTGGTGTAACGCGTCCGACATGTGGTTCCAGACGGTAACGTTGTTTGCGTAGATGGGCGATCCCGGTGGGTTTTGACTTGCCTGCTGTACCGCATTTGTAACCAGGTTTTGCATCGCATTTTCTCCTCTCGCCTTCGCGCGGCATCGGCTTCGTGCCACCGGCGCCCACAGCGTTCATGAGTTAAATCGGTCAGGCCAACGCCAGCGCGCGACCAGGTAGGGTTTATCCGCTTCAAAAGCCGCGGCAACAGATTCAATTTGGCGCTCCGCAGGAGTTCCCGATGCAACAACATTGATGTAGCTGGCGATCCAAGCCAGATAGAGTGGGATCAATGCTCCCAGCAAGTGGCCGCGGTTGATGGTGCGGAGTCGATAGGCAATCAGGAAGTCGTACACAATGCGCGCCCAAAGATTGTCGGGCAGCCGGAATTCGGCTGGCTCAAGAACGGAACATCGCTTGAGCATAAGCAACGAATTGGGCGGCAGCACAAGCGGCCAAATCTCCTGCAGATTGGCGGTGGCCAGCCGAAAAGCCGCCACCATCCGAGCCACGTCGGCCGTACCGTCGGAAAGCGCGACCTCCGTCGCCGTTCGGCGAATCAGAGCTGCCCGCCTGGGGCGCTGCCACAAGGCTGCCTTGGCTTCGATATCGGCAAAAAGTGAGCCGGTGATCAAAGCGAAAACCGAATTGATTTCCGCATCGGATGGCTGAGGCACAGTGCGTGACCCGGCATCGACTTCATCCATTCTGAACCCGGCAGCGATGGCTTCATTCACCGGCCACAAAATCGCCTCACCCTGGTTGTTTGCGGAAATACGTTGCGCCGTCGCCGCCAGCCGCTCCGCCATGCGTGGCGTCATGCCAAGATCGATCGGCAACGGGAATCGGGCGCTCGATGCGAACACCGCCCGCGTGAGTGGGTAGAGAATGGCGGAGTTGATCAACCCTGCATGCGGCGCCAGGGAATAGTGCGGCACTACCAGGTCGATTGGCGCGGTCAATACCGCATCGGCAAGGCTGCGAAGAGCGGGCGTACTCAGGGAGTCGGCGCCGGGCCCAAGGATCAAAATCGCCTTTGCCTCATGTTCGAGCCCGCACTGCGCCGCGCTGGTAAAGTCAGCAGGCTGCAACATCCAAAAAGAATTCGACGGCGGCATGAGATCGATTCGCAGGTTCCGCGGAGCATCCGCAGGCAACTCGTTTCGAGTTGCCACGATCACGTTGTTAGCGGGAAAAGTGGCCTCGAGGTTGTCCAGAACACCTTTGAACTGCTCAGCAGGCATGGCCGTAACAAAGACGACAAGGTCCGCTGTCGCGCGTTCGGCAACCGCTGTTTCGTCAGGGATCGGATTCGCTGTCGCCATCTCTCTCCGGAAAATTCCACGCCATCGGCCCTTGGCCGAAAAACCGTTTTCCCCTCAAAGATTTCTATACAGCTAAGATGCCGTTGATAGGAATCCCGATCCACGTCGGGCGATTATCCAATTCGTATGGCAACTCATAAGCGCTTTTCCGGCTCGTGAAGCGAATCTTCAGCCGGGGCGGCCGCCTGCAATTCAAACCAAAGAAAGGAGTAGGGAGCGACCGTGAGCGGATAAGGCTCCCGTGTAATCTCCGGAAACGAAACGTACCCGAGCATCTCCACAGGCAGGCAGCCCGCGTAGTTGGAAAGATCGAGCGTGACCGGTTGCGCGAAGCGGCCGAGATTCGCCACGCAAAGCACGGTCTCGCGAACCCCGTCGCCCTGATCGAGCTCGCGAAGATAAGCCAGGATTTTGCGGTTGGTGGGATTGAGAAACGTCAGCGTTCCGCGGCCAAAAACCTGAAACAGCTTTCGCAATGCGATCATGTTGCGTGTCCATTGCAGCAGGCTGGACTGATCGCTAAGCTGCGCCTCGACATTTACTACCTGGTAGCCGTAAATGGGGTCCATCACGACAGGAAAGTAGAGCCGCGCGGGATCGCACTTGGAAAAGCCGGCGTTGCGATCCGACGTCCATTGCATCGGCGTGCGTACGCCATTGCGATCGCCGAGATAGATGTTGTCGCCCATGCCGATTTCGTCGCCGTAATAAAGGATGGGTGTGCCGGGAAAACTCAGCAGCAGCGAGTTCAACAGTTCGATACGGCGCCGATTGTTGTCGACAAGCGGAGCGAGCCTGCGGCGAATGCCAACATTGATGCGCATGCGCGGGTCCGCCGAATACGCAAAGTACATGTAATCGCGTTCGTCGTGGGTGACCATCTCCAGCGTCAACTCGTCGTGATTGCGCAGGAACAGCCCCCACTGGCAGTTGTCCGGAATCGGCGGCGTTTGCGCCATGATATCGGTGATAGGCTGGCGATCTTCCTGGCGAAGCGCCATGTAAATGCGCGGCATGAGCGGAAAATGGAACGCCATGTGGCATTCGTCGCCATCGCCAAAGTAGGGCCGCACGTCCGCGGGCCACTGGTTGGCTTCGGCCAGGATCATACGATTTGCATAATCCGCGTCGAGCGCGGCGCGCAGCTTCTTGATCACAGTGTGCGTTTCCGGCAAATTTTCGCACGAGGTTCCGTCCTGCTCGCACAAGTACGGAATCGCATCCATGCGCAGCCCGTCCACTCCCATGTCGAGCCAGAATCGCATCGCCTTCAGTACCTCCTCCATCACCAGCGGGTTGTCGAAGTTCAAGTCGGGCTGGTGCGAAAAGAAGCGATGCCAGTAATAGGCCTTGGCAGTGTCGTCCCAGGTCCAGTTCGATGTCTCCGTATCGGCGAAAATAATGCGCGCGTCTTTATACTTCTCTGCGGTATCCGACCAGACGTACATGTCGCGCTCCGGCGATCCGGGCGGAGCCGCCCGTGCCGCCCTGAACCAGGGATGCTGATCGCTGGTGTGATTGATCACTAACTCGATCATCACTTGCATACCTCGCAGATGGGCCGCGTCAAGGAACGCTTTGAAGTCGTTCAAGGTTCCATACGAAGGGTTGACATCGTTGTAGTTCGAGATGTCATAGCCGTCGTCGCGCAGCGGAGAAGGGAAGAACGGCAGGAGCCAGATGCAGGTAACGCCGAGGTCGTTCAGGTAATCCAGCTTGGTCAGCAGTCCCGGAAAATCGCCGATGCCATCGTTGTTGGAATCGGCAAATGCACGCACGTGAAGTTCATAGATAATCGCATCTTTGTACCAGAGGGGATCTGTTGCGCTGGCGATCTTCTTCACGAAACACTCCACTCCAAATGTCGTTTCCTTTGGCTTGCATCGGCACAAACCGCCATTGTGCATCACTCGAATGGCGATGGAGCAAACGCGCAGCCAGCTCGTCCTTGCCGTCGGCATAGATAGCCGCCGTGACGAGAATCTCGTAACCGGCGACGCGGTGAATCGCGTGCCGTCCCCCATCGATCTGAGGGTTTACATCTTCGATGACAACACGCCTGCGACCATGCTGGGGTTTCATGGTCATCCTTGACGGCGAAATTTTCTATCGCAGTTTTTGGCAGATCCAGAAGAACAGCGCCGTACTCAGAAGCTTCGGAAGAATTTGCCAAATGGCTACACTACGTAGAGATGCGTCGAGGGCATAACAGGTTTGTTGCCCTCGACGCTCCAGGCTGGATGGTGGCTTGGCCGCTGCCACGATCCGTGGCGCGAGTTGCTTGAGAATGCAACCAACTCCTTTCAATTCGACAGAAAGAGCGAAGAGAAAAGGCTGTGCTGTAACTGAGAAGTTTCAGCACGTTGTTTACCCGATCGCGGCGCGGTCAGTGGAAAACCCGAAATGTTGAATGCATTCCAATGAATTGCGCGTCCTGGACCCGCTCGAATCGAATCATGCTGAACGAAGGCAAAGGCAAGTTCTCCTCCCCGGCGAAAGGAATACGGCCAGAACGCTGACGTTCCACCCAAAACTGGAAAAGGCCGTTCATGGCGGCCTTTTCTAAGCTCTTTAAATTGTTCAGCAGATTGGTTGCGGGGGCTGGATTTGAACCAGCGACCTTTGGGTTATGAGCCCAACGAGCTACCGGGCTGCTCCACCCCGCACTCTTATCTTAGCAAGCGATGAAAACGTGGTCAATTGCCCGATGC
>Ga0181521_10000859_pt1 | contig 37686 bp, 32 predicted proteins | sample PEATcosm2014_Bin_32_FD_119764 | JGI IMG/M metagenome (GOLD analysis project Ga0181521, IMG submission 119764) | Peatland microbial communities from MTU Mesocosm Facility, Houghton, MI, USA - PEATcosm2014_Bin02_60_metaG | ecosystem: Environmental > Terrestrial > Soil > Wetlands > Peat | place...
ATGCTGACGGAGGCCGTTCCAGCGCCTGCTTAGCGAAAACCAAACTCAAACCGGCCCGACCACATCGGCCAGCATGCCAAAAAGCTCAGCAATAACGAGAACCCCGCCTGATGCGGGCCCGCCAACGGCACCCTGATGACGGGTTTTTCAACGGAATAGGCCAAAAGCTGTCCTTCGCGCGCGAGATTCAGCCACCCGCTAGCGGTCGTTGGCGTCCTATCCGTGCCGGACGCGGCCTACTCGGATCGTCACGGCGCAGGATGCAAACCTGCGGCCATGAGCGGCGACATCATTGGCGGCTCGCCACGCCCTTACCAGCGGTGCCGGAAGACCTGCTTCCACGCCCACGCCGACGCGAGCGCAACTAGTATCGATGCAATGCCGAAGGCGATTCGGGCGGGGGTGACCGACCCGCCCGATGTCACTGCCGCGCCGCCAATATTGACGCCGCCGCTGAAGCCCGCCGCCTGCCCGTAGATTGCCACCCACCCGAAGAGGACAGCCATTGAGGTTATCGCAACAGCGCCCAGCGCGTGGTAAAGGCGACTGCCCGTAGCCGCCCACTGCCCAGCTAGCACGCCGGAGGCAGCCAGCAGAACACCCACGCAGATGACAAACACACGGGACTCGTTGAGCGAAGCCGAATCTGACGGAGCGACACGGAGGCCGACGGCCAGGAGGGCAAGTCCGCCGCCGGTAAGAAGCAGGCCGAGCGCCCAACGGGCGGCGGATCTTCCGGTGTTGTTGCTGACGTAAGTCGGATCCATGCTGTCAGGCTCGCCCTGGCTCGTCCGCCGCCGCCGCATCCAGCTCGCCAACACTATCGCGGGGACGACGGATAAGGCGGCACCTACGACGCCGAACACCAGTGGGAACGTCCAGACCGGGGCGAAAGCGTCGATGCGCGCGGATTCAGGATGATCCTGCCGGTAAAGGACGCTGACATGCCCGCCGTATTTGAAGGCGGTTTCTCGACCATAGACATCCGAGCTGACCACATACGTGCGCCCATCGCTTGCCGCAAACTGAACCACCGGAGCATACGTGACTCGGGTCGATCCCATTTGTTGCTTGCCGATCACCGCGCCTTCCGCTCGCAGCCCGGAGTAAATCAACGCAGCGCGTTGCAGGGCCGAACCGAGAGCGATGAGCAGGCACAGTGGCCCTACGATGCAGAAGGTCCCCAGAAACACGCAAGCGATGAGTCGTGCGACCAAATCTTTCATCGGTGGGCTTGTCGCAAGGCGGACGGGGCATTCATTGCTCGAACCCCGAAGTTGAATTGGAGGATTCTGATCGGTTGGTAAGTTCATCCAATTGTATATCGATGAGCACGTTCGTCAGGTGCGTCAGCGGGTGGACCCGACTCGCTCCACATGACTGTGTGCGTGAATAACACAATTGCTGCGGTATGTCCCGCACGCTCCCGCGCCCCCATTCGAAACTTCTACCTCACAATCGCTTCCCGCAGATTACGCGCTCGGAGTGTGGGAACTACCCTCGGCCTCATCGCCAGAATCGCTCGGAAATGGTCGGTCTGCGGCACCGCAAAGCCGACATTCACAACGGTCAGCTTTGGCAAACCCGAAGCGGAAGTTCGCGAACGTCTGCTTCCGGGCACCTAATCAGCCCTTGTGCTTCGCCAACGCCTCGCGCGCTTCCTTGAGCTGCTTCCAGTTCGGCGCGTACTTGAGCGCTTCGTCGTATTTCGCGAGCGCCTCTTTCGTGTGGCCTTGCTTCGCGAGCACGTCGCCCCACGCTTTCAGGGGATCCGCCCAGTGCGGTCCCTTCTGATTCGCGTCCTTAAGCTTCAGCGCCGCTCCGTCGAGATCCCCATGCTTGGCGAGCGCCATGCCCCAGGAGTAGTAACCTGCCGGAACACTCGGGGCAAGTTTCACGGCCTTCGCATACCACGCCTGCGCCCCCGCCCAGTCGCCGCGCACATCGAGCACGTCGCCCCTGAACCGGTAGCAGTCCACGAAAGTGAAAGTGCCGACGGCGTCGAGCGCCGCATCCGCCTTCGCCGGCTGGCCCGTCTTCTCGTACGTTAGTGCCGCAAAGCAGATGTTATTAGGGCTTGAGGTTGAGACGGTCGGGTTTGCGTACGCCGCCGCAAAGGCGTCCCACTCTTTCGCCGCCGTCTGCAGATCGCCCCGCTCCTCGGCGAGCAACGCCCGATCAAATGCCGCCGCCGCGACGTCCGGCACGTTCTTTTGATCGATGGGTGTGGTTTTCAGCCGCAGTACCGCTGCGTCGACGTCGTGCAACTGCACTTCAAAGCCCGCGACGGAGAGGTTCTCAGCGCCTGCGGCATTGCCCGTCGTTCCGATGCCGCCGCTGGAGTCCATGTCGGCAATCTGCTCGGCGCGCGCTGCCGGCAGGTCCCAAACCACCTGGTCGAAGTTCTGATAAAAACGCTCGCTCGCCCGCCCGGGGCGCCCGCCGGCGGCCGCGCGCAGCTGCTCTCCTACGTGTACCACGCCTTCCTCGTCGCCGACACCTGCGAGCGCGTTCATGATGTTGTTGTATCCGATCCAGAAATCGGGCTTGAGCCGGATCGTTTCCCGATAGAGCGGGAGCGCCTCGCGCATCGCCCCATCACCACCCTTGTCCGCAATCGCATTCGCCCAGTAGTTGAGTACATAGGGGCGCTCGCTGGCATCGACGGTCGTATAGGACGCCTCGGCGAAGCGGATCGCGTCGTCATCCCGATTATTATTGGACAGATACGCGGTCCACAGTCCGGGCTGGGACTGCCCGTAGAGATACTCACCGGCCTCCGTCAGCAGCTTGTTGAGGTTGCGAGCCTCGTCAGTGAAGGTTTTTGGCAGGATTCCGGTGCCGCGCACGGTAAGCGCGAGCCCGCCCGTCGCGGTCTGTACGAGATCGCCGTCGATGTGCTGGTCGTGGCCGAAGCGCGTCCTCAGCGTCCGCTCGAGCTGTCCGATTGAGATACCGGTCTCCGGGACGTCGATTGCGATCTCGTTGGTCCAGGCGTTCGACAGCGCCCGGTGCTCCGCACTGGTCCGCGTCGCCGCTTGAATCCGCGTCAGTACATCGAGCAGACCGGACGCGAGGACTTTGCCGTTCAGGCCGCTCGCGGCGAGCGAGGGCGGCGCCTCGAGCGGGTCGATGACAACGCTGCGCGAGTGAACGGCGTCGTAGATCACCATGGCGCCACCGAACCCGATGACAGTTGCGACCAGTACGAAAAAGAGCTGGAAGCCTACGCGCAGACGCAGGCCGAACCTGCGGATGTTGTCCTCGTCGATTGCGTGGCGCAGGTGTGTCAGGCGAAGCGGGTGTTCGTCCTCGAGGTGCAGTTTCTGCACCTTGAGGAGCAGTGCCTGCTCTTTGAGAAAGACAGATGTATCCCGCGCGACCTCCGAATCGCCAGCCGCCAGCTTGGCGGCAACGGCCGCGGCGAACGCCTCAGCGCCAGCTAGGGCCGCCTGTGCTTCGACATCCGGCTTGTCGTCCTCGGCTCTGAGTATTCCTCTGAACAAGCCCTCGGCCATGCGAGTACCCTCCTGACCCTGCCGCTATGTTCGTGGACTCCATCGACCTTCGCAACCGAGGAACGGTTGGGTGCGGTGGAATGTCCGCTTCGCGGCCGCTATTTCAACCAGCTGAACGGTAGGTCTTGGCCCGGTGCTGCCGGTCAGAGGCCGCTGCCCCCCGATTCGCGGGCTATGGCCGGTCCTGAACCCGAAGCCCACGGTCGCGAGCGTCTGCTTCAGGGAAGGCGGATTCGCAAATGTTTGGTTTGGCCGAACGCCAGCGTCTAACCGGTCAGCGACCGTCACGCCGGCCGCGTCCCTCACCGCGACGTGTTCGTACTCAGGAGTGCCCGTCGGGATCGGCGCATCGCCTGTGGGCAGGGCTCACGACTTCGCGTACCAGGCTCCTACTCCGGGGCAGTCACGCACCGCTTCGTGCACTGCAATGAGCTTGGGGTAATCGGCAAAGATCGTGGCAGGAATGTGATCGACCTTGCCGCCGATGAACCAACGTACCGCCATATAGAGCTTGAGATCGACAACCTGGAGCTTGCCTCCCCCGAAGAACGGGGTGTTGAGGATGTTCCTCTCGGCCGCCTTCGCCCACGCGGGCAGGAACCCCGCCACCAGCGCCTCGCGCGCGGTCTTCTTCTCAGCTTCCTCCATGCGCAGTGTCGGTGAGACAACGGCGCGCAGAGTCTCCACGTGCTGCATCATTCCTTCGTGGCGCGCCGCCTCGAAGTCGTCGGCAGGGTGGAGACCGTGGCGGCGACCTATTAGCACCAAGATGGCGTTGGAGTGGGCAAGTGCTGGCTTTCCCGGCAGCTCGAGGACGGGCAGGCCGCCGTAAGGCGTCTGGTCCTTCATTGCGGGCCATGCGGCCGAGTTGATGCGCACATCTTCGAAGTCGATGCCAGCGAGATGCAGGGCCAGGCGGCACTCCTCTCCGCGACTGACCGGAGCATCGAAGTAGATCAGCTTGGATTTGGTCATAGTGGAATAAAGAGTACCACGCTCCAGGTCGCGCGCAGGTCGGATCACGGTCCAAGCGCCGATCGCGCGATCGAATCGTCTCGCCGACCGGGGCACTTGACGAATGTCGCCACGGCAGTCGCTGTTTGGTGGACCGCATCCGGCCGAATATCGGGCGTCAGCTCCGCGCAGCTGACCGCGGCGACCTGTCGGAACTGGCCGGAGCCGCGAAGGGACGATTCATGTTCAGAACCGGTCACAGGCCGGAGATCGAGGTCAGCGGTCCCCTACGGGCAGGTCCCGGTTAAAACCTGTTCTTCGAGCGCGCGGATTGGTTACCCGGCACCGGTCGTTCCGGTTTCCCATTCGTGTTCAGTTGCTAACCCCGTCCGCATCCGCGACCATTTCGAGCAAATAGCGGGATGCTCGACATGGTTGTGGGTGGCTGCGCACCTTGAGCCGAACTTTGCACGCCGTATTCATCAGCCACGCCTCGCAGGATGCGGAGGCTGCTAGGCATATTTGCAATGCGTTACGCGCAGCGGGCATAGAGGTTTGGTTCGACCAGAGCGAGCTACGCGGTGGGGACGTTTGGGATCGACAAATCAGACAGCAGATCCACGACTGTCGACTGTTCATGCCGATTGTCTCGGCAAACACGGAAGCGCGAATAGAGGGCTACTTCAGGCGCGAATGGAAGCTGGCGGTGGACCGGACGCACGATTTGTCCGAACGCGTCGCATTTCTTGTCCCAATAGTCATTGATTCGACACCCGAAACGAAAGCCGATGTTCCGGACGCATTCCGGCACGTCCAATGGACACGGGTACCGGGCGGCAACGCATCTCGCGCGTTCGTAGAGCGGATCCGGCGGCTTATTAACCCGGTTCCCTCGTCTGCACTGCCTACTGCCGCAGCGCATCCTGAATACAGGAGTGCGCGGATATCAGCGACAGCGAATGGGCCGCACCGGCTAGCCAGGGTTGCGTTATGGGCCATGGGCGGCGTGGTTGCGCTGGGACTTGCTTACTTCGTCGCCGATAGGTTCTGGCTCTCGAAGCATGGAGCTGATGTTCACGATGTAGCGAAGCCGGCAGACGACTCGGCCTCGAACGGAGGCTTGACTGCGACGACTGTGGCTACCTTCAACCCGCCGCCGCATTCCATTGCTGTGCTGCCGTTCATCAACATGAGCGGGGATAAGGAGCAGGAATACTTCTCCGACGGCCTCACGGAGGAGATACTTAACTCCCTGGCCCGCATTACCCAGTTACAGGTGACCGGCCGCACTTCTTCGTTCTACTTCAAAGGCGAGCACTCCGATCTGGCCACCATCGCACGCAAGCTCGACGTGGCGGCACTGCTCGAAGGCAGTGTGCGGCGCTCGGCCAACAGGGTGCGGATCACGACTCAACTCATCGACGCCTCGACGGGATTCCACCTGTGGTCCCAGACGTATGACCGCGACCTCGGCGATGTGCTTCAACTGCAGAGCGAGATCGCCGATGCAGTTGCCAGCGCCCTTAAGGTCACGCTGCTCGGCGACATCGCCACCAAGATCGAGCTCGGCGGCACGCGCAACCCGGCTGCCTTCGATGCGTACCTGAGAGGCGCGAAGGCCCTGAATAACTCCGTACCCAACCTCAAGCTCGTACAAACCGCGCTGGCATCGTTCACCCAAGCGATCGGCCTGGATGCGAATTACGCCCTTGCCTTCGCCGGTCGATCGCTGGCGCTCATCGACTACAGCGCGTATTTCGTGACCGGAGCGGCGATTCCCGAAGGCTTTGCCAAAGCGCTCGCCGATGCGCGGCACGCACTGGCGCTTGCCCCGGAGTTGCCAGAGGGCCACATGGCGCTGGCGCGAATATTCGCGTGGGGGTCCCTCGATTTCACGCAGGCGAGTGAGGCGTGGGAGCGCGCGAAGTCGCTCGCACCGGGCGATGCACGGATACTGCGAGAGTACGGCCTATTTGCCGCGTCGATGGGCCGACTGGACGCGGGGCTGGCGGCTGCCCGCCGCGCGGTCGTGTTGGACCCGCTTGGTGCGCGCAGCCACTTTACGCTCGGCCAAACGTTATTTCTTGCCCATCAATACCGGGAGTCGGTGACCGCTTTCAACAATGCTCTGGCGCTCGAGCCTGACACGGCCGACACCTACGGCTGGCGCGGCCTCGCGTACTACGCACTCGCCGATTTTGACAGCGCGCGCTCATCGTGCGAGAGCAAGTCGGACGCCTGGGTAAGTCTGTGGTGCCTTGCGATGGCATACGACAAGCTGGGACGGCACGCCGATGCGGAAGCTGTCCTTGCGAAATTGACGGCAACCTTCGGCGACCCCCCCGGCCTATCAGGACGCCGACATTTATGCGCAATGGGGGAAATCGGGCAAAAGCGCTCGATTGGTTAGAAAAAGCGCTGCAGGTACGTGACCCAGGTCTGGCGATAATGAAAGTGGACCCATTTCTTGACTCGCTGCGCAAGGAGCCGCGCTTCCAGGCGATTGAGCGGGAGTTGAAGTTCCCGCCGCAGTAGACATCTCTCCGGCAGTCGCCTCGAGACGCGCCGAGTTGTGACAGCCATCGGCCCGCCCACAGCGGACTGTCGCCACAGTCGCCAAGGGGTTCAGCAGCGGTCGTAACTCCCGATTCATCGGTGTTCAGCTCCCGACAGGGTGAACCCGCCATGAGCGCGCAGGGGCCATACCGCTCTGACAGCCGCAAACGGGCCAGTCGCGGGCGTACGGCGCACCGTGCCTGGCCATTGCAGTGGCGAATGATCCTCAGAGAATTGGCCTTCCATGCGGGACTGACGTACAGCCAAGTCCGAGCAACTCGCCGGCCACGCCTGACGTTGCTCCGGCGACATAGGCTGGGTGAAGTCTGTGGCGGCTGACGATGTCATAGGCCCCTAGGCCAGAACCAGAAGGTTCGTCCCGCCAAAAAACTCGACCAGAAACGGAAAGCCGCCGTCGCCGAGCATCGCGTGCGAAGGCTCATACAACCAGCGCCCGAACCCGGCGGTGGCGAGAAACCGGATGCCCAGCAACGGCTCGGGCGAGCGCAAGTTCCTCCGCCGATGCGCGAAATCGCTGGTTGCCGGTTCGAGCCCTACCAGGGAAGCCAATTATTTCAAGCGGTTGCAATTGATATCGAACGCTAGTTCGATGGCAAGTTTTGCGGCCGCGAATCAATGCTGCGCGGCGCGGGCCCGCTGGTCGTCAACCGCCGGCTGCTACACGCTGCTCGCGTGCCAACCTGACCGGCAGACGCTTGCCGCCCCAGTTCCCCGGCGCACCGCTGAACACTCCCGGCAGTTGCGCGCCGCATTGCAGGCAGGCGCCGGAGGCATCGAGCTGCCACTCGCCGAGCTCGTACCAATCGCGCTCGATCACGCGTGCACCGCAGCCGTGACAGTAGGTGCTCGCGCCCTGCCGATCGTGCACGTTGCCGGTGTACACGTAGCGCAGGCCGTTGCGCATGGCGATCGCGCGCGCGCGTGTCAGCGTCGCCGGTGGCGTGGCCGGCGTGTCCAGCATCCTCCAGTCGGGGTGAAAGGCCGAGAAGTGCAGCGGCACGTCCGGACCGAGTTTGGCCATGATCCACTGCGTCATCGCATCGAGCTCGGCATCGGAATCATTCTCGCCGGGTATCACGAGCGTCGTGATCTCGAACCAGACCTTGGTCTCGTGCCTCAGATATTCGAGCGTCTCGAGCACGGCCCCCAGTTCGCCACCGCAGACCTTGCGGTAGAAGCGCTCGGTGAACGCCTTCAGATCGACGTTCGCGGCATCCATGTGCCCGTAGAACTCGGCGCGCGGCGCCGGACACATGTATCCGGCGGTGACCGCGACGCTCTTGATGCCGCGCGCATGGCAGGCATCCGCGACGTCGTCGGCATACTCCATGAAGATTGTCGGGTCGTTGTAGGTGTAAGCGACGCTGGCGCACCCGAGGCGCTCGGCCGCATCAGCCAGCATTTCGGGCGTCGCCCGGTCGGCGAGAGTGTCCATCTCCCGCGACTTGCTCATGTCCCAGTTCTGGCAGAACTTGCAGGCCAGATTGCAGCCCGCAGTGCCGAACGACAGCACCGGCGTGCCCGGCAGGAAGTGGTTCAGGGGCTTCTTCTCGATCGGATCGACGCAAAAACCGCTTGAGCGGCCATAGGTATACAGCCGCACCTCGCCGCCCTCGACGCCGCGCACGAAACACAGCCCCCGCTGCCCGTCGTGCATCTTGCAGGCACGCGGGCAGACATCGCATTGCACGCGCCCGTCGTCGAGGCGGTGCCAGTAGCGGGTCGGGTGGCTGGGGTTGAACATCTGGTGGGCTGGCTCTATATAGGGAACATGATGGGTCGAATTTCTGCAAATTCAAGCGTGCGCGAACCCGCGGTAGCCGGCGCATTTTACCCGGGCTCGGCAGCCGACCTGCGGGCGGCGGTGGCTGCGCTGTTGGAGCACGCCTCAGCCGAGATGGGCTCCGCCCCGCCGGCGAAGGCGTTGATCGTGCCGCACGCGGGCTATGTCTATTCGGGGCCGGTTGCGGCCGCCGCTTACGCGCGGCTCGCATCACGGCGTAGCGAGATCTCGAAGGTCGTGGTCATCGGACCCAGCCACCGGGCGTACTTCCACGGCATCGCGTTGCCCGCGGCGGACGCGTTCGCGACACCGCTCGGCGAGATACGCATCGATGCCGCCGCCAGGGCAAAGCTCGCGGCCCGGGGGGATGTACTCGTTTCGGACAGGCCGCATCAGCTGGAGCACTGCATCGAGGTGCAGTTGCCGTTCCTGCAGGTGGTGCTGGACGAGTTCACGCTGATCCCGCTGCTGGCAGGAATGGCGTCCCCGGAGTACGTGGCGTCCGTGCTGACCGACGTCTGGGGCGGCCCCGAAACGCTGGTGCTGGCGAGCTCCGACCTCAGTCACTATCACCCCTATGGCTCCGCGCAACAGCTCGACGCGCGGACCGCCGCGGCGATCATCGCCCGCGAGACGCACCTCTCGGGCGAACAGGCCTGCGGCGCGGTCGCAATCAACGGCCTGATGGCCCGGGCGCGGCAGTTAGGCCTCGCGGTGGACGAAATCGCCCGGCTCAATTCCGGGGACACCTCGGGTGATCGCAGCCGCGTCGTCGGCTATGGCGCGTTTGCCGTCCATGACGCTTAACACCGGACAACGGCACAAGCTGCTCGAACTCGGCCGCGAGTCGATCGAGCGCGGACTCGCGGAGCTGCGGCTGCCATCCTGGTCCGATGCGAAGATCGACGCAGGGCTCACGATCGAGCGCGCGAGCTTCACGACGCTGAAGATTCAGGGAGTGTTGCGCGGCTGCTGCGGAACGCTGCATGCGAGGCGGTCGGTTGCCGAAGACGTCTGGCACAACGCCTGGGCCTCCGCGTTCCAGGACCCGCGTTTTCCGCCACTGGCACACAGCGAGTATCCGGGCGTCGAACTGCAGATTTCGGTGCTCAGCCCGCTCGAACCGGTGGCAGCCGGCAGCGAGCGCGAGCTGCTCCAGAGCCTGCGTCCGCACACCGACGGGCTCGTGCTCGAACTCGATGCCACGCGCGCCACGTTCCTGCCCGCGGTCTGGGAACAGTTGCCCGAGCCGCAGATGTTCATGCGGCATCTGAAGCAGAAGGCGGGATGGCCGTCGGGCTTCTGGTCGTCACGGATTCGCGCCTACCGCTATACGACCGAGAGTTTCGGCGCGAGCGACTGACCCGACGCCGCGCCCTGCCGAGCGCGCGGCTGACGCCGGATCCGCCGACCGCGATCCGCGCCGCGGCCCGGCCCCCCGCCCCCGGCAGGCCCTGCGCCGTCGTTGCCGCAGCGACCTCACGGAGCGCGGCGGCTACCAGTGCACGCCGCGCAGCAGCTGGGCGAACGCCAGCGCTTCGCGCGTCGGGCGCGCCTCGGCGCTGTCGGTCGTCGCGCTCTCCGGGAACATCCGGTAGGCGGTGCTCATCGTGAGCGCACCCAGCTTCGGCGCCAGCAGCGAGACCCACTGGACAAACAGCCCGAGGCGCGTTGCGAGCCGCTGCGGGCGTCGGATGATCGCCTCGGCGATCAGGTCCGCCGCGTCTTCGGCCCCTATCGTCGGCATCTTCTCGTACATCCGCGTCGGCGCGATCATCGGGGTGCGCACCAGTGGCATGTTGATGACCGTGAATGCGACGCCCTTGTCGGCAAACTCCGCCGCGGCGCAGCGCGTGAAACCCTCGAGCGCCGCCTTCGATGCGACGTAGGCCGAAAACCGCGGGGCGTTGACCAGCACGCCAATCGAGGAGATGCCGATCACGTGGCCCTCGCCCCGGGCCACCATGCTCGGCAGCAGCGCGAGCGTCAGGCGCACGGCTGCGAAGTAGTTGAGCTGCATCGTGCGCTCGTAGTCATGGAAGCGCTCATACGAGAGCGCGATGCCGCGGCGGATCGAACGGCCGGCATTGTTGATGAGCACGTCGACCCGGCCGTGCTCGCCGAGGATCCGCGCGACCAGCGCCGCACACGCGGCCGGGTCCGTCAGATCGCAGGGATAGCTGTGCGCGACTCCGCCCCGCGCCACGACCGCTTCGCGCACCTCGGCGAGGCGCTCGACGTTGCGGGCGACGAGCAGCACCGTCCCGCCCGAGTCCGCGATCCGAAGAGCGGTCGCCCGGCCGATGCCGGAGGAGCTGCCGGTGATCAGCACCACCTTGCCGCGCACCGCTCCGCCGAGGCTGCGGTCGAGAGACAGGTCCGGATCGAGGTGCCGCTCCCAGTAGTCCCACAGCCGCCACGCATAGTCCTCGAGCGGCGGCACGCGGATGCCGGCCGGCGCCAACAGCGCCTGCGTCGCCTTGCAGTCGAAGCGCGTCGGGTAGTTGAGGAAGTCGAGCACCTCGCGCGGCACCCTGAGCCCGGCGAGCAGCTCATCGACGATACGCATCAGTGGCTCCGATCCGATCGCCGCGGCCGTGAGTGCCGGCGGCAGCTGCTCGAGCAGGTGCGGTTCGAGCCGGATCGACGCCTGCGGCGCATGCGCCGCCTTTGCGAACACGTTCAGCGTCTCGCCGAGCCGCCGCGGGCGCGGATCGGTCAGGTGGAAACACTCGCCGTCGTGGCCGGGCAGATGCGCGAGGTGCACGAGCGCGTGAATCACGAAGTCGACCGGCACCAGGTTGATCCAGCCGCCCTCGAAGCCGATGACCGGCAGCCAGCTGGGCCAGCCCGTGCGGAGCTTCTGCAGCAGCTTGAACAGGTAGTATGGCCCGTCGATCTTGTCGATCACCCCAGTCGTCGAGTCGCCGACGACCATCGCGGGCCGGTAGATGCGCCACGGCATGCGCTGCTCGGCGCGGACCAGCCGCTCGGCCTCGTGTTTGGTACGAAAATACGGATGCTCAAGCCCGGTCGCCTCCTCGAACATGGTCTCGGTGAAGGTGCCCGGGTAGAGCCCGGCCGCCACGATCGAGCTCATGTGATGGAAGCAGCGTCCCTGCACCGCCGCCGCAAAATCGAGCACGTTGCGCGTACCGGCGACATTCGCCGCGGTCGTGACGGCATCGCTCGCGGTGAGGTCGTAGACTGCGCCGAGGTGAAAGACGTGGTCGATCTGGCCCTTGAGTGCGGCGACGGTCGCCGCCGGGATGCCGAGGCCCTCGCGCGCGAGGTCCCCCTCCACCGCCACGAGGCGCGATGGATCCACCCCTGCGCTCTGCCGGAGCGCCTCGAAGCGGCCCTGCGAGCCCGGTCGCACGAGCACGTGCACCGTGCCGCGCTGCCCAAGTGCCGCGATCAGGCGCCGCCCGATGAAGCCGGTGCCGCCGGTCACGAAATAGCGCATCGCCCCGCTCCCGCCGCCCGCAATGTTTACAGGTTAGCGCACCCACGGGTCTGCGGGGTCGTGGCAAGCCTCTATGGGGGCCTACCGAGGCGCGGTCGCCCTCGCCCGGGCCCCGGGGCGCGCTCGTGATCCCCGCGCGCCGCCGGATGGCCGGGGCCGACGCCGCCTACCTGAGGATGGAACGGCGCACGAACTCGATGGTGATCGTCGGGGTCATCGTGCTCGCCGAGCGCCTGACGCTGCCCGAGCTCAAGCGGCTGATTGCCGAGCGCTGGCTGATCCACGAGCGCTTCCGGTCGGTCCCGGTCGAGGAGGCGATCGGCGGGACCTGGATCGAGGATCCGTATTTTGAGCTCGATGCCCACGTCGGCACGCTGCCCCTGCCCGGCGACGGCTCCCAGGCTGCCCTCGAGCGGCTGGTCTCTGAACTGGCGAGCCAGGGACTCGATCCGCGCCGGCCGATGTGGCGCTTCGACCTCGTTCCCCACTACGGCGCGGGAAGCGCCATCATCGAACGCATTCACCACTGCTACGCGGACGGCGTCGCGCTCGTCAAGCTGATCCTGGGCTTGACGACCGCGGAGCCCGGCATGCCGCTTGCGCCTCCGGAACCCACGGCGGAGGACCCCCACCAGGCGGACGATGCGCTCGTGCCGTGGCTGTCGTCGCTGTTCGCGCCGGCCGCAACGTGGCTGGGCGGCGCAATCGCCGGTGGCACCTCGCTGATCGAGGCCGGCCTGAAGCAGGTGCTGCACCCGCGCGAGGCGCTCGGTGAAGCGCGGCACGCCGCCGGCATGGCCGCCGAGCTGGCCGGCGTCGCCGCGCTGCCGGACGATCCGCCGAGCCCGATCAAAGGGCCGCTGGGCACCCTCAAGACCGTTGCGTGGGCGCCGCCGCTGCAATTGCACGAGGTGCGAACGGTCGCCCATGCGCTCGGCTGCACGCTCAACGACGTACTGATGGCGGTGATCGCAGGCGCCCTCGGCAGCTACCTGCGCAGCCGTGGATGCGACCCCAAGGGACGCACGCTGCGGGCGACGCTGCCGGTCAACCTGCGGCTCGCCGACGAGCCGTCCTCGCTCGGCAACCGTTTCGGCCTGGTGGTGCTGCCGCTGCCGATCGCCATTGCGCATCCACTCAAGCGCCTGTACGCCGTGCGCGAGGCGATGCAGGGTCTGAAAGGCTCACCCCAGGCCCCGGCCGCATTCGTGACGCTGACCGCGCTCGGCCATCTGCCGGCGGCCGTGGAAGCGCTGGTCATCGACATGCTGAGCGGCAAGGCCTCGGCGGTGATCACCAACGTTCCCGGGCCGCAGCGGCCGATCTACCTGTGCGACCGCCTGGTCCGCGAGATGCACTTCTGCGTGCCGCAGAGCGGGACCATCGGACTCGGCATCAGCCTGTTCAGCTACGCCGGCGAGCTGCAGCTCGGCGTCATCGCCGACCGTGGCCTCGTTCCCGCACCGCACGCGATTGCCGACCGCGTCACCGCCGAGTTCGAGCGCCTGCTGCTGCTGACCGTGCTCGGCAGCTCGCACATGCGCGCGCCGCGCTTTCCCCGGCCCCGGCCTTCGCCGGCTCCCGATCCCGGCAGCGCGCCGCGCGGCGGCTCCTGATCTCGGGCGCCGCGGCGCGCGGTCCGGCCGCAGCCGCCGTATCCGGCCGCGTCGCGCCGTCAGCGTTGCGGCCGGAGCTGCTGGCACGCCGGTCCGCGGCTGGCGATGGGTGCTGTGTCGGCAACCGTGCCCGCGCCCCGCCCTCCCGGCCTCGGCCGCGCTGCGCGTGCTTACGGCAACTACGGAATCGGTCTTTGGGGCAGCGCGCCGATAATTCCGCTGGAGACTTATCGAACTGAGGTTCTGCGGCCCGGTCGCGTGCCGCGCAAGGAGATGGCAATGGCAGTAAGGAAGACCCGCAAGCCCGCTCGTGGCCGCAAGGCGCGCCGGGTGACGCGCAAGGCCGACGTCACACTCGTCGACGCCGTTCACCAGATCTGGCTCGCCGGTATGGGCGCGCTGGCCCACGCGCAGAAGGAAGGCCCGCGTGCGTTCGAAGCACTGATCGTCGACGGCGCCGAGTTCATCAATCGCAGCCGGACCAGTGCCGAGAAGTCGCTGCGCGAGGCGATTTCGACCGTGCAGAGTGCGGTAGCGGAACGGATGCAGGGCACCCGCGATCAGGCGACCGAGACCTGGGACAGCCTCGAGAAGCTGTTTCAGGGCCGCGTGCAGCGCGTGCTGCACCAGGTCGGCGTGCCGACCGCGGCGGAGGTCAAGGCGCTGACCAAGCGGATTGACGCGCTCAACAGCAACGTCGCCTCGCTGGCCAAGGCCCGGCAGAAGGCTGCGCGGCGTGCGCCGGCCATGCGGCGGGCGGCGCCGGCGCGAGCCGCTGCGTAACGAGCGATCGTGCTGACCCTGCAGCCGGCGCCGCGGCCCCGGCGCCACGCGGCGCCGCGCCTTGGGCTCGCGCTCGCCGGTGGGGGTCCGCTGGGCGCATTCTACGAGCTCGGCGTGCTGCATGCGCTCGGCGAGGCCTGCGACGGCCTCGATCTGACCGAGCTCGATACCTACGTCGGGGTGAGCTCCGGGGCGCTGGTCGCCGCCGGGCTCGTCAATGGCTTCGACACCGCCGACATGGGGGTCGTGTTCATCGAGAACGCGGCGCTCGAGTATCCGGTGTCGCCTGGGCTGTTCCTGCAGCCGGCGTTCCGCGAGTACTTCGCGCGGGTGCGCGGAGCGCCGGGCCTGATCAGCGCTGTGATGCGCCAGTACCTCAACGCGCCGCGCGATGGGGCCTGGGCCGCGGCGCTCGAGCCGCTCGGGCGCCTGCTGCCGACCGGGATCCTCGACAACCGGCCGTTCACCGAGTTCATGGCGCGGTTCCTGTCATGCCATGGACGAACCAATGACTTCCGCAAGCTCCCGCATCCGCTGTACGTGATCGCCACCGACCTCGATAGCGGCACCGAGGCGCGCTTCGGCGCGCCGCCCCTCGACCATGTGCCGATTTCGCTCGCAATCCGCGCCAGCACGGCGCTGCCCGGCCTGTACCCGCCGGTCGAGATCGAGGGTCGCACCTATGTCGACGGCGCGCTGCTGAGGACGATGCACGCCTCGGTCGCGCTCGAGCACGGCGCCAGCCTCGTCATCTGCGTCAACCCGCTTGTGCCGTTCGATGCCTATGCGAGCGGCCGGCGCAGCACCGACCTCGCGCGCTTCGGCCTGCCGCAGGTGCTCAACCAGACGTTTCGTGCGCTCATTTCCTCACGCATGCAGGTCGGTGTCGCCGCCTACCGCGGTCGTTTCCCGAAGAGCGACATGCTGCTGTTCCAGCCAGACCGCTCCGACGAGGAGATGTTCTTCGTCAACGTATTCAAGTACTCCGACCGGCGCCGGCTGGTCGAACACAGCTACCAGCGCACGCGCCGCGACCTTGTCAGGCACGCGCGCCAGCTCGCCCCGCTGCTCGCCCGCCACGGCCTGAAGCTGCGGCCGGCGGTCCTCGCCGACGGGGCGCGCACCTTCCGCGGCGCGGTGCACGAGCGGCAGCGGCGCTTCGGCGTGACGACGGGCCGGCTGGCGGCGAGCCTCGACGAGCTCGAAGCGCTCCTCTAGCGGGCGCGGGACGCCGTCGTGCCGCGCCTCGCCGAGCTGCTCGCGGTCAACCGCGCCCAGCGGTCCGCCGAGGCCGCAGATCCTGACCTGCGCGGGGTGCTGCCGCGCCTCAGGGACTGGCAGCGCGCCCGGCTCGCATCGACCTATCGGGACCTGCTCGCCAGCGAGCGCTACCGCGCGGCGGCCGAGTTCTTCCTCGGCGAGCTCTACGGCGAGTCGGATCCCTGGCAGCGCGACCAGCAGCTCACGCGGGCGGCGGGGACTTTCGAGCGGGCGCTGCCGGCGACGGCGCTCGCAGTGCTCGAGCAGGCCGTGGCGCTCGAGACGCTGACCCAGTCGCTCGACGCCGGGCTCGCACAGTTGCTCCCCAAGGGCGAGCCCGTCACGGCGCAGAGCTACGCGCGTGCCTACCGGGCGCTCGGCCGGCGCCCGGAGCGAGAGCGCCAGATCGAGACGATCGTCCATATCGGCGTGGCGCTCGACCGCTGGCTCACCCGGCGGGCCGTCGGCGCGCTGCTGATGCTGTCCCGTGCGCCGGCCCGGGCAGCCGGCTTCGGCGCACTGCAGGACTTTCTCGAGCGTGGTTACCACGCTTTCCGTCAGCTCGGCGGTGCGGGAGAATTCATGGCCACGGTCAGGACCCGAGAGAGCGAGTTGCTCGAGCGGCTGTTCGCCGGCGAGCCGGACCCATTCCGGGGGGGACCGTGATGCACACCGTCGACCATCTGATCATCGGCGCCGGCTCGGCGGGTTCGGTCCTCGCTCACCGGCTGTCGGCCGATCCGGCGCGGCAGGTGCTGCTGCTCGAGGCGGGTGGCCGCGACACGCATCCGTTCATCCACATGCCGGCCGGGATCGCCCGACTGGTGTCAATCCTGTCGCTCAACTGGGACTACTACACCGAACCCGAGCCGGAGCTGAACGGCCGGCGGCTGTGGTGGCCCCGCGGCCGTGTGCTCGGTGGGTCGAGCTCGATCAACGCGATGTGCTACACGCGCGGCCAGCGCGAGGACTACGACGGCTGGGCCGCGCTCGGCGCGAGCGGCTGGGGATACGAGGAGGTGCTGCCGTTCTTCCGCCGCTCCGAGGACCAGGCGCGCGGCGCCGACGCGTTCCACGGGGTCGGCGGGCCGCTCAGCGTCGCGGATCTGCGCTACAAGAACCCACTCTCGCAGGTGTTCCTGGACGCCGCCCGCGCGGCCGGCTGCCCCGACAACCCCGACTTCAATGGCGCCCGGCAGGCAGGCGTCGGCTGGTACCAGGTCACGCAGCGGCACGGCCGGCGCTGCAGCGCCGCGGTCGCGTATCTTCGCCCGGCCCTCGGCCGGGCGAATCTCGCACTCAGGACGCGCGCGCTCGCCACGCGGCTGCTGTTCGACGGAACGCGGGTGACGGGCGCGGAGTTCTCGCACCGGGGCGGCCGCCATACCGTGCACGCCGGGGCCGTCACGCTCGCGTGTGGTGCGATCAACTCGCCGCAGCTGCTGCTGCTGTCGGGTATCGGGCCGGCGGCCGACCTCGAACGGCTGGGGATCCCGGTGCGGCTCGACCTGCCGGGGGTCGGCGCGAACCTGCAGGATCACCTCGACTTCTGCACGCTCTACAAGGCGCTGCGGCCGCTCTCCTACGACTTCTCGCTGTTCGAGGAGGCGCTGGTCGGGCTGCGCTACTACCTGACGCGCAGCGGCCCGGGCAGCTCCAACGTCGCCGAGGCGGGCGGTTTCGTCACCACCCGCCTCGCGCCGGACCAGCGCCCGGACGTGCAGCTGCATTTCGTGCCGGCGCAGCTCGACGACCACGGCCGCCACCGGCTGCCCGGCCACGGCTTCACGCTACACGCCTGTGTACTGCGGCCGGCGAGCCGCGGCACCATCCGCCTCGCCTCGGCCGACCCGGCTGCGCCGCCGCGCATCCAGCCGAACTACCTGTCCGCGCCCGGCGATGCGGCGACGCTGATCGAAGGCATCCACCTGTCGCGCGAGATTCTCGGCGCGGCGCCGTTCGCGCCCTACCGCGGCGCCGAGGTGTTCCCGGGAGCGCAGGCCCGGTCGGACGCCGAGCTGCTGGCGGTGATCCGCGCCAAGGCCGAAACGATCTACCACCCGTCCGGCACCTGCCGAATGGGCACCGACGCCGGTGCGGTCGTCGACCCGACGCTGCGGGTCCGGGGAGTGACGGGTCTGTCGGTGGCCGACGCCTCGGTCATGCCGCGGCTCGTCAGCGGCAACACCAATGCGCCGACCACGATGATCGCGGAGAAGGCTGCCGAGCTTCTGGCGCGCTGAGCCGGCGCGCGGCGCGGCTCAGTGGTGGCGCAGCCGTTCGCCCAGCAGGCGCGCGAGGATGCTCGCGAACGCATCGCCGAGCTGGGCGTGCTTGAGGCCATACTCGACGGTCGCCTCGAGATAGCCGAGCTTGCTGCCGCAGTCATAGCGCTTGCCCTCGAAGGCGTAGGCATAGACGGCCTCGTCGAGCAGCAGCGCGGCGATGCCGTCGGTCAGCTGGATCTCGCCGCCGGCGCCGCGCCCGACTTTCTCCAGCTTGTCGAACACCGCCGGCCTCAGCAGGTAGCGGCCGACGACGGCGAGCGTCGACGGCGCCTTCTCGGGCGCCGGCTTCTCGACGATCTGCGTGACGCGCGACACGCGCGCACTGATGGGCTCGGTCGCAACGATGCCGTAGCGGTTGGTCTCGTTGCGCTCCACGGTCTGCACGCCGAGCACGCTGCCGCCGTACTCCGCATACACCGCCGCCATCTGCTTGAGGCACGGCACCTCGGCGTCGATCAGGTCATCGGCCAGGTGTACGAAGAACGGCTCGTTGCCGACGACCGGGCGCGCGCACAACACCGCGTGGCCGAGCCCGAGCGGAGCGGGCTGGCGGATGTAGATGCAGGTCGCCGACGACGGCACGATGCTGCGCAGCGACTCGAGCAGCTCGCCCTTGCCCTGCGCCTCGAGCGCAGCCTCGAGTTCCGGGGCGGAGTCGAAGTGATCCTCTATGGCTCGCTTGCTGCTGCCGGTGACGAACACGAGCTGCGTGGCGCCGGCGGCCAGCGCCTCCTCGGCGGCGTACTGGATCAGCGGCTTGTCGACGATTGGCAGCATCTCCTTCGGGCTCGCCTTGGTCGCGGGCAGGAAGCGCGTGCCGCGGCCGGCAACCGGAAACACGACGGTGCGGACGGGCGTTGTCTTCGACGGCATGGCGAAACCTTCGGGATACTGCGCGGATCATACCCGAGCAGCGACAGCGGCAGGTGCGTGCCGTGCGCCCGCGCAGTCAGCGTGCGCGCCCGCTGGCGAGTGGTGCGACGAGCTCGGTGGGCGACAGGGGCTTGAGCGTGTCCCAGCTCTTGCAGCCGGGGCACTGCCAGAAAAATCCGGTGCTCGAAAACCCGCACTCGGCGCACCGGAAGCGCGGCGCGCGCAGCGCCTGGCGCTTCAGCGCCGCGCACAGCCGCCTGAGCACCGACTCGTCGGGCGCGGTCCCGGGCGGCAGCAGCGCCTCCACCATCTCGGCGACGGTCGGCTCGCGGCTGACGTAGTCGCGCGCCAGCGCCAGCAGCTCCGGGGTGTCGAGCTGGCCGGCGAGGATCGCAGCATAGGCGAGCGCGTCGGCCACCTCGCGGCCCGCGCGCGCGAGCTCGGCGAGCGTCGCCGCGAGCTCGCGCTCGCGCCCCGCGGCGCGCAGCGCGTTGACCAGCCGCGGCAGCACCTCCGCGGCGAGCGCCGGCTGGCGCACGGCGACGGGCTTCAGCAGTCGCAGTGCCCGCCCCGGCTCGCCGAGCGCGATCGCGAGGTCGGCCTGCAGCAGTGCACCGCGCGGAAAGCGGCGCTGCTCGGCCCGGGCCGCACGCAGGTGACGGGTCGCGGTCGCGTAGTCGCCCTGCTGCATCGCCAGCGTTGCGAGCTCGCACCAGTAGTGCGCGATCGCTGCGGGTTGCGGCGGGTTCGCGACGCGCGCGAGCTCGCGATGGATCTCGATCGCCCGCTCCCAGTCGCGCTCGGTCTCGTAGACCTTGCTGAGGTCGCGCAGTGCCGCTATCCGGTAGGCGCCGGCCTCCGACAGCGTCAGCAGCAGCTTCTCGGCGCGGTCGTAGACCCCGGCGCGTAGGTAGTCCTGGGCGAGTGCGTAGCTCGCCTGCTCGCGGTGCACGGGATCGAGCTCGGTGCGCGTCATCAGGTTCTGGTGGATCCGGATCGCGCGGTCCACCTCGCCGCGCCGGCGGAACAGCGCGCCGAGCGCAAACTGCGTCTCGACCGTGTCGCGATCGGCGGCGAACGCCCTGAGGAAGGCCTCGACCGCGCGGTCGGGCTGCTCATTGACGAGGTAGTTCAGGCCCGCCAGGTAGTCGCTCGACGGCGGCCGCGCCGGCGTCGGCGTCGTGCCGATGCGCCAGCGGCGCGTCACGTACCAGCCGACGACCGCGCCGGTGAGGATCAGCGCCCCTTCGACCCAGCTAGCGCGCATGCGCGGGCTGGGTGGCCCGGAGCGTGCGGACCTCGCCCTCGGCGAGCCGCAGCGCCCGCGCGAGTGCAGCGCGCTCGCGCGCAAGCCGCAGGGCGTAGGCGAGCGCCCCGACGACGCCGACCAGCCATCCGGCGATGAAGGCGACGACGAGCGCCTGGCCCACGGTTGCGGCCACGGTCGCGAAGTAGAGGTCGACGCGCGTCGCAACGCCGTTGAGCCGGACGAAGCCCGCGCACACGAGCGCGAGCAGCGCGAACACGATGGCAGCAACGAGACGGCGGGTCATGGCGCAACCCCTCGAGGTCTGCGCTGCAATCTAGCACGGCAGCGCAGTGCCCGCGCCGCGCGGCCGGCTACTCCCGGATCGGGAAATGCTGGCCGTCGTTGACCCGCTCGCGCAGGTCTTTGCCGGGCTTGAAGTGCGGCACGTGCTTGCCGGACAGCGCCACGGCCTCGCCGGTCTTCGGGTTGCGACCCTGCCGCGGCGGCCGGAAGTGCAGCGCGAAGCTGCCGAAGCCGCGGATCTCGATGCGCTCGCCGGTCGCAAGCGCATCGCTCATGATCTCGAGGATCTGCTTGACCGCGAGCTCGACGTCCTTGGACGGCAGGTGCTTCTGCTTCGCGGTGATGATCTCGATCAGTTCCGACTTGGTCATGCGAGGTGTCCCAAGGCGTGCGTTACAAGTGGGCCGGCGAGCGGCGCGAGCGGCGCATGCGCCGCTCGCGGCCCGTCCTCAATCGTCTTCCCGATCGGTCATCTGCTCTTTGAGCAGATCGCCGAGGCTGGTGCCCGAAGGAGTGTCGGTCCGGTAGGCCTGCATGGCTTCCTGCTCCTCGTGGACTTCCTTGGCCTTGATCGACAGCGCGATCGCGCGCGACTTGCGATCGACGCCGGTGAACTTGGCCTCGACCTCGTCGCCTTCCTTGAGCACGGTGCGCGCGTCCTCGACCCGGTCCCGGGCGAGCTCGGAGGCGCGCAGGTAACCCTCGACGCCGCCGCCCAGGTCGATGATCGCGCCCTTGGCGTCGACCTCGCGGACCTTGCCGGTGACGATGCTGCCCTTCGGGTTCTGGGCGATGAACGCCGAGAACGGATCCTTGGCGAGCTGCTTGATGCCGAGCGAGATGCGTTCCCGCTCCGGGTCGATCGACAGCACCACCGCGTCGACCTGCTGGCCCTTCTGGTAATTGCGCACGGCTTCCTCGCCGGGCACGTCCCAGGAGATGTCCGACAGGTGCACCAGGCCGTCGATGTTGCCCGCGAGGCCAATGAAGATGCCGAAGTCGGTGATCGACTTGATCTGGCCCGAGACGCGATCGTCGCGGTTGTAGTTTTCGGCAAACTCCTTCCAGGGGTTGGGCTTGCACTGCTTGAGGCCGAGGCTGATGCGGCGCCGCTCCTCGTCGATGTCGAGCACCATCACCTCGACTTCCTGGCTGACGTGCACCACCTTCGCCGGATTCACGTTCTTGTTGGTCCAGTCCATCTCGGAGACGTGCACCAGGCCTTCGACGCCCTCCTCGATCTCGACGAAGCAGCCGTAGTCGGCGATGTTGGTGACCTTGCCCCACAGCCGCGTGTTCGCCGGGTAGCGCCGCGCGATGTTCTGCCACGGGTCGGCGCCGAGCTGCTTGATGCCGAGCGACACGCGCTGCCGCTCGCGGTCGAACTTGAGGATGCGCACGTCGATTTCATCGCCCACCTTGACGACTTCCGACGGGTGCTTGACGCGCTTCCACGCCATGTCGGTGATATGCAGCAGTCCGTCGATGCCGCCGAGGTCGACGAACGCACCGTAGTCGGTCAGGTTCTTGACCACGCCCTTGACGACCGAGCCTTCCTGCAGGTTGTCGAGCAGCGCAGAGCGCTCCGCGCTGTACTCCTGCTCGACCACCGCGCGCCGCGACACGACCACATTATTACGCTTCTGGTCGAGCTTGATGACCTTGAACTCGAGGACCTTGCCCTCGAGGTATGACGGGTCGCGCACCGGACGCACGTCGACGAGCGAGCCGGGCAGGAATGCGCGGACGTTGTCGATCTCGACCGTGAAGCCACCCTTGACGCGACCGTTGATGATGCCGGTCACGACCTGCGCCTCGTTGAATGCAGTCTCGAGGCGGGTCCAGGTGCGGGCGCGCTTGGCCTTCTCGCGCGACAGGCGCGTCTCGCCGGAACCGTCCTCGACCGAGTCGAGGGCCACTTCAACCTCGTCGCCTGCCTTGACCTCGACCTCGCCTTTCTCATTCTTGAACTGGTCGATCGAGATCACCGCTTCGGACTTGAGCCCGGCGTTGACGATCACGTAGTCCTGGCCGACCTCGATCACCAAGCCGTTGAGGATCTGGCCGGGACGGAACCGCTGGTTGGCCAGGCTCTCCTCGAACAGCTGGGCAAAACTTTCTGTCATTTTGTGTTTCTCATCAGAGACATAAATGTCTCTCTTTATCTAGTCCCTGAGGTCCGCCGGCGCTGCCGGACAAGTGACCACGCGGGGTTGTTGCTGACACCCGAGGTCCGCGCGAGCGCGGGCCCCACCCTGGCCGGATACGCCGGCCCGGACTGCGCGCCCGCCCGCGGCCGTGCGCGCGCGCGTTGAAGCTCGCCCGCGACAGCCGCCCCGGTGTCGAAGTCCCGTCGAATCGAGGAAAATCCCGTGGGCCGACCACGCTAGGCGCCACCGTACGGTAGCTGCCGCGAGTCCCTCCCCGCCATTTCCCACGAAAGGGCGGCGAGACTACCACCAAGGCCCTTATCATTCAACTGCTTATGGCCGGACGCCGGGCCGCGATCCGCCCGTCAGGCGCCGACGCCGCGCTGGCGCGCCAGTTCGAGTATCCGCTCGACGACGGCCTCCGGCTTAAGCCCGGTCGAGTCGAGCACAACGGCACCCGGCGCGGCAATCAGCGGGGCGACGCTGCGCGTCGTGTCGCGATGGTCCCGCTCGGCAATCTCGCGGGTCAGCACTGCGAGGTCAACCTCGATCCCCTGCCCGCGCAGCTGTTTGAGCCGGCGCTGCGCGCGTTCGACCGCGCTCGCCGTCAGGAACACCTTCAGCACGGCGTCGGGGAAGATCACCGAACCCATGTCGCGGCCGTCGGCGACGAGGCCCGGCGGACGGGCGAACTGGCGCTGGCGCCCGGCGAGGGCCGCGCGCACCGTGGGGAAGCCCGCGACCTGCGAGGCGCGATTGCCGGCCGTCTCGGAGCGGATCGCCGCCGTCACGTCCTCACCGCCGAGCAGCACCGTCTGCTCGCCGTCGCGCCCGGCGCCGAAGCGGATGTCCATTGCGCCGGCGATCCGCGCGTGGCCGGCCTCATCGCCCGGCGCGAGCCCGGCGCGCGCGCCGGCGAGTCCCGCGAGCCGATAGAGCGCGCCGCTGTCGAGCACGTGCCAGCCGAGCGCCGCGGCGACCCGGCGGCCGACCGTCCCCTTCCCGGACCCGCTCGGGCCGTCGATCGCGATGACGGGCGCCCGGGTCACCGTGTCTCTTCGATCGCAAGCCCTGCCTGGCGCGCGATCGACGCAAATCCCGGGAACGAGGTCGCGACATTGGCGACGTCGCGGATCTCGAGCGCCCCCTGGGCCTTGAGTGCGGCGATCGCGAACGCCATCGCGACGCGGTGATCGCCGTGACTGTCGACCGTGCCGCTGCCGAGCTGGCCGCCGACGATGCGCAGGCCGTCCGGCCGCGGGTCGGCCTCGATGCCGAGCGTTCGCAGCCCCGCCGCCATCACCGCGATGCGGTCGCTCTCCTTGACCCGCAGTTCTGCGGCGCCGGTCACCAGCGTCGTGCCGCGGGCAGCCGCCGCGGCGACGAACAACACCGGGAATTCGTCGATCGCGAGCGGCACCAGCGCGCTCGGCACGTCGATACCCTTCAGTTCGCCGGCCCGCAGCTCGAGATCCGCGACCGGCTCCTCGCCCGCCAGCCGCGGGTTCGTCAGCCGGATGTCGGCGCCCATGAGCCGCAGGATATCGATAATGCCGGTGCGGGTCGGATTGACGCCGACGTCGCGGATCACGAAGGTGCCCTCGGCCGCGAGCGCCGCGGCGACCAGAAAGAAGGCTGCCGAGGAGATGTCTCCCGGCACGCGGATCGGGCCGCCATGCAAGCGCTGACCGCCGGCGAGCGAGGCGCGTCCGCCGGCGCTGTCCACGGCGACGCCGAACGTGCGCAGCATCCGCTCGGTGTGATCGCGGGTCACGGCGTGCTCGGTCACGGACGTGAGGCCGGCGGCATACAGGCCGGCGAGCAGAATGGCCGACTTGACCTGCGCGCTCGGCACGGCGAGGTCGTAGTCGATGCCGGTGAGCCGCGTGCGCCCGTGGATGCGCACCGGCGCGTGGCCGTCGGTCGTCTCGATCCGCGCGCCCATCAGCCGCAGCGGCGCCGCAGCCCGCTCCATCGGGCGGCGGCTCAAACTGGCATCGCCGCTCAGCGTCGTGTCGAAGGCCTGGCCCGCCAGCAGGCCCATCGAGAGGCGCATCGCGGTGCCGGCGTTGCCCATGGCGAGCGGCCCGGCCGGGGCCTTGAGGCCGTGCAGGCCGACGCCGTCGATGATCACGCGCCCCGGTGCGGGGCGCTCGACCCCGACCCCCATCGCGCGCATCGCGGTCAGGGTCGCAAGGCAGTCCTCGCTCTCGAGGAACCCTTCGACCTCGGTCGTGCCCTCGGCGATGCCGCCGAGCAGCAGCGCCCGGTGCGAGACCGATTTGTCGCCCGGGACCGCGATCTCGCCGCGGACGCAGCCGCCGGCGGCCACCCGGAAACTGGCGACGCTCACGGCGCTGCCGCCCATGCCGGGCGCGGGCCGCTCACAGCACCGCCCGCGGATAGGAGCCGAGCAGCTTGCACAGCGAGGCGCGGCTCTTGATTTCGGCGAGCGCCTTGGCAACCGGCGCGTCGCTCGCATGGCCCTCGACGTCGACGAAGAATACGTAGTCCCACTTCTTGCGCCGCGACGGGCGCGACTCGAGCCGCGACATGCTGATGCCGTGGCGCGCGAACGGCTCGAGCAGCCGCAGCAGCGCCCCCGGCCCCGCGGTGTCCGGCGCCGACAGCAGCAGCGTCGTGCGGTCGCGCCCCGAAGGCTCCAGGATCTTGCGGCCGACAACGAGGAAGCGGGTCGCGTTGTCCGGCCGGTCCTCGATCTCGGGCACCAGGATCTTGAGCCCGTAGACTTCGGCCGCGGCCTCGCCGGCGATCGCCGCGGTACCGTCCTCGTCGCGCGCGCGGCGCGCCGCCTCGGCATTGCTCGCCACCGCGACGCGCTCGACGTGCGGCAGGTACTCGCTGAGCCAGCCGCGGCACTGCGCCAGCGACTGCTGGTGCGAGCAGATCCGCTCGATGCGCTCGAGCGAATCGACCCGGCCGATCAGATGCTGGTGGACGCGCAGCTCGACTTCGCCGCAGATCTTGAGCGGCGACAGCAGGAACATGTCGGCGGTGTGGCTGACGGTACCCTCGGTCGAGTTCTCGATCGGCACGACTCCGAAGTCGGCGACCCCGGACTCGACCTCGCGGAATACCTCGTCGATCGCCGGCAGCGGCAGCGCCCGGACCGAGTGGCCGAAGTGCTTCATGACCGCTTGCTGCGTGAACGTGCCCTCGGGCCCGAGGAATGCAATCTTGAGCGGCTCCTGCTGCGCGAGGCACGCCGACATGATCTCGCGAAACAGCCGCACCATCTCCTCGTTGGACAGCGGCCCGCGGTTGCGGGCGACCACGCTGCGCAGCACCTCGGCCTCGCGCTCCGGCCGGTAGAACTCGGCGGTCCCGGTGCCGGCGGTGCGCTTGGTCGTGCCCACCGCCTGGGCGATGCGCGCCCGGGCGTTCAGCAGCTGCTCAAGCTCGGCGTCGATCCGGTCGATCTCGGTGCGGATGTCGGCGAGCCCGGCGGTCGGCGGGGCGGCGATCGGATGCTTGCGGCGGGGCGTGCGTGCCATCGTGGCCTCAGACCAGGCGGGCGGCGAGCACGCCGTCGATCGCGCACAGCCGCGTGACGATCGCGGCGGGCACCGGCGCGTCGGTATCGATGATCGTGTAGGCGATGCCGCCGCGCGACTGGTTCAGCAGGTCGGCGATGTTGAGGCCGGCGCTCGCGAGCGCGGTCGAGATCTGGCCGACCATGTTGGGCACGTTGGCGTTGGCGATGCCGAGCCGGTAGGTCGCAGGCAGCCGCGGCAGCACCGCCTCGGGAAAGTTGACCGAGTTGCGCAGGTTACCGTTCTCCAGGAACTCGCGCAGCGTCTCGACCGCCATGACCGCGCAGTTCTCCTCCGCCTCGGCCGTCGATGCGCCGAGGTGCGGCAGCGCCACGACCTTGGGGTGACCCTTGCTCGCCGGCGTCGGGAAGTCCGAGACGTAGGCCGACAGGTGCCCGGCATCGAGCGCGGCGAGCACATCGGCCTCGTTGACGATCTCGGCGCGGGCGAAGTTGAGCAGCGCCGCGCCCGGCCGCATCAGGCGGATGCGGCCGGCATTGACGAGGCCGCGGGTCGCCTCGAGCGCGGGCACGTGCAGCGTCACGAAGTCCGAGCGGGCGAACAGGTCGTCGACCGACAGGGCCTGCTCGACGCCGGAGGACAGCTGCCAGGCGCGCTTGACGGTGATCTGCGGGTCATGCCCCAGCACCTTCATGCCGAGCGCGTGGGCGACGTTGGCCACCTCCACGCCGATCGCGCCGAGGCCGACGACCCCGAGCGTGCGGCCCGGCAGCTCGTAGCCGACGAAGCGCTTCTTGCCGGCCTCGACCGCCTGCTCGAGCGCCTGCTGGTCGCCCGACAGATCGCGGACGAACTCCCAAGCCTGGCAGACGTTGCGCGCCGCGAGCAACAGCCCGGTGACGACCAGCTCCTTGACCGCGTTGGCGTTGGCGCCCGGTGCGTTGAATACCGGCACGCCGCGCCGCGTCAGCTCCGCCACCGGGATGTTGTTGGTGCCGGCCCCGGCGCGCGCCACCGCGAGCACGCTCGGCGGCAGTTCCATCGCGTGCATGTCGGCGGAGCGCACCAGCACCGCGTCCGGCGCAGCGATGCCGGAGGCGACCTCGTAGCGGTCGCGCGGCAGGCGCTCGAGGCCCCGCACCGAGATGTTGTTGAGCGTCAGTATCCGAAAAGTCATGTGCCTGCTCCGACGCCTCAGCCGTGGCGACGCGCGAAGTCGCGCATGAAAGCGACCAGCGCCTCGACACCGGCGAGCGGCATCGCGTTATACAGGCTCGCCCGCATGCCGCCGACCGAGCGGTGGCCCTCGAGGTTGGTCAGCCCCTGGCGGGCCGCCTCGGCGAGGAAGGCCTTGTCGAGCCCGGGATCGGCGAGTCGAAACGCCACGTTCATCCACGAGCGCGCGTCCCGGGCGATCGGGTTCATGTACCAGCCGGAGGCGTCGATGTAGCCGTACAGCATCTCGGCCTTGGCGCGGTTGCGCTCCGCGATCACGGCGAGACCGCCCTGCGCCTTCAGCCACTTGAACACCAGGCCCGCGAGGTACCAGGCGAACGTCGGCGGCGTGTTGAGCAGCGAGCCCTCGTCCGCGATCGCCTTGTAATCGAGCACCGTCGGCGTGCCAGGACGGGCGTGCCCCAGCAGATCCTCGCGGACGATCACGACGGTCAGCCCCGCCGGGCCGACGTTCTTCTGTGCACCGGCGTAGATAAGGCCGAAGCGGCTGACGTCGATCGGGCGCGACAGGATCGTCGAGGACATGTCGGCGACGAGCGGCACGCCGGTCTCGGGAACCGAGTGGAACTCGACTCCGGAGATGGTCTCGTTGGGAGTGTAGTGCAGGTACGCCGCGCCCGCGCTCGGCCGCCAGGAGGCGTACGGGGGGATCGCGAAGTACTGCGCGTCCTTGCCGTCGGCGATCACGTTGACGGTCGCGTAGCGCCGCGCCTCGGCGATCGCCTTGGTCGACCAGGCGCCGGTATTGACGTAGTCGACCGTTACACCCGCGGCCGCGAGGTTCATCGGCACGGCGGCGAACTGCAGGCTCGCCCCGCCCTGCACGAACAGCACCTTGTAGTTGGCAGCAATGCCGAGCAGCTCGCGCAGGTCGCGCTCGGCCGCTTCGGCGACCGTACCGAAGCTGCGGCCGCGGTGCGTGATCTCCATGACCGACATGCCCGAGCCCTGCCAGTCGGTCAGCTCCTCGCGCGCCTGAGTCAGCACCTCGAGCGGCAGCATCGCCGGGCCTGCCGAGAAATTGTAGACGCGCATCCATACTCCGCAGTCCGGCCCGAGCGGCCGACTGCCGATGGTACCGGCTCAGGCCCGATTGTGCACTGCGTCAGGGGCCTCAGGCGCCTGGCGGGTCGCCGGCGGCGGGGCCCTCGGCGTCGTCCGGCAGCGGCTCGTCCTCGAGCGGCTCGTCGACCCCGTTGAAATGCTGGACCCGCGCGAGCCCGACCAGCAGGTCGGCCTCGTCAAGGCGCATCAGCCGCACGCCCTGGGTGTTCCGGCCGAGCACCGACACCTGGCTGACGGCGGTGCGCACGAGAGTGCCGCCCTGGCTGATCAGCAGCACATCGTCGCTCGGCAGCACCTGCAGCGCGCCGACCATCCGGCCGTTGCGCTCGGAGAGCTGCAGCGCGATCACGCCCTGCCCGCCGCGGCCGTGCAGCGGGAACTCCCCGGTCTCGGTCAGCTTGCCGTAGCCGTTCTCCGAGGCGGTCAAGATCGGGCCGTCGCGCAGCACGATCAGCGAATTGACCTCGTGCTCCTCGGTCAGCGCGATGCCGCGCACGCCCGCTGCCTCGCGGCCCATCGGCCGCACGTCGTCCTCCGGGAAGCGGATCGCCTTGCCGCCCGAGGTGCACAGCATGATCTCGTTGCCGCCGTCGGTGATGTCGACGCCGACCAGCCGGTCACCCGGGTCGAGCGTCACCGCGATGATGCCGGCGGCGCGTGGCCGCGAGAAGGCCTCGAGTGGCGTCTTCTTGACCGTGCCCTGGCTCGTCGCCATGAACACGAAGCGGTCCTCGGGGTACTCGCGGATCGGCAGCATCGCATTGATCCGCTCGCCCTCCTCGAGCGGCAGCAGGTTGACGATCGGCTTGCCGCGTCCGCCGCGGCCGGCCAGCGGCAGCTGGTAGACCCTGAGCCAGTAGACCCGTCCGCGGTTCGAGAAACACAGCAGCGTGTCGTGCGTGTTGGCGACGAACAGCCGGTCGATCAGGTCCTCTTCCTTCATGTCGGTCGCCGCCCGGCCGCGCCCGCCGCGGTTTTGGCGGCGGTATTCGGTGACCGGCTGGGTCTTGGCGTAGCCGTCGCGGGACAGCGTCACCACCACCGGCTGGTCCTCGATCAGGTCCTCGATGGTCAGGTCCGAGTGATCGACGTTGATCTCGGTGCGCCGCGGATCGGCGAATTCGGCCTTGACCGCGAGCAGCTCGCCGCGGATCACCTCGAGCAGGCGTTCGGGGCGCGCGAGGATGTCGGCGAGATCGGCGATGCGCGACAGGATCTCGGCGTACTCCGCGACGATCTTGCCGCGCTCGAGGCCGGTCAGGCGATGGAGTCTGAGGTCGAGGATCGCCTGCGCCTGCACCTCCGACAGCCGGTAGCCGCCGGCGACAAGGCCGAGCTCGGGCGCGAGGCCGTCGGGCCGGGCGCTGACGTCCGGGGCGCGCGCCAGCATCTCGGGCACCGAGCCCGGCGCCCAGTTGCGCGCCATCAGCGCCAGCTTCGCCTCGGGCGGCGTCGGCGCGGCCTTGATCACGGCGATGACCTCGTCGATGCTGGCGAGCGCCACCGCCTGGCCTTCGAGCACGTGGCCGCGCTCGCGGGCTTTTTTGAGCTCGTAGATCGAGCGCCGGGTCACGACCTCGCGCCGGTGGCGGAGGAACGCATCGAGCAGTTCCTTGAGGCCCAGCAGCCGCGGCTGGCCATCGACCAGACCCACCATGTTGATGCCGAACACCGTCTCGAGCGGCGTGTGCTTGTAGAGGTTGTTGAGCACGACGTCCGGCACTTCGCCGCGCTTGAGCTCGATCACGACCCTTAGGCCGTCCTTGTCGGACTCGTCGCGCAGCCCGTCGCCGGCGATGCCGTCGAGGACCTTCTCGCGCACCAGGTCCGCGATGCGCTCGAGCAGGCGCGCCTTGTTGACCTGGTACGGCAGCTCCGTGACCACGATCTGCTGGCGTCCGCGGTCGAGCTCCTCGACGTGGGTCCGCGCCCGGACGTAGACGCGCCCGCGGCCGCCCTTGTAGGCCGCGACGATCTCGGCGGCACCGTTGATGATGCCGGCCGTCGGGAAGTCCGGCCCCGGCACCAGCTGCATCAGCGCTGCGAGCGTCAGCCCCGGATCGTCGATCAGCGCAATGCACGCGTCGACGATCTCGCCGAGGTTGTGCGGCGGGATGTTGGTCGCCATGCCGACGGCAATGCCGGAAGAACCGTTGATCAGCAGGTTCGGTACCCGCGTCGGCAGCACCGACGGCTCGCGCTCGGACTCGTCGTAGTTCGGGACGAAATCGACGGTTTCCTTATCGATGTCGGCGAGCAGCTCGTGGGCGAGCTTCGACATGCGCACTTCTGTGTAACGCATCGCCGCCGGCATGTCGCCGTCGACCGAGCCGAAGTTGCCCTGACCGTCGACCAGCAGGTAGCGCATCGAGAACGGCTGCGCCATCCGCACCATTGCGTCGTACACGGCGGTGTCGCCGTGCGGGTGGTACTTGCCGATCACGTCGCCTACGACGCGCGCCGACTTCTTGTAGGCCTTGTTCCACTCATTGCCGAGCTCGTGCATCGCGAACAGCACGCGCCGGTGCACCGGTTTCAGGCCGTCGCGGACGTCCGGCAGCGCGCGGCCGACGATCACGCTCATCGCATAGTCAAGGTACGACCGGCGCATCTCGTCTTCGAGGTTGACGTGCAGGATTTCGCGCGCGATTTCGGCCATGAATGAGGGGTTCTGCAGGCGGTTTTGGAAGCGCGAATCGTATCATAGAGAGGCGATCCTTCCGCAGGTTTTTCAGGCATTTGGGCGCGCCGGACAGGTATACTCGGCATCGTTGCGCGGGCGGCTTCGAGCAGCCCGCGCCGAGCACCCGCTGGAGCGCCATGAACGACCCCGCACACAACGTCGATCCCGCCGAGATTGGCCGCTTCGATGCCCTCGCCGCGCGCTGGTGGGACCCGAGAGGCGAGTTCGCGCCGCTGCACCGGCTGAACCCCGTGCGGCTCGCGTACCTCGAGCGCGAGACGACCCTCGACGGCGCCCGCCTCGTCGACGTCGGCTGCGGCGGCGGAATACTCGCCGAAGCGCTCGCGCGCGCAGGCGCCCGGGTGCTCGGGGTTGATCTCAGCGCGGCGGCGCTCGAGACCGCGGCGCTGCACGCGCTGGAGGCGGGCCTTGCGGTCGACTACCGGTGCGTCAGCGCCGAGGCACTCGCCGCGGAACGGCCGGGCGCGTTCGACGTGGTCACCTGCATGGAGCTGCTCGAGCACGTGCCCGATCCGGCCAGCGCGATCGGGGCGCTGGCGAGGCTCGTACGGCCGGGCGGCGACGTGTTCGTCTCGACGATCAACCGCAACCTCAAGGCGTTTGCGGTCGCGATCGTCGCGGCCGAGTACCTGACCGGCGCCATCCCGCGCGGCACCCACGAGTACGCCCGTTTCATCCGGCCGGCCGAGCTCGGCCGCGCCGCGCGCGCCGCCGGGCTCGACGTCGTCGATCTCACCGGCATCGTCATCGACCCGCTGAGCCGCGAATTCCGGCTGGCGGCCGACGTCGGCGTCAACTATCTGATGCACCTCAAGCGCCCCGCGGCGGGCGCACCGTGAGACCGGCCGGGCGCGGCCACGCGCTGTTGCTCGACCTCGACGGCACGCTGCTCGACACCGCGCCCGACATGGCCGCGGCGCTCAACCGCCTGCGATGCGAGGAGGGCCACGCGGAGCTGGCGTTCGAGGCGATCCGCCCGCACGTGTCGCACGGCGGGGCGGCGCTCGTGCGGCTCGGATTCGGCGCCGCCGAGCCGGCGGAGTTCGAGCGGCTGCGCCGGCGGTTCCTCGAGCTGTACCGCGCCGGGCTTGCGACCGAGACGCGGCTGTTCCCGGGCTTTCCGTTCGTGCTGCAGGCACTCGAGTCGGCCGGCATTCCGTGGGGCATCGTGACCAACAAGCCAGGCTGGCTCACGACGCCGCTCCTGGCTGCGCTCGGGCTCGCGAGCCGCGTCGCCTGCGTCGTCGCCGGCGATACGCTGCCCGAGCGCAAGCCCCATCCGGCGCCGCTGCTGCACGCCGCCGCGCTCGCCGGATGCGAGCCGGCCCGCTGCGTCTACGCCGGCGATGCCGAGCGCGACATCATCGCCGGCCGCGCCGCCGGCATGCAGACGGTCGCGGTGCGCTTCGGCTACCTCGCGCAGGGCGAGGACCCGGCCGCCTGGCGGCCGGACGGCATCGTCGATCGGCCGGCGGACCTGCTCGACTGGCTCGCGCCGGCCACGCGTTGAGGATCGTGGCGTATGGCCATATCCGCGTCCGCCGTGCCGCCGCTGTCGTTCGCTGTGACGCTGAGTGCCGTCTTCGCCGGCCGCGCGCGGTCGGCGCTCGAGGCACTGGCGGCGATCGACGCTGAGCTCGCGCTCGCGGTGCGCCCCGGGATCGAGCACGCGGTCGCGCACGCGAAGCTCGGCTGGTGGCGCGCCGAGATCGATCGCCTGCACGCGGGGCATCCGGAGCATCCGCTCACCCGCGCGCTGCGCGCCGCGGCCGGAGAGGGCCCCGACTACGCGCTGCTGCACGAGCGGCTCGCGGCCGCCGACCTTGCCCTCGCGGGCTTCGCGCCAGCGACGCTCGCCGAGCTCGAGGCATTGCTGTACCGCTCGCACGGCGCGCAGTGGCAGCTCGCGGCCGAGATCCTTGCCGCTGCCCCGGGCGCCACGGCCGCCGCCTACGGCGCCGCGCTCGGCAAGGGCCTCGGTCTGGTCGAGCTGCTCGCCGGGCGGCCGCCAGCGCCGCCCCCCGGCGTTGCACGCCCGGTGCTCGCCGCCCGTGCCGCGGCGCTACTCGATGCCGCCGAGGCCGCCCTGCCCGCCTCTGGTCGCGCAGCCCAGGCCCCCGGCTTCGTTGCGGCCGCGCTGGCCCGGGCAATGCTCGCCAGCCTCGCGCGCGAGCGCGCCATCGCTCAGGCGCCGAGGCCGCCGGCGGCCGTGACGCAGCTGTGCATCGCATGGCGCGCGGCGCGCCGCGCGCGGCACGCGTGACCCCCGTGCCATCCGACTTCGATCCGGCGAGCTACCGCCCGCGCGCGGACCTGCTCAGCGACCGCGTGATCCTCGTGACGGGCGCGGGCGCGGGCATCGGCCGTGCGGTCGCGCTCGCGCTCGCCCGCCACGGCGCCACGGTCGTGCTGACCGGCCGCACGGCGAAAAAGCTCGAGGCGGTCTACGATGCGATCACCGCGCTCGGACTGCGAAAGCCTGCCTACCTGCCGCTCGATCTCGAGACGGCTCTCGCTGCGGACTACGACGCACTCGCCGCGGCCATCGGGGCCGAGTTCGGCCGGCTCGACGGGCTGCTGCACAATGCCGCGATCTTCGGCACGCGGTCCCCGATCCGCTATCACGACGTGCCCACCTGGTGCCGCGTGCTGCACGTGAACCTGACGGCAGCGTTCGCGCTGACGCAGGTGTGCCTGCCGCTGCTCGAGGCCGCGCCCGACGGCTCGCTGCTGTTCACCTCGAGCGGCGTCGGGACGCGCGGCCGCGCCTACTGGGGCGCGTACGCGGTCTCGAAGGCGGGCACGGAACGGCTCGCGGAGGTGCTGGCGCACGAGTACGAGGGGCAGCGGCTGCGCGTCAATGTGGTGAATCCGGGGGCGGTCCGGACCTCGCTGCGCGCCCTCGCCTATCCGGCCGAGGACGCGACGCGCCTCGCCGCTCCGGAGGACATCACCGCGACCTATCTGTACCTGCTCGGGCCCGAGAGCGCGGGCGTGACGGGCCGGCACTTCGACTGCCAGCGCTAGCGCGCGGTCTGGGGCGCGCCCCGGGGGCCGGCAGCCCGACGGCGGTATACAGCGCCGCGCGCTCCTCGGGCGCGAGCTCGCGGTGCCGGCCGCGCGAGATCGCGCGGTCCATGGTGATCGGCCCGAAGCGGATCCTGAGAATCCTGCTGACTTCGAGCCCGGCCGCGAGCAGCAGCTCCCGCAGATCGCGGCCGCGCGCGCGGCGCGTGTCGAACTCGAACCAGCGGTTCCGGCCCTCGCCTCCCGCGGCGCGGACCGCCTCGATCACGAACGATGGCTCGGCGGCCGCCGCGGCGGCCGCGAGCCCGCTGATGAGCTCCGCGCTCGGCTCGCCGTTGACGCGCACCGCGTACGAACTCGGCAGCGTGGCGGCCGCCGCGCGGCTCGCGGCGGCGCGCAGCGTGCCGTCGGTCGTGAACAGCTCGAGGCCGCCGTCGCTCGGCGCGAGCGGCGACAGCGGCAGCCAGCGCCGCCCGCGCACCCCCGGCAGGCGTTCGTAGGTCGAGGCGGCGGCACCGTCGGCGCCGGCACCGGCAGTGCGCAGTGCCTCGCCCGGCGGCCGGTGGTAGATCAGCACGAGCTGAGCGGGGGCCGCGCGCTCGAGCCGGATCCGGCGGCCGTCGACCGCGATCCTCTCGTCGGCGCCGACGCGCTGGCCGATCGCGGCGGGTCGCTCGTTGACGGTCACCCGACCGGCGCGGATCCAGCTTTCAACCTCGCGTCGCGAGCCGACGCCTGCCGCGGCCAGCACTTTCTGCAGCCGCTCCGCCACGCTCAGTCGCCGGGCGCGCGCGCCGCCACCGGCGCGGCGGCCTCGCTGCCGGCTTCGCCCGCTGCATTCCCGGTGGCCGCCGGCGGCTTGGACTCGCTCGCCTCGACGCTATCGGCCGCGTCGGCCTCGCCGGACGCCGCGGCGGCGGTCGCGTTGGCATCCTCGAACTCGAGCTGCACGCCCAGCGTCTCGAAGTCCCGCAGCTGCGCGAGCGTCGGCAAGTCGTCGAGGCTCTTGAGGCCAAAGTAGTCGAGGAACTCGCGGGTGGTCGCGAGCAGCTCGGGCCGCCCCGGCACGTCGCGATGGCCGATGACCCGCACCCAGCCGCGCTCGAGCAGCGTGCGGATGATGTTCGGGTTGACCTGCACGCCGCGGATGTCCTCGATCTCGCCGCGGGTGACCGGCTGGCGGTAGGCGATCAGCGCGAGGGTCTCGAGCAGCGCCCGCGAGTATTTCTGCGGCCGTTCCTGCCACAGGCGCGAGATCGTCGCGGCAACCGAGTCGCGCACCTGGATCCTAAAGCCGCTCGCAACCTCCTTGAGCTCGATCGCGCGGTCGGCATAGTCCGCGGCGAGCGCCTCGAGCGCGGCGCGCACGGCATCGGCCGCCGGGCGCTCGAACTCGTCGAACAGCTCGCGCAGCTGCTCCACGTCGAGCGGCCGCCCGGCCGCCAGCAGCGCCGCCTCGATCAGGTTCTTCGCAGTGGCATCGCTCATCGTCGTCTCCGAAGCATTCAGGACGCGGCCTCGACCGCATCGTCATTGGCCGCGGGCCCAGCCGGCCGCGGTACTGTCGCGCGCACGTGCAGCGGCGCGTACATGTCGGCCTGCGTCACCTCGAGCAGGCCTTCGCGCAGCAGCTCGAGCACCGCAACGAAGGTCACCGTGACGCCCATGCGGCCCTCCTCGATCGCGAACAGCTGCCCGAACTCGATGAACGTCCCACCCTGCAGCCGCTCGATGATCTCGCTCATCCGCTGCCGGACGGACAGGCGCTCGCGCTGCACGTGGTGGTGCGCGAACAGCGCGGCGCGCTGGATCACATCCTTGAACGCGACCAGCATCTCCTGCAGCGTGACGTCAGGCAACAGTGTGACTATCTTGCGCTCGACGACTTCGGCGCCGGCGACGAAGGTGTCGCGCTCGAGGCGGTCGAGGCGGTCGATGTCCTCGGCGGCGCGCTTGTAGCGCTCGTACTCCTGCAGCCGCCGCACCAGTTCCGCGCGCGGGTCCTCCTCCTCGGCGCCCTCGGCCGCCTGGCGCGGCAGCAGCATGCGCGACTTGATCTCGGCGAGCATCGCGGCCATCAGCAGGTACTCGCCGGCGAGTTCCAGCTCCAGCTCGCGCATCAGGTCGATGTACTGCAGGTACTGGCGGGTGATCTCGGCGATCGGGATGTCGAGCACGTCGAGGTTCTGGCGCCGGATCAGGTAGAGCAGCAGGTCGAGCGGTCCTTCGAAGGCCTCGAGGAACACCTGCAGCGCCTGCGGCGGGATGTACAGGTCATGCGGCGGCTCGGTGACCGGCTCGCCGTCGACTATCGCGAACGGCATTTCTTCCTGGCGCGGCTGCAGCAGGCTCGCTTGCACCTCAGGCTCCGCGGGACTGTCCGACTCGACCAGTTTCAGGTCCGGCTTCATTGCACCCCCGGCCTCAGCGGTATCCGAGGCCCATGGCCGCGCGCACCTCGTGCATCGTGGCGCGGGCGGCCTCGCGGGCCTTCTCGGAGCCATCGGCAATGATGCCCCGAACCACGTCGCGATTGTCCTCGTATTCCTTGGCCCGTGCGCGGATTCCCTCGATCTCGGCAACCACGGCGTCGATCAGCGGCTTCTTGCAGTCGAGGCAGCCGATGCCGGCCGAGCGGCAGCCCGCGCTGGCCCATTGGCGGGTCTGCTCGGAGGAGTAGATCCGGTGCAGGTCGAATACCGGGCATTTCTCCGGATCTCCCGGATCGGAACGCCGCACCCGCGCCGGGTCGGTCTGCATGGTCTTCAGTTTCTTGGCAACCTCGGCCGGGTCCTCGCGGATGCCGATGGTGTTGCCATAGGATTTCGACATCTTGCGGCCGTCGAGACCCGGCACCTTCGGGGTCGCGGTCAGCAGCACGTCCGGCTCGGTCAGGATCGAGCGGCCGGTACCCTCGAGAAAACCCTGCAGCCGCTCGCGGTCGGCGAGCGTCAGCCGCGCGTGGCCCTCCAGCAGCGCGCGGGCCTTGTCGAGCGCCCCGTCGTCGCCGGTCTCCTGGTAGGCCTTGCGCAGCGTCCGGTACATCGCCGCGTTCTTGCTGCCCAGGTTCTTGATCGCCTTCTCGGCCTTGGCCTCGAAGTCGGGCTCGCGGCCATACAGGTGGTTGAAGCGCCGGGCGAGCTCGCGGGTGATCTCGACGTGTGCCACCTGGTCCTCGCCGACCGGCACGTACTTCGGCCGGTAGATCAGGATGTCGGCGCTTTGCAGCAGCGGGTAGCCGAGGAAGCCGTAGGTGGCAAGGTCCTTGTCGCTGAGCTGCTCCTGCTGGTCTTTGTAGGTCGGCACGCGTTCCAGCCAG
>Ga0181521_10000860_pt1 | contig 37680 bp, 37 predicted proteins | sample PEATcosm2014_Bin_32_FD_119764 | JGI IMG/M metagenome (GOLD analysis project Ga0181521, IMG submission 119764) | Peatland microbial communities from MTU Mesocosm Facility, Houghton, MI, USA - PEATcosm2014_Bin02_60_metaG | ecosystem: Environmental > Terrestrial > Soil > Wetlands > Peat | place...
ATTCACGCTGCCCCCGAAGACCACTTTGAGGCTGTTCATCTCATGGATATCCTGGAGCCCCATGATGCTCAGCGCCGCCAGCATCAGGATGCCGATACCCGCGCCGAAATAGCCGCCATACAGCCCCACCACCAACTGGAACAACATCACCCCGGCGAACCAATGGGCCGACTGATGCCCCGGACGCCCATCCGTCTTCAAGATCCGTTGTACGGGTTCCTGGACCATGAAGAGCAGGGTGGCAAACAGGATCAGGAACGGCACCATGCGGTCGAAGATGGCCGGCGGCGTCCAGCGCAGCAACAGCGCGCCGCTCAATCCGCCCACCAGGCTGGGCACAATCAGCCAGCGGAAGCGCGGCTCGGCGTCGCGCAATTCGCGCCGGTAGCCCCAGGTGCTGCCCACCGTCCCCGGCCAGATGGCTACCGTGCTGGTGGCATTCGCCGTCACCGACCCGAGGCCCAGCCAGATCAGGGCGGGGAAGGAGACCAGCGTCCCGCCGCCGGCCACGGAATTGATGGCCCCGGCGAGGAAAGCCGCTCCAAAGGCCACGCCCGCGCGTCCAAAGTCCAGTACGAGCACAGATTCCCAGCTTACCATTCAGTGCCCGATATTCCCCTTACGACCTTAAGGATTCACACTTTAGCGCCTTATTGTGGTTTTCCCGGCGAGGCGTCTTTATGATGGCACATCATGGCGCAATTTCAGGTATTACAACCGGAAACTACCTACACCGGCTCGCGCATCGACGCACTAAAGACGGGTCTGCCCAAGGAGACCCAGTCGCTTTGCCCCGAGTGTACGCAACTCATTGATGCCAGGATATTTGAGGAAGCCGGCAAGGTGGTAATGGAGAAGCGCTGCCCGGACCACGGCGACTTCCGGGATATCGTCTTTTCCGACGCCAAGCTGTACCTGAAGATGGAGGAGTGGTCTTTCGGCGACAACCGCGGCCTGCACAACCCCGTGGTGTCCAACGCCGCACGCTGCCCGGAAGATTGCGGCCTCTGCAACCTGCACACCAGCCACACGGCCCTGGCCAATGTCGATCTGACGAACCGGTGCAACATGACCTGTCCGGTGTGCTTTGCCAACGCCAACGCCGCCGGCTACCTCTACGAACCGGATTTCGAGACCGTTCGCAAGATGCTCCAGGCGCTGCGCGACGAGCGTCCGGCGCCCTGCCGGATCGTGCAGTTTTCGGGCGGCGAACCGACCATCTATCCCCGCTTCCTGGACGTCCTGCGGATGGCTAAGGAGATGGGCTTCTCCCACCTACAGGCGGCCACCAACGGCCTCAAGTTCACCAACCTGGAATACGCCGAACAGTGCAAGGAGGCGGGACTCCACACGCTCTACCTCCAGTTCGACGGCGTGTGCGACGACATCTACCGCCGCACGCGGGGCGAGTCGCTGTGGGAGAAGAAGCTGAAGTGCATCGAGAACGTCAAGAAGGCCGGCCTGAAGATCGTGTTCGTCCCCACCATCGTGAAGGGCTTGAACGATCACCAGATCGGCGACATTATCCGGCTGTCGCTGGAATACATCGAGTGCACCAGCGGCATCAGCTTCCAGCCGGTGGCCTTCACCGGCCGGATCGCGCGCCACGAACTGGAAGCGAAGCGGTTCACGCTCTCCGATTTCGCCCACGCCGTAAAGGAACAGACTGGTATTGCCGATCCATACGAGGACTGGTTCCCTCTCTGCTTTGTGACGCCGTTCTCGAAGCTGATCAGCGCGCTGCGCGGCGAGGAGACCACCACCCTGAGCTGCCATCCGCACTGCTCGCTGGGCACCTACCTTTTCGTGGATCAGAACCGCAAGGCCAAGCCGGTGACGCAATTCGTGGACGTCGGTCCCATGCTGAAGGAAATGGACGTGCTGGCGCGCAAGGCCGGCAAGCGCAGTGTTCAGTTCTACACCAAGCTGGAAGCGTGGAACAGCCTGCGCAAGTTCTTCCATGAAGAGAAAGCGCCCGAGGGCCTGAACTTCACCATGTTCCTGCAAACCCTCCAGGGCTTTACCGACAAGCGTTACGGCCGCGGCGAGAGCGAGAAGAAAGGCTTCACCTACCGCACCCTGATGCTGGCCGGCATGCACTTCATGGACTCCTACAACTACGACGTGGAACGCGTGAAGCGCTGCGTGATTCACTATGCCGCGCCCAACGGCAAGGTGTATCCGTTCTGCGCGTACAACTCCGGACCGGTCTACCGCGAGCGCATCGAGAGGGAATTCTCCGTGCCGTTCGAGGAGCAGGAGGAGATGCAGCGGCTCACCCTGAAAGGGAAGAAGGGCTGCGGGACCTGCGTGAGCGAGCCGGAACTGGTGGGGTAAAGCTCACGGTGATATGTGCGGCTACGGCTACGCCGGGAACCTGGATTTCCGGGCACCCCTATCAACGCTCACCTGCGAGGCGAGACCACTCCTTCACGAGGATCGGCAGTCGTTCAACGGCCTCGGACCCGAATAACACCTCATCAATGTAGCCCATGTGCAGCATGTCGAGGATGCGGCAAAGATAAGAGCGTCCGCACTTCCACCAAGTGAAATGGTCGTCAACCATCAGGTAGTGCAGGACGTTGACACCTTCGGTGACGCGCAATTCTTCGAGTTCCATACCATCCACGAGCGTTTCATACACACCGTCAGCAACGCGGCTGCCGAATGTCTTCGTGTAGTAATACTCCTTGATCTCCCAGACCGCGATGGGATTTACGGCGCAAGGGAACGCTCCGTCAACACGACGCGAAAGTGTGCGCAGCGGTTCGCCGTTCCGCGTGACGGTTGTTAGCGCTCGTGGGTCATAGTCGCACTTCATCCCGCCCGCGTTTGCTTCGATCAGCATGTTGACAATCGCGGTCATGTAGGCGGGCGCCTTCTTATCACCCTTCTGCTTGTTCATCGGAATCGGAATCTTCGGCGAAAGCTCCTCTTTCATCTTCAGGAACAGTTCGCGCGCCGAGTCTTTGTTCATGAGCCTCGGTTCCACAAAGGTGTTCAGCGTCTCGGCGCGGTACTGAAAATAGGCGTGAAGCTCCTCGCCTATCGGGGGCGCGTCAGCTCTCGCGGCGGTCAGGTGGCCGCTGTCCAGCCCGATTCTGTTGAGCGCCTCCGCCATCTGCTCGATGGAAGGCACTTTGATCTGTCCCTTTTTGCGGACGGAGTACCCAAACCTCTGGCTGATCGAGCGCACGTAAGCCCAGAACTTGGGAGGCTGTTTGAGAAACAGCGTGTTTGGAATCATTGGAGAGCCTGCTCTAGCCGCCGGACAAAATCGGCCAGGTCCACGCCGACAACAGCGCAGACCTCGCGGAGTTCAAGAACGTCTAAGCGGCGCTCGCCCGATTCGTACTTGCTCACGAAGGATTGCGGCTGCCCCAATCGTTGCGCAACTTCGGCTTGGGTGAGGCCCGCTTCCGTTCTCATCTGGCGCAGGAGCAGTCGCAACCGCTCTTCCGCAGAGACGGCATGGCCTTCTGTCATGACTCACCCAGCGTATCCAGCGTGCTAGAATTATGCCAAAATCGGATAATCTGCGCTATACTATGGGAAGCGGAAGATGCCGATGAAAGAGACGGCGCCCATGACGCAGTTGGCCATGTTCGATAGGGAGCGCCCCGTCAGGGTGGAGCCGTTCCAGACCGGGTTGCTGAAGTGGATCGGCAACAAGCAGAGGACTGCTCACGAGATCGCTTCTTACTTCCCAGCCGACTTCGGCACGTATTACGAGCCCTTCATCGGAAGCGGAGCCGTGCTCGCAACCCTCGCTCCGAGGAGCGCAGTGGCGTCCGACACGTTCAAACCCCTTATCGAGATCTGGCAAACTCTGCACGACGCACCGGAGAGATTAAAGGCCTGGTACGCTGACCGCTGGCATCAAGTGGCGAGCGGTGACAAGGTAAGGGGGTACGAGCGGGTCAAGCAGTCCTACAACGCGAATCCCAATGCGGCTGACCTCCTTTTCCTCTGCCGGTCCTGCTATGGGGGGGTGGTTCGCTTTCGGAAGGCTGACGGCTACATGTCTACGCCATGCGGTATCCATGACCCGATCAAGCCTGAATCCTTTGGCCGAAGGGTCGATGAGTGGCATCGCCGAACGCAGGGCACGACCTTTTTGCGGATGGGATACGAGGAAGCAATGGACCGGGCGCAGCCGGGCGATCTCATTTACTGCGACCCTCCCTACAGCCACAGCCAGGCGATTCTTTATGGCGCGCAGTCATTCAGCCTGAGCCACCTCTTCCGCATCGTCGAGCGATGCAGGCGCAAGGGCGTCTACGTGGTGGTCAGCATCGACGGCACAAAGCGATCTGGCAGGCACGTTTGCGAACTTCCGATTCCAGAGGGCCTGTTTGCGCGAGAGTTGTTCATCGATATCGGGCGGTCGATGCTCAAGCGCTTCCAGATGGACGGCCGAACTCTTGAGCACGAGATTGTCTCGGACCGGCTCCTGCTTACCTTCTGACGCCACGCCGGTCTGAACTGGTACGGCGTGGATTTGAAGCGAAAGCGAGGATTACATTTGCAGCAGGTCGCCTCCGACGCCCTCTTACCGCTTTGCCGGCACCTCAGTCCCGAATTGGATCGTGGAATCCACCTTGTACATCTTCACGCTGAGATCCACCGGACGCAGCATTTCCAGAACGATGGCCGCGCCTTGCGTCTTCAACGAGAAATGCGAGCTTCCGTCGCGCGCCACGGGGAATTCCCGCGCGCCGAACGGCGGAATCTGCACCTCGAAGGCGGTGGTGCAGATGGGCATCAGCTCCGCAGCGGCGCGCGTGCCGTTGGGCGCCGAAAAGAGTCCTCCGGAGGAATAGCAGGCCCACGCCCTGACCGCACGCTCCGACGTGTTGATGAGCGAGAGCAAGCCGCCGGGCAGGTCCGTTACATCCCCGGAGAACCATGGGCTCTGGGTGGGAAAAACCACCCCGCGGCCGACGCTCCGCAATTGGTCGCCAATCACGCACTCCGTCTCGCCGCTGACGGCCACTACCGGCGAGAGGCGCGGCGATGGCACCCGTTCCCGCACCTTCACCCAGGCGCTCTCGGTCTCCTCCTCGATTTCGAGCTTGTAACTCGACCGCTCGCGCGGCGTCAAGCGGATGGTGATCTCGGGGTGCCCGGCGATGGCCACCAGTGCGCCGCTGGCCCGGTGTGGCTCGACATCCACCACCACCGGCCGGTCGCTGAGGTTCTGCAACTCCACCGTGGAGGAGCATCGAGGTCCGTAGGCCAGCGCGGGCACGACGCTCTCGACTACCCGTTCCTGGCCCGAGGCCAGCGCCAGCACCGCGAACAGGGGCAGAATCCGCCTCACAGTTTTCATTCTCGCTCACGTGCGCGCGCGGCGCTTGCCAGCCGCTACAATCGGAGAAGTGCCGGGCGTTTATCTTGCCTATCCTTTTTGCGCGCAGAAGTGCACCTACTGCAACTTCGCGTCGGGCGTTTTCCCGCGCGCTCTGGAGGCGCGCTATCTGGAAGCAATCGAGGCGGAGATCCGCGCCCACCAGTGGGAATGGATGCCCGAGACGGTGTACCTGGGCGGCGGCACTCCCAGCGGCATGGCGCCGGAAGCCCTGCGCCGGTTGCTCGACATCATCCCCGGCCGGCCGTGGGCGGAAGCCACCATCGAAGCGGCACCGGGAACCGTCACCGCCGAGAAAGCCCGCGCGTGGGCGGACTGCGGCATCAACCGCGTGAGCCTGGGAGTCCAGTCGTTCGTGGAGAAGGAAATCCGGCGCACCGGCCGCAAGCATACCGCCCAAACGGTGGCCGATGAGATCGGCACGCTCGACCATGCCGGCATCGGCGACCTGAACATCGACCTCATCGCCGGACTCAGCGGCCAGACGGAGGAGAGCTGGAGCGAATCACTCGACTGGATCGAGCGGCTGGCCCCGGCGCACGTCTCCGTGTACATGCTGGAAGTGGATGAGGACAGCCGCCTGGGCAAGGAAATACTGCTCGGCGGGGCGCGCTACGGGGCGGGGGAGACTCCCGGCGACGATGGGACGGCGGCGCTCTATGAGATGGCCGTCGAGCGGCTGGCGGCGCTGGGCATGGCGCGTTATGAGATCTCCAATTTCGCGCGGCCCGGCTTCGAATCGCTGCACAATCTCAAGTATTGGAAGCTGGAGCCGTACGTAGGCTTCGGCGCCGACGCGCATTCCTTCGACGGGCGCGTGCGGACGCAGAATGCGGAATCGGTGGAGGAATATCTCAGTGGGACTGGGCAGGTCAGGGACCTGCACCACCACGACGAGCGCTTCTTCGTCGGGCTGCGGCTGATGGCCGGTATTCGTCCAGCGCCCGAGGAATGGCAGCGGTTCGAGCAGCCCATTCGCCGCTTTCTGGATGCCGGCCTGCTCGAAACCGCGGGCGGCGTTCTGCGGCTCACCGGCCGCGGCGTGCTCCTCTCGAACGAAGTTTTCCAGGAGTTTCTCACCCCATGATCGATCTGCGAAGCGATACCGTGACCAAGCCGACGCCCGCCATGCGGCGCGCCATGATGGAGGCTGAAGTCGGCGACGACGTTTACGGCGAGGACCCCACCGTAAACCATCTGGAGCAGCGCGCCGCCGAGATCACCGGCAAGGAAGCCGCGCTATTCGTGCCCACCGGCACCATGGGGAACACTATCGCGGTCAAGCTGCATACCCGGCACGGCCAGGAAGTGATCTGCGATTCCCGTGCCCACGTGCTGGATTACGAGCTGGCCATGATGGCGTGGTTCTCCGGTTGCCTGGCGCGCGCCATCCCCACCGGGGACGGCATCCTCACCTGGGAACAGGTGCGGCGCAGCATCCGGCCGCCGCATCCGCACTGGGCGCCCACCGGCCTGATCGAAATCGAAAACACGCACAACATGGCGGGCGGAACGGTTTACCCGATGAGCGTCATCCGCGAAATCTGCGATGGGGCGCACGAGCGCGGTTTGAAGGTGCACATGGATGGCGCGCGGGTCTTCAACGCGGCCGCGGCAATAAACGTGCAAGTGCGAGAGATCGTGGCTCCTGTCGATACGGTGATGTTTTGCCTCTCGAAGGCGCTCGGTGCGCCGGTGGGTTCCATGCTGGCCGGTCCGGCCAGCCTGATAGCCAAGGGCCGCCTCTACCGCAAGCGGCTGGGCGGCGGAATGCGCCAGGCGGGGGTTCTGGCGGCCGCGGGATTGATTGCGCTCGAAGACACGCCCCAGCGGCTCCCCGACGATCATGCCAACGCCCGGTTCCTGGCGGAAGGGCTGGCGCGCATTCCCGGCATTCAGATCGATCCGCGGAAAGTGGCGACCAATATCGTGGTCTTCGACGTCGGCGGCACGGGCCGCGCCAGCGCCGAAATCAGCGCGCGGCTGAGAGCGCGCGGAGTGCTGATCAACGGCATCAACGAGCGCCTGATGCGCGCGGTGACGCACTACGACGCCACCCGTGCCGATTGTGCACAGGCCCTCGAAGCGGTGGCCGCCGCAGTGGCGTCATGAGCCTGCGGAAACGGTATCATGGTAAGAAACGTACCCATGTGCTTCATGACCCATCACGCATCCCGCCGGGACCGGATTTTCGCATGTTAAGATTCATTCCGCTGCTGGCGGGCGCTTCGATCGCGCTGGCGCAGCAGTATTCCATATCTACCGTGGCCGGAGGCGCGCCGCCAGCCACGCCAGTCGCAGCCGCTAGCATCTCGATGGGGCAGCCGGCGCGCGTCGCCGTGGATGCCTCGGGCAATGTCTATTTCAGCAGCTCGAATTGCGTCTTCAAGATCGATGCCACTGGAACCGTCACGCTCGTCGCGGGAAACTCGCGGGCGGGCTTTTCGGGCGACGGCGGCCTGGCCGTGAATGCGCAGTTGAACTCCCCGCAGGGCATCTCCTTCGACCCGAATGGCTTCATGTATATTGCGGATTCCAGGAACAATCGCATCCGCCAGGTGACCACATCCGGCATCATTACCACCTTCGCGGGCAACGGCAGCATCAGCCCCGGCGGCGGCCCCAGCGCTTACGGCGACGGGGGCCCGGCTACCAGCGCGCAATTGCATCTGCCCATGGGAGTGGCCGTCGATGCCCACTTCAACGTGTACATTGCCGACACCGGCGATAACACCATCCGCGAAGTCACCGCCGATGGCAACATCGCCACCATTGCGGGCGACAGCTTTCCCAGTTACGAGGGCGATGGCGGCCTGGCCATCGTAGCGGAATTGCACAGCCCGGAAGACGTGGCGGTGGATTCGTCCGGCAACGTGTACATCGCCGACACGGCCAACGGGTACATCCGCGAGGTCACCATTTCCACCGGCGACATCAACTATATCGCCGGCGACGGCAGTATCGGTTTCTCCGGCGATGGCGGGTACGCCACCAGTGCGGGCTTGATCGCGCCTTTTGCGGTGGCTGTGGACTCCTCCGGCAACGTCTACTTCGCCGAAAACGGCGACAGCCGGATCCGGGAGATCAACGCCACGAGCCTCGATATCAGCACGGCGGCGGGGAACGGCACGCCCGGATACTCAGGCGACGGATCGACTGCCTCCAGCGGGCAATTGAATTCCCCCACCGGTGTGGCCGTGGATTCGGCTGGAAACCTATATATCGCGGATACGCTGAACTGCCGCATCCGCAAAGTAACCTCAAGCGGAACCCTCTCCACGTTTGCGGGAAACGGCACTTTGAGCTACTCCGGTAACGGCGGACCGGCCATCCAGGCCCAACTGAACGCGCCTGAGGGCGTGGCAGCGGACGCCGCCGGCAACTTTTACGTTGCCGACACCCTCAACAACGTGGTCCGGATAGTCTCGCCGAACGGAATCATCGCCAACTTCGCCGGGAAGGGCGGCGCGGGCGACTCCGGCGATGGCGGCGCGGCCACCAGCGCGCAACTCAACGGGCCACAGGGGATGGCCGTGGACGCGTCCGGCAATCTCTTTATCGCCGACACCCTGAATGCCAAGGTGCGCAAGGTCTCGACCAGCGGCGTCATCACCACGGTGGCCGGAAGCGGCACTCCCGGCTATGGCGGCGATGGCAGCGCGGCCGGCAACGCGCAACTGAATCTGCCCATCGGCGTGGCGGTGGACACGGCCGGCGACGTGTACATCGCGGACTTCGGGAACAGCCGGGTGCGCAAGGTCTCGGCTGCCAGCGGCGATATTACCACCGTGGCTGGAAACGGAACCTTCGGATACTCCGGCGACGGCGGCCCGGCCGTCAACGCGCAATTGAATGGCCCCCAGGGCGTCGCGGTGGATACCGCCGGGAACCTGTACATCGCCGACAGCGAGAACAATCTGATCCGCGAGGTTACCCCCAGCGGCCTGATCGCGACGGTGGCCGGAAACGGCGTCGCGGGTTACTCGGGCGATGGGGGGCCAGCCGCCAGTGCGCAAGTCGGCAACCCCGTGGGCGTGGTTGTGGATGCGGTGGGCAACATTTTCATCGTGGATGCCAGCGTGCGCGTGCGCCAGGTCTACCCCAACGGTCTCATCGTGACCGATGCGGGCAACGGGTCGCGGGGCTACACGGGCGACGGCGGTCTGGCCACCCAGGCGCAGCTCAATGCTCCCTTGGCCATCGCGTTGGGGCAAAACGGTAATCTGTACCTGGCGGATACGGCCAACAACGCCATTCGGCTGCTCCAGTACGCGGGCAACGGCCTGTCCATAAACGCGGTGACCAACGCCGCCAGCAACCTCAGCGGACCGGTGGCGCCGGGCGAGGTAGTGGTGCTCTACGGCTCCGGACTGGGCCCTGCCGGGCTGACGCAGTCCCAGCTTGACCCAACCACCGGCCTGGTGGACACCAGTCTTGCCGGCACCAGCGTCATGTTCAACGGCACGCCGGGACCCGTGTTATACACCTCCGCCACGCAAATCGGCGCCGTGACGCCGTACTCGATGGCGGGATCGAACGTACAGGTATTCGTCGAGTACCAGGGACAGACCAGCGCTCCCGTGACGGTGCCGGTGGCGCCGGTGGCGCCGGCTCTCTTCACCGCGGACAGTTCCGGCAAGGGGCAGGCGGCGGCCTCCAACCAGGACGGGACATTGAACGGGGCTGCGCATCCCGCCAAAGTGGGAAGTTACATCTCGTTGTGGTTGACGGGCGCGGGCCAGACGAATCCCTCGGGCGTGGACGGTCAGCCGGGAACCGCTCCCCTGCCGATGCCGATAGCCGGGGTCAGTGTGACGATTGGCGGACAAGTCGCGGTGGTCGAGTACGCCGGCCAGGCGCCCGATGCCGTCGCTGGCGTGATGCAGATCAACGCGCAAATCCCCAGCGGAACTCAGGCCGGCAACGCAGTCCCGGTGGTGGTGAAGGTGGGCAATGTCTCCACCCAGGCGGGCGTGACCGTGGCGGTGGGGAATTAGCGGGGCGGCCACGGAGTGGTAACTCCAAGTGGGAGGGGACTTTCCCTGAAATACAGCCGAAATACGCCGGATCGGCCAGCGGCGCTACAATAGTTGTCAATATGGATCATGTGCCGCAACAGCCCGTCAAAGATCCACCGAACCTGATCCGGAGCGGCTCGTTCTCCCTGGATCGGCTGTTGAGCCACATCGACCCTGGCACGGTGGAGGAATCCGAAGACTTCGTGAGCCGCATTTATGAGCAGCGCTACCTTGATCTCTCCTCCGGCCGAAACGGCAAGACTGGTCGTTGATACAGACGTCGCCAGCTTTGTCTTCAAGTGGCATCCCGAATATGCGCCGCGCTACGTTTCCATAATGCGCGGCTCTGAGTTGGTAGTTTCATTCATGACTCTGGCTGAGATGCGCCAAGGCGCTCTGGATGCGAGCTGGGGGCCGCGCAAACGGGACGTGCTGGAAACGTATCTGGCCGACTTCTCAGTGCTCCATTCCGACAGCCTACTGTGCTCTACGTGGGCCGCCCTTCGGAACGAGAGCACGCGCAAGGGACGGCAAATGAGTTCAGCCGACGCATGGATTGCAGCCACGGCGCTGGTTTTGTCGGCGCCGCTGGTGACGAACAACCCCAAGGACTACCGCCACCTGGACAAGCTCCAGCTTGTATCCCTGACCGCCAGGTAACCATTTGATGGAGAATGGAGGCTGCTGCCGCCCATCACCCGGGTGGGTCCGGCAGGGTGAGTTTACGACAGATCCTCTTGGCCAAGAGGTCCGCAATCTCAGTGCGACGAGGAATTGCTTCGGCGTGGCCGGTTCGAGGGTTCTCCCAAAGAGAGTGTTCCTTGCCCTCTCTGCGCAACACGCAGCCGTGCCGCCGCAGATGGCGGAGGAGGACCTCGCGCTTCATCCGATCACGACGAGTTCCTGCTCGGCGTCGGGCGGAATAGCGCGCAGGGAATCCTCTCGCCTGTGCTCCAGAATGAGAGTGATCGCCTCTCGAAGGTTCGCCAAGCAGTCTTCACGCGATTTGCCCTGGCCGTTTGCGCCGGGCACTTCGGCGCAGTACGCAACGTACCATGGGCCGTCCTGCTCGACGATCGCGGTGAACTCGTTACGCATGCGTCCATTCTACCGCTCTCGGCGGGACAGAAAGGGTTTCAGGGGCTCAGGGCTACGTAATCCCCAAATCGCCGCCCCGCCTCGCCTTATTCGGGCCGCTCCGCGCCGCGCAGCCGGAACATCACCTGCAAACCCTTGCGCCAGTCTGCGGCCAGGCCGATGCGCTCTACTTCGATCGCGGGCGAAAAATAGCTCAGGATGGTCTCCGTGGTGGGGTGAAATTCGAGCGACGGCGAGACCAGCAGCAGGCGCGGCGGATCGGGGCGCAACAGGAGGCCGGGGAAGTAGCCGTGCGCCGGGAACTCGCCGCGGTCCAGGTGCCATTTGACGCGAATCCAGTAATCCAGCGCCTGTAGCGGCAAGTTCAGGTCGGCGGACGCTTTCAGTTCCACAACGGTGAGGCGGCCGGCGCGGTCGGCGGCCAGCAGGTCCAGGATGCCGCGCTCGCCCCCGGCGAAGGCGGGCACCTGGTCGTAGATGGGGTCGCACAGGAGCGAGGCGTCCAGCGTTTCGATCTGCGCGCGCGCCTGGGATTCCAGCCAGGCTTCGGGCGATTGCCGGTAGAGCGGATGGCCGCGGTCTTGGGATTCGGGCGAGCGGGCGCGGTCGAGTTCCTCGACCAGGCGCTCGATTTCGGCGGCGTGATGCTCGCGCGCGGGGCGGCGTTCGCCCAGGCCGAACAGCAGATCGCCGCCGGAGAGTTCGGCGAACTCGATGCCGCGAACGCGCAGGCTGGCGCGCCCATCGTGTTTGACAACCCGCTCGACGCCGGGCAGTGAGATGATACGCTGCCAGGCTTCCAGCAGGTTGGGCGCGGGGCGGCGGCAGGGCTCGAGGCGCGTATCCAGATTGCCGTGGTCGCGCGGGTCGATGCGCGCGACGAAATCCTGCTCGGAATAGGAAAACAGCTCGAAGCGCGCGGCGGCGGGGTCGAGGCACAAGAGACGCAGCGCGGTGGGGCGCTCGCGGCCCGCCGGAACGTAGATGGCCAGGCCTTCCAGCGCCACACGCCGTTCGCGGCCGCGCAGGTAGGTGAGCCAGATCAGGCCGAACGAAAGAACCGCCGCGGCGTCGCTTTGCGGCGGACAGGCAATGGCCGCCCAGCCGTGTTGCCCGTGGCGCAGAAAGGCACGCGGGAAGGCGGGGGAGAGGCTGAATTCCAGGTTCGGCTCGGCGCTCAATTCGGCCAGTTTCCACTCCGGGAACTGGCGGCGCAGAAAGAGGCGGAAGCGCTCGCGGAACACCAGACGGGCGCTGCGCCGGCCGAGATCGGCTCCGGCGCGCCGGGCGAGATCCAGCAGGAAGAGCTGGCCCTGGCGGCGAGCAAATCGCTCGACGGTGATTTCGAGGCGCGCGCTGGTGGGCTGCTGGATGGCGGTGACGCGCCGCGTGAGATTGCGGGTGCGGTCCCAGGCCTGCAACGTGAGACGCCCGCCGCGGAGATCGAGCGAGAAATTGTCTTCCTTGATGGGAAGCAGTTCCTCGCCGGGTTCCAGCAGGGCCGGCTGTTTCGAGCTCTTCAGAAAAGCCGCAATGGCCGCGCGGATCTCTTCGGTCGAGTGCGGCATACTAGCCAAACTTGGCGGCGCGCCGTTCCGGCCCCAGCGCCGTGGCAATGGCCGCCATGAGGAACACCGTGGCGGCCGTCACCGCCATGGCCACCGCGTAGCTGGTGCGGCGGGCGAATACCGCCTCGATGTAACCCACCGAGCTGGCGATCAACACGCCGCACTGATAACCGAAGCCCGGCAGGAAGCCGCGCACCGAGTCGGGAGACAGTTCGGAAAGGTGCGCCGGCACCACGCCCCAGGCGCCCTGAACCAGGAACTGCATTACGAACGCTCCGACGAACAAGAGTGTCAGCGATGGCGAGAAGGCCCAGATGGGAATCACCAGCACCGCGGCCAGCAACGCGATCACCATGGAGCGGCGCCGGCCGATGCTGTCGGAGAGGAAGCCGAAGAGCGTCCCGCCCACAATGGCGCCCACCATGGAGAACGCGGTCAAGCCGGCGCGCCCGGCCACATGAAATCCCCACTGGCGTTCCAGAAAAGTCGGGTACATGTCCTGCGTGCCGTGGGAGGCGAAATTCATCGTCGTCATGAGCGCGGCCATATAGAGAAACAGTTTCCAATTCCCCAGAATGGCTCGGCCCAACTGGCCCCAGCTTTCATGGCGAGTTTTCTTCCACACTTCCGACTCTTTCACGCGCATGTACACGAACACCGCCAGCAACGCCGGCAACCCGCCCAGGAAGAACAGGGGCCTCCAGCCTACGCGAGGGAACACGAAGAAATAGCACACAGCCGCCAGCAGGTAGCCCATGGCATAGCCCTGCTGGAGAAACCCCGAGAGCAATCCGCGCAGCCGGGCTGGAACTTTCTCCATGGCGAGTGACGCGCCGACGCCCCATTCGCCGCCCATTCCGATGCCGAACAGGGCCCGCAGCACCATGAACACGGTGTAATTGGGCGCCAGGCCGGAGGCAACTTCCATTACCGAGTAAAACACCAGGTTGATTATCAGTGGCAAGCGGCGCCCGTAGCGGTCGGCCAGCAGGCCGAAGAAAAAGGCGCCCACGGGACGGAAGGCCAGCGTAGCGGCGATCGTCAGCGCCATGGCCGCGTCGGACTTCTGAAACTCGCGCCCGATGGCGGTCAGGCAGAAGACCAGCAGGAAGAAATCGAACGCGTCCAGGGTCCAGCCCAGGTAACCCGCCAGCAGCGCGGCGCGGTGGTCGCTTGCGCCCGACGCTTCGGCCGGCGCGGATCGCGCTATGGTCACGTGTTGGCCCTCCGCCGCAGCGCCGGCGCCAGCGCCCACACCACGCTTACCGCCAGCACGCCCGCCACAATCCACCCCTGGCGATCGAGCGCCGGGTTGGCATTGCCGAACAACTCCATCATGGCCGGGCGCAGCGCCATGGCCCACAATACCAGCGCATAGGCCAGGTAGTTCTTGCGCGCGAACCACAGGCAGAACAGCACGGCACACCCGGCCCAGATGGCGGTTATGGCATACTGGAGCGCGAATTCACCCGGCGTGCGGATGTCTCCCGAGAGATTCGCCGAGAGCGCCGCCAGCACCAGCAGGGCCAGCATCCACCACTTAGGCAGCTTCTTTATGACAATCGCGATAAACGCCAGGATGGCGGCGTTCAGAAGCACCGACCGCGCAGCCCCCGCCACGGCCGCCAGGGCCGGCGCGCGGCTGACGATCAGGTCCGGGCTGACGATGGCGAAAAGCGCCTGCGCGTGATGGTGGCTTTGGAGCATGGCGTCGTGCTGATTCAGGAGAATCCCGAGGCCGGCCGCTGCCAGTAGCGCCGCTCCGGCATCCAGGCCCAGCAGCCGGCGGTTGGCCGCGCGCAAGGCGCCCCCGCTCTCCGGATAGAACAAAGCGAGCAGCGCCGCCGCCGCGCCCAGGACCAGAAAAACGAAGATCACGCTCATCAGCAGCGTCATGTACAGGACGGCCTGGAAAGTTTCGAGTGGAATGGCGGTGTTATAGCCCTTCAGCATGAGCTCGAACGAGAGCAGCGAGCCCAGCGCGAACAGCAGCGTCGCGGGCACGGCCAGGCGGATAGCCCCGCGCCAGCGCACCAGTCCCTGGCGCGTGGCTTGAATCAGCAGCCAGAGTGCGTAGACCACGGCCGCCGCAGTTACCGCAATGCGCAGCGCCAGGACGGCGATGGAAAGCGCGTTCTGACGGTCGCGCCCGCGCTCGTAGGCTTCCGGGATTTTCCAGTACGACCGCAGCGAAGAGACGCGGTCTCCGGCCACCTCGATGTGAACGCGGTAGTGGGCTTCGTCCAGGTTGCGAGGGTCGCCGGGACGCGCCTCCCACTCGAGCGTGTAATCGCGCCGCGCTTTCTTCTTTTCCGAGGAGCTCTCCTTCAAGTCCATGGCAGCCAGTTCGAACCCCTGCGCCGCGGCGAAGGCGGAGGCGATCTGGCGCGCTCGATCCTCAGGAATATCGGCGCCGGGGCGGTCTTCGGGAATGGTGTGCGTGAATCCCAGCACCTTGCCGGTTTCCGGATGCTCCGATACGGTGACTTCTTCCTGGTCCAGCGATTTGAAATAACGAGTCATCCAATGCTGAACTGGCCGATAGCGCTCGAAAGGTTTCGAGGCGAAACTCACCGAACGCCGCTCCAGAAAATACTTGCCCGCCAGACTGTCGTCGCCGCTCCAGTGCGTGGCCGGGTAAGTCAGATGACGGAAGCTGCCGGGATCGAGGCCCTGCTGTTGGAGAAACGCGTCCGCCCCCGCGCGCGCCTGGCCGGCCGGGATCTGGTATTTCGGCGAATCGCCGAAACGGCTCACCGGAATCAGCAGGCTGAGCAGGCCGGCAGCGAAGATCGCAATGGCCGTCAGGCGTACGCGGTTGGTGAGCGGCTGGTACTCCATGGTGACAGCCGGGGGCGCCGGCGCCGCTTCCACCGGTTCCTCGACCACGGCACTCTCATCCGCGTTGAGCAGCCCGCTCTCCGGCTCGAATCCGCCGCGCCGCCAATAAGCCACCAGCGCCACCAGGAGCGGCAGCACGACAATCCCCGCGCTGGCAGCGCCGGAGAGCCGAAAATAGAGGTTGTGGGAGCGTACCAGCAGCAGGGCGGTGTAGCCCGCATCCATCGAGTAGTGCCACACCAGCGTCGGCAGGATACCCCATCGCAGCATGATGAAGCCCAGCGCCACGCCGCCGATGCCTACTTCCACGCCGCGAATGTAGAACGGCTGCTGCGGATATCCAGCGTGGCCGAAGCCCCAAAGGAAGGCCGCCAGCACCACCGCCACGGGAAGGTACCGCACCAGCTTGCGCAAGAACGGAATGGCAAACATGCGGAACAGAGACTCCTCCGAAAGCGCGGGGAAGAATCCGAAGAACAGCACGAACAGCCATGGAAAGCGGGTATTGAGCAGATCGTCGTAAGGAACATCCGCCGGCGACCAAGCGCCGAAGCGGTAGGCCACAATGTAGAACACCGTCTGATAGGCAATGAAAATACCGGCCAACGTAATGCCTAAAATCACGCCCAAAAAGAAGCGCTTGGTGCGCAACCCGCGCGGGCGGAAGAGGTTGCCGAACGAAATCTGATTGGGAAGCGCTTCGCGGTATAGGCTCTCGGCGCCCGCCATGAGCACGAACAACAGGCCGCCCGATCCCAGCGCGGAGAGCAGGGCTTGCAACAATTGCTGCGACAGGAAGCTGCCGTAGGAATCCGTGGTGGGATACCCGAATTCGTGCAGTGGAAACTGGTTCAGGCTGGCGCACAGCGAGAGCGCCATGCACACCAGCCCCACCACCGCCGCGCGCCGCCAGCGCACATCCTGGCGGCGCACGCGCATAATGATCACCACCACCAGGCCCAGAATCAGCGCCACCAGCAGCGCTGAATCCACCATCTGCGCCATGTCGTTCCTGGAGCGCAGGCGCTCGTAATCGCGCGTCCACTGTTCCGGGATTCTGAGATACTCGCGATACCCTCCCACTTCATTGCCCAGAACCGCGACGGTCATACGGTTGGTGGCGTCGTGCAGATTGAAGTCGCGCTCTTTCCAGGTGAACTCGCGATCCACGCGATGCGGGCGCGTCTGGTCCGATTCCTCGACGAATTCGAGCGACGCCGCATCGCGATGCATGCGGGTTCGCAGGAAATCCTCGGCCAGGGCGCGCGCCTGTTCGGCGGTCGCAGCCGGACGCGCGGCTTCCTCGGGAATCTCGTGCTGGAAGCCGGCCAGCTCGCCGGCGGGAGTGATTTCGACGCCGTACTCCTCTTTCTGCTGCGGGCGGAACCATCGATAAGCCCAGCGCCACAGGCGGACGCGCGTGCCCATGAGTCGGTTGGCCTGCTCGAGGCCGGCTTCGCGCTCGAGGAACGTCTTGGCTTCATCGTCGTAACTGAAACGCGAGGCTTGCCGGTAGCCCTGGACGCGGTAGCCCTGCCCGGCCAGAAAGCGCCCGGCGAGAACCTGGGCGTCGTCGCGGCTCACGCGGAAATCGATGGAAGCCTCCGGAAAAGCCCGGTAGAAGTTGCGTACCGAATACCAGGCGGCCCCGGCGAACAGTACGAGGCAAACGGCGATGAAACGGTAATCGGAGGTGCGCAGCCGTTCTTTCATAGTGGTGGCCTTTCAATGGATGATTCCTTCGCCGCCCAATGTATCCCGATTCCGCCCAGAATGAAACGGCGCGTATCCACGGGACGGTATCCCGCGCGGCGCAGCAGAGAGGAAAACTCGTCGATGGACACGAAGCTTCTGAGCGAATCGGGGATGTAGGTGTAGACTCGCGTTTGCCCGTGCAGCACCAAGCCCCAGAAGGCGCCCTGCGCGTAGAGCCAGCCGAGATACAACCGCCGCAGCCAGCGGTTGGCGGGCAGGAAAAAGTCCAGGCTCACCAGCATTCCGCCGGGACGGGTGACCCGCTCGATCTCGCGCAACGCCGCCGGCAGATCCCGAAAATTGCGCAGCCCGTAACCGATGAAAACACCATCGAAACACCCGTCGGAGAAGGGGAGCGATGCCGCGTCGGCACAGACCGCGCGAGCGACGCCGTGCGCCCGGGCGAGTTGCAACATGCGCTCGGTGAGGTCGACGGCCAAGGCGCGGGAGCCGGGGTATCGCCGCGCGACGAGGCGAGAAAAGTCACCCGTGCCGGATGCCAGATCGAGCACCAGCGGATTCTCGGACAGCCCGGCGCGCTCGACGCAGGCCCTCTTCCAGCGCCGGTCCATCCCGTAGGAGAAGACGCGCGTAATGAAGTCGTAGCGAGGCGCTATCGTGTGGAACATGGCCCGCATCCGGCGCCAATCCCGTCTTTCGGCTGGAATGTTCACTAAGAGCCGAATTGTACCAAAGGAACGAGGTTTACTTCTTGGGGCGCGAGGGGCGCATCTCGATCCGGCTGATCATGGTTCGCGCGGGCATGCCCAGCACCAGGGCGACGGCCTCGGCCACGTCTTCCGGCGCGATCATCCAGTTGGTGTCGCCGGCGCGCTTGGCGGGGTCGCCTTGGAAATCCGTGTCCACGCTTCCCGGCATGATGTAGCTGACCCGAACGTTGTCGTGACGGTGGTCCAGCATCATGGCTTCGCTGAAACCGTTAAGTCCGAACTTGGATGCGTTGTAGCCCGCGCCGCCGCTGAACGGGTTCTTCCCGGCGAGGCTGGAAATGTTGACGATGAAGCCGCCGCCGCGCCTGGCGAAGCGTTCGAGCGCCTCGCGGGAACAGTAAAACGGGCCGTTCAGATTGAGATCGATATTGCGGTGCCACTCCTCGGGCGTCATCTGGGCCACCTTGCGGAAGACCCCTTCGCCGGCGTTGTTGACCAGAATGTCGAGCCCGCCGAATTCCCGGTCCACGGACTGGAAGAACTCGCCTACCTGCTCCACCTTGGTGACATCCGCGGCATAGCCGGCGATTTTTCCCAGCGGCTGCATCTCGCGGACGGCCCGCTCGACCGATCCGGTGGTGCGCCCGCAGATGGCCACCGACGCTCCCTCGCGCAAAAGCCGCTCGGCGATGGCACGACCGATGCCTCGCGTGCCGCCGGTGACGATTGCGATCTTGCCTGAAAGTGGTTCCATATTCAGATTGTAAGGGAGGGGCAGGGCTCGCTTGCAAGTGCGTAGCGGACGGCGCGGCTGCTGCTTCCGTACCTTTATCAGTCACGTCAACGCTTCCGTGCGGGCGCGGGCCATGGGCTAAAATGGGAACTAGCATGAAATTCGTTGTCAGCATCTATCAAGACGAAGACGGTGTATACATTGGCGAGTGCCCCTCGATACCGGGCTGCGTCAGCCAAGGGCAAACAGAGGCCGAGGCCGAGTCGAACATCGCCGATGCAATCCGCGAATGTCTGGCTGTTAGGGCAGAACTCGGCATGCCATTGACCGTGACCACGCGCGAAGTCGAAGTGGCGGTCTGATGCCCGTTCTCCCGCTGCTTCGACCTCGCGAAGTCGTTCGTGTGTTTGAGCGGCTGGGTTGGCGGGTCGCGAGGCAACGAGGCAGCCACATTGTGCTGACGAGGCCCGGCGCCCCCGTGACACTCTCGATCCCCGATCACGCTCAGGTCGCCCGTGGAACCTTGCGAGCGCTAATAGCGAAGGCTGGCTTGACGATCAAGGAGTTCCTGGAGTCGGCTCGATAGCATATGAATTCCTCGAGATCGCCTGCGAGTGGGCCTTCGACTGGCCGGAATATCAAGCTATGCGCTACGGATCACCGGTAAACGCTGGGCGACCTTCGGGGATCCGCGCTGCTGGTGAGTCTCCTGGTTCGCGCAAAGCCTTACAATGACTACGTGGCGGCTATCCCAGATGTGGTCCTAAAGTGGTCCCTACCTTACCGCGGGGAGGATGACGCGCGATGGCACACCTACGGCCTTTACGCGTACCTGCGGCCGCGCCATCCGGAGATCCTCTACATCGGCAAGGCCGCTGGCCGAACTGTCCTTCAACGTCTTCACGATTCGGACAAGCGTGCGCTGTTCCGCGATCTGGCCCAGCAGAGGAGTATTCAAACTGTGCGAGTGATCGTAGCGCAATTCGAGTCAACCCGGAGAATCACTCGCGAGTTGATACTTGATGTGGAAAGTCTGCTCATTCACTCGATCAAGCCGTGGGGCAACATCCAGTCGGCTCGGAGTCGGGGCATCTCCCGGCCGGGTCTCACCATCAAATGCGAGGGCAAGGTCTGGCCCATCGGCAGGCGGACGTTTCGCGATCAATGAAGGCCCAAAGACAACCACCCGCGAAAGCGCCACCGTGTAGACCGGCGCACCCGAGCTCCCGGATGCTCGCCCAATCGGAAGCCCCGAGACGGTAGTGCCGTGTCCAAACCGCTCCGGCGTCAGGCTGCGTCCGCGATCCGCGCTCAGCACACTCTTCAGCCCCCAGCGGACCATCTGCCCCGGCTTGCTAGAATGAATCCAGCCATGGCTTCCGGGCCGTCCACATCTCCGCTGCGGCAGATTCTGGAGGACCGCCTCGCGCAGTTGTCGCTCGAAGTGGACAGCCTGTTCGCCGAGGCGCGCGAACGAGCGCGGCGCGATTTTGCCGACCAGTTGAACCAGGCCGTGCGGCGGATCCGCCAGGCGGCGGATCCGGAAGAGCTCGGCGCCACGCTGCTGGATGCCGCGGGCGCGTTGGCGGGCGGCGCCGCGTGGTTCCGCATTGCCGGGGAAGCCGCTAAGGGCGAACGGATCCGCGGCGTGCCGGAGGAGGCGAGCGAGGCGTTCCACGCGCTGGAGATTCCGCTCGCATCCGCGGCGGCCCTGGCCGCCGCCGTCGAGAGCCGCGATCCGGTGATTGCAGCCACCACTCCGCGGGAAGTCTCGGAGGAGATGGCGAAGCTTCTGGAGCACTCGCCCGAGGGCCGCGTTTCCATCTTTCCCGTGGTGGTGCGGGAGCGCGTCCCCGCGCTTTTGTATGCGTGGGGAAACGTGCAAGGTTCCGCGGTCGAGCTGCTGACCCAGGTGGCTGCCGCCGCTTGGAGCGCGATTCCGGAGCCGGCCGCGCCCGAGCTTGTGACCATTGAGCCGGCGCCTCCGCAGCCCGCGTCCACGTGGGACCGCCTGCCCGTCGAGGAGCAGCGGATTCATCTCCGCGCGCAGCGCTTCGCGCGCGTGCAGGCGGCCGAGATGCGCCTGTTCCAAGCGGACGCGGTGCAGGCGGGCCGCGCCGGCCGCAATCTCTACGATACGCTGCGCAAATCCATCGACGGCGCGCGCGAAGCCTTTCACCAGTCGTTCTTCGCGCCCTGCCCGAGTATGGTCGATTACCTTCACCTGGAACTGGTGCAAACCCTGGCCAATGACGATCCGGACTTGCTTGGCAACAACTATCCCGGCCCGATGGTATAGGGTTTTATGCGGCGCAGGCTTGCTGGCCTGTGCGGGCTGGTGGGGCGCCGGCGCCGCGCCTGCAACGGATCTCGCCACTCTGGTTCGCGCCTATCGCGAGTCCCCCACACTCGCGCGACGCGCGGCCTTGCAATCGTACGCTGCGGCGCATTCCAAAGATACCAACGGCGGGCTGGCGCAACTGGCGTTGGGCGTGGCGGCCTACGAGCACAGAGACTATCCCGCCGCCATCGCCGCGCTGAGGAAGGTTCAAAAGCTGCCCCAAATTGCCGATTACACCGCCTGGTATCTGGCGGCGTCGCGTGTGGAATCGAACGATGCCGCAGGCATTGCGAACGACCTCGCTGCCACGCACAGCGCTTCGTCACTCTCGCCGCTTTCCGCCAAGGCATGGCTGCTCGAAGCCCGCGCGCTCGAAACCACCCAGGCCGCTGAAGGCGCACGCTTCCTGCGCGAGCACTACGCCGAGCTGCCGCAGCCTGAAGGGGACGCGACACTGGCCGACTGCTACCGGGCCGCCAACGACCTGGTTCATTCCGCGGAATTTTACCAGCGCGTCTACTATCAATACCCCACCGGCGACGCCGCCACGCGCGCCGGAGCCGCTCTGCTCACGCTGAAAGATGCCATGGGCGAGGCCTATCCGCCGCCGCCGTCGCGCCTGATGTTGCGCCGCCCCGATCGCCTGATGGAGCTTCACGAGTATGTTTTGGCGCGGTCGGAGTACCGGTCGCTGGTCGATCGGATTGCCGGCTTGGAGCGCGACCAGGCGCGCGTGCGCATCGGAGAAGCCGATTTTCTCAAAGGCAGCACGAAGGTGGCCTGCTCCTATTTGAGCGGCCTCGATCTGGGGGAATCGGAGGCCGATGCCGAGCGCCTGTATGAACTGGGCGAATGCGCGCGCCGTCAGGGCGGCGATGGCGAGATGATGTCCGCGGTCGAGCGTCTGGGCCGGCAGTATCCGAAATCGCTCTGGCGCTTGAAGGCGCTGGTTTCCGCGGCCAATCGCTTCCTGCTGGTGAACCGGCCAGACGATTACCTGCCGCTTTACCGGGCGGCGTACCAGGATTTTCCGGCCGACGCGGCCGCCGGCGTGTGCCACTGGAAGGTGACCTTCTACGCCTATCTGCACGGACAGGCGGATGCCGGAGACCTGCTCCGCGAGCACCTGCGCAGCTATCCCAATCACTTCACCGCCGGGGCGGCGCTCTATTTCCTGGGACGGCGCGCCGAACAGGAAGGCGATTTGGCCGCCGCCCGAGCCTGCTACCAGCGCCTTCCCCAGGCTTTCGAGAACCACTACTACGCCATGCTGGCGCGTGAGCGCCTGGGCAGTCCCGAGATGGCCGGCGCCGCGGCGTCGGCGGAGACTGCTCGGTTTCTGGCGGCAGTGACGTTCCCGGAACGGAAGCCGGTGCCGGCTCAAAGCACCAGCGCCACCACCGTGCGCATCGAGCGGTCGCGCCTGTTGCGGACCGCCGGCCTGGGCGACCTGGCCGATTTCGAACTGCGCTTCGGTGCTCGCACCGATGGCCAGCCTCCGCTGCTGGCGATGGAGATGGCGGGGGCCGCGGGCGCTCCGCACCAGGCCATGCGCATCATGAAGTCGATGGCCCCGGAATATCTGAACCTGGCCTTCGATCAAGCGCCGCGCAGGTTCTGGGAACTGCTCTTTCCGCTTCCCTACCGCGCCGACGTGGTCCGCGCCGCGAGCGAGAAGAACCTCGACCCCTACCTGCTGGCCGGCCTGATCCGCCAGGAATCGGAGTTCGACCCGCAGGCGCGCTCGCGCGCCAACGCCTTGGGCCTGACGCAAGTGCGCCCCGCCACGGGCCGTCTCTTCGCCCGCCAGGCGGGGATCAAACGCTTCAGCAGCCGGCTGCTGTTCCAGCCCGCGGCGAACCTGAAGATCGGCGTTTCGATTTTCTCGGCCATGCTCGAGGAGAACGACGGAAAGCTGGAGCAGACGCTGGCCGCCTACAACGCCGGTCCCAACCGAGCGGCCGAGTGGCTGGCGTGGAACACCTATCGCGAGCCCGCCGAGTTTGTGGAATCCATCCCCTACACCGAGACTCGCGATTACGTGCAGGCCGTCCTGCGCAATGCCGACGTGTACCGCCGGCTGTACCAGTAGGCGCTACCGCTCGGATTCGTTACAGTAGATATGTGCATCGTCGAACATTCCTGACTCTTCCTATAGGAGCCTCTCTGATGCAGGCGCAGACATCCCCCGCCAACCAGCGGGTGGTCATCGAGCTTCGGTATATTCACATGCGCAACGGGCGCCAGGTGGAGCGCACCACCGATTATCTGCGGCGCGGCCTGTTGCCCGCCTCCGAACGGGCCGGTATCCGGCCGGTCGGTTGCTTCAGCGCCGTCATCGCACCCGACAGTCCCTTCGTCCTGACTCTGGCCAGCTACCCGTCGCTGGCTGCCTTCGAAACCGCTCGCGAAAAGCTCAGCGCCGACAAGGAGTTTCTGGCGGCGGCCGACGAGTACAATTCCATGACCGAGCTGAGCTACATCCGCATGGAGAGCTCGCTGCTGTGGGCCTTCCCCTCCATGCCCACGGTGGTGGCGCCTCCGACCGGCGAAAATCGCGCGGCGCGCATCTTCGAGTTGCGCACCTACGAAGCGCCCAACGATAAGGCACTGGCGCGCAAGATCAAGATGTTTGGCGATGGCGAGATCGAGGCCTTCCGCCGCTCCGGCATGTTGACGGTGTTCTTCGGCCAGACCATCGTCGGGAGCCGCATGCCGAACCTCACCTACATGCTGGCGTATGACGATCTGGCAGCGCGGGATAAAACCTGGGGTGCGTTCTCCGCCGATCCCGGCTGGCAGAAACTGCGCGCCACGCCGGGCCTGTCGGACGCCGAAATCGTGAACAATATCAGCAACGCGATTCTGCGGCCGCTACCCTTTTCGCCGATCCGCTAGCCGGATGCGCGCCCGCTCGCGCGGCGGGAGAATCAGGCTCTAATGCAGACCACGACATCCGAATCTCTATACCGCCGGTTGCAGCTGCTATTGCGGATGCTGCTGCGGCGTGGTATCGCCGGGAACTGAGGCAATGAAGACGATCTTCAGGGCTACTTGAGTACAACCATTTGCCTGTTCTTTGGGGAGACGCCCAAAGAGCCTGTGAACTTGGGGGTTCCATTCACCAGGATGTCCACTTCCCCATCGAACTCTGGTCCGAGCATTAGGACATCGCCGGGAGAAAAGCTCAAAAGGTCTCTCAGGCCGATCATGGCACCCGAAAATTCGCATTCCACCGTCATTTTCAGGTCACGCGCCAGCTTTCGTTTGATAGCTAGCTCGGTTGCAGGGTTCTCCGATCGGTGGCTCGTCCGCTGTTGGTCGAGTCTCTGCCTTATAGTCTTCAGGGTTAGAGAAGGAATCGCCAGGTTCACCATCCCAGCGGTCTCTCCGATCCGGAGTTCTATCGCGACAGCGACCACCGCTTCCGTCGCCACGAATCTGCCCGAAAGTTGCGGGCTCGTCTCGATGGCGCTCATCGCGAAGCTTAGAACGTCCACCGGCTTCCAGGTTTCACGCAGATCGCTCGTGACGATATGGAAGAAGCCATCAAGCAAGTTCTTCTCCACTTCCGTGACTTCACGATCCAGCCCGGTTTTGGTTCTTCCGCCGCCACCGAGCACGAGGTCCAGGATCAGCGCAATCAACGTGGGATCGACTTCGATGAGTGCATGACCCTGGCAGGGGTCCATGTTGAGGTAAACCAGGCATGTAGGCGTGGGCAAGGCTTCCACAAAGTCAGAGTATGGCAACTGTTCGACGCTGATGAGGCTGCCCGAAACGACGGAGCCCAAATATATGGTGAGGCTAGAGCTGAGGTTCCTGACGAAAGCTTCGTGCAAGGAGTGGATGGCGTTGATCTGCGATATGGGGATGCGGTCGAGGCGCCGGAAATCGAAAGGAACCGCGCCGTCATTGGCAGACGGGCGCGCCCCGGTGGCGGCATCAAAGGCCCTATCGATCTCCTGTTGGCTAAGTTGATGCTCCAAAATCGTACCCTCCGGGGTCCACTCTCACTGTTGGTGGGACAAGATCTTGAGTCCGTAATTACCATCTACGACGACAACGTGGCCGCGGGCCAGCACACGGTTGCGAATGACCACGTCAACTGGATCGACGACCGAACGGTCCAACTCGATCACGGAGCCAACGGTCAGTTTGAATACGTCGCGCAGGGGCAGGGTAGTTCGCCCCAGGATGAAATTGACCCTCAGGTCGAGCCTGGGGATTGAGTCCAGGGTCCGGCCGCCGAACTCCACCGTTTCGCTGCTGGAGGCGGGTGTGGCCTCCGCTGAGCCGGCCTTGACGGCAGCTTGCTGAACCGTGAAGTCAGCGCATCGACGGAGGAGTGCTTCCGACCAGACCGCCGCTCCCTCCACGGACGCCAGTCCGGCATCCAGGGACCAACTGAAGACCAAGGCCCCGTCGCGGTTAGGCTGACTGTTCGGAATGGAGTCCCCACCGCTGATCTCTTTCCCGAACTGGCAAGTCAGCTGGCTGGCTACGATGGAGCTCGTCTGAGCCATCAGGTCGCGGCACGTGGACTGAATGTCATGGTCGGTTGGCGCATTCACGCCAAGAGCGGCAAGAGTCAAGCGGCTGAGGCCAGCCCAGGATTCGGCTGGCGCACCGATCCAAAAGGAAGGCTCTTCCAGAAGGTTCAAGGACTGTGCCCGCCAAGCCAGGCCATCCTTGACCTCATTTGAGGGCGATGCGTGCGACTCAGCCTTCGGCCGGTACCCAGTCATGGATTCGAGAACCGTGATAAGGGAGTCCAGCCAGGAAGCCATCATCCGCGTCGCCATCTGAGCGCGGTCGGGGAGGGGGGACTTGTCGTCGGTGTGGGTACTCATGGATCGAACCTTACAAACTCGGTGATGCGAAGGGCCAGGCGGTCGCCGAGAACAGTCACTTCGGCAGACGCGAGTAACACATTACCGACATAGACACCGAGCGTCTCGCCAGCCGGTTGGCTTAACCGAACGACAGCGTCGGGGCGGATCGCCAGAACGTCGCGGACATCCATCAGCCGCTCTTCAAAGCGAGCTTCGATAGTCACAGGAACGTCATTGAAGCTATCTACGCTCTCGAGTAAGCTCTTGCGAAGAGGGGCCATTTTGGATTGACGCCTTGGAAAGCTAGCAATTCAAATGCCAAAGGATGACCACCTTCCAAACCTTAAAAATCCGGCTTCTTCAGTACCGACAATGCCCGAAAGTTTTTGACGGGTCAATATTTTGACAGTCGAAGAAAACGCGAAAACAACGACTAACGTTACTTGTATCTGCCATTTTGTCAGTGGTTGAATAGAATTGGATTTGGTGAGGAACTTGCTCTCCAGACGATTCGTATGGCGACAATGGCTTCACCGGCCTTGGCACCTCCTGAGCCGAGGCCAACAACGAACGCGCGCGCGAAATTCCAGATAACGGGTGTGCGAAAGGTGGCCATATTGCTGACGAGTCTCGGTGATGAAAACTGCGCAGAGTTGCTGCGCCGCATGACGGAAGATGAGGTCCACGAGGTGACCCGCGAAATGAGCCGCCTGACACCCGTGACCGCCGACGAACGGCAGTTCGTGATGGGGCGCTTCGCGGATGCAGTTGAGCGGGGCCACATTTCTGGCCCAGGGGGTGTAGAATATGCGACATCTATTCTAATTGCAGCATTTGGGCCGGAGACTGGCAAGCGTATGGCGGAGCGCGTACTCAAGTCGCTGGGGACCGACACAACGGGCATCGACTCGCTGCAAAAAGCCGACCCGCAATACCTGGCCAAGGTCGTTCAGCGGGAGCATCCGCAGACCATCGCCCTGGTTCTGTCGCATGTGAGCCCGTCTCACGCCGCTAAGTTACTGGCAAATCTTCCGGACAATGTAAGGGCCGATGTGGTCCGTCGCATGGCTGTGCTGGATCAAATCTCTCCGGAAGTCGTCAACAAGATCGCTGGGACGCTCGGCTCCCGGCTGAGGTTACGAGGGGGGTCGGGCCTTGAGTCGTACGGCGGCGTTCGCGCGGCAGTAGAACTCCTGAATCGGGTCGACACGTCGACGAGCGAAAGCATTCTGGATGAAATTGCGGCCGAAGACGCCAATCTGGTGCAGACAATCCGAAACCTGATGTTTGTATTTGACGACTTTCTGCACGTGGACGGAGCGGCGATGCGAAAGATCCTCGGCAAGATCGACCAGAAGGTGCTGATGGTGGCTCTGAAAGGGTGTAACAACCAACTCAAGAGCCACTTCACGTCATGCATGTCTTCCCGGTCGGCTGAGATGCTCAACGAAGACATGCAGACTCTGGGACCGGTGCGAATCCGGGATGTAGAAGAAGCGCAGCAGGCGATCATCGCGGCCGCCAGGCAGCTCGAAAGTGAGGGTGCTCTCAACCTCAAGCCGAGCAGCGGAGACCAGCTTGTGTTGTGAAGACTGCCTGACAAAGGGAAGTCGAGACGCAGTGCGTCGTCAACGTTGGCGGGTTTACAGAAGGCCAGCGTGGCTACCTCGATTTCCATCGGAGCGCCGTGCTGCTTCGTGAGGTTTCGGCAAGCCTGCGCAAGAAACTGGGGCCGCGGCCAGGAAGGTCGAGATCGAACTGGCGCAGACCCAGGCGGGCGATGCTTACCGGTTGCCGCTGGAAGTGGGCGTCGACGCGCGGATTGCAGAGATTGCAAAGATCGAGATGACGCAGAAACAGCAGCGCTTCGAGATCGCGGCCGACCAAGAGCCAGCGGAAGTGTCGCTCGATCCCAACACCTGGATACTCATGGACACGCACTTCGGTAAGAAGTGAGGCCCGGAAGCGTGGCCTATTCGACGGGGACGGCGCGATCGAATACCACATCGAAGGTGGCGCCCTGCCGCAACTCGACTTCGCGGCCGCGGGTCAGGAGGACGGTTGCCAGGCCTACGGCGCCGCCGGCGCCCGCGCCGATGCCGGCGCCTGTCCATGTACGGACCGCAAGACCTCCGAGGGCCGCGCCGGCGCCCGCGGTGTCGGCAATCCGCTTGGCATCCTCTCCGTGCGAGCTGCCCTGCTTGATTTCGTTCTCGTTCTCTTGGCCCGCGACCTTCTGGTCGCTGCCTTCGGAATCCACGGAAGCCAGGTGAGGAGAGACCTGGACGACCTTGCCGCTGGGAAGGGTCAGCGAGTCAATGCGGATCGCCAGCTCCGCGCGGCCGCTCACGCGTCCACTGCGCTTGGCGCTTAAGACCACCCCTTGGACATAGCAATTCACGGGAACCACAGTCTCGCCATGGACCACAATCGGCGTGGCGGTCTGCATGTAAACGTAATCGCCCTCGCGGGCGGTTCGCGTGCTGACGGAGTTCACCATGCGCAGCAGCGCGTGGCTGCCCTGCGGAATCTCGGAAGCCGCATGGAGAAACGGAATCGACAAAGCGACAATGGCCAAACGCATAACACCCTCCTCTAACTATCCTAAACCCCGCCGCCAACGGAAGTCGCTCAGCCCCCACAGCAGCAAAGCCATGAGGAGCGCCAGGACGGAATCGTTGACTCCGGGAGTCCTGCCGGGCAGATATCGTTGGATCGCTTCGAGGACCGCCAACGAACCTGCCACGGCTAGCGCGGCGCGCGCATAAGAGATGCCCTGGGTGCGAAACAGCCAAACCAGAGCGCCGTAGTCGAAGGCTTTTCGAAGCAGGGCGACGATTGCGGGCAGGCGGTTGGAGTGGAAGATGGCGGCGAAGGGAATCCAGGAAAAGGGGTGCGGCGTCGGCGCGAAACGGAAGGGGATCAACTCGCGCAGAACGATTGCGGAAGCCAGCAGAGATGCACCCGCGGGCAGCCGTTTCCTCTCCGGCAACAGGCTCCAGAACAGCAGCGCCAGGGCGGCGCCCAGCGCTTCGCTGAGGGTGAGCCAGCGCTCCTCAACGAAAAGCCGCACCGGGAGGAAGAACATCGCCGCCAGCAGCCACCGCAGGCGCATGCGGCCAAAAAACGCTTGCATAGCCAGCGCCACTGCCAGCCATTCGGCGGCGTTGGCCCAGACTTCCACCCCAGAGAGGGAAGAGGAGCCGGCCAGCAACGCCAGTGAGGTGCGCAATTTCGTCCGGGTGGGCGTGGGGAAGAACGGATAGAGCTGATAGCCCGCCCAGCAGGCCGCCAGAAGGAGAGCGGCAAGTCCGTACCGCCCCGGCTTGTGGCGCGCCAGCCTCTCCAACTCGGGGCGGAAGACCAGCGCCGCGACAGCGCCGGCGGCGGCGCCGGACACGTTACACAACACGTCAAAGAGATCGCACTCGCGGCCGGGGTCGTAAATCTGAAGCATTTCCATGCTGGCGGAAAGCCCCAGGGCCAAGAGCAGCGCCGCACTGAAGGCGACTAATCGTCCATGGCGCCGCGCTACCGCCAGGAATGCGGCCATACCCAGCGGAAAGTAGAGCGCCAGGTTGATGGCGGCGTCGCGCACCGCGTATAGGTCGAATTCCGGAGTCCACGCATGCAGCAGCACCCACAGCGGGTTTGCGCCGGAAACCTGGAAATCGAAATGCCAAGGGTAGAGGGAGCCGTAGACGATCACCGCTATGACCAGCAGCAGGAGACGGTACATTAGTGCCTCGCGAAGCGGCGCAGGCGGAAAATCTCGACGAACGAGATATACAGATTCACCACGCCCAGGCCGCTGATGGCGCCGCGCACGTACATGTTGTCCCAGTACCGGTGCCACTCCGGCACGAAGGCGGCGAAGTAGTTGCCCTCCCAATACTCGGTCCAGGGAAAGATCAGCAGGAAGAGTCCGATTTCCAGGCAGATGGTGACGAACACCACGGCGGACATCTTGTGGTACCAGCGGTAGACAGGCCCAGGCGACGGCATGGGCGCCGCGAGGTCCTCGCCGGGCTGGGTTGGCATCATGCGGCGCCCGCGGTGTCGAACAGACCCAGTTGCGGATCGTAATCGACGGGGAAGAGAGAGCGCGCGCGCACCGGCTCGAAGCTCAGGCGGTGCAGGGGAGTGAGGCCGAATTGCTGGATGGCCCGGCAGTGCTCGGGGGTGGAATAGCCTTTGTGCGAGGCCAGTCCGTATTGGGGAAAGACCCGGTCCCACACGCACATGCAAGCGTCCCGATAGACCTTGGCCAGGATGGAGGCTGCGGCAATGGCATGACAGCGCGCATCTCCCTTGATGAGGGGCTGCTGGGGCAGGGGAAGCTCGATGGGCATGGCGTCGGTGAGCAGGAAATCGGGAGCCGGGCTGAGCCGGCCGACGGCCAGACGCATGGCCAGGCGCGAGGCCTGGTAGATGTTGATCGAGTCGATGGTGGCGGCGTCCACGGCGGCGATGGCCCATGCCGCGGCGCGCTCGCGGATGCGCCCGGCCAGCACTTCGCGACGCTGGGGCTGGAGCAGCTTGCTATCGTTGAGGCCGCGCACGGGTCGGTCGGGCGAAAGCACCACGGCGGCGGCCACCACGGGGCCGAAAAGCGCACCGCGGCCCACTTCATCCACGCCCGCGATGGCGTGGAAACCGCGCGCGCGCAACTCACGCTCGAAAGTTGCTTCGCACCGGAATTTGCCACCCGCCGCCTCCGGCCGCATTTGGCGAACCGTGACTATTCGCGCTCCCGGAGACGGGCAGCCTTGCCTTTCAATCCGCGCAGGTAGTAAAGCTTGGAGCGCCGCGTCCGGCCCTTGCGCACTACTTCGATGTGGTCGATCACCTTGGCGTGCACGGGGAAGATGCGCTCGACGCCCTGGCCGAAGCTGACCTTGCGCACGGTGACGCTTTCCCCCAAACCGGTGTTGTTGCGGGCGATGACGGTGCCCTCGAACGCCTGGAGCCGTTCCTTGTCGCCCTCCTTGATCTTCACATGAACCCGAATGGTGTCGCCGGGGCGGAACGGGGGAATTTCGGCCGCCTTGTTTTTCTGTATGAACTTCGTCAACAATGCGTTCTGCATGAGAATTTCCTTAATCTTCTATCTTGACATGCCCGGCCCCTGCCAGCAAATCGGGGCGCAGGCGGGCGGTCTTTTCCAGCGCGGAGTCCTTCCGAAACCGGCGGATCTCCTCGTGGTTGCCGCTCAGGAGCACTTCCGGCGCTTTCCATCCACGGAAGTCGGCTGGCCGGGTCCAGTGCGGGCAATCCAGCAGGCCCTCTCCGTGGCCCGTATCCTGAAACGACTCGAAGGCCGCGGAACTCTCGTTCCCCAGCACTCCGGGCAACAACCGCGCTACCGCGTCGATCACCACCGCCGCCGCCAGCTCGCCGCCGCTTAACACGTAATTCCCGATCGAAATCTCGTCGTCGGCCAAGTGGGCCGCCACGCGCTCATCCACGCCCTCGTAGCGCCCGCAGATCAACAACAGCCCGGACTCCCGGCTCAGCCGGTTCGCCACCCCCTGGTCGAACAGCCGGCCCTGCGCCGAAAGCAGCACCACCTTCTGGTCCGTCCGGCGATCGGGCCAGATCGATTCCGCCGCTGCGAAGACCGGTTCCGGCTTGAGCACCATGCCCTCGCCGCCGCCGAACGGCCGGTCGTCCACGGTTTTGTGCCGGTCTGAGGTCCAGTCGCGCAGGTTATGGATGCGGATTTCGACCAGTCCCGCGTCCCTGGCCCGCTTGACCACGCCATGCGCAAACGGCCCCTCGAAAAACTCCGGGAAGATGGTCAGTACATGAAAAATCACGGTCGGTTCAAATCCTTCAGGCCTTCGGGCAATTCTACCGCGATCCGTTTCGCTTCCGGATGGATCTCCACGCAGATCGCTCGCGCGAAAGGAATCAATAAACCGCCTTCCACCACCAGCAGCCCCGCGCCGCCCGAATCTTCCCAGCCCGAAACGCGCCCCAGAGATTCGCCTGTGCGCCGGTCCACCACTTCGCAGCCCAGCAGGTCCGACTGGAAGAATTCGCCCGGTTCCAGCGGCGCGCGCTCGCTCATGGGAACGCACACCTCCGCTCCCGCCAGGGGTTCGGCGTCCGAGATGGTATCCACGCCCTGGAACTTGAAAATCAACATTCCGTTATGGAACCACGTGGATTCCACCTGGTAGCACCGGGACGCCCCGGACTCTCCCGGGCCGAACAGATATACTTCCCGCAGAGCCTGGTAACGTTCGGGTTTGCCACTGAGGGCCAGCGCCGTGACTTCGCCACGGTTGCCCCGGGCTTTTCCCAGCAGGGCCACCGCGACCCATTCGCCCGCAGGCAAGCTCACTCCAGGATTTCCAGCGTGAAGCGGCGGTTGACTTTCATCCCGGCCGCCCCGAGGATGGTGCGAATGGAGCGCGCCGTGCGGCCCTGTTTTCCAATCACCTTCCCCAGGTCGCTGGGCGCCACTTTCAACTCCAGAACGGTAACCTGCTCCCCCACCACCTCTCGGACGGAAACCTCCTCGGGGATGTCCACTAGAGCTTTCGCAATGTCTTCGACCAACTGTTTCATTGCCATCCCGCCTCCCTAGAATTCATGGTAGCGCGAACGGAACGTGGTAGCGCCGGTTCTTACTCAGCCACCGGCTGGGCCACGGCGGCGGGGTTCTTCTCCACCAACCGCTTCACGGTATCGGACATCTTGGCCCCGTTCTTGATCCAGTGGTCCAGGCGGTCGTGTTTCAACAGCACCTGGGGCGGACTGGTGAGCGGGTTGTAATGCCCCACTACTTCCAGGTTGGGGCCGTTGCGCGCGCGCTCCTTCTCAATTACGACAATGCGATAAAACGGCTTCTTTTTGGCGCCAAACCGCGCCAGGCGAATCATTAACATCTAAGCTCCAATAATCTTTAACGTCCCGGCAAGTCCCCGAAGGGAAACCCTGCCGGTAACTTCATCTTCCCGAGCTTTCTTCCCATGAAGCCGCCCGAAAAGCTCTTCATCATCTTCTTGGCCTGGGCGTACTGCTTCAACAACTGGTTTACTTCCTGCACCGACGTGCCGCTGCCTTTGGCGATGCGCCGGCGCCGGCTTCCGTTGACGATCATGTGGTTGTCGCGCTCCCGCGGAGTCATGGAATCGATGATCGCCACCACGCGATTGATCTCTTTTTCGTCTACCTTGACGTCCTTCAGATCTTTGAGTATCCCCACCTTGGGCATCATGCCCAGCAGCGATTCGAGCGGCCCCAGCTTGCGGATCTGCCGCATCTGATCGCGGAAATCTTCGAGCGTGAAATCGTTCTCGATGAGCTTCCGCTGCATCTCAACGGCTTTTTTCTTGTCGATCGCCTCCTCCGCCTTCTCGATGAAGGAGAGCATGTCGCCCATGCCGAGGATGCGGTTGGCCGCGCGGTCCGGATGGAACGGCTCGAGCGCATCGAACTTCTCGCCCACGCCGATGAACTTCAGCGGCTGCCCGGTCACGTGGCGGATGGAAAGCGCCGCGCCGCCGCGCGCATCGCCGTCCATCTTGGTGAGGATCACGCCCGTGATGCCCAGCCGCTTGTGGAACTCGTCGGCCGACTTGACGGCGTCCTGGCCCGTCATGGCGTCGGCCACGAAGAGAATCTCCACGGGATTCAACTGCTCTTTGAGCTGCTGCAGCTCGGTCATGAGCTGGTCGTCGATATGCAAACGGCCGGCGGTATCCACCAGCAGCACGTCGCGCCCGGTATTGGCGCTCTCGCGCCGCGCCGACCGGGCCAGATCGAGCGGCTGCGTCTCTTCCGGCGCGCCCTCGTAGAGCGTCTGGCCAACCTCCCGCGCGATCACCTTGAGCTGTTCGCGGGCCGCCGGACGGTAGACGTCCACCGAAACCAGCATGGGACGGTGGCCGTTCCTCGAAAGCCAGCGCGCCAGCTTGCCGGCCGAGGTAGTCTTGCCCGAACCTTGCAATCCCACGATCAGGAATACGCTGGGCGGCTCGTTGGCGAAGCGCAGTTTGGATTCGTGGCTGCCGAGGATTTTGATCAACTCTTCGTGAACGATCTTGATGACTTGCTGGGCAGGCGAGAGAGCCGTCAGGACCTCCTCGCCCATGGCCTTTACCTTGATGTTCTCGATGAGCTGTTTGACAACCTTGAAATTGACGTCGGCTTCCAGCAGCGCCATGCGAATTTCGCGCAAGGCGCCTTCCATGTTTTCGGCTGAAAGTCTTCCTTCGCCGCGCAGGCTCTTGAAAACCCGCTGCAGTTTTTCGGATAGGTTGTCGAACATGAGAGCGGAACTCCGCCGCGAGCGAACACCGCGGGGACGGTCCCCTTATTATAGCCGGTTATGCGGTGGGAACGATGCGGACGCTGCTGGCCGCCATTTTCCCGGTGCGGTCCATGCCCAGTTCGTACGCCACCCGCGTGCCCGGCCGCAAATCCGTGGCCAGGCCCTCCGCCAGCCGCGAGACGTGAAAGAAGATATCTCTTCCGCCATCGTCCGGCCGCAGAAATCCGAAGCCCTTGGCTTCAAAGTACGTGACCACGGCGCCAGCCTGCTCGCCCGTGGGCGCTTCGCCGCTGGCGTCGCCGGCCTCCGCGGCCGACTGCCCGGGCCGGCTGCTCTTGTCTCCCACCCCTTGCTTGACCAGTGCAAGGTCGTCTTCGGTCCAATTCGCGGGCTGCGTATTGGCGGGCATCTTGAGGTCCGGATTGCGCTTGCGGGCCTCTTCAAATAACCTCTTTTGGAGTGCGTTCAACGAAAGTTTCCTCTAGTACCGGTAGCCCTACGCCGGAACGGGCGCGGCGGCCTTTTTCCTGCGGGAGCCCTTCTTTTCGGCGGGGCGCTCCCGGTCGCTCTTTTTCAAACTGCCCATCACCATATTGGTGACGAACTTCTTCTCGCCGTGATCGTCGAACTTGATCACGATTCTTTCTTCGCTGCTCGACAGGACCGTTCCCAGGCCGAACTTCTGGTGCTCGACTTGGGCGCCCTGAGAAAAAGTGTTGGAAGCCATAGAATTCCTGCGCGTTATTCCTCGGATGGATTGCTGGGGGTGTGGCGTACCGATGATGAAAAGAAGACAAGAGTATCGGGCAGAAGTCCCACAATAATTATAGGTTTCATTTTAGCACATCGTAACGCCGGCCGTCTTTGGTGCGTCCCAAAAGCAGCGGTTTCCCAAGTTCCGCAAAGCAGGGGCCGGTGCACTGGAGCGGATTTGAGTCGTAGGGGAGGCAATCGGCCAATTGCGACATCGCCCCCCCACCTGTTGTGGTGGTTCGCAGAAAAGACCCGTCCCGTGTGGTGAAGGTACTTTACTTTTTCCTCAATCGAGTTTAGTATAGTTACGACTCCCCCGGAGCAGAGGGCAATGCTTTGCTGAAACTCAAACGCATCGAACTGCAAGGATTTAAGTCCTTTTGCGAGCGCACCGAGCTGCGATTCAACGGTGCGGGCATCGCCGCCATCGTCGGACCGAATGGATGCGGCAAGTCCAACATCAGCGATGCCATCAGTTGGGTCCTGGGCGAACAGTCCGCCAAAACCCTGCGCGGCACCCGCATGGAAGACGTAATTTTCGCGGGCACGCGCGAGCGCAAGCCCCTCGGCATGGCCTACGTGACCATGACCTTGGTGGACCCCGATGTTTACCGTGAGCCGGTAGGCGGTTCGCATGCCCGGCCCGTGCCCGTTGAAGATACCGACCGCAAGAAAACCGGCGAGGTGACCATCATGCGCCGGCTCTATCGGTCGGGGGAAAGCGAATACCTCATCGACGGCCGTCCGGCCCGCCTGCGCGACATCCAGGACATCTTCATGGGCACCGGCCTCGGCCCGGAGAGCTACGCCATCATCGAGCAGGGCCGCATCGGCCAGATTCTCAGCTCCAAGCCGCAGGACCGCCGCTCGGTGATCGAAGAGGCCGCCGGCATCACCAAGTTCAAGACGCGCAAACGCCTGGCCGAAGCCAAGCTGGAGGGCGCCAAGCAGAACCTGGCGCGCGTTTACGACATTCTGGAAGAAGTCACCCGCCAGGTGAATTCGCTCAAGCGTCAGGCGTCCAAGGCGCGGCGCTACGCCGAACTCAAGAGCGAACTGGAAGCCCGGCTGCGCGTGGTGCTCTCCGGCCAGTACCGGCTGCTGGAGCGCGACGCCGCCAAAACCGCCATCGATCTTAACGTCGCCTCGGCCGAGTTGAAGTCGCTCGGTGAGCGGGTGGCCGAAAAGGAGCAGGCGCACGAGCGCCAGCAGGCCGCTTGCTACAGCTTCGAGCAGCAGCTCACCAAAGCGCGGCAGCAGCTTGCCGAGATGCGCGTGGAAACCGAGCGCACCCGCGGCCGGCTGGAATCCCAGGTCAAGGAGAGCGGCGCCATCGAGCAGCGCATCGGGCAAGCCGAGAACGAATCGCGCGAGCTGGGCCTCGGCCTCGGCGCGCTCGACCGGGAGATCGCCGCCCACCGGAAGAACGTGGAGGTTCTCGAGGAGCAGATCGCGCAGTCGCGCGGCCGCATGGGGGAGATCAACCGGCAGCGCGAATCGTTGCAGGCCAGGGTGATCGAGCGCGAGCAGGCCATCGAATCGGGACGGCAGTCGATACTGCGCATGCTCGGCGAGGCCTCGACGCTCAAGAACCAGCTCGCCCAGATCGAGGAGTACCTGGCGGGCATCGACCGGGAAACCGCCCGCTCCACTCGCGAGGAACAGGTGGCCGCTGCCGAGATCGAGCGTCTCGAAACCGCCCGCAAACAGCTTTCCGAAACCATGGCGCAGCGGCAGATGGAACTGGAATTGGTCACCGGCGAGCGCCGCCACACCGAGGAGCAACTGGGGGAACAGCGTCTCGCCGCCACCGCGTTGCGGCAGGCCATCGACGCGTTGAAGACCGAGGTGTCGCAGATCCGCGCCCGCAAGGAGTCGCTGGAACAGGTGCTGGCCCACCGCACCTATACCACCGAATCCGTCAAGCGTCTTTTCGCCGCGCTCGAAAAAGGCAACGCCGCCGACCTCAAGCCCATGGGCGTGCTGGCCGACTATGTGGAAGTCGACGCCCAGCTCGAAAAGCCCGCCGAAGAGTTTCTGCACGACGAGCTGGAATACGTGGTGGTGGAGAGCTGGCAGCAGGCCGAGCGCGGTCTGGATTTCATCCGCGCCGAGCTCGACGGCCGCGCCACCTTTTTGGTGCACCCCGAGCCCAACGGCCACGGCCAGCGCCATCTGCCGGAGCCGGCCATCGGCCCCGAAACCGGCATCACCGCGCGGCTGAGCGAATCCCTGCGCCTCACCAACGGTTTCAAGGATCGCGCGGTGGACCTGCTGCCGCGGGTCTCCCTCTGCTTCCTGGCCGACGACCGCGCCGCCGCGCAGCGCCTGGCGGTTTCCTATCCGCACCTGTTCTTTCTGCTGCCCGATGGCGTTTGCTACCACGGCCACACCGTCACCGGCGGCCGGAAA
>Ga0181521_10000861_pt1 | contig 37676 bp, 29 predicted proteins | sample PEATcosm2014_Bin_32_FD_119764 | JGI IMG/M metagenome (GOLD analysis project Ga0181521, IMG submission 119764) | Peatland microbial communities from MTU Mesocosm Facility, Houghton, MI, USA - PEATcosm2014_Bin02_60_metaG | ecosystem: Environmental > Terrestrial > Soil > Wetlands > Peat | place...
ATCACCCAAACGATATGGAAGTTATGCAGTCGCACGATCACCCCTCGCCGTATCTTATCGCTTCCGGCCCGTCTCCACCCCCAAGCCAAGCCGTTTTCGAACGCGCGTGATCGTGCTGCGGCCCGCCGGTAAATCGTATAGAAAGCCGTGGCCTTTGGCCTGGTTGGCCTCCCAGAAATCCCACAGCGGTTTCGTCGCGATCAGGCGGGGCGGACCGCCCCGATAAGCGCCGTGATCGTTGCCCGGAGTGCCGAAACAAAGATCGAAGCCGTGCCTGGTGTCCCGCACATCGCGGACATCCCACCAATCGCCATTCACGTCAATGACTTCGCCGACGATGGGGTACTTGAGCCGCTGTGAGTCATCTGCGGGGCCCCAACTGAACATGTTGTTCCCGATGGCCGCCATGCGGTCGACTTGCTGCGTGGTTAAGGACATATCTTTTCCCTCGCCCGACGGTAGCAGGCGTTTCGGTGGCTGCAGTGCGTGGTCGCCGCTAAGTCATTGATGGGGCTGGTCAGATAAATCGGCCCGGCGCGTCAACGCCCAAAATTGGTTTTGTGGGGCGGGACCCCTGTCCCGCGGCCGACGCCCCCGTCGGCCTTCCCGAACCTGCTCCAGCGTTGACGCACGATCCGCACTTATCGCACCTGCTACTCCTCCCAGGAGACGAATCCAAATGGCAACTGACGAAATAAAAAGAAGATAGGTTCAAATTGGCTTCGTTTTGCATAATCGGCCACCACCGCTCCCGGTCTTGTGGAAGAGGCCTTTGGCCTGCGCCTCGTCCTACTCTCAAGCTGGCCCCCTCCCCCACGCTATGATGAAAGAGAGTAAGTCTCCCCTCCGTATGGAATCAAATCAAGGCCCGCAATCGGGCATAAATGCGTGGCTCGAAGAAGAGCTCCTGCAGCAGTATCATCACGATCGCGCGTCCGTGGACGCCGATTGGAAAAACATTTTCGATCACGAAGCGAATGGTAATGGCGTCACGCCAGTGACCGTAACCGCTCCCGCGGTTATCGTGCACGACATGCCGGAACCGGTGTTGACCGGCTCGGAAGAGCTGGTGCCGTTGCGCGGTACGGCTGCGCGCATTGCCGAGAACATGGCGCTCAGCGCGGCCATCCCCCTGGCCACCTCGCAGCGCATCATTCCGGTCAAGGTCATTGACGAGAACCGGCGTCTCATCAATCATCACCGCGCGCTGCTCGGCAAAAGCAAGGTCTCCTACACGCACCTTATTGGATGGGCCATCGTGAAATCCGTCCAGGCCAATCCGTCCCTGAATCACGCCTTCGCTTCCAACGCCGCGGGCGAGATGTTCCGCGTCGTCAAGAAGGAAATTAACTTCGGCGTGGCCGTCGATGTCGTAAACAAGAAAGACATCGCGGGCAAGAACGGCTCCCGCAGCCTCCTCGTCCCCAACATAAGGAACGCGGGCGCGATGTCTTTCGCCCAATATCTGGCCGCCTTCGACGATCTCGTCGCGCGCGCCCGCGCCGGCAAACTTGGCGTGGCCGATTTCGAAGCCACCAGCATCTCTCTCACCAATCCCGGCACTGTCGGCACCATGGCTTCCATGCCGCGTCTCGTCGCCGGGCAGGGCGCCATCATCGCCGTCGGCGCCATGGATTACCCGGCCGAATATCGCGGGGCCGCGCCCGACGTGGTCGCTTCTCTCGGGATCAGTAAGGTGATGTCGGTCACCTGCACCTACGATCACCGCATCATCCAGGGCGCGGAATCCGGCTTGTTCCTCGGCACGCTGCAGTCGCTTTTGGATGGCGAGCAGAACTTCTACGAGGAGATTTTCGAAGCTTTGCGCGTCCCGTACGCCCCGGTCAAATGGGCCCCGGACAAGGCTCCGGACGCCCTCGCCCCCGTGCCGGAGCCCTCGATGGAGGTTGTCAAGGAAGCGGCGGTCATTCGATTGATCAACGCCTTCCGCGTCCGCGGGCACCTGATGGCCGATCTCGATCCGCTGGGCGATGAACCCGCCTGGAACTCCGAGCTCGACCCTCTTACTTACGGGCTCACCATCTGGGATCTCGATCGCCACTTCTACACCGATTCCCTCGCCCATGCGTTCCACGGACGCACCCAGGCCACTCTCCGCGAGATGGTCGATATTCTCCGCGAGACGTATTGCGGCAAGATCGGCGCCGAATATATGTACATCCAGCGGCCGGAGGAAAAGATCTGGCTGCAGGAACGCATGGAGTCGCCGGAGCTTTCTTACATCTCGAAAGAGGAAAAACTCCGCATTCTCGACAATCTCACGCGCGGGGAAGAATTCGAGCACTTCCTCGACCGGCGGTTTATCGGCCAGAAGCGCTTCTCGCTGGAAGGCGCGGAAACCACCATCTCGGTGCTTGCGGAACTTGCCGATCTTTGCGCGGAACACGATGCGCACGAAATGGTCGTCGGCATGGCCCACCGCGGCCGCCTCAACGTGCTGGCAAACATCCTCGGCAAACCGCTCGGTCAGATCTTTTCCGAGTTCGAAGGGAACATCGATCCCGCATCGGCGCAGGGCTCGGGCGACGTCAAATATCATCTTGGAGCCAGTGGCGTCCATCGCGCTCCATCCGGTAAGGAAGTGGTTGTTTCGCTGGCCGCCAATCCCAGCCATCTCGAAGCCGTCAACCCTGTCGTCGAGGGGATGGTGCGCGCGAAACAGGACCGCCTGGGCGATCGCGAACGGCTTCGCGTGGTGCCGCTTCTCGTGCACGGCGATGCCGCTTTTGCCGGCCAGGGAGTAGTCGCCGAGACGCTGAACCTGTCGCAACTCGACGGGTATTCCACCGGCGGCACCCTGCACTTCGTCATCAACAATCAGATCGGCTTCACCACGCTTCCCGAGGACTCGCGCTCCACCGCCTACGCCACCGATATCGCGCGCACCGTGCAGGCGCCCATCTTCCACGTGAATGGCGACGATCCCGAGGCCACCTTGCGCGTCGTCCGGCTGGCGTTCGCGTACCGCCGGCAGTTCAGGCGCGACGTGGTGATCGACATGATTTGTTACCGGCGTCACGGACACAATGAAGCCGACGATCCGGCCTACACGCAACCCGTGATGTATCGCAAGATCAAGGAGCAGCCCTCGGCCGCCGTTCTGTATGGCCAGCATCTCGCGGCCGCGAAGGTCTTGACAGCGGCTGAAGTGGAAGCCGGCCGGCAGAGGATCGCGGACCGTTTAAACGCTGCGTTCGATGCCAACAAGGCCGCTGGTCCGTGGGTGCTGTCGCCCGCGATGGCGCCGCGTCCCACGAGTTCTTCGACGGCGATCTCCCGTGAAATGCTGGAGCGCGTCGTCGATGGCATCACTTTCCTGCCGGCCTTTTTCCACATCCATCCCAAGCTCGATGGATTTGTGAAGAAACGCCGCGAAACACTGAAGAACGACGGCCCGGTGGATTGGGCTTTCGCGGAAGCGATCGCTTTCGGCAGCCTCGTTCTCGAAGACATGCCGGTTCGCTTGAGCGGACAGGATTCCGGCCGCGGCACCTTCAGCCAGCGCCATCTGGCTTTCTACGATTTCGAAGACGGCCATCGCTACATTCCGCTGCAGCACTTGGACAAACAACAAGCCCGCTTCAATGTGTTCGACAGCTCTCTCAGCGAATTCGGCGTGCTCGGTTTCGAGTACGGATATAGCGTTTCCGATCCGCAGACGCTGACGTTGTGGGAAGCGCAATTCGGCGATTTCTCGAACGGCGCGCAGGTCGTCATCGACCAGTTCCTTACTACGGCCGAGCAGAAGTGGGGGCAGTTAAGCGGGTTGGTCTTATTATTGCCGCATGGTTATGAAGGGCAGGGTCCGGAGCATTCGAGCGCCCGCATGGAGCGTTTCCTGCTTCTCTGTGCCGAGGACAACATCCGCGTGGCGAACTGCTCGACGCCCGCCCAATATTTCCACATTCTGCGGCGTCAGATGACGACCGGGCGCAAGCCCCTGGTTGTGTTCACCCCGAAGAGCCTGCTCCGGTCCCCGGTCGCCGTTTCCAGCTTCAACGAGCTGACCGGTTCATCGTTTCGCCCGGTGATCGGCGACAACTTCGATCCCTCGCGCGTTCGCAAGGTCGTGTTCTGCACCGGCAAGGTCTATTACGATCTGGCCGCGGCCAGAGACGCGAAGAAGATTGAAGATATAGCCTTGGTGCGGATTGAAGAACTCTATCCGTTTCCCGAGCCGATGATCGTCGACGTGCTGGCCCGTTACAGTTCCGGCGTGGATCTCATCTGGTGTCAGGAAGAGCCGCGCAACATGGGCGCGTGGCGTTTCATCTTCGGCTACTTCAAGGGCCTCAATCGCGTGATTCACTACGCGGGGCGGATGAAGAACGCGAGCCCCGCCGCCGGTTCGGCGAAGCGTCATGCCGAAGAGCAGAAGCGCCTGATCGAAGACGCCCTGAAGTAGATCAAATCCTGTGGAACGATTTCAGGATGTCCCGCGTGCTGTACTGCAGCGCGACGGGCCGTCCGTGCGGACAAGCCATCGGATAGTCCGTCGCGGCGAGAGTTCGCAGCATCCACTCCATCTTGCGCTGATCGAGCGGCGTATTGATCTTGATCGCGGCACGGCACGCAATCGAGGCGGCAATGCCCCGACGCAGATCCGAGATCGAAACGCTCCTCAGTTCATTCTCGGCAATTTCGAGGATCTCGAGAATCACTCGCTCAAGATCGCCTTGTCCCACCGCCGCCGGCGCAGCCTTGACAGCGATGGTCCGATTCCCGAAAGGTTCCGTCTCGAATCCGGAGTTATGAAGCTCATCGGCGATCCTGGCATATTCGATCTGCTGTTCCGGGGTGAGTTGCAGAATTACGGGCATCAGAAGGTGCTGCACTTCCACGCGGCCCGCGGCCTGCTGCTTCAGCACCTGCTCAAAGAGAATGCGCTCGTGCGCGACGTGCTGATCGATGATCCACAGCCCATCGGTTCCGGCGGCAATGATGAAGCTGCCGTGCAGTTGCCCGAGCGGCCGAAGCTCGCCGATGCGGGTCATGTCGTGCGACGCGGGCAGTGCACCATCGGGAAATCCGCCGTGCGTATCCGGTACGCGCAGGCGCAGCGGTTCTTCTTTAACAGGCTCACTCAAAGGGATAGCTGCGTCGCCGAAATCGAATCGCGCCGGCGGCGGCGCGGGCGGCAGCAGAGTATACTCCGGCACCGTAGCGGGCAGCGAAGCGCCGGCTGTCTCGTTCTGTAGTATCTGCGAGAAATCCGAGTACGGAAGCGGATTCGGACCGGGCATACCCGGCGTGAAGCTGGGCGCGGGCCGCGACAGCATCAACTGTTCCCGCACCGCATCGCGCACGAAATCGTGCACCCAGGATTGATGCCGGAACCGCACTTCGGTCTTCGAAGGATGCACGTTCACGTCCACCTCTTCGCAGTCGCAATCGAGGAACAGCAGCGCGAACGGATAGCACGCCTGCGGCATCAGATTGTGATACGCGCTCGACAGCGCATGCAGCACCAGGCGGTCGCGAATGAGTCTTCCGTTCACGAAAACGAATATCGAGTTGCGATTATTCTTCTGCACCTGAGGTCGCGAAACGAATCCGCAAACGGAATACGTGCGCGCGGGCTCATCCGGCTCCGGCATCTGCAGCCTGCGGCTTTGCGGCTGCAACTCGATCAGATCCTCCAGCAACTGGCCGCCGAATACCTGAAACACGCGCTCGCGGAGTGTCTCGACCGGAGTCGCATGCAGCAGGTTCGCTCCGCCATTCCATAACTCGAACGTCTTGTCGGGATGCGCCAGACTGTAGTGCGTGACAAGCGACGCTATATGCGCCAGCTCCGTCTGCTCCGACCGCAGGAACTTCCTTCGCGCGGGGACGTTGAAGAAGAGGTCGCGCACCGCGATCGTGGTTCCGGCGCCCCTCGCAATCTCATCGCAGTTCAGAATCTTGCCGCCGGCGATCTCGACGCGCGTTCCCGTCTGCTCGTCGAGCGACCTTGTCTCGAGCAGCAGGCGCGAAACCGAGGCGATGGAAGGCAGCGCCTCACCGCGAAATCCCAGCGTGCCGATCGACAACAGATCCTTGACGTCGTGCAGCTTGCTGGTCGCGTGCCGTTCGAAGGCCAGCAGAGCGTCGTCGCGCAACATGCCGCATCCGTCGTCGGCGATGCGGATCAGGCGCCGGCCGCCGTTCTCGATCTCAACGCGAATGCTGGTCGCGCCCGCATCGAGCGAATTCTCCAGCAGCTCCTTGGCGACGGACGCCGGCCGCTCGACGACCTCGCCCGCCGCGATCTTGTTTGCGACGTGGTCCGACAGGACCCGGATGCGACCCACGCTTCTACTGTAGTTTACTTACTGGGATCGATACCGAACTTCTTCAGTTCGTCCGCGTAATAGCGCTTTTGCAGAATGTCCCACTCTTCGCTGCCTTCGGAAATATCGCGTTTGATGGACCGCACTTTATCGCGCGCCGCGCGGTCGGCCCGCTCCTCAACCTGCAGGATCTCGGTGAACGCCTTCACAATTTCCAGGCGCGCGTCGTTCTGATCCTTCTTCATCCGCAAATCGCGGGACTTCTTTAAAGCCACGATCAGCTTGTGCGAAATATCGGTGATCTTGTCGCGCGAAAGCTGCATCGCGTCACCGGTGTCGCGGCCCGAGGCCCGCACGATCTTGCGCTGCTGCACCAGCGTGTTCTTGGCTTTGCGGAACATCTCCTGGTAGCTGACGCCCTCCCGCCGCATGTAGTCGCTGTACTGCTCGAGGATGTCGCGCACTTCGTCGTTGAGTTTATCCTCGGCCTCGAGTTCGTCCGAAATGATGGAGTACACCAGCTCAGTCACCTTCTCAGGCGCGTGCGTCTCGATCGTGCCGGGCGACAGGCGGCGTACGATCTGACGGGACAAATATGCAACAAACTCCCGGGGAAGCAACATGTTTAAGGATCTTCGTCAGTGTATCATCGTGAGTTACTTTTGAATGGCAGCCATTCATCCCGTGCTTTTCGGTCGCCTGCATGATCGGAAATCCGGTCCGGGAACTCGTTCCGGACCGTTGGGGAGTGCGGCGCGGTATGACCACCGAATACCTGATTTGGCTGGCACTTAGCGGCCTCGTCCGGCCTGGCCCAGTCCCGGCCAGTTCGTGCTTCCAGCTTGCTATATTGATTAAGGTCTTTTCATGGTCTGTTCAATATGATGACGTCGTTTACTGCGCCAACCATCACGGAGCGGCTTAAAGCGGCGCGCGCTGCGGGGCTCGAACCGGAACTCCTGATCAAGGCCTTCAGGCTGATGCAAACCTCCCGGCGTCTTGACGATCGCGAGATCATGCTCCGGCGTCAGCAGCGAATTTATTTTCAAATCAGTGCCGCGGGACATGAGGCCATCCAGGTAGCCGCAGGCATGGTCGTAAGGCCCGGCTACGACTGGTTCTATCCTTACTATCGCGACCGGGCGCTCGCCCTCGCCCTCGGAATGACGCCCTGCGACATGCTGCTCCAGGCCGTCGGCGCGGCCTCGGATCCTTCTTCCGGTGGACGCCAGATGCCGTCGCACTGGGCCGATCCCGCGAAGAACATCGTCGCCAGTTCGTCGGCCACCGGTACGCAATATGTCCAGGCAGTGGGATGCGCCGAAGGCTGCAGACTGCTGTATCCCGGCCAGGATCGTTTGGTGCTCGCCAGTTCCGGCGAAGGCGCAACCAGCGAAGGCGAATTCTGGGAATCGATCAATCAGGCCTGCCTCAACCGGCTGCCGGTGCTCTTTCTGATCGAGGACAACGGCTGGGCGATCTCGGTTCCCGTCGAGAACGAGACCCCCGGCGGATCCATCTCGAAGCTGATGGCCGGCTTCCCCGATCTGCTTACGATCGAAGTCGACGGCACCGACCTGATCTCTTCGTACAAAGCCATGGGCGCGGCCGCTGCCTGGTGCCGCGAGGGTCGCGGGCCCGCACTCGTGCACGCGCACTGCATACGGCCCTACTCGCACTCTCTCAGCGAGGACGAACGCGCTTACAAAACGAAGCGCGAGCGCGATGAAGAAGCCGTGCGCGACCCGCTGGTAACTTTCCCGAAGTTCCTTCTCGAGGAAGGCGTGATTGAAGCCGCCGAACTCGAGAAGATGGTGCGGGAGATCGACGGCGAAATCCTCGAAGACACGCATCGGGCCATGAAAGCCGAGCCGCCGGACCCGGGGACCGCGCTGCTGCACCTTTACTCGGAAAAGATCGACCCGTCTTCGTCCCAATTCGATGCCGCCGCGCAACCGGATGGCGAGCCCAAGACAATGGTGGATCTTCTCAACGCGACGCTGCGGGAAGAGATGCGCCGGGACGAGCGGGTCATCGTGTTCGGAGAAGATGTGGCCGACTGCAGCCGCGAGGGTAATCTGTCGGAGGTCAAAGGGAAGGGCGGAGTCTTCGGCATCACCGCCGGGCTTCAGACCGAGTTCGGTTCGAAGCGCTGCTACAATTCTCCGATCGCCGAAGCGTCGATCGTCGGGCGCGCGATCGGGATGGCGACGGTTGGGCTGAAGCCGGTCGCCGAAATTCAGTTCTTCGACTACATCTGGCCAGCCATGATGCAGATCCGCGATGAACTCGCTTCGCTGCGCTGGAGATCGAACGGCCATTTCTCCGCGCCGCTCGTCCTGCGCGTGCCGATCGGCGGTTATCTGGCGGGCGGAGCGATCTATCACAGCCAGTGCGGCGAAGTGGTCTTTACGCACCTGCCTGGGCTGCGCGTCGTGTTTCCCTCGAATGCGGAGGACGCCTGCGGATTACTGCGGACGGCGATCCGGTGCGACGACCCGGTGCTGTTTCTGGAGCACAAGAAACTCTATCGCGAGATGTACAATCGCGCCCCGCATCCCGGACCGGATTTCACGATTCCTTTCGGCAAGGCGAAGGTTGTGAAGCCGGGAGAGTCGGTCAGCATCATCACTTATGGCGCGCTGGTGCAGAAGTCTCTGCTTGCCGCGCAGGAAGTGGAGCGCCGGGTTCCCGGAGCCAGCATTGAAATCGTCGATCTGCGGACGCTTTCTCCTTACGACTGGGAAGCGATCCGGGTGAGTGTCGAGAAGACGAACCGCGTGATCGTCGCGCACGAAGATACGCTGAGTTTCGGTTACGGGGCGGAGATCGCCGCGCGCATTGCCGATGAATTGTTCACGCACTTGGACGCCCCGGTGAAACGCGTTGCAGCCATGGACACGTGGGTCGGCTATCACCCGCAACTGGAGAACAAGATCCTGCCGCAGACCGACGATCTGGTGAGGACGATCGATCAGTTGCTGGCGTTCTGAACGTCATTCTCCAAGGTTGCGTTTCAACAGCTATGGCTTGGAGAAACGCGGCAGGATCGAGGATGCGCAAACCCGGAGCTTGCGCCCGCAGGCGGTGCCCATCTGAAATTCGGTTGGGACATCCTTCACTGGTGTCGCCAGGTTCGAGACCCGGCTCGGGAACGCCGCGATGCGGTCTGCCGAAAATTGCCGCCTGCAGGAAAATTACGCAGTCGAAAACCGCTCGCGGCCTATTGGGCACGATTCGGAGGGGCGCGACGTTCCCGCCGTGCGGCGTCCACTTCTTCGGTCACAAGCTTTTCCAGTTCGTCTTCCGGCATTCCGTGGGCCGCCGCGTGGGCGGGCGCGAGAATTTCTTCGAAAGTCATCCGCGGATCCGGCGGCAGGAGATCGCGCTCAATCAGTCGGTGAATATAGGCCGCGCGATCGAGCCGATCGATTGACTCCTCGGGGATTTCGGGAAGCTGGATCGAGAGAGTCATTTACTTGCTATACCGATAGTATGACCAGGATCGAAGTCCCGCATCCGGATCAACGACAATTCCGAATCTGCTTCAAATGGGGAGAGAAAAGACCATCCGATGTCGAAATCGTCGACTACCACTAAACGGACGAAGCTGTCCCCGATTCACCCCGGCAGGATCCTCCTCGAGGATATGAAGGATGAGGAGGTAAGCATCTATGCCCTTGCCCAGGCGATCCGCGTTCCGGCGAACCGCATCGGCCTCATAGTGAGCGGGAGGCGGGCGATTACGGCCGATACCGCCTTACGCCTTGCAACCTTCTTCGGGACCTCGCCCGAATACTGGCTCAACATCCAGAATCAGTATGACCTCGCCTGTGTCGACAGGGACGCCGTTCGGCGCGAAGTATTGCCGCGCCGGGCGGCGTGAGCGCCTCTGCTCCTGACCGATCGAGGCGTGATTACAAACCACGTCAGCGCTGGGCCGCGCTTGAATGCGGCGCGGGCAGACTCAGGCCCTGCTATTTCACACGTCTTACGAAACCCCACAGCATCACCTGAACCCGATAGGGTTCAAGGTTCCGATTCGTCAGACTCGGCGCCAGCCTGCGCACAACGTTGACGGGGATGTCGATCCGGTCCTCGTCGAACAGAGACACTCCTTTCCATTTCGATGCGAGGATGACCTGATTGATGTCCGCGGCACCCAAGCCAAAGTGTTGTCCCATGAACGGCGGATCCACCTCCGCTAGCCAGCAATCGTTTCGATTGCCCACTTTCGCGGGAGCGACCAGACGGCATGCCCGCGGCGCACTTTGATCGCTCTCTCTTGACTCGCATTCGAGGATGAACGAAACGACAGGAGCGTCGGTCATGCGAGTTAGTCCCTACCCTCGCGCCTCCAGCGCGGCCTTCACCCGCTCCGGTGTAAACGGGCTCTGTCTGATCCGCGCGCCGGTTGCGTCGAAGATCGCATTGCCGATTGCCGCCGCGATGATCGTAATCGAAGTCTCGCCCGCGCCGGTCGCTTCCTCATCCGGGCGGTTGATCAGGACCGTCTCGATCTTAGGGACATCGAAGCCCAGCGGCAGGCTGTGATAAGTCCGCCAGTCGAAGGAGGTGACCTTTTCGTCGTCCCAGGTGACTTCCTCGCCCAGCGCGCGGCTCATGCCCTGAAGCGCGCCGCCTTCGAGTTGGTTGCGGAGCCCGTCGGGATTCGAGATCGGTCCGCAATCGTTGCTGACTACGATCCGCTTCACGGCAACCTTACCGCTATCCTGATCGACTTCCGCTTCCACCACCATGGCGGCATAACCGTTGTCGCCCTCATAGGCCACGCAGGCAATGCCGCGGCCCCTGGCGATACCGGTTCTGGCGAAGTGTGGATTTGGTGACGGACGCGTATCCCAACTCGCCGCCTTGGCCGCTTCCCGCACCATATCGCGCAAGCGCGCGTGGCTGAGATGGCGCAAGCGATATTCCACGGGATCGGCTTTGACCTTCGATGCCAATTCGTCCATGAAGCACTCATGCGCGAACGTGTTCTGCAGACGCGCCGGAGATCGCAGCGGCCCCGTCCAGAAAGGCGAGACGACGTTGTGTACCAGTACGCGTTCACCCGTGACCGTTCCGGCGCCTTTCGAAGCGCCGCCCACGCGGCCGGCGACGTATGAGGGCACGCCGTTGCTGTTGTTGTTGAACCCGGCGGGCGCAGGCGCGGGCGAGCGCGGGTTGAACGCCTCGGGTTGAAAGCCGGCAAGAAATCCTGTGATCACGTTCCCCGGCGTGCCGGTTCCGGGGCGATTTCCCAGAGCCGGAGACCAGGCTTCGTGATCCCACACAACGATATTTCCCTGCGAGTCCACGCCGGCGCGCTCCTCCATAAGGAACGCGTTCCCGTAGTTCTCCCACGCCATCTCGTCTTTGCGCGTCAGTTGCACCCTGACGGGTTTGCCCACAGCCTGCGAAAGCAGAGCGGCGTCGTAAGTGACCGTGTCGGCGCCGTTCAGTCCGTAGCAGCCTGAGCCTCGGCGGAAAATGACGCGCACGTTCTCAGGCTTGACGCCAAGAAGAATTGCGGTAGTGGTGCGCTGATACCAGACCGCCTGCGTGGGCGACCAGAGAGTTGCCCTATCGCCCTGCACATCCGCTACCGCGCAGGAACTGCCGATCGACCCGTGCATTTGATACGGATGGTAATAGGTGGCTTTGAGCACTGCTGCCGCTTCGCTCAGTTTCCGATCGACATCTTTCGAATCGACCAGCAGAGTGTCGCGAGTGGGTTTCTGATTGCGCAGGTGCTCGGGGAAATCGGATTGCCTGGGCAGCCCGGTGCCGGGGGTCCACGTCACCTTGAGCTTGTTGGCGGCCTGAATCGCTTGCCACGGTTTCTCTGCAACGACGCCGACGAAGTTTTTCTTCACGACGACTTTGACCAGTCCGGCCATATCCCGCACCGAACTTTCGTCGACGGCCATAACCGTAGACCCAACGGCTGGCGGCCTCACCACCCTGCCGTGAAGCATGCCCGGTACGCGCACATTATGCACAAATTCAAACTGGCCGGTCACGATGGCGGGCAGATCGGGATTTTGCACCGGCTTCCCGAGTACGGTCCACTGGCGCGGATCTTTTCTTTTCGCTCTAGCGTCCAGCGTAAGATTGAATTTCCTGCCGCCGATCAGTTCGCCGTATGTGACCTTCTTCGCGGCATCGCCGTTGGCGCCGATCGCGCCATCGTTTGCGGTGAGTTGATCGGCGGGGACTCCAAGCCGCTCGGACGCCAGCCGCACCAGCGTTTCACGGGCCGTGGCGCAGGCCTGCGCGAGATTGCCCTGATTGAAGTTCGTGGGGTGCGACTGGCTGCCCGCCGTGTATGCCTGATCGGGCGTGAAGGCGGTATCGCAATAGATCAGCTTGACCCGCTGGAACGGTACGCACAGTTCCTCGGCGACCAACTGCGTCTGCGCCACTGAAATCCCCTGGCCCAGTTCTTCTTTGCCGCTGTAGGCCGTTACGCTTCCGTCGGCGGCGATGGCGACCCAGGAATCCAGCTGGTTCAGCGGAGGCGAGCCTGCAACCGGTCCGCCGAACTGAGCTTTCAGGGGTTGCCCGGCTATGCTGAAACTTACAATCAACGCACCGGAGCTTTTCAGGAAATCGCGGCGTGAGAATCCTTCGCGTTTGAGCGCTGCGCGCGCGTCTGTCGTTATCGTGCATCGAGCCATCGCGCTTCGAGCCATCCTGTTTCGAGCCATCGCGCTTCGAGCCATCCTGTTTCGAGCCATCAGGCGTGCTCCGTTTCGCGTGCGTAGCGTTTGATCGCCGCGAGCATGCGGACGTGAGTAAAGCAACGGCACAGTACGCCGGACATCGCCTGCCGGATCTGCTCTTCGGTGGCTTTGGGATTCTTATCCAGAAACGCTTTCGCCGTCATGATAATTCCACTTACGCAGAACCCGCACTGCGCCGCTTGTTCATCGATGAACGCCTGTTGAATCGGGTGCGGCTTTTCAGGGCTCCCGAGCCCTTCCAGCGTGGTGATCTCGGCGCCGGCGGCCGTCTTAACAGTGGTGATGCAGGAGCGAATCGCATTACCTTTGACAATCACCGTGCAGGCGCCGCATTGACCGAGCCCACAACCGAATTTCGGGCCGCGAAGCTCCAGCTCGTCGCTGAGCGCGTAGAGCAGCGGAGTTGCCGGATCGATGTCCAAAGTGTGCGTGCGGCCATTTACCTTCAGCGTGATTGCACTCATAAGAGCCATGTCCATCATACTGTCCCCGGGTCGTGATATAAAGGGTGATCCGCCATAACATAATTGTGTGGTTCCACACTCGATTCATTGCCTTTTTGCCGCTGATCGCGGTGTTGGCAAATGCCCAGCAACCAGACGCGGCGGCGCAAGGGCGTCTCAAGGGATTGAGCCTTGAGGAGCTGGGCAACATCGAAGTTACGACTGTTTCCAAGGGTCCCGTAAAGCTCTCTCAAACCCCGGCGGCGATCTACGTCATCACGCAGGAAGACATCCGGCGCTCCGGCGTAAAAAGTCTGCCCGAGGCTCTTCGGCTCGCGCCCGGCGTGGACGTGGCTCAGATCGACTCGGTCAAGTGGGCCGTAGGTATCCGGGGATTCCAGAGCCGCCTCTCGCGGGACATCCTGGTGCTGATCGATGGCCGGAGCGTCTACTCGCCGCTTTTCCACGGCGTGTATTGGGAAGTGCAGGACACGCTGCTCGAGGATATCGACCGGATCGAAGTGATCCGCGGGCCGGGCGGCACCATCTGGGGCGCCAACGCAGTCAACGGCGTGATCAACATCATTACGAAGAACGCCAAAGACACCAAAGGCACGCTTGTCTCGGCCGGCGGCGGCACGGTGGACCAGGGTTTTCTGGATTTCCGGCAAGGCGGCGGAACCAACGACGGCTTCAATTACCGGATCTACGGAAAGGGCGAAGACACCGGCCCCGAATACCATCCCGATCACCAGCAGTTTGACGCCTGGCGGCGGGCGCAGGGCGGTTTCCGCACCGATTGGGATATCAACCCCAACGACTCATTGACGATTCAGGGCGACATCTACGACGGAATCGCCGGAGAAGACGTCAGGATCACAAGCCTGACCCCGCCATACGCCGCGAACGTGGAAAAGTACGCGCAACTCTCGGGGGGCAATCTGCTTACGCGCTGGCAGAGAAAGCTGAAAGAGGGTTCCGATATCCAGTTGGAGGCCTACTATGACCGGGTGAACCGGCTGCAGTCGAATCAGGCCGAGTATCGCAATACGTTCGACGTCGATTTTGTGCATCATCTGGCCCTGCACCGGCAGAATTTCATCTGGGGGCTGGAGACGCGCCTGAGTCCCGCCAAGCTTCCCGAGATCGTTCCCACCTATGTGTTTACGCCGGACCAGCGGACCGACCAGCTCTACACAGCCTATGCGCAGGACGATTTTTCGCTTGTCCCGGACAAACTGTCGTTTACCGCCGGGGCAAAGCTGCTGCACAGCAGCTTTACCGGATTCGATGTCGAGCCCAGCGTGCGCCTGCTTTGGACTCCCACGCAGCGAAGCACCTTCTGGGCCGCCGTGACGCGCGCCGTGCGTACGCCTTCGGACATCGAAGACACTCTTCAAAGCACGTCATTGGTATCGACCGATCCGCTTGCGTTCTCAGTTACCAAAGGCAACGGAACTTTCACGTCGGAGACGCTGATCGGCTACGAAGCGGGGTACCGCAGTGTGCTCAGCAGGAGCATCTCACTGGACATAGCGGCCTTCTTTAACAGCTACGATCATTTGCTGAGCCTGGAACCTGCCGGGGCTGCTTTCACCGAAGACATGGCGGGCACCCCGGCGCTGTTTTACCCGTACGTGAATGGCAATGGAGTGAAGGGGACGACTTCCGGAGTGGAGATCGCGCCGGATTGGAAACCCGCGTCCTGGTGGCGTCTGCAGGGTTCGTATTCATTGCTGCATATGAATCTTCGAACGGCGCCGGGAAGCCTGGACACGACGACGGTCGGGTCCGTCGAGGGATCGAGCCCGCATCACCAGGCGCGAATCCAGTCGTTTTTCGATTTGTCCCGGAATCTGGAATTCAGCCTCACCTGGCGCTATGTCGGCGCCCTGCCGTATTACCTGGTCAAGGGCTACGCGACGGGGGACGCGCGAATTGCGTGGCGGCCGGTTCAGCATCTGGAATTCGCGCTCGTCGGGCAGAATCTGGTGCAGCCCCACCACGTCGAATACGGCGGCGACCCGGGCGCGCTGGTTGGAATCGTGCGCAATGTCTTTGCCTCGCTGACATTCAAAAAATGACTGAGACCGCGAGTCCCGCGCAGCGCCTTCCCGACGTGGTCCAGGTCTCGCGCGGGTCTCGATGGCCGTGTCTCCTGGCGGCCGTCCTCATGGCGTTCGGATTCTCCGTTCCGCGGAATCTGCATGCGCAGGCTCCAAAGCCCACGGAGTATGAAGTGGAGGCGGCTTACTTGTCCAACTTCGGCAGGTTTGTCGAATGGCCCGCCCGCGCCGGTACAGCAACCGATTCCTTCCATGTGTGCGTGCTCGGTCAGGATCCCTTCGGTCCTCTTCTCGACGCCGCGCTCAAGGGTGAAACCATCGGGAACGCGCCGATGGCGGCGAAGAGAATATCGGGGCCGGAGGAGGCCGGAGGCTGCCGCATTCTCTTTGTGAGTTCTTCGAAGGATTCTCAACTGAACGCGATTCTGGCGGCGCTGAGGACATCGAATATTCTCACCGTCGCCGATATGCCGGGGTTTACCAGGCGCGGCGGCATGATCCAGTTCGTGCTGGAAGGGAATCGAGTTCGTTTCGAAATCAATCTGGCCGCGGCGCAACGGGCGGGGCTCACTTTGAGTTCCGAACTTCTCAAAGTGGCTGTCGCGATAAGGAGGGCTCCGTAGCCCGAATTTGGGCTGACACGAGCAACCCCCGCGATGCTCAGGGTTCGCAACTACTCGATCAGGCAGAAGCTGACCTGGATGAACATGCTGGTAAGCGGCGCGGCTCTGCTGCTGGCCTGCACGGCATTTGCCGCTTACGAGTTGGCCGATTTCCGGCAGACTCTGGTGCAGGGTCTCTCCATCCAGGCCCAGATCGTGGGAGCGAACAGCGCCTCGGCTCTGCTGTTTAACGACCCGGATTCGGCGAGGAACACTTTGTCCGCCCTGAAGGCCGCTCCCGACATCTTGTCCGCCGGCATTTACACGCCTTCAGGCAACGCGTTTGCAACTTACTCGCGGGACCGCGCCGGCGGTGTGTCGCCCCCGCTTAAGATGCCCGCGGGCCAATTGGAAGTGTACCGGTTCACGTCCAACGATTTGGTGCTTGTTCGCGCGATTGAGTTTCAAGGCAAGCGAATCGGAACAGTCGGCATCCGGTCCGATCTGCGGGAAGTCAATGACCGGCTTCTGCGGTATACGGGCATTGTTATCGCGGTGTTGTTGGTCTCGCTGCTGGCGGCCTTTGCGTTTTCTTCCATTTTCCAGAAGGCCACCGCCCGCCCTATCGCCCAACTGGCTGAGACAGCCCGGATTGTCTCCCGCGAAAAGAAGTACTCCATCCGCGCGCCTGCTGCCCCGAACGCGGATGAGATTGCGGTCCTGATCGATGCATTCAACGAGATGCTGGAGCAGATCCAGGAGCGTGACACGGCACTGCAGGCTGCCCGCGACGAGTTGGAGCTGAGGGTGGTGCGGAGGACCGCTCAGCTCGAAGCGGTCAACAGGGAGCTCGAGTCCTTTACTTACTCGGTGGCTCATGACCTGCGTGCGCCGTTGCGCCACATACAAGGCTTTGCCGATGCGCTTACGGAGGAAGGCGCCCAACACCTCGACTCCACTGCAAGGGAATATCTCAACAGCATCGTCGAAAGCACCCGGCGCATGGACCAGTTGATCAACGATCTGCTGGGTCTGGCGCAAGTTGGCCGTCAGGAACTCCATATTCAACCGGTGGAACTGGGCGTGCTGGTGCGGGACGTTGTCCGCGACATGGCCCATGACACGCAGGGCCGCAACATCCAATGGCGCGTCGGCCTTCTGCCGGTGGTGGAGTGCGATCCGGGGTTAATCAAACTGGTTTTTTACAACCTGCTTTCGAACGCCGTCAAGTACACAAGGCCCCGCGATCCCGCCGTCATCGAAATCGGACAGACGATGGTGGACGGTGAGCGGATCATATTCGTACGGGACAATGGTGTAGGGTTCAATATGAAATATGCGCATAAGCTGTTCGGCGTGTTTGAACGGCTTCACCGCCGGGAGGATTTCGAGGGAACAGGCGTGGGACTGGCGACCGTCCAGCGGATCGTTCACAAACACGGCGGGCGCATTTGGGCTGAAGCCGCGATCGATCGGGGCGCAACGTTCTTCTTTACGCTGACTGCGCCCGGGCGGACTCAAACCGATTCCCCGACCGTCGTGGCCGGGTAAAACGCCGGCGGCTGGAAACCATATGACTGGCGACGCACGAATTCTTCTGGTTGAAGACGACCCGCAGGATGTGGAGCTGACCTTGCGCGCATTTCGCAGCGAAAATGTGCAAAGCCGGATTGAGGTTGTGCGCGATGGGGAAGAAGCGCTGGATTATCTGTTCTGCCGCGGCGATTATAAAGGCCGCCCGTCGGATCAGCCGCCAACCCTGGTGCTGCTGGATCTGAAACTGCCGAAGATCGGCGGCCTGCAGGTGCTCCGGGAGCTGAAGGCCAGCGCCGAATGCCGGTCCATTCCGGTGATTGTATTAACGTCTTCCGGAGAGCAGCGGGACGTCGCCGAGAGTTACAGGCTCGGAGTCAACAGTTACATTCAGAAACCGGTGGATATTGTTGAGTTCCGCAAAGCTATCAGGGCCCTGGCGCTTTACTGGCTGGGAGTGAACCGGTCGCCGTTTTCACGGAAGGCGGGAGGTTTCCCGCCTTCCGCACCACCTTTGAATCCGCAATGAGCGAAACCGTTCGCGTCCTTATTGTCGAGGACGATCCTGTCGACGCCGATCTGATGATCCGTGAGTTGAAGCGCGGCGGGTTTGCTCCGGACTGGGTGCGGGTGCAAACGGAAAGTGAATACCTGGCGCAGCTGGATCGGGAGCCGGAAGTAATTTTGTCCGATTCCAACCTGCCCTTGTTCGACGGCTTTGAGGCGTTGGAGCTGCTGCAAAAGCGCGGACTGGATATCCCTTTTATCCTGGTATCCGGGCGCGTGGGCGAAGATCTGGCCGTGGAAGCCATGCATCGCGGCGCCTGCGACTATCTGCTGAAGGACCGGCTTGCCCGGCTGGGAGAAGCCGTTCGCCAGGCCATCGACCAACGGCGTCTGCGCGCTGAAAGGACCTGGGCAATCGGCGCTTTGCGCCAAAGCGAAGAGCGCTACCGGTTGGTTTCGGAAGCAAGCTCGGATTATGTCTACTCGTTAAGAGTGAATCCGGACGGAACACTGACGTGTGAGTGGATTACGGAACCCTTTACGCGGATTTCGGGGTTCGATGGGGCCGAGATCAATTTACGGGGCTGGACCAGTTTGTACCATCCGGACGATCTTGAGGCCGCGGGCCGGCACCGGGAAACCCTGCTCTCAGGTCAATCGGACAGTATCGAAATGCGGGTCGTCACCAAAGACAAGCGGGTGCGGTGGATTCGGGTCCACGAACGGCCGGTTTTTGACAGCGGCACTAAATCAAGAGTCGAGCGGATCTATGGCGCGGCGCAGGATATCACCGTTCAGAGGCAGCTGGAGGAACAACTTCTTCAATCGCGAAAAATGGAGGCGATCGGCCAGTTGGCGGGCGGCGTGGCGCACGATTTCAACAATCTTCTGACAGTCATTTGCGGGTATGGCGACCTGCTGAAAAAACAGCCGGGTCAGAGTGCGGCGGCCCGTGAATACACCGATGAGATTCTGGAAGCCGCAAAGCGCGCCGCGCAGTTGACCAGGCAGCTGCTCGCCTTCGGGCGGAGGCAGGTACTGCAATTGAAGACGGTCAACCTCAACAAAGTCCTGACCGATATCGAGAAACTGCTGCGGCGTCTGATCGGCGAGGACGTGGAATTGCGCGCTTCTTACGCACCCGATCTGGGGCTGGTGAGGGTCGACACGGGTCAGATCGAGCAGGTAATCATGAACTTGGCGGTCAACGCCCGCGACGCCATGCCCAAGGGCGGCCGATTGACGATCGAGACAGCCAATATCGACCTTGATGGAAAGCATCCGGATCAAAAAGCAATGCCACAAGGCGGGCCGCACGTCATGCTGACGGTGAGCGACACCGGCTCGGGAATGGCTCCGGAAACGGCGGCGCGCATATTTGAGCCGTTTTTTACCACGAAGGAACTCGGCAAGGGCACGGGACTGGGTCTTGCGATGACCTACGGGATCGTCAAGCAGAGCGGCGGAGATATTCGGGTTTATACGGAGCCGGGGCGGGGAACAACCTTCAAAATCTATTTGCCGCGGTTGGAGCGGGCGGTGGAAACCATTGCCGAGCCTGTGCCTTTTAACCTGAGCAAGGGTGAAGGGACGGAAACCATCCTCGTTCTGGAGGATGAGAACGCGCTGCGTACTTTAATACGGCAGGTGCTTTGTCAGGCGGGACACACCGTGCTGGACACGGGAGATCCGGACGAAGCCATTCAGCTCTGCGAGCACCACCCCGGAGACATAGCGCTCTTCATTACCGATATGGTACTGCCGAAAGTGAGTGGGCCGCAGGTGGCGGAACGCGTCTCGCAATTGCGGCCTGGAGTGAAAGTAATTTACACCTCGGGCTATCCGGGCAAAGCCGGCATGCCGAACGGGCAGCGGCAAAACGGGACGGCGTTCTTTGAAAAACCATTCACGCCGGATACGCTGGTGCGAAAAGTTCGCGCAGTGCTCGATGCCGGCGCCGGTTGAACTGACAAACCGCGGTATTATGATGGTCCCCAATGAGAGCCTTCGCGCTTTTGCCCGCCCTCGTCCTGCCGGTCGCGCTTGCCGCGGCGGACTTGAAGATCGATCACGCCACTGTCGCAGGCGCGCATCTGGATGCCATGCGGAGTGCGTTAACCGCCGCCGCTGGATTCCCGACCGAATACGGCGGCCCGCACTCCAACCACGCGACCGAGATGGCGCTGGTTAGTTTTCCCGACGGCTCCTATTTGGAACTGATGGGGATACAGGCGAAGCCCGATCCGGCCGCCGTTTCCGCGCACGTCTGGAGCAAGTTTCTCGAGAACAACGCGGGGCCGTGCGCTTTCGCGCTGCGTGTGCCGGACCTCAGCGCCGAGGTGAAACAGCTGAAGTCGGCGAAGATCACGGTGGACGCGCCCGAGGCCGGCGGGCGCACGCGACCTGACGGCACCAAGCTCGTCTGGCAAACGGTCAACGTCGGTCCGGGTCCTCGCGGCTCTTTGTTTCCGTTCCTGATCGCGGATCTGACGCCGCGCGAGCACCGCGCTTACCCGAGCGGCAAACCGACCACGGACCGCTTCGGCGGCATCGGCAAGGTGGTGGTCGGAGTGCGCGATCTGGAAGGCGCGATTGCCCAATACCGGCGGGCATTCGGCCTCGCCGCTCCGCTCCGTCAAAAGGATGCGAGGTTCGCCGCGGACCTGGCCTGGTTCGAAGGCACGCCGATCGTGCTCGCGAAGGGGCTCACCGACAGTTCGTGGCTGAGCCGGCGGGTGCGCGATTACGGCGATGCGCCTGTTGCGTTTGTGCTCACGGCCGCGGGCGTCATCACGGGCGCGGCTGCCGGCACTTCGAGCTGGTTCGATCACTCCATTTTCTGGATGGATGACGCCAAACTCGGCTGGCGGTTGGGTGTGGAATCCGGCCGCTGAATGTTCTGATATGATTCGATTCTTATGGAACCAGTGGATCGCAGGAAATTCATCGCATTGGCCGCGGCGGTGCCGCCCCTCATGCAAACTCCAAGGCTGATGCAGGCTCAGTCGGCACAAGCTCAGACGGCCGCTCCTGGCGCGATGTTCGTGTGCATGCACGAAGCCAGTGCCGATAAGTTCGACTTCAAGCCGGCGATGGAAGGCTGGGCCAAGGCGGGAATTAAGGCAGCGGAACCGAATCTGACCAAGGTGCGCGAATTTGCGCAGAAGGAATCGCCGGCGACTGCGAAACGCCTCCTCGACGACCTCGGGTTGAAAGCCGTGTCATCCAGTAACCAGCTGGGACTTATGGAGCCCGGCGACGCGCGAGCGCGCAGTCTGGAAGATCTGAAGTGGAAGGTCGAGCTCGCCCAACAGATCGGCGCGGACCGGCTGGTCTGCCCCTCCGCGGGCGCCGGAACATATACTCTCGACGATTACAAACGCGGCGTCGATAATATGCGCGAGGCCGCCGAAATCGCCAAACCTTTCGGCATTACGCTCATGCTGGAGTTCGCGCGGACGAGCCGTTTCGCCCAATGCCTGCCGACGGCTTTGAAACTGGTGCGTGAAACGAACCACCCCAACTTTCGCGTGATGATGGACACTTGGCACTTTTGGGGCGGCACGAGCAAGTTCGAGGATCTGGATCTGCTTCGCGACGGCGAACTTGCGCACCTGCATTTTGAAGACGTGCCGGCCGATCCGCCCCGCGAGATCCAGCAACAACGGAACCGCGTTTACCCTGGGGAAGGCATCGTACCGCTGCGGCGCATCGTCGAGTTGTTGAAGAGAAAGAAGTACTCGGGACCGGCATCGCTCGAGATGTTTAATCCGGCGATTCAGGGTGCGGATCCCTATGAAGTGGCGAAGAAAGCTCGGGCTGCGATCGAACCTTTGATCGCCTGACAGCGCCGGACAGAAGCCCGGCGGCGGAGCCGAAGCCCTGCCGCACGGGGAGACCGACTACCTGGCCAGAGGATCGGGCCGGATCTGGAACTTGACGATCTTGCCTTTGGTGCCCTTTCCGCCTTCGATGTGCCAGACGAAATGGGTGCCGTAGTTCGAGTAGAGCGCACGGCCTTTCCACCCCAGGCTGGCATCGTCGATGCGGGCGTCCATGCCGCGCGAGTAGTAGCCGAGCGGATACGGTATACGCAGGTAGGTCCACTTCTTCGTCTTCGGGTCGAGCGCAATCAGCGAGTCGGAATTCGATCCGGTGAGGAACGGCGTGTTCGCGCCGAACCCCATGACGTTATGCTGATCCACCCAGTTGTAATAGTGGAAATCGGCCGGAACATCGGTGCCCTTCAACTTGGGTCCGGTGGTCTGATAGAGCGTCCAGCCTTCCCTGCACTGGCTGCCGTCGGTCTTCGCGGGGCCTTTCAGATCTTTGCATTTGCGAACGTCGAAGCTGGCCAGATCGCTGGAGGCGGCAAGGCCAGTCCAGACCACGCCGTTGGTGTCGACATCCACGCCGCGCGGATCGTAGCCAGGCGCCGGAATTTTGAAGATCTGCGTTTTGCAGGTTTCCGGAGGATTGTTGCCGCGCATCATCCGGATCAGCATGCCGGGGAAGGGGCTCTCCGCTACTCCCCACACCGAGTCGTCCACCGGGCTGGGAATCACCGCGTACAAGCTGTAGCTGACTTCCGTATCCTTGGTGGGATCGAACCCGGCCTGCGGAGTTCCCCTCACCGCGCCGCGCCCTGCCGGGGTCGCCGCGCCTGGCGTATCGGTGTAATAGAGAATCGACGCGTCACCAGCGCGGCTCTGCTGCATCACCTGGAAGGGCCTGGTGATCTTTCCGTCGCCGTTGGTGTCAAGCGTCTGGCCGCACCATCCATCCGCCTTTTGCTCTTTCTCCTCAGGCGTTCCGGGGGTCTGGTCGTAAATTTTGCTGTCGACCCAGCCGACAATCGGCCCACTCAACTCATTGAAATAGACGGTCTCATCGGGGTCGTTATCGAACTGCAGGTGATGCGTGGAGAAGCAGGTGTCGATCAGCGTGAACTGCTTGGTCTTGGGATCGTAGAACGACGCCTGCCGGCCGCTGTTGCGGAGCGGGTACCAGTCGGCATACTTATTGCCCGAGGGATCGTTGCACCACGCCGGATCGGTGTTGCCGCGTATCTTGGACGTCATCCAGACGCGTCCCTTGCTGTCGAGCATGGGATTGTGCGGATCGGCCGGATTGTAGGGGGGATTGGACCACAGGTGCTCGTTGCCCCAGAACAGCGACGGACGGTTGGGCGACGGGAAGCGCGAAGGGACCTTGTCCTTGGGTTCACGCTCCGGGATATCGAGCGAGTAGGTACTGTTATCGTCCTGGTTCAGAATAACCAGTTGCCCATGTCCGGCGTTCACGGCGTAGTTCGGGCCGCCGGCGTTCACGTTCGGATGGTTTTTGTCGGTCGAAATCTGGTCGTGCATGAAGGAGTGGTCGTCGCCCACATCCCACAGGGTTGCGACGATATTGCGCTCGATTCCGGTGGGGCGTGGCGGAGTCGGAGGTACTGCGCCGGCTTCGATGGCCATCGTCCAATCCGACAGGGCCTTCAGCGTGGGCTCCTTGCCCATCTGGCCCAGCAGCGAATACATATTGGTCCCGCGCACACCAGTGCCGAGACGCCATTCCCAGGCTTCAGTGTCCGTCTCAAGCTCCGGCTTGGCGGCGAAGACGTGCTTGGTGTCGCGTGTCAGGGCGTTGCCGAGTTGATGGCAGAAATTACAGCCGGACTTCGAGGAGTTGATCCAATGGTCCTGAGTGAGCATGCCGCGTCCCAGGCCGTTGCCTTCCGGGCCCGTGCCGGGGAATAGATTCTTCGCCGGTGGCGCCAGCAGCGACAGCCAGTAATCGCCCGGATAGACCTTGGCCGCTTCCTGAGGAGTCTTGGCGTTCATTACCTTCAGGGTCACCGGCGTGGTGGTGAGTTTCGACTCGATGGGAGTGGAATCCGCGAGCCCATAACCTCTAACCCAGACCTTGTAATTCGCCGTCGGCAGTTCGGGCAGCATGAACTTGCCCTGATCGTTGGTTACGACGATCTTGATCATTTGCGTCTGAAAATCTTTGGTCTCGGCGATGACCCACACACCGGCTTCGGGACCCTTCTCGCCCTGCACGACGCCCGTGATGTAGCCTGCGGGGCTTACATAGCGCGACGCGCTCTTCGTCTGCTGCGCGTGGGTCGGCAAAGCCACCAACATAGCGCCCAAACCGATAGCCCCCGTGCACAGCACCGCGGCAGCGAACCTGGAGCGAATGGTTTTCATTGAACTCTCCCTTATGAAATGCGTCCGGGCGGAAATGCCCCGAACCAGTATATTACGGCCTGATGGACAGCATGTAAGGCTGTGGTAAATTGCAACTGTGCTGAAACGAGGGTTTTTGGGGCTGGCATGCTTCGTGTTTACCGCGACCGCGCAGTCCCGACCTGCATCGCCGAAGCCCGGTGACGTGAAGACAAATCCCAAAGACGGACTGCGCTACGTGTGGATACCGGCGGGAAAGTTCACCCAGGGATGTTCTCCGGGCGACAAGCAGTGCTACGAAGACGAGTACCCGACCCGAGCCATAACGCTCACCAGAGGTTTCTGGCTGGGACAGACGGAAGTCACGCAGGCCGCCTATCAGAAGGTCGCGGGAGACAACCCCAGCGTCTTTGAAGGACCGGATCTGCCGGTCGACATGGTCGAGTGGGACGATGCCGACTACTATTGCCGCGAGATCGGCGGACGACTGCCGACCGAAGCGGAATGGGAGTATGCGGCGCGCGCGGGGACAACCGGAAGCCGCTACGGCAAGCTCGATGAGATCGCCTGGTACTGGAAGAACAGCAACTTCTCCACGCATCCGGTGGGTAAGAAGAAGCCCAATGCGTTCGGGTTGTACGACATGCTGGGAAACGTCGTCGAGTGGACGTACAGCTGGTACACCGTGCAGCACTCGCAGGAGAACATTAACCCGAAAGGGCCGAGCCTGGCCGAGTTCAAGTCGCTGCGCGGCGGCGGCTGGTGGGACGATCCGGAACTCGTCCGGGCGTCATACAGGAGCCGGATCGAACCGGGCGATACGGACTATAACATCGGCTTCCGTTGCGCGATGGATCAGCCCGAAGAGTAAAGCGGGACTACCAGTCCCGCGCAGACTGCCAGTCTGCCCCACCAAGTCACTGGGTTAGCTACTTCTTGTCGGGGAGGGCGAATACGTATAAAGCGTTGCCGTAGGACGGATAGTGCACGTCCGGGTCGAGCACGGTCGGCACCATGCGCGGGCTTCCGCCGCCGAGGCCGGTTGATACAGCGATGTATTGTTTCCCGTCCACGCTGAAGGTCAGCGGGAAACCCTGCACGGATGTCCCGAGGCGCGTTTCCCACAATACTTTGCCGGTTTTGACGTCAACCGCGCGGAATACACGGTTCATGTCGCCCACAAACGCCAAGCCGCCGGCGGTCGACATGATGGCAGTCATGAATGGCGAATGCTGCTCGATCTTCCAGTTCTCCTTCAGCGTTCTGACGTCATAGGCCGCCAGTTTTCCGACGTTGCCATTGGAGCCTGGCGATTCATAAAATCGCCGCGAGGCTCCGCCGGCGCTGCCGCCGCCCGCTACCAGATCGATCTTCTGCGCGTTCATCTCCTGGCAGCTTTGCGCGACCGGAATAATGAGCTCGTTTGCGCCGGGGTTATAACTCATCGCATGCCAGTTGTGGCCGCCTTCCGAAGTGGGGCAGCTCTGTATCCACTGGCCGACCTGCTGTTCCACGATATCGTTCCGGTAGTGCGGTTCGCCGGTCTGCGGATCGAACGAATCGTACACATTCTGAAACACGGTTTCCTTGTGACCGAGATACTTGCCGGTCTTGCGGTCGTTCTTCCAGAGAATGCCGGTTTTGCCCGCGCTGAAGACCAACTTCTGGCCGCCATCGTCAACCAGCACCCGCTCGAATACTTCATCGAGATCGAGCGATTCGCCGGGTGCGTGATTGTAGTACCACGCCAACTTCCCGGTGTCGGCGTCGAGCGCCACGGTCGAGTTGGCATAGGCGGTCGCGCCGTTGCCGGATTGCCGGCTGATCCGCATCCAGGGCTTGGACTGTGCGACGCCCCAGTAAGTCAGATTCAGATCGGGATCGAAGCTGCCGGTGATCCACGTGTCGCCACCTGCGCGGAACAGGTTGGGAAGCTTACCCCAGGAGTCGCCGCCGGGCTCGCCATCTTTGGCAATCGTGTAGAACTTCCAGACCAGTTTGCCGGTCTGGGCATCGTATGCGCTGATGAAACATTTCTCGTCGCGGTACTGGTCGCAAAGCGATCCGCCGAGGCCCTGGATGAGCTTGCCCTTGATCGCGATGGGGCCGCTGCTGGTGCTGTAGTTGCCGCTGGTGCGATCGCCGATGACGGTGTCCCAGACGTTCTTGCCGGTTTTTGCGTTCAGCGCGTAGATGTGCGCATCGCCGGTGGTGACATAGACTTTGTCGTCGTAAATCGAGAGACCGCGCTGCGAGTTGCCGGTATCCGTCCGGCCGATGCGATTCTCCCAAATCAACTCGCCCGTGCGGGCATCCAGCGCCTGCACGATGTTGCCTGGATTGTTGATGAACATCACGCCGTTATGCACCAGCGGCGCGGGCTGGTTGGTGCCCGCATTCATGGCCCATACCCATCGCAGCTGGAGATCCTTGACGTTCTGGGTGGTGATCTGGTTCAGGGTGCTGTAGTTGTTGGCGTGATAGTCGTGCCGGATCATGATCCAGTCGTTGGGATCGGGATTACGCAGCATGGCGTCGGTGATGGGCACGTAGTTCTTGACTTCGCCCGCGACTGTGAGGCCTCGGGGAGTGGGCGGAACGGGAGCTTCCGCGCGCCCGCCCAACGGTCCACCCGCAGCGGCTGCGCCACCGCGTCCGCCTCGGCCACCACGGCCTCCCGGAGCGCCAACTTGGGTATCACCCGCGGTGATCTGTGCGCGCAATTGTCCGGTGGCGATGGAGCGGATGCCGACACTGGTCGCGGCCGTCAGCGGTTGAGTGCCGGGGCGTGCGCCGTTTGAATTCAAAATGAACGCGGTGATGTTGAGATAGTTGGCTTCGCCGAGGCCTCCCGGATTGCCCGGCGGCATTGCGCCCTGCATGAAGCCGACGAGATCGCTGGTGGTGCGGCCGCCCCAACTGCCCATGAAGAGGCTGCCGGCGAGTTGCGCGGCGTCGTTGCGGCCGCCGAGATCGGGACCATGGCATCCGGCGCAATTGGCCTGATAGGCCGTGCGCCCGGCATCGGCCTGCGCGGCGGTGTAGGGTCCGGTGGCGTTGGGTTGCTGGCCGGTGAGGAGAGTGGTGATTACGAAGAAAAGCGCCGGTGACAAGATCACCAGCGGTACAAACTTCGGTGGTATATGGTTCCGCATGTCAGTCTCCTATTTCAGCAGCCAGCCCCACAGGACACCGTCCGGGGCTTTCTCGCTGTGAATCTCGACGTAGAGCCCGCCGTGATGCAGGCTGGTGAGTTGCTCGGGCGTGAGGTCGACCGAGCCGGTGATCATGCCGCCGGTCGCTTTGGCGATGGTGAGATTGGCGATGACGGGTCCGCGCACGCCGGCGGCAACGGCGCTGTGCAGGTTGGCAGTGGTGGCCGCAGTTTTGAGTCCGTCGAACGAACCGGTGATGGCCAGCTTCGACCCTTCGAGCACTGCGGTGGCCGAGCCCGATCCGGTGAGATCGGCGCGCGTCCGGGCGTCGGCGGGTACCGGGGAGAGCCTGGCTTTGAAAGTTTCGCGGGTCTGGGCGGCAAGGGAAAGTGTAATCGCGGCAAGCGCGGCGTAGCGTTTGAGTGTCATCGTCTTCCTCTAACAAAAACCAAGGCGCAGGCCAATGGCTTACTCCATAAGGCAGGTACCGCAACCGGCCGGGCGGAAGCCCGGCTGCAGGGCCGAAGCCCCGCCCCACAATACAAAGGCAATCAAGATTCTACATGTTTCTAGGCGATGTGTGCGCCGGTGGTGAGCACGTATACCACATACAAGGATTGGCTGGCCGCCATGAACAGCCGGTTCCGCTTCGTCCCGCCGAAGCAGATGTTGGCGCAATTCTCCGGCAAGCGGATGATGCCGATCGGTTCGCCATTGGGGGCGATGATCTGCACGCCGGGGCGCGCTCCCGCCCACACGTTGCCATCGACATCGCAACGGATGCCATCGGCGGCGGCAGGCGCTCCACTGCCGGGAACGGAGAGCTGCACAAAACGCTTGCCGTTGCGTAAGGTCTTGCCGTCGAGGTCCCAAACTTTTATCTCGCGGCCCGTGCCGGTGTCGCAGATATAGACCTTCTTGTAGTCAGGCGAGAAGCAGATCCCGTTGGGACCGTTCATTTCGTCGTAGACCTTTTCCATTTGTTTGGTTTTGGGATCGACGCGATAGACCGCTTCCTTGAGCTCCTTGTCGGCCTTGAAGCCCTCGTAGTTGCCGTTGATGCCGTAGGGCGGATCGGTGAACCAGATGCCGCCGTCGGGATGGACGACGATGTCGTTGGGCGAGTTCAGCCGCTTACCCTCGAACTTGTCCGCGATCACGGTGACCGTGCCGTCATATTCGTAGCGAACGACGCGCCGCCCGCCATGTTCGCAGGAAAGCTGGCGGCCTTCGAAATCGAAAGTGTTGCCGTTGCTGTAGCCGGAGGGATTGCGGAAGGTGGTGATGCGGCCATCCTCTTCGATCCAGCGCATCTGGACGTTGTTGGGGATGTCGCTCCAGACGAGGTAGCGGCCCACGCCATTCCACGCCGGACCCTCGGACCAAAGCGTGCCGGTGTAGAGGCGCTTGATGGTGGTGTTGCCGACCATGTAACGGCGGAAGCGATTGTCGAGCGCGACGATATCGGGATCGGGGTATTGAACGGGCTGGGCGCCGGACCAGTCGCGAGGCGTGGCGTTGGGGCTGATGGGCTGCTGCGCGGCAGGCGTCTGGGCGAAGGTCTGGATTCCCGCCGCAGCGCCGAGTGCGGCTGTTATAAAGGATCGGCGATCGAGAGGAGTTGGGTGCGACTCTCGTGCGTGCTGATTTCGACTTGGATTCGGCATTTTATTTTTCTTCACCCTTCGATTTCAACCACTTAATTTGGGTTCGTTCGGGGAAAACAACTTTTTTCGAAAAACGCTTCTCCCGATGCGGAGCCACGGCGGAACGCAAACTGCGGGCGCATACGGGCGCATCTCATGAACACTCTACACCCACTTTGCCCCGCCTGCGCGGGGTGGTTCGCGGCGATCTGTTCTTCGATTGGCATAAGCGCGCACCTGCGCGGTTCACTATTGCATGGCGGTGCAGGAAACCGGGGTGGCGGGAGCGTGGGATGGCTTCCGGAAATCGCCTCAGCGCGCGGCAGGAGTGGAGATGGAGGGCGGTGGAATATATTTCCCGGATGCGTGAATGAAAAAGTTCCCTTAGGCTTGCGGCGGAAAACGGCGCTCGCCCCAGGCGCCCCCCGCGTGCCAGCAGCCGCTAGCGGCTGCAGCCGGCGCGCCGGCTCTTGATAGCGCTGCGCGCGGCAAGGCCGGTAAGAGCGGTAAGAGCAAAATCGGCTCACCAGAAATGTCGATTCCGGGGAGAGCACTATGCCTCGCTGTGAACGGCAACCAAAATCTCGTCCACAAGACTGGCGAGGCTCGCAATTGCCTTCCTGCTAGTTTCGATTGAATTGGTGTCGCCATACATTCTGTCGACCTCACGCGCTACCAGCGCCTCAGAGAGAGCGTTCCCTACAACGCTGAACTTTTCGCGCAGCTCTCTCGTCATGAATACGCTCTGCTCGACCAGGTAGTTGTGAAACTCCGTCCGCGCTCGGTTGGCGTCCGAAAGTTCGACCCAGAACATCGCATCAGCGTAACAGCCCTGGCGATCGCTCGCGGCCCGCAGCGCATCGCGCGCGGACGGTGCCAACCGGGAGTGCTGAACGAAATCCTCGAACGCGGACTCACTCATCTTGCTGAAATCCGGTCGGAACTTCAAGCTCCGATGGCCTCGACGGCAAAACCCTGGGCCTGGTGCATCAGGAACCAAGCCTTTGGTAGTACCTCGAACTCCCTATTCACTACGCTGACATGTACCTGCCGAAGCTTCGACCCAAACTCACGCAGAATGGGCCACCGTTCGGTCATTGTCGGGTCGAATTGCCGCGCATGACCGATATCAAAGCAAAACGTCGCGTCAGGCAGTTGAGTGAATATCCGTGACAGTTCCTGGGCGCTGCGTCCAATCGGCTTTTGCTTGGCGTTTTCGATGCAGATCAGTTCAACGCAGATCCCATGTTTTCAATGCAGATCGACCCACCAGGCTCCCGCCAGAGTCCAAAATCACTGGTCGCGTCGGGATGCAGAACAATCGGCCCGCACAAATCGGCGATGCGCGCGTCACCTCCCCGGCAATTAGTCTCCACATTGGGACATATGAGGCGCCAACCCCAGCCCGGTCGAATCAGCGTATAAAATTGCCGGATATGGCCACCCCTTTCGAAAGTGCGCAGCTGAACCTTCAGCTCTTTGACCTCCGCCGCGAAGCCGTGCTGCGACAGGCACGCGACTGGTTCCTGCGGGAATTCAATCCGGAGAGCTTCGCCGAATTGGTCACAATCGCGAGTGGCCCGAGGAACGGATGGTTCCGTATGGTGATCGGCTACTGGGATATGGCCGCTTCGCTCGTAACAACCGGCGCTGTCGACGCCGATGCGTTCAGGGCGGCGCACGGAGAGATCTTCGCGATCTTCAGCAAGATCGACCCATATCTCACAGAGTTGCGCGCCGCCAGTGGCGAAGCCGATTTCTGCAAACATATGGAAGCTGTTGTCCTTGGCGCCCCGGACGCAGAGGCGATCCTCTCCCGGCGTCGCGAAGCGCTCCGTGCGGCGGCCAAAGCACGCACAGCGGAGACAGCCACGTCCGCCGGTTGAGATGCTCCCCACTTCGGAGCCGCTCGCATCTGCTGTGCGAGACGTCTCGGGCTTGCTCTGCGAAAGAGCGGCGGGGTTGCCGACCCACGTGCCAGCAACAGAAGGAAACCTAATGCGTCTGCGAACGTATAATACTCGTACAACAATGCCCACCATGGCGGCACTCCGGCAGGATATATTCCACGGTTTCCGCATGCTTCTCAAGAAGCCGGGATTTACGGCGATCGCCACGATTTCGCTGGCCCTGGGCATTGCGGCGAATACAGTCATCTTCAGCCTGATCGACACCACCCTGCTGCGGCCCCTGCCCTATCCGGATGCGGGCAGGCTGGTGATGGTGTGGAGCGCGCCTCTCAATAAACCCGAGCAGAGGAACGGGGTCACGTACAACAACTACATGGCATTCAGGAAGGCGCATTCGTTTGAATCCATGGGGGCCATCTGGAGTCAGCCGCGCAGCCTGGGAGCGGATGAAAACGCCCGGCCCGCCGAGCACCTGGAGGGTGAAGGATTTACCCCTTCGATGTTCACGACACTGGGAGTCAAGCCGAAGGTCGGCCGCGTGGTGGCGGAAGACGAAGACCAGATCGATACACAGGCACCCGTCGTTTTGATCAGCGAACGCTTGTGGCAGAGGCGTTTCGGAGGCGATCCGAAGGTGATCGGCCAAACCATCCGCATGGACGGAATCCCGATCACGGTGATCGGTGTGATGCCACGGGGGTTTTACCTCTGGGACGACCGGGCGGACTTCTGGAACCCGCTTCAATTTAATCGTCTGGTGGTTGGCAGCACGGGATTCACCATGGGAGTCGTGGCGCGCTTAAAGCCGGGAGTGGCGTTGAAACAAGCGCAATCGGAACTCGATGTGATTGCCGCTCAGCAATTGGCAGCCGATCCGGATCGCAACAAGGGGCTCGGTGCGCGAATACAGCCCATGACCGAATCTCTCTATGGAGATTTACAGGGACCGCTTCTGATTTTGCAGGGCGCCGTCGCTTTCGTGCTGTTGATAGGCTGCGCGAATGTGGCCGGCTTGCTGTTGGCGCGTGCCGCCTCAAGACGGACCGAAATCGCCGTCCGCACTGCCATCGGGGCCGGCCGGTGGCGAATCATCCGGCAATTGATAACCGAGAGTGTCCCGCTGTCATTGCTGGCCGGAGTTCTTGGCGTCTTCCTCGCATGGGGCGGGCTGAAGCTCTTCGTCGCCGCAGCCCCGCCCGGATTCCCCAGGCTGAACGAAATCTCGCTCGACCTTTCGGTGCTGGGATTCACCGCGTTCATCACCATCCTGACGGCTTTGGTCTTTGGCATCGCCCCGGCGATTCAAGCGTCGAAGGCGGATCTGGTCAGTTCGCTAAAAGAGTCCGGGCGAAGCGGAACGGAGGGAACGGCGCGCCAGCACTTACGCAGCGCGCTGGTCGCATTTCAGATCGCCCTGGCGCTGGTTTTGCTGATTGGCGCCGGGCTGATGATCAATAGTTTTGTGCGAATTCAGAATAATCATTTGGGCGCCGATCCGAGAGGACTGCTGACCTTCGAATTCCGCTTCTCGCAAAACGAAACGATCAAGCCCTACGGGCGCTACCGCAATATGGGTTTATGGGATGTCTTTCCGGTCACCACCCGGACGTTCCAGCGCATTTACGAACGAATGCAGGCCGTGCCGGGCGTACAGATCGCCGCAGCCGCCAGCACACCGCCCCTCGCTGGAGCTCTCCTGATGCAATTTCTGATCGACGGCCGTCCAGCGCCGCCGCCGGGCAATGATGGAGCGCCTGTCCAGCAGGCGGGGTATATCGCGATCACCCCCAATTACTTCGCCGCCCTGAGGACACCAATCCTGCAGGGCCGCGAGTTGAATGACCGCGATACCGCGGCGGGGCCACCGGTAGCCATTATCAATCAGACCATGGCAAAGCAATATTGGCCGAACGAAAGCCCCATTGGCAGGCGCATCACTCTCGACTACGTGCCAAACGAGCCTTCGCGCGAGATCGTGGGCGTAGTTGGCGACGTCCGTCTCAGCCGGCAGCAGCGTCAAATTCTGCCGACCGTCTATGTACCGCATCTGCAGCAGCCTGCGCGCTGGCTGGGTCCCGGTTGGAACGTGCGCTCCGGTATGTACTTCATCCTGCGTACGACCGGCGACCCGATGAAGCTGGTCCCCGCGATGCGCCAGGCTTTGGCGGACGTGGACCGCGATAAGCCGGCCTCGGCTGTCCAAACCGTGGAGCAGAATCTGGATCAGCAGATTCAATACCAGCGGCTGTACGTGTTACTGCTGGGTATTTTCGGAGCCGTGGCCGCTGTCCTTGCCGCCATTGGAATCTATGGTGTGATGGCGTATTCGGTGGCCGAACGCACGCGCGAAATCGGCATACGGATGGCGCTGGGGGCGGGAGCGCGGGAGGTGCTCGCGCTGGTGGTCCGGCAGGCGTTGTTGCTGATCGCGATCGGCCTGGTGGTGGGTATCGCCGCGTCGTTCGCGCTGACGCGCGTGATCAAGACTGCCTTGTATGAGGTGACCCCGACCGATCCGGCAACGTTCATCGCGGTGGCTTTGTCTCTTACAGCGGTCGCGCTGATCGCTTGCTTCATTCCCACGCGCAGAGCAGTGGAAGTGGATCCAACGGTAGCGTTGCGGTACGAATGACCTTGCCGCCGCAGGAAGCATCCTGGGGGGCGAGGAGATCACCACACTGCCCTGGCGGCTTGACATGGCTCCGGGTTAGCTGACACGATCACGAGATGCAGAGCATGTCTGTTCGACCCAAGCGGCGGTCAGTGGGCGTGTCGGTCTTACCGCTGGCCGGCCTCTTGTTCCTCGCATCGGCCACGGCCAGTCTCGTGACCGCTCAGACCAGCACCCCGCGCCGGACCGTATGGGACGGGGTGTACACGGAGGCTCAAGCCGCCCGTGGCGTAACGGCCTTCGGCCAAAGTTGCGCAGGCTGTCATGCGCTCGCGGCGGAAGGCAAGGCGCCGCTCGCGGGCGATCCGTTCTGGAAGAGTTTCGCGCAAAAGACCGTGGGCGATCTGCTCGAGTTCGTCAGTGCCTACATGCCGAACGGCGCCCCTGGTACCCTCAGCGAGCCCACCTACAACGATATCGTCGCGCTCATGCTGAAATCCAACGGCTTTCCCGCGGGAACCACGGAGCTTGGGCACGATACCATTGCCGACGTGCAGATTATCCCTAAGGACGGAAGCGCGGAACTCCCGGCCAACGCGCTCGCTCGCGTGGTCGGCTGTCTGGCCCGGAGCGGCGCGGACTGGGTGGTCACGAGCGCGACAACCCCCGAGCGGGCGGAACGCGTTGCTCCGGGAGGGGACGACGCCACGAGGCCCCTCGGCAGCCGTACCATGCCGCTCAAGTTCGTCTTAACCAGGCTGGATTCGCTCGTGGGTTCGCGCGTCGCGGTGAGCGGACTCCTGATCGGCGCCGGCGGCGTGGACGGCATCAACGTGACGGCGGTGAACCGCATCGCCCAGAAGTGCCCTTAACGGCTTGGTGAAGGCCCGGGTCCCCGACTTGATTTCAGCGTGCGAATGACAGTCTGGTATGAGGTATAGCCGTTCTATGCAACGCGCAGCTCGGCGGAGCCACGCTTCAGGGGCTTCACCACGATCTCCACGTCGTGCCCGAATGCCACGAGGAAGCGCATCAGGCGCTCGACGGAATACCCCCGAAACTGGCCTGCCAGCATCGCCGACACCTTGGGTTGATCGATACCCATGAGCTGAGCCGCGGCTGCTTGCGTCAAATGGCGCTGGCGGATGGTCCGGTCGATCTTGACGACCAGTCCGGCCTTGATCAGGTGTTCGCCGGCGTCGGGCAGGCCGAGATCCGCGAATACATTTCCGGAACCGGGTTCCATTTCAAGAGTCTTTCTTTTCGGCATTCCTCACCTCGCTGCGCAGCTGTCTGAGCCGCTGCCGGATCAGTTCGATTCTACGGCAGCACTCCCGTTGGACCGTGTCCTGGAACGGGGCCCGGCGCGTACGCTGTCTTCGATTCCGTACGAGCCAAGCTGTTGTTCGAATCCGATGTGTTCCGGGCGCGAGTCTCCATCGGGGACGAGATGCTGGATCTTTGGCTGGACACCTATCAAATCTCCAGAAGCTTCCGGAAACGAGGTATTGTGGAGGTGAAGCTGCCGTGATTCAAACCGACGACCAAATGCTGCTTGCGGAGCAATGCATCGCCAATCTGCGGAGAATCCTCCTGGAGGCGCGCAAGGTCCATTCGCGCCGGGACTACACTCGAATGGCCGAACCGATCCTGCTCGAAATACAGCAACGCGAGCAGGAGATCCTCGAGTTTTTTAGCCGAGAACTGGAACAACCAATAGGGAGCTAGGTTTGCGGGGGCGGCGGGAACCTGCCATCGACTGCCGACGCATAGTTACTTTCTGACGCCTTCTAAGGTTGCGGGGGAGGGGCGTTGCGCGACTTCCTCTGTTGAAACTCGTAAGGTTCGATATACAAGAACCGCATTAGTTCGGCCGTGTATTCGAGCGTCTCCGCAACATTCTCTGTGCTGACTTTCAATGCGCGATCCGGATGTGCTCCATCATGCCCGTCATCTTTAATGGCCGGTAGCCACTCATCAAAAATAGCAGGCAGACGTTGTTGCTGGATCAGTTCCTTGACGCCTTCCTTAATCGGCTGCAGCTTACACCCCTTGTCGAGCAGAACATCATAGAGTACCCTGCGGAGCATAACCGCAGCTGCTTTCGGAGCGGACGCTTGCATGGATCGCTGGGCTTCGACCCAATCGTCTGCGATATGAACTGGGATGCCCGGGTGGGGAGGTTCGATGGCATGCGAGGGATACATGAAGAACGGGTCCGTTGCCTCTTGCCGCCCCGACCTCAGGTCCGCCGAAGTTTCCACGTATATGATTTTCCTGCAGGCGGCGTAGTTGCAGCGCATCACCAAATAGAATCTGGCAGTCGTGCCGTTCGTCTCGACGTGTTGAAACATTACCTGAAACGTTGAGGCAGTAGCGCAATGAGGGCAGATAGCCCGCAGGTCCGCGATACTTGCGGTGCTCGGATTCGGCCTCCGGAGCTGTACAGACCACCCTTTTGGAATGGGCATAGTTCAAGGTCTTCTTATACAATGTACGTTACCGAACGCTGCCGTCTTGAATGTGTACCACTTCGGATAAGGCGGCGTGCCGAAATCTCCGGGCCGTGAGCCACGCGCGTGTGACTCCGCGATTTACTCATCCAAAACTTTCGAGCTAGCGCATATGCCTTGATCGAGGTCGAGCCAGGCTTCCACGCTCGTGACAGGCCTCGGCACCTTTCTTGCCGCACTGCGCGGGAATTCTTGCAAACGGACCTGCTTTTGGTGAGAGGTCGCCAAGCCGTCGAAGTGCAAAGCTTCGACTCCGAGATAAGGCGTTCGGAACACGACTCCCAGGCAGCCGACAGGTGCGTTTCCCTCTCGGCTGCGGAACACGTGCGCAAACTTCTGAAACTGAGTTCTTAGAGATCCACTCTGCCCGTACTTGCCGGGAGACTCTCGATTTCCGCGCCGCCAAGGTGCGCCAGCGCCAGCAGCAGGTTCGCAGTTGGCTCCTTATTCGTTTTGATGTGCCGGTTGCCCTTGAGCCGGCCGTGGGCGCCTCCCACAATCACCGAGGGTGGATCGTTTCGATCATGCGCGTTGCCGTTGCCCATGCCGCTGCCCCAATACAAAAGCGAGTGATCCAGCAGGGTTCCGTCACCATCGGGCGTCGTCTTCAGCTTATCGAGGAAGGCCGCGTACTTCACCATGTGATAGGTGGCGATCTTGGCGTACTTCGCGAGCTTTTCCGGATCGCCGCCATGATGCGAGATGGTGTGGTGCTGCTCGGGGATGCCGATGTGCGCGTAAGCGCGGTCGGAGGGTTCATGACCGATCATGAACGTGACCACGCGGCTGATGTCGCCTTGATACGCCAGGTGCATGAGGTTATAGGTAATGGTCATGTGATCGTCGAAAGCCTCCGGCAGGCCTACGGGTGCTTCCGGATTGCCGGTGATGGTGTTGAGACGGCTTTCCATCCGGTCGAGCTGCTGCTCCACCTCGCGGATGTTGCCGAGGTACTCGTCGAGGATCGCCCGATCGGGCGCCCCCAGCGAGCGGCGCACTTTCGCGGTTTCCTCCGTCACCGAGTCGAGCAGGCTCTGTTTTTCCTTCAGGCGGGCAAAGCGCCGCTTTGCCGAATCCGTTTCGCCGAACATGCGCTCGAAGGTAACGCGGGGATTGATTCCGACCGGCAGCGGGCTCGAATCGTCGCGCCACGAAAGAGTATTGAAGAACGTGCAGGCGAAACCGTCGCAGGCGCCGACGGCCGTACCCATGTCCTCGGTGCCGAGCTCTATAGATCGCAGGGGCGTATCGCCGGCCGTTTGATCCGCAATGTACTGGTCGATGGTTTTCTTCGAGTGGATCTTTCCGAAAGAGTCCCCGGTTGAGTCGCGGTTGTCGGTCGGCCCAACACCATTCAGAAAAGCGGAACTGGCGCCCATATGAACCGACGAGCCCCATGGCGCCTTCATATTGCTGACCGTAACAAGTTGACTGCGGAACGGCTCCAGCGGCTGCAT
>Ga0181521_10000865_pt1 | contig 37549 bp, 33 predicted proteins | sample PEATcosm2014_Bin_32_FD_119764 | JGI IMG/M metagenome (GOLD analysis project Ga0181521, IMG submission 119764) | Peatland microbial communities from MTU Mesocosm Facility, Houghton, MI, USA - PEATcosm2014_Bin02_60_metaG | ecosystem: Environmental > Terrestrial > Soil > Wetlands > Peat | place...
CGAGCCTCGTTTGTGGATTGCGTTTGATGTCAGTCCCGATTGCGACTGCGCTGTGAAGTGACTCGGCGAAGACAACGGCGTTTCCGCCAGTTACTAATCCGATGAGATGTCCGGGAACCGGACTTGACTTCCCGGGAGCCTTGGTGGATGGAAGGGATTCCGCGACAACAATCCGCATTCAAGCCCTTGCACCCGCCACGATCAACGTCGGGCTCAGCGGCAGTCCGCCGGCCAATGGCTGATTAAATCGCGCGACGTTGAGCCCAAATAAGCGAATCGCCCAGCGTTCCTCCGCCCGGTTTTGATTTACCATGAGGACCAATGGGCGATTTTCTCTCGAAGATTTCCGGTCAGATCACCGGATCGATCATCCTCGGAGCTTTCTTCCCGGTCGTTCTTTTTGTAATCGCCGTCGTCCTGCTGGTTTTGCCGCTTACGCCCTACGCACCGGGGCTGACCGCAATCGTCACCATCCTGAAAATCTGGGAAGACAAGACTTCCGCCGCCGTGGTCACGACGGTGGTGGTTCTTATTCTTTCCGTCGTGCTGTACATGCTGAATGTTCCGATTATTCGCCTTTATGAGGGATATCCGTGGCGGGATTCGTGGATCGGAACAAGACTAAAGAGCCGCCAGCGCAGCCGGTTCGACGCTGCCACCACGCTTCGTGAAGCGGCGCGCAGCCTCGACCGCGAGTTGCGGCGGAAGAATCTGAACGGCAGCGTGTCCGGTGTACTGACCAGGCTCGGCCGGCTTCTGAATGACGAATTTCCGAACAGTAGCGATAACGTGCTCCCGACGCGTCTGGGCAACGTGATCCGCTCTTTCGAGACGTATTCGCTGGTTCCTTATGGCATGCCGGCCATTGCGGTTTGGCCGCGCCTGATGGCCGTGGTGCCAGCTACCTATGCGCAGGGTCTCGACGGCGCCCAGACCTCATTCAACTTCATGCTGAACTGCTCTTTCCTCAGCATGGTTCTGGCTAGCATGCTCACGTTCGCTGGCCTCTTTTGGGCCGATCCTTTCCGCGGCGGCGCCGACCGCCTGTGGATCGTGTGGGTTTTGGTTTTCCTCGCTCTCTGGCGCCTCTTCTATTACGGAGCCATCAATCGTGCGGGCGAATGGGGCACCCAGGTGCGCGCCGCCATCGATCTCTACAGGGGGGAACTGCTGAAGCAGTTGGGCTACGACTTCAAACCGGAAACGCCGGAAGAGGAACGGCGCATTTGGGAGCTGATCAACTACAAATTCTCCTTCCCCGATGAGCGCAGTGCGGAGGTGCCGTATAAACAACTGCCAACCGCACTTGCAGTGGAACCGCTCTACGTGCTCGTGACTGCGGCCCGGACGGTGGCGATCGTTGACGATACCACGCTCAGAGTGGCTTTCAGTATCGAAAACGCGGATCCTTTCGAGTTCGATGCCTCCCGCGTGATCCTTCGCGACGAAGTTCCCGACGGCTATTCGTATGTTTCCGGTTCAGCCACCGTAAATGAGAATCCGGCTCGCACACTCGATGTGAACCCGGTCCGGATCGATCTCGGCGCCGTCCCGGCGAAAAAGAGTTGTACCGCCGTCTACCAGCTGAGGGTTGTTCCGAAAAAGGAAAACAAATGAACTGGGAAGACCGGCGTATCGCCGGTATCGGGGATCTTCATCCCCACGTTGTGGCCGCGTTCGCGAAGGCGGGTCTCAGCACTGCCGGAACCGTGGTCGACGAATATATGGTTCACGCTGTCGACGCCGAAAGAATAACCGAGTTGGCCCGGAAGGTCGGCCTGGATCAATCGGAAACCGCAAGAGTCGTAGCTGCTGTGTTGCCCGATGCGTCGGACCAGATTACTTCCACATGGTGGTCCCGCCATTGGGCGGATGCTGTTGTGGGCCTCGCCGCGCTCGCCCTCTTTTCTCTCGGCGTCCGCTCCGTGGTCGCGCCCCCGAAGCCCCTCGCCAGCGCAACCGTCGCCTCAGGCCCGGCGGAGCCGCTCGCCGGTCCCATCTTGCTGCCGGTTCAGCACATGATACCGGTGGACACGAGCAAGCTGCCGCTGGATGTCGATCTGCTGTTTTCCTCGCGGGGTGACTCGCCGGCGGGCGCTGTCTTTCAGGCCCGGCTGGCGGATCTCGCTACTGTCAACAGCCCGCCCACTGCCACGCTGCGCGTTTCCCGCATGGACCTTCCGGAGATTGCCAAATGGATTGGCAGCTCCGATGTCACTATCCTGCTGAAACTACGCTAAACGCGGCCCTTCTTTCCTCGGGCCTCGGTTGTGTTGTCGCCGGCAAGTGGGTTGTCGCCGGCAAGGGATATATAGGCCTTTGGTGCTGTTCCGCCGGTGCGACCGCGTCCGCCTGGGGCGATGATTGGGTTATAGCCGGGCGGCTTCCCATGCACAGGGGTAGGATTATTTCCCGGCAACAGCATCGCCACCCAGTTCGACAATTCGTCCAGCGTGGATCGCACCGTCACAGGAATTGCACCGAAGAATTCCGGGAAATCGAGCGTGACCTTTTTCCCGGAAATCGCTTTGTAAAGACCCATCTTGAGTTCCAGAATTGCGGACTCGCCCTTGATTCCGAGCGATTTCAGAGACTGTTTCTCTTTGATGTCTGCGTAGCCATGACGCGGCGCGTGCTGCGCCACCACAACTCTGACTACGTTTTTCAAGTCTTCCGGGGACATTGCCGAAATCCTCTCGCTGGCAAAAATGCCGACCTTTGAGGTAAAGATATCAGTTTCGGCAAACGGACGTGCGGGAATCTCCGGAGTCGCGAATCCCGACTACGAAAGACCTCACGATTCGACGACAAGGCCAGGAAGTCTTCGGTAACTCGTAAACCCTCTCCCGCCGGAGGCGCTGGCGCGCCGTTTTCTGAAATCGCTTGACTCCGGCGCCGAACGCCGCTGGATAGCGCGCCTTCCCGCCATCAATCTGGCCGAAACGGCCTTAGAGGAAACTGCCGCATGGGCAGTGGCGGGCCGGCGATGTCCACCACCCGAAGTGCCGCTGGCAGGTTCGCCAAACTTCGTTCGTATCGGCGCCTCACGTCGGCGTCCGGAACGGAGTGTCCTCCCCGCAATGCACGGCCATGTTTGATTATAGGGATATTCGGTCCGCGATCGGCAATCTCATCCGGCGGCAGCAGGCTCGGTCCAAGTCAACCGGGCATACGGGGTTCGGGGGACGTCGGCCTAATTGGCGCAGCGGCAGCCGCCCGTCCGACTTCGCGGTAAAATCATTGGATGAGGTGCTCACTGTCCTCCGAGGAACCTTGAAGCATCCGAGGCCCGAGCCGCTTTTGGAAGGCGCCGCCGAGCGCATTCACGCGGCCGTGCGTGAGCCTAAAGAGCATGGGATTGTCGATGAAAAAGGGAACCGCGTTCGCGCGGACCGCGATTTCGGCGGCCAGGCGGGCTTAAACCGGCTTAAACCAGGCTTGAACCCGCCGTGAACCAGGGGCCTCCTGGCCGACATGCTCGTAAAGGGGCGGGAACGGCTCAAAACCGGGAAACTCCGTCCTTTCAGCGCATTCCGGCAAGCTGCGCGAAGGCGAGTCGCGGCGGGCTGCGCCTCATTCGCCGAAACCGCTATCTGTGCCCCTGTAACCACGAGCGCCGCCGTGACATCAGAGGAACAATAAGGAGCGCGTCTGATTTCAAAGTACATATTTCTCGTCTTGCTGGTTCCCGTTCCGATGCTCGGCCAAAACGCCGATTCGCCACAGTCGGCCGCGGACAGCGCCGCGCCGGCGGCAGCCCCGGTCGCCCCGGCGCCGGCAAACGCCGCGCCTGCCGGACCGGCGGCGGCCACGAATCCGCTGGATCAGGTACCGCCGGGAGGCAAGCGCGTTTTCGGCGTACTGCCCAACTATCGCACCGCGAGCTCGGATCTGGAAGGCAGCACGCTCACGGCGAAGCAGAAAATGACGATCGCGGCCAAAGACTCGTTCGATTACCCCCTCGCGATTCTGGCTGGTGCGTTCGCCGGTCTGGATCAGTTGACCAACAGCGATCCATCGTTCGGACAGGGCGTCAAGGGCTACGCGCATCGACTGGGAGCATGGTATCTGGATGAGTCGATCGGCAACATGATGACCGAAGGGATATTTCCGGCCATGCTCCACCAGGATCCGCGCTATTTCCGCAAGGGGTCGGGCAGCATTATGAGCCGCACCGGATACGCACTGAGCCGCGTGATCATCACCGACAAGGATGGCGGCGGAAAACAGTTCGATTATTCGGAATTGCTGGGGAACGCGACCGCCGTGGCGATTTCGCAAGCCTATCATCCCGATAATCGCACGGCCGCCGATGCTACCGAGTTTCTGCTCGAACAGGTGGGAACCGACGCAATATCGCAGGTCCTCAAGGAATTCTGGCCGGATATCAAGCGGAAATGGTTCCATCGCGGCGCGGGTCAGTAAACGCCGGAGCAATAATAGCCCACGAAGCGCCGCGGGAGCGGAGTTCCGTGGCGGTCGAAAACCAAGCCACCACGCTTCGAGTGCAGAACATAACAGGTACATGACAGCGCCCCGGCAGAATTACTATTCCCGACGTCGGCGTTTTCGAGTCATCTTGTTTTGAGGGTCTGTTGCGGCTGGTTTTGCTGGGGTGGATCCACAATAGCGTGACTTTTGGGGACAAGGGTAAATCCGCACGCCGCCTGCGTCAAAAAGAGCAGCATGGAAAGGATGGCTTTCATGGCGCGATATCTCCGGGACTGCCCGTTCCCCGAGAAGGACAATGGCGGAACGGGGATAGCGGAGGTCCCGGGACGGATCTTGCGGAATTTCACCGCTTTGAACATGGTGACGGTGTCATTTTACTCCTTGACAAAATGTGGCGCCAAGCAGGTACGGCACGTGGCCGCGTAGTCGCCAACCCGTCATCCCCGGCAACCGCCGACACGGATTTCGCTCGATTTGCGCCGTTGCTGCGCTGGACGCACCTGTAGCCCAAGCTTCCCTGATCTGCATCTCATATGCGCGCTGAACTCAGCGATCAGGTTCCGTCATAGAGGAGCAAAAGAGGGTAAACTGAAAGAGTCGCGCCGCAAACCGCGCGGCGCCTTTCCAATGAGCCTCACCGACGACGACAGAAAGTGGATCAACGACGCGATCAACGGCGCCATAGCCACATCCGAAACCCGGCTCACGGCCGCCATAGAACGCGTTGAGACGTCCCTCTTAACAGAGTTTCACAAGTGGGCGAGCCCCCTCGAAATGCGTGCATATACCCACCGCACCGCTATTCGCGCGTCGGACCTCGAAATGGAAGCCCTCGCGGACAGGGGCAGCAAGCTCGAACCCCGCCAGTAACACGCTCAACTTCCAAGGCTGGATATAATTCCGGGCATCCTCTGGGCTTTATGAACATAAATGTTTGCGCCGCCACTGCGTTGGCTGTAGTCTTTCTGGTCTCCTCAGCGTCGGCGATGCCTCCCGATGAGGCGCGCGCATGGCGGGACGACCTCCGCTTCATGGCCACGCAGATGGAGCGGACGCACAAGAACCTCTACCACACAATCTCGCGCGAGGAATTCGCGGCGATGGTGAAGGCGCTGGACGCAAAGATCCCCTCACTCGAACGGCACGAGGCGATTGTGGAGATGGCCAGGATCGTGGCCGCCGCCGGTGACGGTCACACAAACATCTACCCCACGCGCGATCCGAAGATCGCGTTTCATACGCTGCCGGTGGCCTTCACCTTCTTCGGCGACGGGCTGTACATTCGAGCCGCGCACGAATCAGAACGGCCTCTCGTTGGCGCAAAGGTGGTGCGCATCGGCGACTCTGATGTCAGCCACGCGTATGAAGCTGTTGAAACGATGATTGGACATGAGAACGAGCACGGAGCGCATTATTGGGCGCAGTACCTGCTGGCGATGCCTGAAGTGCTGCATGCGCTCCGGATCACCGGAACCATCAATGACGTACCGCTTACGCTGGCGACGACTCGCGGGGAAGAGCACGTCGTGCTGCATCCGTTCGCTCCGGTAGAGATCATGTCCGGAGATACGGCGACGCTCTTCAACAGGCGCGACGGCCGGATCGACGCCCGCGGACTCTCGGATCCGCTCTGGCTGCGCCGGACCGGGGATGCCTTCCACTTCGAGCATGTCGGCAGCCTGCTGTACGTGCAGATCAACAAAGTCGGCGACAAGCCTGATGAGACGCTCGCGCATTTCGCGCAACGCCTGCACGACGAGATATCAACCACCAAACCGGAAAAGGTGGCCATCGACCTGCGCCTCAATCGCGGCGGCGATGGCCAACTGATCACGCCAGTCATCCGCAGCCTGATCCAGTCGGAGGGCATCGATCGCAAGGGCCGGCTTTTCGCCATCATCGGCCCGGCCACATTCTCCGCCGCGCAGATGTTCGCCGACGCGCTCGAGAAATATACGAGCGTCACTTTCGTGGGCGAGCCGACCGGGTCGAAGGGCAACGCCTACGGCGACTCGCGCACAATTATCCTCCCCAACAGCGGCATCACGGTCCGCGTCGCGATCTACTACTGGCAGGATTGGCACCCATTGGACAAACGGTACGCCACACTTCCAGGAATCCCTGCGCCTTTGACATTCAACGACTACGTCAACAACATCGACCCGGCGCTTCAGGCGATCGAGCAAGATCAATAAATTTTCCTTATCCTGTCGGCGTTTTGCATCAATCAGAGTTATGATTGTTCCATGGAGTTGAGCACACTCCGAGTCTTCATGACGGTTGCGAATGAGCGTAGTTTCTCGCGTGCCGCGGAGAAACTGTCGCGCACGCAGCCGGCGGTTTCACTAGCTCTGCAGCGCCTCGAATCCGAACTGGGTGAGAAACTTCTCGACCGGTCCGCCAAGGACGTGATGTTGACCGATGCGGGCCGCACCGTGCTCGAATATGCGCGGCGCTTTCAGAACCTCGAATCGGAGTTGGATAACTCGATCGCCGAACTGCGCGATCATTCGGCGGGCCGGCTCGTCATCGGCGCGAATGAGTCGACCGGCCTTTACCTGCTCCGGCACATTGAGCGCTACCGGCGTTTGTACCCAAAGGTCAAGGTGCAGGTCCGGCGCAGTTTTTCGAGCCGCATTCCGTCGGAGATCGTCGACGGCAACCTGGAACTGGGCGTCATCAGCTACCAGCCGCGCGACGAGCGCCTGCAAACGCGCGTGATCTTCACCGATTCGCTGGCCCTCGTAGTCTCGCCGAAACACCGCATCGCGAAGCGCCGTGAAGTGCCGATATCCGAACTGGGTGCCGAGACTTTTGTCGCCCATAACGTGCTCTCACCTTATCGGGACATCGTCCTGCGGGCGTTTCAGGATCGTGGCGTGCGGCTCAACATGGATATCGAGATGCCGACGGTCGAGATGATCCGCTGGATGGTGGAAGAGAATCAGGGCGTGGCTTTTTTGCCCCGTATGTGCGTCGAGCAGGAGATCGCCGAGAAGCGCCTGGTCGCCGTGCGCGTGCCTGAAATCGAAGTGGAGCGGAAGATCTATCTGGTGCAGCCATCGCGCCGCGCGGTCAGCTATGCCGCGGACGCTTTTCTACAGCTGGTGATCGGGTGACCGTGGCTCAAATAATGCCGTGGGGCGGACCCCGCTCGTGCAAACACCGGAGGCCGACGAGGGCGTCGGCTGCGGACCATGGGGTCCGCCCCACGATGAATCCATCATGCCGGTAGACTTCCTGCTCATCGGGGCCCATCCCGACGATGTGGAATGGGGCGTGGGAGGAATAGCGCTTCTTCTGCGCGATCACGGGATTTCGTTGGCCATTGTCGATTTGACGAACGGCGAAATGGGTTCCCGGGGCACTCCCGGAGAACGGGAAGTCGAAGCCAATTCGGCGGCCGACTGCCTGGGAGCAACCCGCGAGACTTTGAACCTCCCCGATTGCGGCCTGGTCGATTCGCCGGAAAACAGACGCCTGATTGCAAGCGTAATCCGGCGTTACCGTCCGAAGATCGTCGTCGCTCCTCTATGGGAAGACCGGCATCCCGATCATGCGGCAACGGGTCTGATGGTGCAGAATTCCCGCCTCTTCTGCGGGCTCAAAACGCTCGACGATCCGAATCCGCCTCACAAGCCCGGCGCTTTTCTTTTCTACCCGATCCACAAATTCCACCAGCCGACTTTCGTCGTCGATACCGCGCCGGTGTTCGATCGCAAGCTGGGCCTGCTGCGGATTTACCGCTCTCAATTTGCCCCGGCCGCCGGCGATTATCTGTTCGCGCTCGAATCCCGCGACCGTTACTACGGTTCGCTCATCGGGGCGCGTCACGGCGAAGCGCTGGTATCGGATCAGCCGATACGGCTCGGCAACCCGGGCGATCTGTTTTCGCTTCTCAAGTGATCCCATGCGCCTGTTGTTCAAGATCCCGACGGCCGCCGTCCTGCTCACGATCGTCGTGTACGGTTGCGACGACATCTACGCGCGACTTCGCCACGAGCCATACGCCGACGTGCATATCGACCGCGTCCTCGCCGTCAGCGAGAAGTTCAACAAAATCGATTACGAGCGCACCAGTCCCATCACCGAACGCTGCGTCTACTCGCTGTTCCCTCATTTCGGCCACAATCCGTGCTGGTACGCGACCCGCCACACGTTGATATTCGTCAAAGTGGGATAGATCCGGCCGGCTGAAAATTCCGCCGATATATACTTTTCCTGCAAGGGACCTATGATCCGCATACCACTCCTCCTTTCGGCAGGATTGTCGGCAGGGTTGTTAATTGTCCCGGCGGGTCTTCCGAACGAGCCGCCTTCGCTCGAAAACGCCCTTTCCCGAGTCCGGCACAATGTTGAGATATTCGAGAATCAGCTTCCGGACTTCGTCTGCACGGAGACCATCACGTCCCGGACTATCGCGGATGAGAAGGTCGAAAAGGAAACAATCATCCAGTCCACGTTCTCAGGCAGGCAGAAGCGTTCCGCACTGAGTAAGTTGACCAGCACTTCGTTTACGGAAGAGCGCCGGATTGAAACCGTGAACGGCGCGCCATGGAAAGAGAAGTCCATGCCCAAGGGCGTGTTCCGCGTCGGCGGCGCTTACAGCTCTACGCTGGTTTCGATATTTGGCCCAAAAGGCGAGGCGAACTACTCATTTTCATCGGTCAACTCTTTGGTCAACCCCGAAGGGGCCGTGGTGATTTCGTTCGCGACAAAAAACGACAGGCAAAAGATCAAGTCAAACAAGGGGAACCGATCGTTTCAGGAAACGGGCCGCGCCTGGTTCGATCCCGTGTCGTTCGAAATCCTTCGGCTGGAACGCCAAATAGTCGCCGACGGCGCCGAACCCGGCGACGAGGTTCCGATCACCATCGAATATCAGCCTGTCCGGATTGCCGACGATACGTTTCGTTTGCCCGCGCGTGTGTCCGCCACGGCGCACCGAGTTGTTTCCGGCAAAGCGGAACGCGGCGAATACGAGGCCCGATACACGGATTACCGCAAATACGGATCCACAAGTACGATCCGATATCGGGAAAAATGATCTCCTCATCCTCCCTGGCACGCCGTCACAATCGCCGTGTTGTAAACATGTTCCGCGGTTGATCCGCGCGAAAGATCGCTGGCCGGTTTCGCCAAGCCCTGCAGTATCGGCCCGATTGCCAGCGCTCCGCCGAGCCGTTCCGCCAGCTTATAGCCGATATTCCCCGCCGAAAGGTTCGGAAACACGAGCGTATTCGCACGCCCTCCCACGATGGAACCGGGCGCTTTCTTATTCCCGACCTCCGGAATCAGTGCGGCATCCAATTGCAGTTCGCCGTCGATTTTCAAGTCCGGCGCAAGTTCCCGGACGATTCGGAGCGCTTCGACGATTTTGTCGACTTCGGCATGACGCGCGCTGCCCCTGGTCGAAAACGAGAGCAGCGCCACCAGCGGCTCCGCTTCCAGAAACTGGCGTGTCGTCGACGCGGTCGAGATGGCGATGGAGGCCAACTGTGAGGGCGACGGATCCACTACCACCGCGCAATCGGCGAATGTCATCACGCCTTCCACGCCGAAGCGCGGATCGGCGTGAGCCATGAGGAATGCGCCGGAAACCGTCCGGATGCCCGGCGCGGGTCCGATCGCGGCCAGCGCGGCGCGGACTGTTTGCGCCGTGGTACAAACACATCCGCCCACGCTGCCGTGCGCCTCACCCATCGCCACCATCAGCGCCGCAAAGTAAAGAGGCTGGCGAGCGAGCGCTTCGGCTTCCACCTCCGTCACGCCCTTCGAAGCGCGGCGCCGGTGATAGAAAGCCGCGTAGTCCGGCAGCCGGAGCGAAGTCGAGGGATCGATTGTTTCGAGGCCGGCCAGAGCGTTCTTCGTTATTAGTACCGGCTCGGCCAGGCCTTCTTCCCGCAACCGGCGCGCCGCGGCGATCACGCGCGCATCGTCGCCTTCCGCAAAAACGATACGCCGTCGCGCCGCTCGCGCGCGCGCCTTGAGTTTGTCGAAAAATGGATGCATTTGGCAGCCCAGGCTTCAGCCTGTGAAAGCTCTAGTCGCCTAAAAACCGGCCGTAAGACCTCAGCCCAACAACGTTGTCGCACACCGCTTTGATTCCCGCCGTGATGGGAATGGCGAGCAGCAGCCCCGCGGCGTCCCATAGAAATCCCCAGAACAACAGCGAGAACGTTACCACCAGAGGGTTCAGATGCACCCGCGCGCCGACGATCTTCGGATACAGCACATTCATCGCGGTCAGATGCAGAGTGAGCACGATAATAAACGCGATCAGGATCACGCTGCTGCGCGCGCCGCCCGCCAGCGCCGCCAGTATGGGCGGGATAAACGCGATCGGCATTCCGATGTAAGGCACCAGGCTGAGAAAGCCGCTGAGGAGGCCGACGATGAACGGATACGGGATGCGCAGCGTCGCAAACGCCGCCCAGCTCACCGCCGCGAGGAATGCGCCGATCAGGGAGTTGCCTACCACAAAAGCGCGGGCCATCTCGGCCACACCTTCGAGGCTGCGCGCCGCCGCTACCCGGTCGCGTCCTTCGAAGAAGCGCAGAAAGCTTCGCTGGATGTGGTCGCGCCAGCTGAGCATGAAATAGACCAGAAAAGGCACGAACGAGGCCATCAGGAGGAACTCATACACCGTGCCGAGCCGGGCATAAATGTAGTCGGCGATGGGGTTACGATCCTCATGGATACGCACCTCCGGGATGGCGGGAGGAACGATGGCGCCTGGAACCGCGACCGGTCCCGGAACGACCACGCCGATCGGAGGAGGCGCCGGCTCCTTGCGGTTCTTCCGCGTGCGCGGCGGCGGCTGTGGCGCCGGAGCCGGTTCGGCCTTGCGTGCGGGCACCAAAAGGCGTGTAGTGGTATTTTCCAGTTTCTCTATCCGATCCGTCACTCCCGTGATGAACCCGGAGAGGTTCTCCTTAAATGCGGGCACGTCGCCGGCGAGCCCGGACAGCTGGCGGTACGCGGCGAGTCCCGCGAAATACAGACCAAGCCCGGCGAGCAAGCCAACCATCAGCGTGGCCAGCGGTCTCGGGAAACGCAGACGGACGAGAATGGCAACGAAGGGTTCCAGAATCAGCGCGATGATCACCGAAATTATGGTGGTGATGAAAACCACACGCCCAAAATAGAGAATGGCGATCAGGACGCCGAAGGCGATCGTCGGCAGTGCGTATCCGTGCACCTGCTCCTGAATTAAACTCTGCGACTTTTCCTGCGTGCTTCGGACCAACATACTCCGATTAACCCGACCTGCCCGTGTCACGAGACTAGCACGTGGGGCGGAACCCCCGGTCTGCGCGGGGTCCCCCGGAGCCGATCATCGTCAACCCGGCAAGCCGACGAGGGCGTCGGCTGCGGACCATGGGGTCCGCCCCACATACAATCGAAGCGTGGCTCCCACAGGACGTATTCTGGCGCTCGATCTCGGCAGGAAGCGTATCGGTCTGGCACTCAGCGACGAACTCGGGTTCACGGCTCAGGGTCTCAAGACGCTGGAGCGCGAAGGACGCCGCGACGACATCGAGGTCCTGCGCCGGCTGACGGTCGAGAACAACGTGAAACTCATCCTCATGGGCGACCCTTTGCACATGAGCGGCGAAAAAAGCCGGCAGGGCGAATATACGCGTGAGTTCGCCCGCGAGCTGGAATACAAAACCGGCCTTCCGATCCGGTTCTGGGACGAGCGATGGACCAGCCGCGAAGCCGAGCGCACGCTGCGCGGGTCGGGCATCGCGCACGATCAGCGTAAACCCGCAATCGACCGGCTGTCCGCCGTCATCCTGTTGCAGAGCTATCTCGATTCGCCCGAGGCTCGACAGTGAAAACAGGGGCTCGGCAGTGAAATCCCTGCTCCGGCTCGTCGCCCTGGCCGTGCTCGTCGCGGTAGTCGGAGGCGCGTGGGCCTTTCGCCGTTTGAATCAGCCTTACAAGGGTTTCTCCAATCCGGTGTTTGTCGAATTTGCCCATGGCACCTCGACGCGCTCGATTGCCAAGGTTCTGGCGGACAAAGGCGTGATTAAGGACCGCTGGCTGTTCCTGGCCGCGCGCGGGCTCCGGCGCGGCGCGAACCTGCAGGCGGGCGAATACAAATTCGATAAACCAGCCTCGCCTCTCGAAATCCTCGGGCGGCTCGCCCGCGGAGACATCTATTACATGGAATTACTCGTGCCCGAGGGCTTCAACATGTACGACATCGCGGAGGCTGTGGGCAAACTGGGCACCATGCAGCCGGAAGCGTTTCTCGCCGCGGCGCAGAATCCGGCGATGATTCGGGACCTCGATCCTGAAGCCCCTTCTCTCGAAGGTTATCTTTTCCCCAACAAGTACCGTGTTTACCGGCATACCACCGCCGAACAGATCTGCCGCATGATGACGAGCGAATTCCGTCAGCGATGGAAGGCGCTCGGGACGCCGGCCAATGTGCATGATACGGTGACGCTCGCGGCCATGGTGGAAAGAGAAGCGCGCCTGCCGGAGGAACGCCCGGTCGTCGCGTCGGTATTTCAGAACCGCCTGCGCATCGGCATGAAACTCGATTGCGATCCCACCACTGTTTACGCGGCGCTGCTCGAAAGCCGCTACCGGGGAATTATCCATCGTTCCGATCTGGCGAATCGAAGTCCATGGAACACCTATCGGCATCCCGGTTTGCCGCCGGGGCCGATTGCGAATCCCGGCCTCGGGGCGATCGAAGCCGTGCTGGCTCCCGCAGCCACGCCCTTCCTGTATTTCGTCGCGAAGGCGGATGGATCGGGCGGACACAATTTCTCCGAGTCGCTGGTGCAGCACTACGCGGCCGTTGCCAAGTACCAGCGTGCCGTCCATCACTAAAGCGCAAAGGGTTCTCGATTATGCAGCCGCCCGCGGATGGGACGTTATCGGCGAGGACGAGTGGCGCGAGATTCGGTCCACGCTCGGCGATATTTCGGAAACGACGCTCCGTACGTCCGGCATCCCGATCGCAGCGCCGTGGAGCGGAGTCAAGCAGCACTCGATCGACGACTTGGAAGCTTCCCTTCGCGAATTAACTCACGTATACGAATCCCGCCCCGATCTGCGGCGCTACTGCCGCGATCAAGTCATTGCGGCAAAAGACCGCGCGCGGTGGTCTTCGCGGAGCCCAAAAGTCGAGGAGAGCAGGCGTCGCATGAAGGCGGAGATGGTCGAGTGGATGCTTGTCTGGCTGGACGATCCGGCTATATTCCCGGCATGGGTTCAACTGCGCCGCCGGAACATGGGATAAACTGTTCAGCGGTATGAAAATCCAGAAGATGTGTTACGCGCTGGGCTTAGTTGCGCTGACCGCCCAAGCCCAAGTCCCGGCTAATATTGAAGCCGAGTTGAAAAAGATCGGACAGATCGTCGATCCCCCCTGTACGGCGAAGCTCTACCGCCCCCTGATGCCGGCCAACGACGTCAACAGCACGGTGACCCCTCTCTACCCCGGTATCACCGTCGCGCGCGATGTCTCATTTGGCCCCAATCCAAAGGACGTGGTCGATATCTTCACCGCCGATAAGGGAGGCGCGAATCGCCCGGTATTGATGTACATTCCGGGCGGCGCGGGCAACAAGATCGAGCAGCAGGACCGGGAAGCGAACGCTTTCTACGACAACATCATGCGCTGGGCAACCAGGAACGGCATGGTCGGCGTCAACATGCAGCGTCACCCCGGCCCGGATTGGGACAGCGGCGGCAAAGACGTTTCGCTCATGATCCAGTGGGTGGAAGCGAACATCGGCAAATATAAAGGCAATCCCGACCGCATGTTCATCTGGGCGCAGTCGGCCGGCAACGGGCCGCTGGGCGTTTACATCGGCCGCCCCGAGCTTTGGGGACCGAAAGGCGTCGGCGTGAAGGGCGCCATCTTTATGTCCGGCCAGTTCAACATCCTCCCGGTAGTTCCCGCCGCTCCCGCCGGAGGACGCGGCGGCCCCGACATCCTGGCCGGCTCCGGCACAACATGCGGCCTTCCCGCCGGGGCGGCGTTCTCGAACGCCGGCGCAATCGCCGGGCCGAGCCGCGCGGACGCTCCTCCCGCTGGCGGAAGGGGCGGCGGCGGTGGCTTCGGCCGCGGCCCGCAGATCGATCCCGCGACTCAACTCGCTCGATCCAGCCTGCCGGCTCTGAAGACGTCCACGGTGAAGATCATGCTCGCCACAGCCGAGCTCGACCCGGGCATCAATGGAACTAACAGCGTTTTCAACCAGGCCCTGCACGACGAACTCTGCAAGGTAGGCCCCGACCATTGCCCAACGATGCTGTTCGAGAAGGGCGAGAGCCACATGTCGGAGGTGTTCTCGATCGACACTCCCGACAAGGTGGTTTCCGGCCCCATCCTCAAGTGGATCAAGAGCATTAAGTAAGGGTCACGCTAACTCGAACGCGCGGAGCAGCGCTTGCGCCTTTAACTGCATTTCGTCCCACTCGGCTTCCGGGTCGGACTGCGCAACGATTGCTCCGCCTACTCCGAGACTTACGTGTCCCGCTCGAAAGACCGCCGTCCGGATCACGATGCTCAGATCGGCTGTACCGTTAAACCCTATATACCCGATAGCTCCGGAATAGATCCCTCGAGCGCTGGGTTCCAACTCATCGAGTAATTCCATGCTGCGCAGTTTCGGCGCGCCCGTCATCGAGCCGCCGGGGAACAGCGCCCGCACGCAATCCATGGTGGTCACATCGGGCCTGAGTCGACCTTCGATAGTACTGACGAGTTGATGAACCGTCTCATAGGTTTCGACTTCCATCAAACGCGGCACATGCACGCTCCCCACTTCACAAACGCGCGACAGATCGTGCCGGACGAGATCCACGATCATCAAATTCTCAGCCCGGTAACGGATATCCCTGGCGAGCAAATCGCGCAGCGACGCGTCTTCTTCCGCATCGCGTCCGCGGCGCATCGTTCCTTTGATAGGACGCGATTCGGCCCTCCGATCTCCGTCGATGCGCAGGAAACACTCCGGCGATGTCGACGCGACTTGAATGTCATCCAGCTGCAGGTAGGCAGAGTAAGGAGCGGGATTGGTCCGCCGCAGCGTTTCGTAGTAAGTCAGAGCCGGGATGCCGGTGTCCAGGCAGACCTTGTTGGTGAGACACAACTCATAGCTCTCACCTGCTCTTATCAACGAGAGACATTCACGAACCTTTCTCAGATAGTCCGGGCGCGATATGCTGTATCGCGGGATCGGCAGTGGACCATTCCAGCGCGGCGTAACTCGTGGCACTATCGCGGCGATCCGGCGTTCCATGTCATCCAGCCAGTGCTCGCCGCCTACCAGATAAAGAGTGTTTTCGCTGCGATCGATGGCTAAGAACTGCGCAATCCTTAGCAGCATCGAATCCGGATATGGGGATTTATGTTTATGCGGGGATCCCCATTCATAGCCGAAATAGCCCACATAGCCGCCGGTAAACGGAAACGGCAAGGCGGGCATATCGAATTGCTCGATCTCACCTTTGCAGGCCTCGTCAGCGGCTCCCATGTAAGAGAATGCGAGAGAACTGTCGAGCCAGAAAGCATAGCGCTCTTGTGAAAAGAGCTCCCGAAACAGCACTTCCGGGGGATGCGGAAGCGGCATCGTCCGCGCACGAATGGCAGGTACACGCGGCTTCAGCCGCGTCTCTTCAACCGGCGCGGAAACGCGGCTGAAGCCGCGCGTACCTTCAGGCAGGAAGTTGCGGAGTAGTTCAACGCCATACTCCGTGCAGACCGACTCCGGATGAAACTGCACGCCCCAGATCGGGCGCGTAACATGACGCAGCGCCATTACCGTCCCGTCGCTCGACCATGCGATCTTCCGAAGCTCAGCGGGCAACGGCTCCGTCACAGCCAGAGAATGATAACGGACCGCGGAGAAACCTTGCGGAATCCCCTGAAACAACGGATCCCCATTATGAAAAATCCCGCTCGTCTGCCCATGGACCGGCGCGACCTGCGCCACCTCTCCTCCAAACAAGCAGGCAATCCCCTGGTGCCCCAGGCAAACGCCAAGCACCGGCACGTCGGCATTCAAAATTACGTCGCGCGATACGCCGAAGTCCCGCTCGCGATCCGGCCTTCCCGGTCCCGGCGAAATAACTACGCTGCTGAAGTCGAGACCGCGAATCTCATCCCAGTTCAGCTCGTCGTTGCGAACGACGATCGGCATCTCGCCGGTAATCGCCGCAACGGCATGGACCAGGTTGAACGTGAACGAATCGTAGTTATCGATGATGAGGACTGGCAATTAAAAGATCAACTTCAGCCCGAACTGAATCTGCCTCGACGATGTTACTGTGCCGCCGATCAATCCCGCCGATGGACTCACCACGCCATTCGAAAACACGGTCGTGTTCGGGGTCCCGAAGTTGGCCCGGTTCTGTATATTGAAGCATTCCGCGCGGAACTGCAGATTCATCCTCTCCGTCACCGCGATTCTCTTGAAAAGCGACAGATCCACATCCGCCAGCCCGGGCCCGTCGTATGTTCCTCTGCCCAGCGTGCCCCAAGTGCCCGCGGTCGACAGAACAAACGCATTCGGGTTGTACCACTGATTCGGATTCCCGGTAATCACCGGTCCCGAAAAACCCGAAGCCAGGGAAGGCCGGTCCGGATTCCTCGTGTCTCCGTCGCCGGAGCGGTTTGAACCGTCCTGCGGCGTGAGCGGAAATCCGCTCAACAGCGTGGCGATTCCGTTCAACTGCCAGCCACCGGCCAATCGTTCCGCGAGACCGCTGGCGCCCCCAAACAGCGCTTTGCCTCGTCCGAACGGCAGTTCGTAAGTAGCCGAGATGCTGGCTTGCGCGGTCGCGTTGAGCGCCGACGGCCCCCAATCGAGGGGCAGATTGTTCCGGTCCTCAATCATTTGCGCTTCATTGTTGGCTTGCGCGCCGGTCGGGGCGGAATTCATATCGAGATTCTTCGACCATGTGAAATTGCCCCGCACCTGCAGCCCTTTGCTCAGCCGCTTCATCAAATCGATCTGCAGCGCGTTGTAACTGCTGTTGCCCTCGGTATACCAGAAGAAACCCGCGCCCAGATAGGGATTCGGCCGCGTGGCCTGCACCGGTATGTAGAGCGCTCCCTGCGCCACCGTGCCCTTCGTAGTGCCATTGCCCCCCGCCGTGCAGGTCGCGGCCTCGCAAACCTGCGCCGGAATGCTGTTGGGATCGACGCTGATCAGCCCATGGTAGCCATGCGAGCCGACATAAGCAATCCGCAGAACCATATCCCGGCTCAACTGCTGCTCGATCCTGAAATTCCATTCCTCAACCGTCGGCGTTTTCGCGTTGGGCTGGATTCCCTGCGGCGCAAAAGTCGTGCAGGGCGCCGGCACTCCCGGCCCGCATGATGGAGGGGGCTGCACACCTGGCGTCACGGGAAGCAGCGGCAGCAAGGCGCCGGAGTAGGAAGCCGATCCATTGGCGGGCGGCAGCGCATTCAACAGGAAGCTGAGGTCGTCGATGAGCGAATAGTAAGTGCCGAATCCCGCGCGGATTGCCGTTTTGCCATTTCCGAATGGATCCCAGGCCAGTCCGATCCTCGGCGCGAACAGATGCGTGGCATTATTCTGCGTAAACACCGAACTGGATATCCGGGGCGCGGTCAACAGGACTCCCGTGTCATCGGTAATGTAGTTGGCGGCCCTGCCCGACTCCTCATTCCATCCGGTGGTGAATTCATCCCGGATACCGAGGTCCAGAGTCAGATTGTGGCTCAAGCGGATTTTATCCTCGAAATACGCCGCCCCGAAGAAGCTTCTCCACCCCAGTTCGTTGGGGTCCGGCACCACCTGGAAGGTAGTCACCGTGCCCGCCAGGAATGTGGCGAGGGACGCAAAGGTCGCTACGCCGGTCGTGCGCGAAGCTGTATTCTCATTGTCCTGCACTCGCTGGTACCACAGGCCGAAGCTGATCTGATGCCTTCCCTTGCCGAGCTGTATGCCGTCCGAAAAAGTAAACAGATTTCTCCGGTTCCAGACGTTGGCCGCGTTATTCGGACCGGCCGAAGTCAGAGCGGCAGATCCGGTGGTGGTGTTTCCGCCGCCAATGGTAATTCCACCGGGCCCCTGGCCGGTAACGAACGACAGGTCCGGACTGAACGAGGCCAGCGAAACGGGATCCAGAGCGTAACCCGCGCGCGAGAAGCCAAACCGGAACGTATTGATCATGGAAGGCGACAGGATATGCGTTTCCTGCAAGCTGGCTACCTGGCTGCGCAGCGTCGAATAAGACGCGAACAAAGGATCGCCCGCCGGTATCAGGCTGTCGCCGTCATCTATGGTGTAAGCGGCTGTTATAGAGTCCCGGTCGCTGAGGGAGTAATCCGTACGCGTGGTGCCGAAGTCTTCCCGGATGTGTTCCAGCGGATGATTGTAAGACAAGGCCGCTCCACTGGCGACGCCGCCTACGTACAACTCGGGACCATTGACCGCCGGCCACAGGGACATGTATTTCAACATCCCCGGATTGAGATTGGCGGGCGTCGAATATATGCCGGTGGCGGCGTTCGGCAGCATGCCCAGCCGGACCTCATTGTCCGGTACAACGGTCACATTGCTCAGCGCGAGAGATTGGCGGAATCCCTCATAGTTTCCGAAAACGAACAGCTTGTCTTTCTTTAAAGGCCCGCCCAGCGCGCCGCCGAACTGGTTGCGGCGAAACGGCGGGATCGTGCCCTGATCGAAATAGTTCTTGGCATCGAGGTCGCTGTTGCGCAGGAACTCAAAAGCCGTTCCGTGCAGCGCATTGGTTCCCGACTGAGTCACGACGTTGACTTGCGCGCCGTCCCTCTTGCCGTACTCCGCCGAGTAAGTATCGGTGAGGACGTTGAATTCGCGCACGGCGTCGATTCCCAGCAGCTGCCCGCTGACGCCACCCGGCGTGATCTGAAGCTGGCTCGACCCTGTATATTCGATACCGTTCAGCAGAAAGATGTTATCCGCCGGCCGCCGGCCCGCCACTGTGAAAAGATTCCCGTTGCTGGTGCTGGTATTCGCGCTCTTCAGCTGGTAATTGATGGCCCCCGGATTGAGTGCAATCAGATCGTCGAAGCTGCGGCCGTTGAGCGGCAGGTCTTTCACATCCCGGTCGTTGACGACGCCCGAGGTCTGCGAGGTGGTGGTATTCACCAGCGGTGTCTCCTCGGCAACCGTCACCTGTTGCGCAAGGTCGCCCACTTCGAGCCGCAGGTTCACTACGGCTTCCTCTCCGACCTCCAGATCGATCCCGGTCCGGAGAGCCGCTTTGAAACCCTTCTTCTCCGCCTTCACTTCCTGCGCGCCCAGCGGCAGCGAGAGCACGCTGAAGTTGCCGGCAGAGTCGGTGCTCGCGGTGCGCACGGAGCCGGTTTCGACACTGGTGACGGTGATAGCCGCGCCATCCACACCAGCGCCTGTCGCGTCCACGACCTTGCCCGAAATCGCCGCGGTAACCTGAGCGTTCGCCAATCCGCAGCCAGCCATCAGGGCCCACGATAACGCCCATATCACGAACGACATCCGCTGCTTCGTCATCGAGACCTCGATCTCCTCTTTGTTCAACGCCAATTTTCTCGTCTGCCCCGTCGTGTTCCCAATGGTTTATAGCGTATTACATCCGGTCAGGCGATTGCTCTCCGGCGGCGTGGAGGGACTTGGTCGTCCCCGATTGGCAGGGAGATCGCAATCCCGGGCAATACTCCACTAAACTGTAAAGAGAAGCGGAGGTCGAGCTCCCGCGGAAGATGCTCTCCATCGACGGTCTGGCCCGATTCAGATGTTTGATTGGATTTAATGCGGCGATGATGGCCGCTCCTCTTCTGCCCGTTGAAGCCGGCGCTCAGTAAAGCGATTTCATCTGGCTGCCTGGTTACCGCGATAAGGGTGAGAACGCACTTGCCCAGGACAGCCGGTTCAGGCCTTTTCTTCGAGACCGCCTGCCAAAGACACCACTGCGGGGCTGGGCCGACGAACCGGTAAACGAGGCGGCAAGTACATTCCTGGGCGGCGTTCCTGGTTATATCGAAGTAAGGGATAACCGGTATTTCGCGGCCTCGGGCTGCCCGGCGCACGCCTGTGTCGCGCGAGCTTTACTCTGGGTCGATACCCAATCACGCATCGTTGTCTTCATCGCCACTGAGGACGAGAAGCCAAACGAGGACCGGGCCACGCGCGACCAATACCGCATCGCCTCCGCAAAGCTTGACGTAGCCACCGAGGCGCCGATCGACCCCGCTCATTTGCCCGATGAGCTTCGCGGCGCCATCATCCGCTGGGTGCATCTCGAAGGGGTGCTGAATCTGAACACTGTCACGCTGTGGAATTCTTCGGGCCTTCACGCGATCACGACCGATCAACTCTGCTGGACGGGAAGGTGTGCAAGCACGGTTTGGAATTAAACGGAAGGCCGGCGCGCGCGCGGCACGCCCGGATTGTACTGGGCAGTATCTGCGGAAGTGGATGTACTCGGCCGTGCGATCCAAGTTGCAGCCATTCAAGAAATTTATGGCCATGCTCCGATCTCACCTGGACGGTGTCCGCGCCTGGAGTTTAAACCCGAGTTTCCATACGTTACACTCCCGCGCGGGATTCCAATACCTGCGCGGCGCCGGCAGAACGTCTGAAGCCGGGACTCGCGGCCATCCATTAGACTGGCATCAGGTGCTTATGAATAGCCCCGCCTCCGCACCCTCCGCCCGCGGACCGTTCGCCGTCTGCACCCACTCCTTCGAAGCCCGCGACCCGGCCCGCGACCGTCTCTTCTCCTGCGATATCCGGTGCCCCGACGAGCCCGGCGCGTGGCCGCTCGTCCTCTACTCTCACCACAGCCGCGGCAACCGTCGCTCCGCCACCTACCTCACCGCGCACCTGGCGAGTCACGGCTACCTGGTCGCGGCCCTCGATCATTCCGAAGTCGTCGCCCCGGAGATCGCAGGCAATGTCCAGGGCTTCATCGCCAACCGCGTTCCCGACGCCCGCTTCCTGCTCGACTACATGCTCGCCGGCGCGATTCCGTGTACCGCCCGGCCCGATCCCGATCGCATCGCCATCGTCGGCCACAGCTTCGGCGGCTGGACCGCCCTGGCCTTGCCCGAAACCGACACGCGCATCCAAGCTGTGGTCGCGCTCGCCCCAGGCGGAGCGTCCAACCCCAAGCCGGGAATTATCCCCGCCACCCTCAGTTTCAACTGGCCGCGCCCGCCGGCCACCCTCTACATCGTCGCCGAGGACGACGTCCTCACTCCCATCGCCGGCATGCACGAGCTCTACAGCCGCACTCCCGGGCCCAAGCAAATGGTGGTCCTCCCCCGCGCCGACCACCTGCATTTCGTGGACAACGTTGAGCAGGCCCACGAGCAGCTCCGCGCCGCCAGCCTCCCGCCCGAGGCTTCCTGGATTTCACGCGAAATGCGCCCCATCTCCGAGCTCTGCACCGGAGAAGAAGCCCACCGCCAGATCCAAAGCCACACCCTCGCCCACCTCAACGCCGCTCTCTCCCGCCGCACCGCCCCCTAACTCGCGCGACGCCGATCGCAGTGGCGACAGCGTCAAGGAACATACATTCAGCCTGCGGTGTCTATCTTCCAGGAAAGTTTGGGATATGCGGACCCAAACCGTGCCACGGGCTCAGACCTGCGATTCGCAGGGCCTGCCGCAGCGGGAATATATTTGGGTAACGGCTGAATAGATGCGGCGAACGGCGTTTTATTTTGCATTACTTATGGCAAGACCCTCACAGGCACAGGATATCCATGACCCCGCGGCGTTGATCGGGAAAATTCAGGAACAGGCCCGAACTTACATTGAGGATCTTTCCCGCCTCACCTGCATCGAGACCACGCGGCAGACGGTCTCGATTGCCCGTTTTAAGTTGTCCGAGACAAGGGAGGACAGTTGCGATACGAAGCAGTACAAGCTTTTCGCCTTGCAGTCTCTCTCGCTTGCGGGAGGCCCCGGATACGACCCTGCGCGGGGCCGCGGCGCCACGACCACCGATTGGCGTGAGCGGCTCACTGAGTCCTCACTGGAATCGAATTCCACGTTTCTGTTGGCGATGGCCAAGCCGCAGGCCCTCACAGATCTTCGTTGGCTCCGCATGGATACGCTGAATGGCCGAACGGTATCGGTGTTCTCCTTTCATGTTCCGGCTTCCCAGGGCTTTGGACTGGCGGACTCGAAGCGAACGATGCGCGTGCCTTACAAGGGACTACTCTATGCCGACCCGGTTACCGGCGCCTTCATCCGGGTGGCGCCGACGTGCATGGATATTCCTCGCGACTCGGAATACACAGGGGCAGACCTGACTCTCGAATTCCGGTCTTTCAACATCGGAGGCCGCAGCGCCGGTCTTCCTTCGCATAGCCCGATTCATTTCCGGATGGTCAGGGGTCAGGCAACCAATGAGGCAGATTACCGCTCGTATCAACTCGCCAGCTTCAGCTCCAATGCCGAGATCAAGTTCGGCGATGAAGTTACCGAAGAGAAGCCATAGCGGCCGGAAGCGAAACACGTCGCCGGGGACCAGCCGCGACGCTGCCCCTTTTCCCGAAGATTGGTATTAAATTGCTATCGCCGGGCGGTAAGAAAGGCGCGCATCTCCCGCATAACGTCCGCCGCATTTGACAGAAATACGTAATGATTCGCGCCATGCAGCGTGATCACATGCGCCGCGGGCACACCATTTTCAACTGCCTTCTCCTGCCTCTCCACCAAGGCCGCCAGCGCTTCGGAATAAGCTTTGGCAGCCGTCCGCACCGAAGGATCCGGATTGTCGTCAACCCAGCTTCCCTGGCTGTGCGGGTTCGCAAAAATGACAAGTGCAGGTACCGGAATAGCGGTGTACTTCTTGGCGTGCAGGAACACCGTCCCCAGCATCATATTGCCTGGGAAGTCCCGTTGTTTTCCGACCGCTCCTTCGGGCGTCGATTCCCGTTGCGCGCGAAGTTCCGCTTCGGGAAATCGGAATCCGTTCAAACGCTCGTAATATTTCTGTAGTGCACTGAAGCTGGCCAGGTCGGCGCCGCCGGGTGGCGGAGGTTGAGGTCCCTGGAGTTTCGTCATTTCCACGGCGTCTGCTCCCTTGCCATCGTCGAAGCCGTAGGAATACGCGGCATCGACGTAGACCAGGCCCGCAACCCGGTCCGGGTGCCTGTTTGCCACGGAACTCAATTCCGCCCCTGCGAGCGAGTGTCCCACGAGGACCGGTCTGTTCAGTTTGAGCGCGTCAATCGCCGCCACAACGTCGTCGCCGAAGCGGTCAGCCGGGTCATCCGCGGCTGCATAGCCGGACGCACCGAACCCACGGCGCGTAATGCCGTAGACATGGTAATCGGCGGTGAGCTTCGGCGCGAAGTCGTCGAATATGTGCGCCGTGTTCCCGCCCCCGGCCAGCAGGACTATGGGTCTGCCGGTACCGCCCCAATCGAGCACTTCCAGCCGAACGTTATTGTCGACCGTTACAAATTGGACCGCGTGTGGGGATGGGTCCCGCCAGGAGGCGGACTGTTGTGAATACAGGGGATGCAACAGTGAAACAAGCAGAACAGGACAGGCTGACCAACTACAGTTCGGCATAGAGTTCTCCACGCTCCTCGGTGCGATTACGTTGTTTCGGCCCCCGATCCCGTACGGTGCCTGGGGTCCATGGCGTGAGCACGCCAAATCGCTATTACGGTCCGCTGAAGGAAAAGTTCGCCTGGACCAATACCAAAGGCGTAACCTTCGGCATTGTGCCGAGTAATCGCTGATATGGACCGCATGATCGGGAGAGCATTGGCGTTGGCCGTGGCAGGTCCCGTGGCTTTTTTCGCCACCATCATGTTCCCCGGCCTTGTGCGGGCCTCCGCGGAATGGCCGGTTTCCTCTCCGGAAGCGGTTGGAATCGACCATCAGGCGCTCGATGCGCTTCTGGCAGACCTTAAGAACGACCCGAATCACGATCTGAAAGGCATCGTCGTAATTCGTCACGGGAAATTAGCCGCGGAATGGTACTTCAACGGCGACGACCGAAATACGCTTCACGACATCCGTTCGGCGACGAAGAGCATTACAGCAATCCTGATGGGAATCGCGATCAATCATCACCTGATTGCCGGCGTCGACGATCCAATCGGAAAATATCTTCCAGGCCTGCCGGAGGACGGAAAGCAGAAGATCCGTATTCGCGATTTGCTTACGATGCGCTCCGGGCTTGCGGCGGACGACGACGATCCGGATTCACCTGGAAACGAGGATCGTCTCGATCAGTCGACGGATTGGATGAAGTCCGTCTTCGCCGTGCCGACCAGAACTCCTCCCGGACAGAATTACCTCTACTGTTCGCTGAACGCGTTCATCACGGGCGCCATCGTCGAGAATGCAGCGGGAGTTCCTCTGGATGCATTCGCCAGGAAATATTTGTTCCTGCCTCTGGGTATTCGCAATTTCAGCTGGCGGCACGTTCCGATCAACCGAGTAGTCGGGCAAGGCAATCTGAGCATCACTTCGAGAGACGAGGCTGCAATGGGTCAGCTCGTCCTTTACAACGGCCGATGGAGAAACAAGCAGCTGGTAGGCTCCATGTGGATAGCGGCCAGCCTCGCCAACCATGTGCCGATTTCGGCCGTTGACCCCTATGCCGACTTCTATGGCTATATGTGGTACTCCAAGGCAGAGCCGGTGGCAGGCGGCACAGTGCTCGTGCACTATGCTTCCGGCAACGGTGGCAACAAGATCTACGTTGTTCCTTCCAAAGATATGGTCGTAGCAATCACGTCGAGCGCCTACCATAAAGGTTACGGCCAGAGGCGCTCGCAAGACATTCTCCTGCGAATCCTGGCCGCAACGCCGGCCTCGAATTGATTTCCTGTTCGCTCTCAAGATACAGAATCCGTGAATGCGACCCGCGCCGGCTATATACTGGCAGAGGCTGGCAGGCTGAAATCGAGCTTCCGGCCGCCATAGCCGACGATCCGCGGAGGCAAATCATGAAGCGGAGGCAAATCATGAAAACGATACACCATCTCGCGGCCGTTCTCTTCGCTTTACTGCTGGCTGTGGGCGCAACAAGACTGGCCACAGGCGAGGCCAATCCGACGAACGTTCTGACGGGCCGGGGGGCATTCGTCACATCGAGCGGCGTGAAGCCGGGCGCGTTCCGCAAAATCACCATCGCGGACTTGCCAAAACCGTTCATGACGGAGTCCGCCACCCTGCGGTCGCGGATCGTTCCCAGACCGGCCGGAATGCTGCCGGAGGCGCCTGCCGGCTTCCGGGTGGGACTTTTCGCGGACGGCTTGAGTATGCCCCGCGTGATTCGCGTGGCCCCGAATGGCGACATCTTCGTGGCGGAAACCCAAGCGGGACAGGTGAGGGTTTTTCGAGGCATTTCGGCGGACGGCAAGCCGCGCGAAAATTCTGTGTTCGCAACCGGTTTTCATGAACCATACGGGATGATCTTCTATCCGGCCGGCGGGAATCCGCAATGGTTATACGTGGCGAACACCGACTCGGTGGTAAGGTACGCCTACAAGACCGGTGACCTGAAAGCTGCCGGGAAGCCCGAGACCGTCATCGCGGCGCTCCCTTCCAGCCGTCCGCGGGATGAAGTTGCGTGGCGTGCCTATGATGCCGCTGTTGCCGCGGGGAAGCCGGTTCCCGATCACGGGCACTGGACGCGAGACCTCGCCCTGTCGCTGGACGGCAAACGTCTGTTCGTCGGCGTGGGTTCGGCATCCAATCTGGACGATCCGGACGACCACCCGAGCGAAACCCATCGCGCGAACATCCTCGAGTACACGCCGGAGGGCAAGTTCGTGAAGGTTTACGCCTCGGGGATTCGCAACCCCTCGGGCATCGCGGTGAATCCGGCGACCGGCCAGCTGTGGTGCTCGGTGAATGAACGCGACGGGCTGGGCGACGACTTGCCGCCCGACTACATCAGCCATGTGGAAGAAGGAGGGTTTTACGGATGGCCGTGGTTTTACATGGGCGGCAATCCGGATCCGCGGCTTAAGGGCAAGCATCCCGAATTGAAAGACAAAACGATCGTGCCCGACGTACTGCTGCAGCCCCACACGGCTTCGCTGCAAATAACGTTTTACGACGGCAAGCAGTTTCCCGCCGAGTATCGGGGCGATATCTTCGCCAGCGAGCATGGGTCGTGGAACCGGATGGTGCGATCCGGTTACGAGGTGCTGCGCGTGCCGCTCAAAGACGGAAAATCGACCGGCATTTATGAGGACTTTCTGACAGGCTTCCTCACTCCGAATGGCGATGTCTGGGGTCGGCCGGTGGGTGTGGCGGTGGCGCCGGATGGATCGCTGCTGGTCTCCGACGACGGGTCCGGCTCCCTCTGGCGCGTGAGTTATACGGGAAAGTAGCCGGTGCTTCGACTTCCGGCCGTGCATCGCCTGCGCTGGAACTCATTCACTATTGCTCCACCACAGGCGCAATCCGCTAAGGTGCGAGTACCAGCATGGGACACCGTGCCTCAAGATTGTGTCCGTCTGAAACGTACACACCCCAAAAACCGTCCCTAAGCCTCTTTGAATCAACGCCGGAGAACGGTCTCCAACATGCTTTTCCACAGATGCACTACTTATGTCCAAGTTCCTCGGCCTCATAGTCGTTTTGTGGGCCTGCTGCTCCGCGGCAGCAGCGACGCTCCAACAGTTGAGCCTGGACCAGATGACGCAAAGCGCTACCGCGATCGTGCGGGCGCGCGTCACCGGTTCATCCGCAAGCTTCACCGGTTCAACCATTTACACGCATTACAAACTACAGATTTCGGAAACCTGGAAGGGTGCTCCCGGCACTGAAGTCATGCTTCCGGGCGGCGTCGCCGGCGGCTATCGCCAAGCTTTCCCCGGCGTGCCCGCTTTACAGACGGGCGCTGAATATGTGCTCTTCCTCTGGAAGTCCTCGACGACGGGTATCACGCACCTTGTGGGACTGAGCCAGGGGATTTTCAACGTCACCCAGCAAGCGGGGGGGGCAATTCAGGTCGGCCGTCCCGCAATCGGCGAAACCATGCTGGACGCTGCGGGCCACCCGGCGCGGGATCACGCAGTTCAGATGCAGCTCTCCGACATGAAAGCCCGTGTCAGCCAGACCGGAGCCACGCAATGAAAGGCCTGTGGACACGACCATTGGCCTGCGCCATGACCGCGCTGGCCCTAGTCGCCATACCCGCGCCCGCGTACTACCATTTCGTCACATACCTGAACGGCGCCGCCGCCCCTGAAAAATTCGATCTCACCGCTCTTCCCAACAAGACCGTCACTGTCTTCGTCTCCGAAACCGGGCCGCAGACCTACTCCCAGAATGACAATTTCAACTCCGTACTGACGCAGATCCGCCAGGCGACGCTCGTCTGGAATGGGATCGCGTCCTCGGATCTGCGGATTGCATTCGGCGGTCTTGAAAACGGCGCCACTCTGCAAAACACTCCCGGAGTAGACGTAGTCTTCGAAGACCTGCCGCCTGGCATTGAAGGTTATGGCGGACCCACTGCCACCATAAATCCGGCCACTGCCGCCGACGGGTCCACGTTCATCCCGATCGTTCGCTCCACCATGCACCTGAACCTCAACGTGACCATCCTGCCGGGGCCAAGCTATAACGAAACCTTTTACCTCACCACGCTTCACGAACTGGGGCACGCGCTTGGCCTGCAGCATACCTTCACCTCAGCGACCATGTCGCAGGCCACCACTCGCGCCACCACCCTGACTCATCCACTGGGCGCGGATGACATTGCGGGTCTCTCGGTTCTGTATCCCAATGCGAACTTCGCGCAGTTGGGGAGCATCACGGGGCAGATCACGGCCGGCGGCAACGGAGTCCATCTGGCCTCCGTCGTGGCGATCCCAACTGCCGGCGATGCCGTCAGCTCGGTCACGAATCCCGACGGTACTTTCCGGATCGACGGCATTCCACCCGGCTCGTACTTCGTTTATGTCCACGCGATGCCGCCCGACGCGGATATTTTTGGGCCATGGAATGCCGCCGGAACCGTTGTCCCCGCAAGCGGCCCGGTAGCGACACTCTTCTGGTCGCCGTCCGCCCCGACGGGAACGCCGAATCTTGTGCCAACCGCGGTGGTGTCCGTTCAGGGCGGCGTAATCACACCTGGAATCAACATTGCCACAAGCACCCTTTCGGATGTGCCCATTTACGACGGCCAAGTATATGGATACTTCAACAACCAGACTATCGGGATTACGCCTGCGGATGTCAATATGCTTGGAGGCGCAACCACAGTGGCTGCCTCCCTGGTGACCCCCGCTACAAACGGGCAAATCGCGGGACTGGGAGCTCAGGCGATCGGCGCTTCCGTGTCGATCTCCAGTGTCTACCCCTATACAGCTAACGGATACACTTATTACGGCCTCGAACTCGGGTTCGGTTCTGCCGGGCAACCCGGTTCGCAGCACCTGATTTTCAGCAGTCCGAATTACACCTATGTACTGCCCGACGCCATCAATCTGACGCAGAGCGGGCCTCCCGCGGTCACGGCCGCCAACGGCAATGGCGACGGTACCGTAACCATCACCGGCGCAAACTGGGCTGCGAATACGCTGCTTTACTTCGATGGGCTGCCGTCATCCATCGTATCGCTCAATGCGAACACCGGCAGCGCGGTGGTCGTTCCGCCGCCGGGCGTAAATAATCAGCAGGCCGTCCTGACGGCCTACAACTCCGACGGCCAGAATTCGCAGTTTCTGCAGTCTGCGTCGCCGGTTACCTGGTCGTACGGCAATTCGGCCAGCCCCGTGATAGCCACCATCACTCCGTCTTCCCTGCCGGCGGGCGCCGAAGCCAGCATCGACATTACAGGCAGCGGATTCACGTTCACTCCCGGCCTCACCACCGTCGGATTCGGAACCAGCGACGTTCTCGTCCAGAGCGTATTTGTGCTGTCGCCGAATCATCTGCAGGTCGATGTTCTGGTCTCGCCGAATGCCGCGCTCTCGAATCCCGATGTGAGCGTCATCGCTGGATTTCAATTCGCCACAGCGCCAGCCGGATTCCAGATCACGCCTCAGGACTCGGGATTGCCCACTCCTGTTCCCACTCTGACGAACGCATCACCCGGCCTGACCGGAGCGTACCCCGGGGCTATCGTCACTTTATACGGCTCCAACCTCGCCGTCTCATCCACCGTTCTTCCGGCTGTCACGGTCGGCGGTCAACCCGTTAAGGTGCTGTATGCATCCGCGTCGCAGCTCAACCTGCAGCTGCCGCCTGGTCTCACGCCGGGTCCGGCCCTTCTCACGCTGAATAACGGGGCCGCGCCCGCATTTCCGATTACGGTAAACATCGACACTCTGCCGGCGGGAATAAACGCCGTGCAAAGCTCCAGCGGAGCTTACATCGATGCCGCGAACCCGGCGCAACAGGGCGAGGCGCTCATCGTGACTCTCAGCAACTTCGCTCCGCCGGGAACAAATATCGGCCCCGGCCGCGTCCAGGTAAGCGTGGGTGGAGTCTCCCATCCCGTCACCCAGATCACCGCTGCCGGAGCCTTGTATCAGGTCAGTTTCCTCCTGAACGCAAACGATCCCGTCGGACAGTCCGAGCAGTTGATCGTCTACCTCGACGGGCGCAGCAGCTATCCGGCATCGATCCCCGTGGCGCATCCGAACGGATCGTTCACACCATGAAGACGAAATTCCGGCGATTCATCCTCGCGGTAGTCGCTTTGGCAACCATCGCTGTCGCCGCGCTCCCCGCCGGATACTCTCACTGGACGGCCGACCAAATCCGGAATCGCGCGAAGAACCTTCCCGCGAAAATGAGCAAGGTCAAGGTCGCGACGGAATCGCTGGGCGGCTGGGGCAACCATTCCATGTCCGTTGTACACCGCGAGGGCAGCGGTGAAGCCGAATTGCATGAGACGCAGTCCGACATTCTCTTCATCCGCGGCGGCGATGCGGCAATTGTCGTCGGCGGCACAATCCCCGACGGCAGAACGACAACCGCTCACGAAATCCGCGGATCCAAAATCGAAGGTGGCGAGAAACAGCCTTTGCACCCGGGCGACATCCTCCACATCGCGCCCAAGACCCCCCACCAGATGATCCTCGAACCGGGCCAGAAGCTCGACTACTACGCCGTAAAAGTGGACGCGCGCTAGCCGTGCAGGCCCGAGAGATACTTCAGCAGCTCCCGCAATGCTTTCCCGCGGTGGCTCACGTCGAACTTCTTCGGCCCATCCACTTCACCGAAGGAACAGCCGAAGGGCGGATAGTAGAAGAGCGGATCGTATCCGAAGCCGCCGGGCCCCCGCGCCTCGCGAAGAATCTCTCCTTCCACTTCGCCGCGAAACGTCCGCCGCACTTCCCCGGCATCGGCCAGCGCGATAACGCACACGAACCGCCCGGCTCGGTTCCGTTCCGCGCCCAACCGCTCCAGTAACAAACGATTGTTGGCTTCGTCCTGGTTCCCGCCGGTGCCCGCGAAACCCGCGTAGCGCGCCGAATGCACTCCCGGCTCGCCGTTCAGCGCATCGACCTCAAGTCCTGAATCATCCGCGAACAGCGGCCCGGGCGCAAATCCGCTGTAATACTCCGCCTTCAGCCGCGCATTCTCTTCGAAGGTTGCGCCATGCTCTTCGGGCGCGGGAATCGACTTGAGATCCGCAAGCGGCTCGATGTCGATTCCGAGCAACTCGCCCGCCAGCCGGAACTCACGCAGCTTTCCCGGATTGCCCGTCGCGCAATAAATCTTCACGCCAGTTCGACCGCGGCCTGCTGGATCGCAATCAGCTCCGCGATTCCCTTCTTAGCCAGTCCGGTCATATATCCCATCTGATCGTCGTCGAAGCTCTTGTGCTCGGCAGTGGCCTGGAATTCGATGAAACGTCCATCGCCCGTCATCACGACATTCGCGTCCACATCGGCGCGCGAATCCTCCTCGTAACAGAGATCGAGAATCGGGTCGCCGTTGAGCATGCCCACGCTGATGGCCGCCACGGCGCCGGTCAGGGGCGATTTCGCCACCATCTTGTACTTCTGTAACTGCTTCACAGCCAGGGCCAGCGCCACCCAGGCGCCCGTGATGGATGCCACACGCGTTCCTCCATCGGCCTGCAGAACGTCGCAATCGAGGATAATCGAGCGCTCACCCAACATCTTCAGATCGATCACCGCGCGGAGCGACCGTCCGATCAGCCTCTGGATTTCGTGCGTGCGGCCGCTCGGCCGTCCCTTCGCCACCTCACGCGCGGTTCGCGTTGAGGTCGCTCGCGGCAGCATCGAGTATTCGGCCGTCACCCAACCCTGGCCCGTATTGCGCAGGAATGCCGGCACCGTTGTCTCGACGCTCGCCGCGCACAACACCTGTGTGTTGCCGATCGTGATGAGGGCCGAGCCCTCCGCGGTTTTCAAATAACCGGTGGCGATTTCGACCGGCCGCAACTCATCGGGCCGCCGGCCATCAGGACGCATTCTTCATCACCTCATACATGAAAATCATAATCAGGATGATCGCGAGAATCAGAAACACGATACACGGCACGCCCGGCTTCATTTGCGGCGGCGCGGTCGACTTCGGTTTGGAGGCCTTATATTTACCCATTAGTTGCTGTCGTCATACGGAGAAGGCTGTGAATCGGATCGAAGCTGTTACGCTTACGGACGTGATTGGGAGACGACAGACCAGTTTACTATTCGCGGCTCTTCCGCTCGCGGCTCTTTTGACGGGAAGCTGCGCGTCGGGCCCTCCGCCGAAGCCGGATATCCCGGACTCCATTTCTCCCGGCTGGAAGCTCGCATCGCTCAACAAGTCGGCCCTCCCTTCCGGGGTCCCTGCCGACGGCTCGCCCGAATGCTGGAAGGCCGATTACGCCGGATCGGGCACCGTCGAAGCCTGGATTTGCTGGTATAAATCAACCGGTAATGCATTCGAAGCCATGCAGCGTGCACGCGCGGAAGCCCAGAAAGTCAAATTCCAGGAAGAGCATTACTTCGTGCTGGTGAAGTGGAACAACGTTCCGAAGGCCAATCTCACGGCGCTCATCCGCGCCATCCAGAAGGCTTTGCAGCCGGCAGGATGAAGCCATTACCGAACCACGCGGTTCGCCCGGCGCCCGCCGAATGCGTGAATCGTTCTGGTGCCGGCCACAACGTCACCGCTGTGAACGACGCCTTGCGGGATAAAATATTCCTCTCCGGCTTTTACCGGAATGCGCAGGCCATCTATAACAAGCGTGTAGCAGCCTTGAACGACCACCATATATTCGTCGTAGTCGTGGGAGTGCGCCGCGGACACCGCCGTCTGCCCGCAAGTCCAAAACGCCATTTGACTCCCATCCGCTCCGTCGAATACATAGCCCTCCACGCCTGGCGTCGATTGGTCGCTGGTGGAGATTCTGTTCACGATCTGCCTCATAAACGCAGGGAATTCGTCCATAGTTGTGGATCAGTGTCTCACGCCCGCGCTCAGAGCTAGACTGAAGCTGTGCCCTCCGCGCGCACACAGCCGGTCGAGTCCGTCGAACGCTTCTTCCAGTTCTCGCTGCTTGGCCTGATCACGAGCGCTTACTTCGCACTGGCCGGTTCCGGCTACCTGGATCGCCCGACGCTCGTATTGACCTTCATCGGTCTGCTTGTTCGCGCCGCAATGGTCGCGGGGCTGCTGCGCATGGAGATATCGATCACCGTTGCATCCGTGGCGGCGCTCGGATACATAGCCTTCTTCCCGATCGACTTCTACTTCCTCTCTCAGGACTTTCTCGCCGCTACAGTCCACGCCGTCTGTTTCCTTGCCACGCTCAAAATCCTCACCGCGAAATCGAATCGCGATTACGCCTATACCGGCGCCATCTCTTTCGTCGAGCTGATCGCCGCCGCGATGCTTTCGGCCCAATCCAGCTTCTTCGGGTATCTTGCGCTGTACGTGGTATTCGCTATCGCCGCGTTCACCAGCGCCGAGATCCGCCGCGGCTTCCAGCGCCACGAACAACACGCAGCGCCGCCGCGCGCCCGCGTGAGTTGGCGTCTCGCAGTGGTGGCGCTGACGGCAACTTGCGGAATCCTCGTCCTCACGTTGGGCCTGTTTTTGATAGTTCCGCGCACAGCCCGGATGGCCGCCATGCTCTTCCCCAACACGCCGCGGCTCACCGGGTTTTCGAACGTCGTCGATCTGGGAGGCTTCGGAAAAATCAGCAGGGACGACCGCCCCGTGCTGCACATCCTCTCGTACTCGCGCGCGCTGCCATCGGATCTGAAGTGGCGTGGCGCGGCCTTGAGCCGCTTCGACGGCAAACGCTGGTCGGAACCGCAGCTTCCGGGCCGCACGATACCAGCGGTGCACGGATACGCCGAGATCGCGGATTTCAATCAGCGTTCGCGCCGCGACGGCCGCCGCCTTATCTATCGGGTCGACGTGCAGAATTCGGGTACCGGGACATTGTTCGTCGCGGGAATCCCGGAGTTCGTCAACGCCGACGTCGGGAACCTGTTGTTGACGCCCGAAGGATCGTTACGCGTGCTCGCGCCGACTGGCGACTCTCTGCGGTATGAAGTCTCGGCCCATTCCGGACCGCCTCTCGCCTCACCGCTCACCGGCCCGGAGCGCGCCCGCTATCTGGATCTTCCACTGCTCGATATCCGGATCTACACGCTCGCCCGCCAGTGGTCCGGCGACGGCACGCCTCTCGACCGGGCCGTGCGAATCCAGCGGCATCTGCAACGAGATTTCAAGTACGCGCTCGATGGTCCGGAAAAGCCGGTGCGCGACCCGCTGTCCGATTTTCTCTTCGTGCGTAAAGAAGGCTACTGCGAATACTTCGCCTCCGCCATGGCGGTCATGCTGCGCGCGCAAGGCATTCCTTCCCGCGTTGCTACGGGATTTCAAAGCGGGTACTTTAACGATGTTTCGGGACTCTATGTGGTGCGCGCATCCGACGCGCACGCCTGGGTGGAAGCGTGGATCGACGGCCCCTCGGGCGGAGGGGGCTGGACTACCTTCGACCCCACGCCACTCGCCGCCGCCACCCGCGCCGGCATTTTTTCACGACTGAACATGTATCTCGATGCGGCCGATCACGCCTGGCAGGAGTGGGTGGTCTCATACGACCTCACACATCAGGTAGCGATGGCGGCGCGGTTCGAAGCCGCTTTGCGCAATTGGAATCGCGCCAGCCCCGCGTCCGACGGCAATTGGGCCGCGCGAGTTGTAAACGGGTTGAAGACTTGGGGGGTAGCAGCTCTGGCGGCTGCCTTGTTCATAGCGGCGCTGGCGTTGTTCGGTCCGCGACATTTGCGCGCATGGCGCAGAAAGGTTCGTCTGCGGCAAATTATTCGCTCCGGCGGATCGCCTTCCGACGCCAGCGTTCTCTATGAACGGATGCTGGAGACGCTGGCGCGCCGTGGATTCCAGAAGCCTCCCTGGTTTACGCCGGCTGAGTTCGCCCGCCATCTTCCAGCCGAACAGAGCAAGGTTGTCGAGTTCACGGAGGTATATAACTCGATCCGTTTCGGCGGCGACGCCTCGGCTGCCTCACGGCTCGCGGAACTGCTTCAGGAGTTCGAGCGCGCGGGCCAGCACCGGGCGATCGATCATCTCACCATCCAGTGAAATGGCGCGGCCGCCTGCCGTGGCCGCAGCCTCAACCACGCGCTTTGCCCAGGCTTTTTCTTCCGGCGTTGGCCCAAAACACTCGTTCACGATATCCACTTGCTTCGGGTGAATGCAGAGCTTCCCTCCGAAGCCCAGACGTCTCGCGCGCTGCGTGTCGGCGCGCACGGGGTCTGGTGAGTCGAAGACGGTGGTGATTCCATCCACTGGCGCCGGAAGTCCCGCGATTCGGGACACCAGCACTAACTGCGAACGGAAATAGAGGAGTTCTTCGCCTTCGCCCCGAATACCGAGATCGAGCTGAAAGTCAATCGACCCGAACATCAGCCGCTGCACGTTCGGGGTATGCGCCAAATCCGCGACATTCCAGAAACCGCGAGCGGTTTCAATGATCGGCAACACAGGTTTTCCGATTGAACGAATATCTTCGACCCGCTCGGCTTTCGGTAACACAACGCCCGCCACGCTCGGCACGGCACAGATCGCGATATCGTCGCGAAACCAATCCGTGTCCGCGCCGTTGACCCGAACCAGCACCGGATGTTCCGGCGAAACCCAAGCGGCGGTATTAGTTCTCGCGGCCGATTTTTCACCGGGAGGCACGGCATCTTCCAGATCGATGATGACAGCGTCGGCGCCGCTGGCGAAAGCCTTCGCGAACCGTTCGGGCCGATTCCCCGGTACAAACAGGTACGAGCGTGCAGCTGTCACGCCAGGAATGCCCCGATTTCCTCGGTACGGCTCAAGTCGCGTATCCGGGCGAACACGGTCGCCATCTCAGCCGGCGTGGCCGCGCCGCTGAAGTCCGCCAATCTTAAAGCCTTTTCCTCCAGCTCCGCGCGCGTCAATGTATTTCCGGGATCGCCGCGCGGATCGTCAACCCGGCCTTGTAACGCGACCCCGCCGGCAGCCTCGACGGTAACCTTGCCAATCCATCGCCCCGGATAAGCCCGATCCACCTCCGGATCGAGCACCATCGTTACCTTGTCGCGAAACGCCGCGACTCGCGGATCGTCGAAATGCTCTTCAAACTCTCTCATTCCCGCGCGCTGAAAAAGCGCGATCATGCCGAGCACCGTACCCATGGAAAACTTCGCCTGGTGAACGGTCCGCGGCACATCTACGGCCCCGAGCACGTCAATGGCTCCCTGGTGAACGTGGGCGGTAACTCGAGTAATCGCGCCTGGCTCCAGTTTGTTCTCACTCATCATCTTTAGTAACGCGTCCGCCGCCGGATGCGTGTGCCTGCAGCAGGCGTGATACTTGAACGATGTCTCGACAAGCGCCCAGCGGTGCCATAATCTGTCGCATAATTTAGCCGGATCGGCGTCCGCCGACATGCCGGCCGCCATTCCCTGTGCGCCCTCGAAGATATGCCTGGCGCCCGTAAAGCCGTGCTGCGCGAGATAAGCCGAAAGAAGGCCGTCCGCCGCCGCTTTCGCGGTGTGAAGCTGCTTCGAATCCGCCGCATCGCGTAAGAATTCCCATAATCCGGCCGCTTGCGTTCCGGCAGAACCAAGAGCGTTTAGCATCTGGTCCGGAGACAATTGAAGAAGGTTGCCCGAGGCAGCCGCCGCGGCGACGGTACCGGCGGTTCCCGTGGTATGGAAAACTTTATAATGGGAGCGCCCGAGAAATTCCCCCACCCGGATTCCCGTTTCGTAGCCAGCCACTGCCGCCGTGAGGAAGTCGCGGCCGGAGCTTCCCAGTGTTTGCGCTATCGCGAGTGCCGGCGGAAACACCACTGTTCCCGGATGGAACACGGACGCGTTGTGAACATCGTCCTGTTCGGCGAAGTGGGAAGCGGCGGCGTTCACCATCGCGGCAAAAAACGGTGAAGTGCGGCGGCGCGAGATCAGCACCTCGGACACCCCATCGACGCGGCCCATGGCTTTGGCGAAGGATTCAATCGCTTCCACCGGGCGAGCCCCCTTGCCCGCCAGCGTGGACCCGAACCAGTCGAGAAACAGATCCTCCGCGCGCTGAATTACCGAAGGCGGAATATCTTCGAACCGAAGGTTCGCCGCAAAGTCCGCGAGTGTCTTACTCGGGCCGCTCAAATTGCGTGTTCCGCTCTCAGCCGGTCGACAGCATCGGCGTTGTAACCAAGCTCCGTGAGAATGGCAAAGGTATGTTCTCCGAGTGCGGGCACGGCGCCCATGTGAGCCTCGGTCGTCCCGGGCGGCAAAAGTGCGGGAATCATCCCCGCCGGGCTGTCCACTTCGACCCAGCGCTGCCGCGCTTTCAATTGCGGATGCTTCCATAAGTCGTGCATGTCGTTCATACGTGAATTGGCAATTTGCGCTTCGTCCAACCTTGCAATCACCTGCCCGGAAGTGAATTTCGAAAACACTTCGGCGATTACGGCGTGAAGTTCCACTCTGGCGTCCGACCGCCGGGAATTGCTTGAGAAGCGCGGGTCCGCCGCCAGTTCCGGCCGCTCCAGCACCTTGCCGCAGAAGACCGCCCACTCCCTTTCATTCTGCAACCCGAGCATCACGCTTTTTCCGTCCCCTGCCGCAAACGGCCCGTATGGATAGATCGTCGCGTGC
>Ga0181521_10000866_pt1 | contig 37544 bp, 30 predicted proteins | sample PEATcosm2014_Bin_32_FD_119764 | JGI IMG/M metagenome (GOLD analysis project Ga0181521, IMG submission 119764) | Peatland microbial communities from MTU Mesocosm Facility, Houghton, MI, USA - PEATcosm2014_Bin02_60_metaG | ecosystem: Environmental > Terrestrial > Soil > Wetlands > Peat | place...
CACGTCATAGGCGCGCATGATGTCGCAAAGCTCGTCAAAGCGCTCGTAGAGGAAGCTCTCCTTGTGATGGGCGAGGCACCAGCGCGCCATGATCGAGCCGCCGCGCGAGACGATGCCTGTCGTGCGCCGCGCCGTCAGCGGCACATAGCCGAGTCGGACGCCGGCATGGATGGTGAAATAATCGACGCCCTGCTCGGCTTGCTCGATCAATGTGTCGCGGAAAATCTCGAAGCTGAGCTTGGTCGGGTCGCCGTCGACTTTTTCGAGCGCCTGATAGATCGGAACCGTGCCGATCGGAACCGGCGAATTGCGCATGATCCAGTCGCGGATGTTGTGGATGTTGCGGCCGGTCGAAAGATCCATCACCGTGTCGGCGCCCCAGCGGATCGCCCACACCATTTTCTCGACCTCTTCGGCGACCGAAGAGGTGACGGCCGAATTGCCGATGTTGGCGTTGACCTTCACCAGAAAATTGCGGCCGATGATCATCGGCTCAAGCTCAGGATGATTGATGTTGGCGGGGATGATCGCGCGGCCGCGCGCGATCTCGTCGCGCACGAATTCCGGCGTGATGAAGGCGGGGATCGAGGCGCCGAAGCTCTCGCCGTCGGCGAGCCGCGCTTCGGCGCCCTCCAGCATTGTCTCGCGGCCAAGGTTCTCCCGTGCCGCGACGAAGATCATCTCCTCGGTGACGATCCCGGCGCGCGCAAACTCATATTGCGTGACGAGCGCGCCCGCGCGGCCTTTTCTCGGCGACGTGTTGGCCGGGCAGGGCGGCACGAGCCGGTCGGGCGAAACGGCGCCATTGTCTTCCGGCCGCACGGCGCGGCCCGCGTAGAATTCAAGACCGGCGCGCCGCGCCAGCCAGGCCTCGCGGATGCGGGGCAGGCCAGCCGACAGATCGATCCGGGGATCAGCTTCGGTATAGGGTCCCGAAGCGTCGTAGACGCGAACCGGCGGCTCATTAGCTGAAGGTTCAAGCGCGATCTCGCGCAGCGGCACGGCGATATCCGCGCCGCCGGGGCGATAATAGACTTTCCGCGAGCCGGGGAGCGGGCCGGACGTCACAGATTGCGGCGCGAGATTTTGCGGCTTGTCGTGAACGTTCATCTGGTCCTCCGCTCAAGTTTGCTCGATAAATCTGGCAAGGTTGCTCTTCATTTCTGGAAAGCAGGCGGCGGGTGCGGCGGGAGACGAACGGATTGCGTCGATTCTCTTTGCCGTCGTGCCGATCCCTGCGCTGGCATTACCCAGGTTCAGGTTCAATGGGTGTGATCTCAGCCGCCGTCGCCGGCAGCACCCCAGGGCGAACCCGAACTTAGTGCGCCGGACGGCATTGGGCAAGCGATCGATTTGATCCTGCGCAAACGCTCCCTCTGTCTCGCCGGGGACGGACAATGTTATGGCTTCGGCCATAAACTCGGGCCAGGTCCTTAGTCTTCGCCTTTGGCCCCGCTCGAGCTTCGGGAGGTTTGCGTGATCGTCCGCCTCGCCAAAATCGCCTGCGTCGCCGCCCTCGCGCTGTTCGTGGCGCTCGTCGCGCTCGGCAATGTCACCGATTATTGGACCAATTTCGCCTTCGTCGCGCAGGTGCTCGATATGGATGGCGTCCTGGCGGACGCCGCGATCAGCTGGCGCGCGGCGACCTCGCCGGCGCTGCATCAACTGGCCTATCTCGCCATCATTACGACGGAGATCGCGGTCGCCGCGCTTACTACCTTCGGCGCCGTCGCGATGATCCGCGCGCTAAGGGCGGCCGGGCAGGCTTTCCAGCGCGCGAAGAATCCGGCGATCCTTGGCCTTGCGCTCGGCTTCCTGCTGTTTGAGGGCGGCTTCATCGCCATCGCGGGCGGAATGGTTCGGCATGTGGCGCGCGCCCGGCGGAGGCGCCGAGGAGAGCGCCTTCCGCATCGCGATCACCATGCTCGGCGCATTGATTTTCGTCTCGCTGAACGATGAGGATGTGGGTTAGCGTCATTGTCCGTCCTCAGGACGAGGCGCGCATTTTCGCCACAACTTCAAAGGCAAGTCCAATGAACGAATCGTCATGCCATTGTGGCCCATCTAACATCAGCCGGCGCAAGAGCCTCGCGGCGCTGTTTGGCGCCGGGTTTGCGGGCGCGTTCGCAGGCGCTGCGGACAGCGCTTCGGCGGGCGCCAGCCTGACACCGTCGCAGCCGGAAGATGAACGATTCATGCGACTCGCCATCGCCGAGGCGGCGAAAGGCGATTTTCCGTTCGGCGCCGTCATCGTGCGCGACGGCGACGCGTTCGCATCGGGGCGCAATCTCGGCATAACGCACGACGATCCGACGGCGCATTCCGAGATGATGGCGATACGCCAGGTCATTGCGGCTGGCGGGACGGCGAGGCTGAGGGGCGCGACGCTCTACGCCTCGGGCGAACCGTGCCCGATGTGCATGGGCGCGATCATCTGGTGCGGCATCGGGCGTGTGGTGTTCGCCGCGTCGATTGCGGAGCTGTCGACGAAAATCGGCCAGATCATGGTGACGAGCGAACAACTAGCGGCGGCGACGCCTTTTGCGACAATCGGGATCACCGGCGGCGTGTTGGCGGCGGAGTCGCTGGCGCTGTTCAAGGGGTGAGAGGATTACTCAATGCTGCGCGTCTGTCGCAGTTGCCGCGCTTTCGCCAAACACCGCAGCCGCCGCCTCCGCAACGCCCAGCGAAACAAACGCCCCCGCCGCGAGCCCCTCCGGCAGCGCCAGCCCCCCAATCCGGTCGCGGTGGAGCGCGACGACATGGTTGCCGACCGCCGCGAACATGCGGCGCACCTGATGATAGCGCCCTTCGGTCACGGTGACAAAGGCGCTTGTCGGCGAAAGCGCTTCGAGCGTCGCGGGCAGCAGCGGCTTGTCTCCGCCTTCGAGCATCAAGGCGCCCGCCGCGAAAATCGCGCCCTCGTTGCCGCGCAGCGGGGATTCCAGCGTCGCGAGATACCGCTTAGGGACATGGCTTTTCGGCGAGATGATTTTGTGCAGCAGCGCGCCGTCGTCAGTGATGAGCAACAGGCCCGAGGTGTCCTTGTCGAGGCGGCCGATGGTCGAGAGCGCCGGTTCGCGCAGGCGGAAACGCGGCGGCAGCAGATCATAAACGAGCGGCCCCGCCTCCTTGTGCGAACAGGTGACGCCACAGGGCTTGTGCAGCGCCAGCACCAACCCCGGCGGCGGATCCAATCGTTCGCCGCTGACGCACATCCGGTCCGGCAAATCCGGCGTCAGCGCGATGCGCGCAGCCGGATCGTCGAGCGCCTCCCCATCCAAAGCAACGCGCCTCGCGCGAAGCAGCAGTTGTACCTGGCTACGCGTCCCATAGCCGAGGTTTGCGAGGAGCCTGTCGAGCCGGAGCGTCGCCGGCTTGCTCATTTCCGCGCCTCGATGATCTTGTATCCGCCGGTCTCGATTTTGGGCTCGACCTGCCGGAACAAGGGTTTCAGCGCCGCCTCATAAGGCAGATGCCGGTTGGCCGTGAGCCACAGTGCGCCGCCTTTGCGCAGCATTTTAGAGGCGCGCAGGATGAACGCCTTGCCAAGGCTCTGGTCCTCGGCGCCGCCATCGTGGAAGGGCGGATTCATCACGATGAAATCAAGCTCCTTGAGGTCGGCGTCCTCTTGCCGCGCGTCGGCCCAGAAAAAGCGCGCGCGGGGATCCTTGACGTTGCGCCGCGCCGCCTCGATCGCGCGGCGGTCGATGTCGATCAGGCTCATCTCGGAAACCTCCACCGAGGCGAGCGCTTTGATCGATAAGGCGCCGACCCCGCAGCCAAGATCGGCGCCGCGTCCGGCAAGCGTCGGCAGGTTTTCCGAAAGCAGCGCGCTGCCGGGGTCGATCCGGTTCCAGCTGAAGACGCCGGGTTGCGCCCAAAGGCCGATCGCTTCGACAAACTGCGGCGCGCCCGCTGCAACCGCCTCGTCCAGGCCCTCGAGGATGCCCGGACGTTCAGAAAGGCAGATGCGGTGATGGCGCTTCGAACTCTCGTCAACTGTGCAGCCGAAGGCGCGGAGTTCTTCGCCGATGCGCGAGCCGCCCTTGTCTTTCGGCGCCAGCACGGTGAAGCGGCCGCCGCGCGCCAGAGCCCCAAGCGCCAGAGCGATCACGTAGCGGCGCTCCAATGTGCCGGGCGGCGCCAGCATGGTCATGGCGGCGAGCGTCTCTGGCGGTTCGGCCTCTAGCGATGCGGCGCCCGGAACGAGTGGCGAGAACTGGATCGCCTGGTGGGGAGCGCCCGCCAATTCCGCCAGCGGCGCGCCATAGACGCCGCTTCGCGCCGCTTTACCCGCTTGCAAAGCGTCCATCATAAGGGTCGAGCGGCCATCATTCCTCGTCGGTCTCGGGCGCAGCTTCGCCTGTAACGCCCGCGGCTTTGTCCCTCTCGGCTTTTTCTTTTTCCTTTTCCGCTTTGCGCGCCGCGGCCTTTTCCGCGGTCTTGGCGGCCTTCGCCTTTTCGCGCTCCCTGCGCTCGAAATCATAATTTGGCTTGCGCGGCATTGTTGTGCTCCAGAAGGATGGATTTACGCCAGGAAAGGCAAGGCGCCGGCGATTCGAAGTTGAAGCGGCATGCTACTCCGCCGCTTTCGCGTTGACGACTGGCCGCCGCTGCAGCGCTTCGCGCAGGAACTGGCCGGTATAGCTCTTTTTTGTCCTGACGATCGCCTCAGGCGTTCCCTCGGCGACGATCTCGCCGCCGCCGTCGCCGCCCTCGGGGCCAAGGTCGATCACCCAGTCGGCCGTCTTGACCACTTCGAGATTGTGCTCGATGACGACGATGGTATTGCCCTGATCGACGAGCTCTTGCAGCACCTGGAGGAGTTTGGCGACATCGTGGAAATGGAGGCCGGTGGTCGGTTCGTCGAGGATATAGAGCGTGCGCCCGGTCGAGCGTTTCGACAGTTCCTTGGCGAGCTTGACCCGCTGCGCCTCGCCGCCCGACAGCGTGTTGGCCTGCTGGCCGACCTTGATGTAGTCGAGCCCGACGCGGGCGAGCGTCGCCATTTTTTCGCGAATCGAAGGCGACGCCTTGAACAGATCGGCCGCTTCCTCGACGGTCATATCGAGCACGTCGGCGATCGATTTGTTGCGATATTTGACCTCCAGTGTCTCGCGATCGTAGCGCTTGCCCTTGCAGACGTCGCAGGTGACGTAGACGTCGGGCAGGAAATGCATCTCGATCTTGATGACGCCGTCGCCCTGGCACGCCTCGCAGCGCCCGCCCTTGACGTTGAACGAAAATCGTCCCGGCTGGTAGCCGCGCGCTTTCGCTTCGGGCAGCCCCGCGAACCATTCGCGGATCGGCGTGAAGGCGCCGGTATAGGTCGCTGGGTTCGAGCGCGGCGTGCGCCCGATCGGGCTTTGGTCGATGTCGATCACCTTGTCGAGGTGGTCGAGGCCATCGATGCGCTCGAAGGGCGCCGGATGCTCGGCCGCGCCGTTGAGCCGTCGCGCCGCCGCCTTGTAGAGCGTGTCGATGATAAGGGTCGACTTGCCGCCGCCCGAGACGCCGGTGATGCAGGTGAAGAGGCCGAGCGGTATCGACGTCGATATAGTTTTCAGATTATTGCCGCTGGCGCCGATGATATCGAGCTTGCGCCCTGGATTTGGTTTTCGGCGCGCGCGGGGGATCGCCACGTCCCGGACGCCGGTGAGATATTGCCCTGTCAGCGAGTGTGGGTCCGCCATGATCTCGGCCGCCGTCCCTTGCGCGATGATCTCGCCGCCATGGATGCCGGCGCCGGGGCCGACGTCGACGACATGGTCGGCGGCGAGAATTGCGTCCTCGTCATGTTCGACGACGATGACGCTGTTGCCGAGATCGCGCAGGCGCCGCAGCGTGTCGAGGAGACGCGCGTTGTCGCGCTGATGCAGGCCGATCGAGGGTTCGTCCAGCACATAGAGGACGCCGGTGAGGCCGGAGCCGATCTGCGAGGCGAGACGGATGCGCTGGCTCTCGCCGCCCGACAGCGTGCCGGCGGCGCGGCCCAAAGTCAGATAGTCGAGCCCGACGTCGATGAGGAACGACAGCCTTTCGCGAATCTCCTTGAGGATGCGCGCGGCGATCTCGCGCCGCTTCGGATCAAGCTTTTCGCCCAGAGCCTCGAACCATGCATAGGCCGCCCGCACGGAAAACGACGTAACTTCGCCGATGTCGAGTCCGTCGATCTTGACGGCCAGCGCCTCTGGCCGCAGCCGCGCGCCGTGACAGACGCCGCAGGGCGTCGCGGTCATATAGCGGCCGATCTCCTCGCGCGACCATTCGCTCTCGGTCTCGCGATAGCGCCGTTCGAGATTGCGGATGACGCCCTCGAAAGGCTTGTTGACTTCATGCGAGCGAAAGCCGTCCTCGTAGGAAAAGCGCACGCTCTCCTTGCCTGAGCCGTACAAAATCATGTTCTGAATTTCTTGCGGCAGCGAGTCGAAACGAACGTCAAGGCGGAATTTGAAATGCCGCGCGAGCGCTTCAAGGGTCTGCATGTAATAGGGCGAACTCGATCGCGCCCAGGGCGCGATGGCGCCCTTGCGCAGCGACAGTTTGGGGTCCGGGACGATGAGACCGGCGTCGACGGTCTGTTCGAAGCCGAGGCCGCCGCAATGCGGGCAGGCGCCGAAAGGATTGTTGAAGGAGAACAGGCGCGGCTCGATCTCGGGGATGGTGAAGCCCGACACCGGGCAGGCGAATTTGGCCGAAAAGGTGATGCGCTTCGGCGCGCCCTTGACGTCCCTTTCGTCGGCGTATTCGGCGATGGCGATGCCGTCGGCGAGTTCAAGCGCGGTCTCGAAGCTTTCGGAGAGCCGCGGCGTGATGTCCGGCCGCACGGCGATGCGGTCGACGACGACGTCGATGTCGTGCTTGAATTTCTTGTCGAGAGCGGGCGCGTCGGCGATCTCGTAAAACTCCCCGTCGATCTTCACGCGCTGGAAGCCGCGCTTCTGAAATTCGGCGATTTCCTTGCGGTATTCGCCCTTGCGGCCGCGAATGACTGGCGCCAGCAGATAAAGCCGCGTGCGTTCCGGCAGGGCGATGATCCGATCGACCATCTGGCTCACGGTCTGGCTCTCGATCGGTAGGCCCGTCGCCGGCGAATAGGGAATGCCCACGCGGGCGAAGAGCAGCCGCATGTAATCGTAGATTTCAGTGACGGTGCCGACCGTCGAGCGGGGGTTTTTCGAGGTGGTTTTTTGCTCGATCGAAATCGCCGGCGACAGCCCGTCGATCTGGTCGACGTCCGGCTTTTGCATCATTTCGAGGAACTGGCGCGCATAGGCCGACAGCGATTCGACGTAGCGGCGCTGGCCCTCCGCATAGATCGTGTCGAAGGCGAGCGAGGATTTGCCCGAGCCCGATAGGCCCGTGAACACGACAAGCTTGTCGCGCGGAATGGTGAGGTCGATATTCTTGAGATTATGCTCGCGCGCGCCGCGAATCACGATGGCGCGGCCCTCGAAAGCGGGCTTGGGCGGGTTGGGCAGAGCGCCCACGGCCTTCGGCGTCGTGGTCTTCGCTTCAGGCTTGGCCGCGCCGCGCCGAGGCTTCGGCGCAGCTTCAGCCTCAGGCTTCGGCAAAGGCTTGGGCGACGATTTGGGCGCGGCTCGTCCCCTCTTCAGGTTAGCGGCGGAGGGCTTTGATGTCTTCATGGATCCTTGACTGACCGAAGCGACGAAGAGCCGGGAATAGAGCCAAGACAGGTCGCTCCCGCAATGGGAGGTCCCGAGAGCTTGACGCATGAATTATTTTTGCGGCTACGCCTAATTTAGCTAGCTTGCTTCGATTTGCCATTGCATTTTGAGCGAATGTTGAAAAGGCGGTCGAAGGCGGACAAGCTTGACCTTTGCTGGGAACGCCTCCGGCCGCGATAAGAAGAGGCCGAGAGCCGGCCCTTAAGGCGAGGAAATGCTTATGGTTGCCATTCCGGCGCGCCCGGCCTCCCGCGCGGCGAAGCCTTTTTACAAAATCCTCTACGTGCAGGTTCTGATCGGCATCGTCCTCGGCGCGCTGTTTGGCTGGCTGCTGCCGGACTATGCGACCAGCGAATGGGTGAAAGCGCTGGGCGACGGCTTCGTCAAGCTGATTAAAATGCTGATCGCGCCGATCATTTTCTGCACGGTCGTTTCCGGCATCGCGCATATTTCAGACGCGCGAAAAGTCGGCCGCGTCGCGGTCAAGGCGCTGATTTATTTCGAGATCGTCTCGACCTTCGCGCTGGCTTTCGGCCTCTTGATGGGCAATGTCCTGCGGCCCGGATCGGGCTTTAGCGGCCATGGCGACGAAGCGGCGGTGATCGGCTTCGAGAAGCAGGCGGCGGCGCATAAAGCCGTCGATTTTATTCTCGACATCATCCCGGACAGCGTCGTCGGGGCCTTCGCCAAGGGCGACATTCTTCAGGTGCTGCTATTCGCTATTCTGTTCGGCTTCGCCCTGATGGCGCTCGGCGAGCGCGGCAAGACGGTGCTCTCCTTCATCGACGACGTCGCGCATGGAATCTTCGGCGTCATCAACATCGTCATGAAAGTTGCGCCCGTCGGCGCTTTCGGCGCGATGGCCTATACGGTCGGCAGATATGGTCCGCACGCGCTCGGCAATCTTGCCGGCCTCGTCGCCACGTTCTATGCGACCTCGGCGCTGTTTATCGTGCTTGTCCTTGGCGCGATCGCGCGCATCGCCGGCTTCAACATCTTCAAATTCCTCAATTACATCAAATCCGAGCTTCTGATCGTCCTTGGCACCAGTTCGTCCGAAAGCGCATTGCCGGCGCTGATGGAGAAGCTGGAGCGCCTCGGCTGCTCGAAGCCGGTCGTCGGCCTTGTCGTGCCGACCGGCTATTCATTCAATCTCGACGGCACCAATATTTACATGACGTTGGCGACCCTGTTCATCGCGCAGGCGCTCGGCGTCGAACTGACGCTTAGCCAGCAGATCACCATTCTCGTCGTCGCCATGTTGACCTCGAAGGGGGCGAGCGGCGTCACCGGCGCCGGCTTCATCACGCTGGCGGGCACGCTCGCCGCCGTCAATCCGGCGCTGGTTCCGGGCATGGCGATCGTCCTTGGCGTCGATAAATTCATGAGCGAATGCCGCGCGCTGACCAATATCATCGGCAATGGCGTCGCGACCGTCGTCATATCCTGGTCGGAGGGCGAACTCGACCGCGCCAAGCTCAACGCCGCCCTTGGCCGGCGCGTCGATGTCGCCGATGTCGCGACGGGCGTGACGACGGGCTGAGATCGCGCCTCGTTCGGTCGAGAAAAGGTAAGATTCGTGCGCCGCGCGCGTGGCGGCCCTTGCGCGCGCAGAGGGCGGCTGCTAGAACATACAGAGAACATTGGCGGCTCGGAATTCGGTGGACAATCCATTCCCGCCGCCGCTAATTGCGCCGAACGCAGTAAGATGACGACCAAATTCGAGACGAGCGGATTATTAGGAGCGAGCGATGGCGGGCAGCGTCAATAAGGTCATTCTCATCGGCAATCTCGGCCGCGATCCGGAGACGCGGCGGATGAATTCCGGCGATGCGGTGGTGAGCTTCAGCCTCGCCACGACCGAATCCTGGCGCGACAAGGCGAGCGGCGAGCGTAAGGATCGCACCGAATGGCATAACATCGTGATCTTCAACGAGAATCTCGGCAAGATCGCGGAGCAATATTTGAAGAAGGGCTCGAAGGTCTATCTCGAGGGCCAGCTGCAGACGCGGGAATTCACCGACAAGGAAGGCAATCAGCGCAAGACGACGGAAGTCGTGCTGCAACGCTTTCGCGGCGAACTGACGCTGCTCGACAGCCGCGGCCGCGGCGAGCCCGACGCCGACCGCAGCGGGTTCGAGGATTCGAGTTCGAGTTTCGGGCGGTCCTCGCCGCTTGAGCGTGCGCCCGATCGCCGCCCCGCCGGCGCCGCCAGCGGCCGCATCGCCGACATCATCGACGACGACATTCCGTTCTGAGCAAACGTTTCAGCGCGAGGTTTAGCGCCAGGCGCGACCCAGCCGCCCGCAAGGACCGGACGGCGGGATTCGTCATCGGCGCCATTCTGTTTTACAGAGATTTCGTTGGCCACTCCGGAGCGTAAAACTGGCATTGCAGGGCGCGCTGGAATAAGGTCGCCCCTGCTGTCACATTCTGGAATAAATCCCCTTGGCCGATACTGACGACACCGGACCGGCCGCGCCCGGATCCGACATCCGACCGGTTTCCATCTCCGACGAAATGCGGCAGAGCTATCTCGCTTACGCGATGAGCGTGATCGTAAGCCGCGCCCTGCCCGACGTGCGCGACGGGCTGAAGCCCGTGCACCGCCGCATTCTGTTCTCGATGAACGAGAACAACCATACGCCCGACCGGTCTTACGTGAAATGCGCCCGCATCGTCGGCGACGTGATGGGCAAATATCACCCGCATGGCGATACGGCGATCTACGACGCGCTGGTGCGCATGGCGCAGACCTTCTCGATGCGTCTGCCTCTGATCGACGGACAGGGCAATTTCGGCTCGGTCGACGGCGATCCGCCGGCGGCGATGCGCTACACCGAGTCCCGCCTCGCGCGCCCGGCCATGGCGCTGCTCGAGGACATCGATTCCGACACGGTCGACTTCCAGCCGAATTACGATGGCAAGGAGCGGGAGCCAGTCGTTCTTCCGGCGCGATTTCCGAACCTTCTCGTCAATGGCGCAGGCGGCATCGCCGTCGGCATGGCGACCAACATCCCGCCGCATAATCTCGGCGAGGTGATCGACGCCGCGATCGCCCTCATCGATCAGCCCGAACTCTCCATCGAGGATCTGATCGCCTATGTGCCGGGGCCCGATTTCCCGACCGGCGGCGCCATCCTCGGAAGGGCAGGCATCCAGTCCGCCTATCTCACCGGGCGCGGCTCCATCCTGACGCGCGCGAAGGTCGAGGTCGAGGAACTGCGCAAGGAGCGCGAGGCGCTGATCGTCAGCGAGATCCCCTATCAGGTCAATAAAGCGACCCTGATCGAGAAGATCGCCGAACTCGTTCGCGACAAGCGGGTCGAGGGAATTTCGGACCTCCGCGATGAATCCGATCGCGATGGCATGCGCATCGTCATCGAATTGAAGCGCGACGCCGTCGCCGACGTGGTGCTCAACCAGCTCTGGCGCTTCACCGCGCTGCAGTCGAGCTTCGCCTGCAACATGATCGCCCTTAACGGCGGCCGTCCGGAAATGCTGACGCTGAAGGACTTTCTCGTAGCCTTCATCGATTTCCGCGAAGAGGTCGTCACCCGGCGCACCAAGCATCTGCTCGCCAAGGCGCGCGACGGCGCGCATCTGCAGGTCGGCCTCGCCATCGCCGTCGCCAATATCGACGAGGTGATCCGCCTCATTCGCACCTCGCAGGACGCCGTTGAGGCCCGCGCGGCTCTGATGGCGCGCAGCTGGCCGGCGCGGGATATGGCTCCGCTGATCCTGCTCATCGCCGATCCGCGCCATGTCGTATCGGAGGACGGCGAATGCCGCCTTTCGGAGGCGCAGGCGCGCGCTATTCTCGAATTGCGGCTGCAACGGCTCACCGCGCTCGGCCGCGAGGAGATTGCCGAGGCGCTGAACAAGCTCGCCGCCGAGATCGCCGACTATCTCGACATCCTGCAGTCGCGTGCGCGGCTGTTCGGCATCATCAAGGATGAGATGCTGGCGGTGAAGACCGCGCACGCAACGCCGCGCCGCACCGTCATTCTCGACAGCGCCGCCGGCGTCGACGACGAAGATCTGATCCAGCGCGAGGACATGGTCGTCACCGTCTCGCACCTCGGCTATATCAAGCGCGTTCCGCTTGCGACCTATCGCGCGCAACGGCGCGGTGGCAAGGGCCGCGCCGCGATGCAGACGCGGGACGAGGATTTCGTCGCGCGGCTGTTCGTCGCCTCAACGCATACGCCGGTTCTCTTCTTTTCCTCGCGCGGCCAGGTCTACAAGGAAAAGGTCTGGCGCCTGCCGCTCTCGGCGCCGCAGGCGCGCGGCAAGGCGCTGGTCAATATCCTGCCGCTCGAACAGGGCGAGCGCATTACGACCATCATGCCATTGCCGGAGGATGAGGCCGACTGGGCGACGCTCGACGTCATGTTCGCGACGACGCGCGGCACAGTGAGGCGCAACAAGCTCAGCGATTTCGCGCAGGTCAATCGCGCCGGCAAGATCGCGATGCGGCTCGATGATGGCGAGGAGATCGTCGACGTCCAGATCTGCACCGAAGACGCCGATGTGCTGCTCACCACCGCCAAGGGGCAGTGCATCCGCTTTCCCGTCACCGACGTCAGGGTGTTCAAGGGGCGCGACTCGATGGGCGTGCGCGGCATTTCTCTCAGCGCGGGCGACCGCGTCATCTCGCTCGCCATTCTGCGCCACATCGAGGCCGACAGCGGCGAGCGCGCCGCCTATCTCAAGATGCGGCGCGCTGTCGCCGGCGAAGCCGCGATCGAGGGGAGCGCCGAGGCCTCGGCGGAGACGTCCGCCGACGAGTCCGCCGAGGAGACGCCGGCCCTAAGCCTCAGCCCCGACCGGTACGCCGAAATGTCGGCGAACGAGCAGATCATCCTCACCTTGTCCACGAACGGGTTCGGCAAGCGCACCTCGTCCTTCGAGTACCGGATCACCGGGCGCGGCGGCAAGGGCATTGTCGCCATGGCGGTCAATCAGCGCAACGGCCCGCTCGTCGCCTCCATGCCGGTTGAGGACGGCGACGAGATCATGCTGGTGACGGACGGCGGTCAGCTGATCCGCTGCCCGGTCGAGGGCATCCGCGTCGCCGGGCGCGGGACGCAGGGCGTGATCGTGTTCAATACCGGGGACGACGAGCAGGTCGTCGCCGTCGAGCGCATCACCGAGGAGGACGCGGCGCGGACCGAGGCCGATGACGAGCCGCCGGCGCCGCAGCCGGACGAGGTCTGACGCGCGAGGAGAGGCACCCGATGGTTGCGACCCGAAAGCGCGCGCGTTTGAACCTTTCCGCGCGAGACGAGCTGCGCGATCCGCTGCTCTCCGCGCTCACCCTGATGCTGATCGGCCTGATGTTCGTCGTCGTTCCGCTGCATGCCGCGGGGACGATTTCGGTCCATGGCTACGGTCTCCTCATCATCCTCCTGCTGGCAAGCTGCGTTCTCATGCAGTCGACCAGCTGGATCGTCGTCGTCGTTCTTTTCGCCGGCATTGGGCTGGCCGTGGCGGCCCACGCCCTTCGCGTCGCGACGGCGGCGCAATCGAATCTCGATCTCTTTCTCGACGCCTTCGCCTGGATCATCATCGATGTCGCGTTGATCGTCGTCATTGCGGGGGCGGTGTTTGCGCCAGGACGCATCACCCTGCATCGCGTGAACGGCGCGGTCCTTTTGTACCTCACCATCGGCCTCACATTCGTCGGGTTATATACCCTCGTTGGCCTTATCGCGCCCCACGCCTTCGCCGGCCTCGCCGTATCGCACGATAGGGGACTGGCCAGCAGCGTCATCTATTTCAGCTTCGTCACGCTGACGTCGGTCGGTTACGGCGATATCGTTCCGGTTCACCCGGTGGCGCGCGCGCTGGCCAATCTCGAAGGAATCATCGGGCAGCTGTTTCCGGCGACGCTGCTGGCGCGGATGGTGACTCTTGAACTCGAGGATCGCCGCGAGCGGCGCGCCGGGAAGGATTAATTTCGGCGCGCGGTTTTGATCTGATAGGCGCCGTCCTCGGCGCGCACGAAGATCTCGTCGACCTGCGGGTGGCGGACCGGATCGCCGGAGGTGTCGGGCAACAAATTCTGCTCCGAAACATAGGCGACATATTCCGTTTCCGAATTCTCAGCGAACAGATGATAGAACGGCTGGTCCTTGCGCGGGCGCACCTCTTCGGGAATGGACTGCCACCATTCGTCGGTATTCGAGAACACCGGGTCGACGTCGTAAATGATCCCCCGGAACGGATATTTCCGGTGCTTGACGACCTGACCGATGCCGAACTTTGCGATAAGAGCTTTCATAATGTCTCATGCGCCGTCAAAAGCGCTGAAAATCAGACAACGCGGCCGAACAGGCGGCGCGGCTCACCGTCGTCACATTTGGGTCCCCGCCGCCGGTTTTGTCAACTTGGGCAGCGCCGACCCGGACCTTGAAAGCGCTTTTCATGACGCCGAATTTTTTTCCGCCCGAACTCCTCACCAACGCCGAAATGGCCGAAGCCGACCGTCTGACGATCGCCAGGGGGACGCCGGGCCATGAGCTGATGGAGCATGCCGGCGCGGCGGTCGCGCTGGAGGCGAGCCGGCTCGCGCCGCGCCATGGACGCGTCGTTGTCCTTTGCGGGCCGGGCAACAATGGCGGCGACGGCTTTGTCGCCGCACGATTGCTGAAGCAAAGAGGTTTTTTCGTCGAACTCGGGCTTCTTTGTCGCCCCGAGGCGCTGCGCGGCGACGCGGCTTCGGCGGCCAGGGCTTGGGATGGCGCCATCTCGACCATTGAGGCCGTTCCGCTCGACGCGGCCGATCTCGTCATCGACGCGCTATTCGGCGCGGGCCTCGCCCGTGATCTCGACGGGGCGGCGCGCGCCGCGGTGGAGCGCCTCAACCGGTGGTCGCGCGAGCGGGGCAAGCCGGTTCTCGCCATCGACGTGCCCTCGGGCATCGACGGAACGAGCGGGCAGATCCGCGGCGTCGCGGTCAATGCGTCGCGCACGATCACCTTCTTTCGCCGCAAGCCGGGCCATCTGCTCCTGCCCGGGCGCGTCCATTGCAAAGAAACGATAGTCGCCGACATCGGCATTGCGCCGTCGGTTCTCGCCGCCATCAAGCCGAAAACGCTGGCCAACGAGCCGCAGATCTGGGGCGACGCCTACCCGGTTCCGCGCATCGACGGCCACAAATACTCGCGCGGCCACGCCCTTGTCCTCTCCGGTGGGCTCGCCCACACTGGCGCGGCGCGGCTGGCCGCACGCGGCGCCCTTCGCGCCGGAGCCGGCCTCGTCACCGTCGCGACGCCGACGGAGGCGCTCGCCGCTCACGCGGCGGCGCTGACCGCCATCATGACGACGATATGCGATGGTCCGGCTGAGCTTGGCGCGATCCTCAAAGACCGGCGAAAGAACGCCGTTGTCCTCGGTCCCGGCCTTGGCGTCGGCGCCGCGACGCGGGCGTTCGTCCTGGCGGCGCTGCACGCCGACGAAGAATCGCAAAAGCCCCGCGCCATCATTCTCGACGCCGATGCGCTTTCGAGTTTCAAAGGCGAGGCGATCACTCTGGCGCGGGCGATACGGGCCTCGCGCGCGCCGGTTGTCCTCACCCCGCATGAGGGCGAATTCGCGCGCCTCTTCGGCGAAATTTCACCCGATGACGAGGCGAGGTGGCTCGAAATCGAGCCGGATCTCCCGGCTTTGCGCGCGCGCCTCGCCGGCCTGCGATCGGCCTCGAAGCTGGAGCGCACGCGCGCGGCGGCGAGCCTCAGCGGCGCCGTCGTGCTGCTCAAGGGCCCGGACACGGTCGTGGCGGATCCGGACGGGCGCGCGACGATCGACGATAGCTCGCCGCCCTGGCTCGCCACCGCCGGGTCGGGCGACGTTCTTTCGGGCATGATCGCAGGTCTTTGCGCGCAAGCCATGCCGCATTTTGCGGCGACCTCCGCCGCAGTCTGGCTGCACGGCGCCGCGGCGCTTCGGTTTGGACCGGGGCTCGTGGCCGAAGACATCCCCGAAAGCCTCCCCGCGGTGCTGCGCGCGCTGTTTGAAAGTCTAGCTGCCGCCGCCTTTTGATGAACTGGCGCGGAAGTTGCGAATTGACGCAGCGAAAGGCGGGAGCAAGCTCACGGAAAAGCATATGCGCGCACCAAACGAAATCGATTTCTGGCGCGGCTTCGCTCTGCTGACGATTTTCATCAATCATATCCCTGGGCTTTATTTCGAGCGCTTTACTTATCGCAACGTCTCGCTTTCGGATTCAGCCGAACTCTTCGTCTTTCTCGCCGGTTGGGCGTTGCGCAAGCTTTGCGATGGGCCGATCGCGGGGTTTTCCGCCGGCGCGCTGGTATTCAGAATCCAGGGCCGGGCGTTCCAAGTCTATCTCGCACAGATTTTCATCACCGAGATCGCGATTGCGCTCCTTGCGGCGGCCTCGCTGATCTACGACGCGCCGTTTCTGCTGGACTGGCACAATGCCTCCGCCGTTTTCAACGACCCCGTGCGGGCGCATCTGGGCCTCATCGCGCTGACGCATCAGCTCGGCTATTTCAACATCCTGCCGCTCTATGTCGTCTTGATGTTCATAGCCCCGCTCGTCGCGCTCGCGCAGCGCTTCGCGCCGCAGGCCCTGCTGCCCGTTTCGTTTGGGATCTACGCCTTCGCCTTGATATCCGGCGTCAATCTGACGACATGGCCGGTCGAGGGAACCTGGTTTTTCAATCCGCTCAGCTGGCAGTTCATCTACTGCCTCGGTTTCGTTCTGGCCGGTGCGGACGGCCTCGGCGCCTTCGCCCGGCGTCATCACGAGATGCTCCGGCGAGTGGCGGCGCCGATCGTCCTCGCCGGCGCGGTCGTCGCCCTCATGAATTTCTCGCCGAGCCCGGCCGCGGTTCCGCAGCCGAAGCTTGTCTTCATGTTCGACAAGACGTTCCTGTCGCCGGTGCGCTTAATTCATAGCCTTGCCTTGACGGCTCTCTTCGCAGGCGCCTTCGTGACGATCAGGCGGCTCGCGCCAGCGCCTTCCAAATATTTTTCCATGCTGGGGCGAAATTCTCTTAACGTTTTTTGCGCGGCTTCATTGCTAAGCCTTATTTTCCAGATATTCCGATTCGTCTACGGCGGCCGAATCGCGACGGATGCGGTGATCGTCGTTTCGGGCATCCTAATTATGGGGCTTGTTGCGTGGACTTCGGAATGGCGTGGAAGAATTTCGGCGGATTCGCCCAAAAAGGCAGATTCTTCCAAAAAAGCGCTCTCGCCTTCGCCTTCGCGCTGGGCGTCGCCGCCCCGCTTGGCGTCGGCGGCGGTCCGGTATTACATGCCGAGGAGGCGGCAGCTCCCCTGACAGCGGGGCCTCCGCCGCTCAGCCCGCAATGCGTCGTTCCCGCGGCCGACATCGCATCCGCCGTGGAGCTCAAGAATTTCGCGACGGTGCTGGAAAAGCAGGGGCCCGTCCGCATTCTCGCCATCGGTTCGTCCTCCACAGCCGGGACGGGGTCCTCAAGTTCGACCAAGACGTACCCCTCCCAGCTTGAGGGCGTGCTCAAGCGGGCCTTGCCCGGCGCCGAGGTCGTCGTCATCAACCGCGGCCTCCCGGGCGAGGTCGCCGCGAATACCGCCCTTCGAATTCGCACCGAGGTTGCGCGCGCAAAGCCCGATCTCGTCCTCTGGCAACTCGGGACCAATGACGCGCTCTCCCGGGTTCCGCCGAAGGAATTCGAAGCGACCGCCGACTCCACCATTCGCTGGCTGAAAAGCAATCAGATCGACGTCGTTCTCGTCGGCCTGCAGTATACGCCGCGCCTCGCGCACGACCCGAACTACGCAGCGATACGCGACGCCTTGCAACTCGTAGCCGTGCGCGAAAACGTCCTTTACGTCAGCCGCTACGACGCCATGCGGTTCATGGCGCAGTCGCGCGCCGATCTGGATCTCATGTCGCACGACAATTTCCACCTGAACGATCTCGGCTACCAGTGTATGGCCGAGCATGTCGCACACGCGGTCATCGTGGGCGTCTCGATGAAAAAGTTTGCGGGTCACGCCGAACTAAAATGAGGGTTGGCCCTTAGATGGGCGGAACGAACATGGCGGCGAATGGAACTCGACCGGCGCGCGGCGATCTGCGCGAGGTCGAGGTGAGGGTGAACGGCGAGGCGTGGACCCACACGCAAAGTCTTCTGGACGCTGGTCCGGGCGACCACGTCTATGTGCTGAATCCCGAAACCGGCGCCGTCACATTCGGCGACGGCGTGAATGGGCGTAAGCCCCCGGTTGGCGGCGGCGATATTTCCGTCAGCTACCGGTACGGCGACGGGTCCAGCGGAAATATCGCCAAACGGATCGATGCCGAGAGCGATCTGACAGGTTTTTGGGTCGTCGCAGAGGCCGGCTGTCAGGCGGTTGGATGGCGAAAGCCGCGACGCTGAGGTTCTCGCGCCGCTATAGTCCGGCTTAAATCGCCGATGGTCCCCCGCGCCACAGCGCGCGCGCAAGAGCGACGAAACCCTCGACGCCGATTTCCTCGGCGCGCGCCGTCGGCTCGACGCCGGCCTCGGCGAGCAGCGCCGGAACGTCGCCAACGGGCAGCGATTTCAGCGACTGGCGCAGCATTTTCCTGCGCTGTCCGAACGCCGCCTGCGTCACCGCCGAGAGCAGTCTCCCTTCGCAAGCGAGAGGCTCCGCCCGGGGCTTCAACTCAACCACGCTCGATGTGACCTTCGGCGGCGGCGTGAAGGCCGCCCGCGAAACATCAAACAGAATCCGCGTTTCGCAGCGCCAGTTGCAGAGGACGGCAAGGCGTCCGTAAGCTGCGCGCTGCGCCGGCGTCGCGACGATGCGCTCGGCGACTTCACGCTGGAACATCAACGTCAGCCGGTCGAACCAGGGTGGCCAGACGTCGCTTTCGAGCCAGCGGACCAGCAGGGCGGTCGCGATGTTATAAGGGAGGTTGGCGCAGATCCGGGCTGGACGCGCCGCGCCGACGAGGGCGCCTGGATCGATCTCCAGCGCATCGCCCTCGATGATGTCGAGCCTGCCTCGATAACGGCCGGCAATCTCGGCCAGCGCCGGTAGACAGCGCGGATCGCGCTCGATTGCGATGACCTTTTTGGCGCCCTCCGCGAGCAGCGCCCGCGTCAATCCCCCCGGTCCCGGCCCGACCTCGACGATGGTCGCATCTTCGAGCGGCCCGGCCGCGCGGGCGATGCGCGCGGTGAGATTGAGATCGAACAGGAAATTCTGCCCCAGCGCCTTCCTCGCGTCGAGGCCGAGCCGGGCGACGACCTCGCGCAGCGGCGGAAGATCTAGCTCGTCGGGCATTGACGCGCCAGCCGCCCCGCCAATCGCAGCGCGGCGATGAGGCTCGTCGGGTCGGCGATCCCCTGGCCGGCGATGTCGAAGGCGGTGCCATGATCGGGCGAGGTGCGAATGAACGGCAGCCCGAGCGTCACATTGACGGCGTGCGCGAAGGCGAGCGTCTTGACCGGAATCAGGGCCTGATCGTGATACATGGCGATGACGACATCATAGCTCTTGCGCGCCGCGGCGTGGAACAGCGTGTCGGCTGGATGCGGGCCGGTGACGGCTACCCCGGCGCTCTTGAGTTCGGCCAGCGCCGGCGCGATGATTTCGATCTCCTCGCGTCCCATCGCGCCGCCTTCGCCGGCATGGGGATTGAGACCCGTGAAGGCGAGGCGCGGCTGTGCGAGTCCGAAGCGAACGCGGAAATCATGCGCGACGATGAGGCCGGTGCGCACCAGCAGCGCGCGGGTGAGACGCGCGGGAACGTCCTTCAGCGCGATATGAATCGTCGCCGGAACGACGGCGAGTTCAGGCGACCATAGCAGCATGACGGGGTGAATTTTTTCACCATGCCGTCGTTCGGCGAGCGCGCCGAGAAATTCCGTGTGGCCGGGATGCGGGAAACCAGCCCGATAGAGAACCTCCTTGGCGATCGGGTTGGTGACGATCGCCGCGGCCTCGCCCGCCTCGACGAGACCGACGCAGGCCTCGATCGAGGCGATCGTTCCGGCTGCGTCCGCCTGATCGGGCGCGCCGGCCTCGCCCTTGACGGTCAGCTTCGAATCGATGACCGGCAATGCGCGCCGGAACACCGACATTGCAGCAACCGCGTGGTCGATGGCCTCGATCGGAATGTCGAGCGAAAGGCGCTTGCCGAGCGCTGCGAGATGGCCGGGTTCGGCCGCGATCAGAAACGCCGTCGCATCCGGTTCGCCATGCGTCGCGGCCCAAGCTTTCAGCGCAAGCTCCGGACCGATGCCGGACGGGTCGCCGCGGGTCAGCGCGATTGGGCGTTCTCTTCTCGCCGCGGCGGCCGTCATTGATCCCGCGGCTTCAAGGCGCCGCCTTCACGATCACGGCCCTGTCGCGCAATTCCTTCAGACGGCGCGCGCTGTCTTCGGCGATTTTCGCCGCCAGCAGCTTCTGTGCGACGGCCTGGCGGGCGGCCGTATCGTCCTTGGCGGGGCCCTTCACGCAGACGGCGACCATCTCCAGCCCCGAGGTCGTCCGCGAGGGCGCCGTCAAATGGCCGACGGGCGTTTTGTCGAGCAATTCCCGCAGCGAATCATTGATCTCCAACGACGTCCGGACGAGCGGATCGCGCACCGTCACGTCGTTGATCGCGCGGGCGAGCGGAATGCCCGTGTCGCAATCAGTAAAGCGCGCGCGCAGTTGTTCGACCTCATGCGCGCGGGCGGCGACAGCCGCGGGGGCAGCGGTGGTCGGCACAGTGAAAATGATCTGCTGCACGGTATAGGCGGTTCCGGCGGCCTTGCCGCCCTGTTTGGCGAGTTCCTCGCGAACTTGCGTCTCGCTCGCCTCGACGCCCTTGTTCAACGCCTGCACCAGAACGGTGAAGGCGAGATTGGCGCGGAAATAAGCCTTGAGATGGTCCTGCGAAACGCCTGCGTGTTGAAGCGCGGCGAGCAGGGCTTCCGGCTGCATTTTCACGTCTTGCGCGACCTTGACGATCTCCGTCGAAAGGTCCGAATCTTTCGGGTTGACGCCGAATTTCTCCGTCTCCTGGGTTTCGAGCCGATCGGCGTAAAGGCTCTCGATCGCCGCGTCGCGCGTCGCATTCTGGTGCAGGACGCGCAGCAGTTTCATGCGCTGGTCGATGTCGATGTTCGTGATCGGATCGCCATTTATGCTGGAGACGATGACCTGGGCGGTCGCGGGACGGGCGCAGACCAGCGGTCCCGCGGTGAGGGCCGCCGTCGCGAGACATGCCTTGAAGAGGGCGCTGGCGTATTCGCCGGCATTGCGCCTGTCGATCCATTTCCGCATCAAGCCAGAGTTCCCATGTTTGCCAAAGCTCCAATATGTTCGTAGACGCGGCCGCCAGCCTGAACCGGCCGGCGCCGCTCTTTTTAGTATTGTACGCCGTCGAGCGCATTGTTGTTGGTGAAAGTCTTGCTGAAAGTCGCGGCGCCGAGGGTGCGCAGCTGCAATTGCACGAGCCAGGTCTGGTTGCGCGTCAACGCGCTGCTTCCGTTGTCCTGATAGACAGACGTATAATTGACTGAGAAGGTGGTGCAGTCGTCCTGGTATCCCGCGCCGAGGCCGAACGCCGCGACGGCGAACGGACCTGGATAGGTGTAGCCGATCTGCGCCGGAGGATAGAACTGGCGGCTCATGTCAAAAGTGATGTTGCCCTGCGCGAAATAATTGTCGCTGATCTTGTAGCGGGAGTTCAGCGAGAGGCCTTCCCTTCGGACGTAATAGCCGATGACAGGCTGCGACTGGTAATTCGCATACTGGATTCCGCCCGTCCAGGCCCCGAGATTATAGGTTCCGACGAGATCGATGCGCCTCGCTTCCAATGTGTCGACGTCAAAGCGGCCTTTGGCAGTGAACGAGAGAACAGGGATCGGCGCGAGCGTGAAGGCGCCGACATAGTCGGAAAGGCGGGTGTCGAGGCCGGAGCTGAGGCCGACGTTGGCGGCGTCGGGCGTCGCATAGGAATTTGTGCCGGCGACCTGATAGGACTGGCCGCCGACGACATTGACATAGGCGCCATCCTTGAAATTCAACGTGAACTGGCCGCCGTAATTCGCCCTGATGCCAGTCTCGAACCGGTCATAGCCCGAGTATTTGTCCCATTCGAACAGGGTCGACTCGTCGAAAACAAGGCTCTGCGCATCGAGGTTGACGAGAGAGTACGAGCCAAGCTGATTGTTGGGGCGCACGACGATCTGCCCGATCGGCTCGACCGTGATCGAGCCGCCCCCTATTTTCGTAAAGAACGGATAGCGATAGTCAATCCCGACCCCTGGCACTACGGCGCCGTAGAGGGCGTTGGCCTGCGCGCCTTCGAAATTCAGCTGCGCGGCGTTGTAGAAGGTCGAGGATCCGGCGTATGAAGAGAAGGTGTAGGAATTGCTGGTGTTGAGATCGAGCCATTCGCCGTTGGCGCGCGCGAAGGCGAACGGCGTCCACACTTCGCCGATCGGATCGATCAGCTTGCGCTTCCATGTGAGATCGAGCGTGGCTCTCGTGTAATCGCCGCCGATGCCGCGCAGCAGGCAGCTGCCGGCGACAGTGCCCGGCACATAATTGGCGCAAACATTGTAGAGCCCGTAGGCGTTGTCGAGAACCTGCGTGCCGACCGACTGGAAGCTCGCCGCCGAGGCCGACAGGCTCGTCAGATTGAAATCGAGCGTGACCTGACCGCCGATCCCGTCGGATTTGGCCGGGTCGACGTCGAAGGTCTTGTTGTAATCGAGGACCGGATGGGCGACCGGCTGCTGCGGCTGGAAATCATGCGTCGACAGACCCTCGAAGTAATAGCCGCGCAGGTCGAAATAGCCGCGATCGCCCTGACCGGTTAGAAACACAGTCGAAGTGGTCTCGCTGATATAGTTGGAGGAGAGCGTCTGGCTCGGAATATTGTAATCGTTCAGGAAAAATTTGTCCGACAGAAGCGTGAACTGCCAGCCGAATTTCCACTGATCGGCGATGGCGAGCAGGCCCTTGCTTTCGAGCGATCCGCGCAGCGACAGGTCGCCCGATCCCCACGGCGGTTGCGAGAAGTCGCTTTTGTTCATCTGGTCGATGCCGTTGGCCCTGATGTAATACTCGCCCGTGTCGAGGCGTTGGCGCCATTCGGCGCTGGCCAGAAAGCCCTGCTGCGACAGGAAAGTCGGCGTGAAGGTCAAGTCATAGTCTGGCGCGAGCGCCCAGAAGATCGGAATGCCGACCCCGTAGCCAAGATTCGTTTTCGAGATGAAATGCGGATCGAGAATGCCCGATTTTCGCGTAACCGTCGGGTCGGGCGCGGAGAAGAACGGCACATAGGCGATCGGAAGGCCGAGGAATTCGAGCGCGGCGTCCTCGTAATAGATCATCTGCTCGTCGTTCTTGTGGATGATGCGCCGCGCGCGCACCCGCCATAGCGGCGGCTTGTCGGGATTGTCCTTGCAGGCCGCGCAGGCCGTATAGGTGCCCTTGTCGAAAACGGTGGTGTCGCCCTCGATGCGCTCCGTGTGCGGTGAGCTGAAAAAGGTCTTTTGGCTCGTGTCCGCGCGCAGGCTTTCGATGAATCCGTTGCGGAAATCGTCGGTCAGATCGAATTGATCGCCATGCATCACCGTGCCGTCCGTCTCGGTCAGCTTGGCGTGGCCCTCAGCGAGGACGCGCCCGGTGTTGCGATCGTAGGTGACGCGGTCGGCTTCGAGAACGCGGCCCTTATAATAGACGCGCGCGTCGCCGACGGCGGCAACCGTGTTCTTGACGGTATCGTAGCGCAGTTCGTTCGCCTCCACGAACATCTTGTCGGGCGGCGTGCCGGAAGGGGGGTGGGGCGTCGTCTGATCGGCGGGCCTCGCCGCTTCAGCGGCATAGGCGCCGGTCGCGGCCGGGAAGATCAAGGCCGCGAAAAACGGGAGGCAAAGGCAAAAGGCTGCGGCGCGCGTCGAGGCGCGCATAATCGCGCCGGCGCGGGGAAGCCAGCCCGAAACGCGGCCATGAAAGCGACGAAGCCCGATACGCCGAGTTACGCCTGCGGGGCAAAAACGCCGCCCCATCAACCATCCTCCTGATTCAGCAACGCGAGCGCGCCGAGCATGCTGGCGACGACTGCTGGCGACCATGCGGCCACGGCGGCGCTAAGCAGGCCTGCCTGACCAAGGTCGCCGACGAGTATCGTCGCCACATAAAGCACGAACCCCGCCGCCACGCCACCGCCAACCATTTTGGCGATTCCACCAAATCGGAAAAATCTTAAGGAAAAGGCCGCGGCGATCAGAACCATCGCCAGAAAAAGCAGAGGCCGCGCCAGAAGCGACTGAAACTGCAGCCGGAACCCTATCGGATCGAGGCCGGCGCTCTGGGTCTGGCCGCGCACGGCCTCGAGGTCCCAGAACGGCACCGACCCGGGTGACACGCCTCCCTTCGCCACCTGCTGCGGCGTCAGATTCGTCGCGAGGAGGTAGTGCTGGACCTCCAGCGGTTCCTCCCCCGGCATCAGAATGCGGGCGTTGTCGAAGCGCCAGACCCCTTCGAGAAGCTGCGCGCCGTCGGCTTCGATCTCGGCTTCGAAGCGTCCATCCCAACCGTAGACATAGGCGGTCGGCGCTGTGAGGCGGCCCCCATCCCTTGCGGCCGCCCGCGCCTTAATGATGGCCTCTCCGTCGACGCTTCTTTGCCTGAGCCAGAAACGCGCATCCGGGTCCGTGCTGGAGATGTCGCCGAAGATTTGCGCTTCAAGCACCTCGGCGCGCTGCTTCATCAGGGCCGAGACCGGGTTGAACAGCGTGACCGAAGCGATGCCGATCAGAACCGCGATTGCAACGGGAGGGACGAGAAACCCCCAGACCGAGACGCCGACGGCGCGCGCCACGAGAAGCTCCAGTTTCCGCGTCAGGTCGAGGAACGCCGCCATGGCGCCGCAGAGAACGCAGAACGGCATTAGCTGTTCCGAGGCGGATGGCGTGCGCAAAGCTGAGAGAAAGGCGATCGAGCGCGCCGATACCCCGCCGATGTCGCTGGTCCGGCGCAGCAACTCGACGAAATCGACGACGAAGACCATGCCGCAAATGGTCAGAAACACCGCCAGGATCAGGGTCAGGAAGCGCGCGGCGAAATAGCGGCCGAGGGTCCAGCCGATCATCGCGGATCCGGCCCGGCGACGCGGGCTGCGCTCCAGAGCGAGCGGAAGCCGCGGCGTGCGCCGGCCGCGGCGTGCATCCATCTCGACGGTTTCATGCCCGACATTTCGAAACTCAAGCCTCGCACGCCCCGCAGTCCATCTGGTACAACGAGACCGCCGTCGCCGCCACAAATACGCGCCGCGCCTTGAAGGTTGCGCTGCGAAATAGGCGTCGGCGTGGCCTTCCGATCACAGAAGGGACGCTGCCGCCCGCGGCAAAGCGGGCTTTTGCCCTTTTGCTTCGGCGGCGCGATGACTAAACTCTTTCCTCGCGTCAAATTTTCGGCGCGGCGGCAGGGTCGCTGCCGGCGTTGCGCATCTTCATGACGACGTGCATACGCGCAGGACAAAGCGTTTCCGATGTGGACTTCAGACATGGACTGACTGAATTATACCGTTTTTGTGGGTTTATGCGGGCCCGGCGCGCGCCGGGGCGGCCTTCCGCCAGCACTCAGCAAACAACCGATCGCCGGCGTCTCCGGTTCACGACATCGTGAGCGCGTGGCGGTCACGCATTTTTGAGGGTCATATGTCGCAATCCGTGAAAATCGAATTCGCTGCGCTCGGGTCTCTGCACGCCGAGGCGAGGAAAGCGGCGGGAAAGACCAAGGGGCCACGGGCGCTGGTGATTTTCACCAACGCTGATTTCGAGTTCGGCGCCGCGACCCGGGATCTGATCGGCGATGGCGGCGAGGCCTTAATTCGAAAGGCCGCGACGGCCGCGAAGTTCAAAGGTAAACCCTCGACGGCGCTCGACATTCTCGCGCCCGGGGGCTTCAGCGCCGATCGGCTGCTCGTCGTCGGCGTCGGACCGCAGCGCGAGGCGGCCAAGCCGGAGCCGCAAAATGGCGCCGCGCCGGCCGCGATCAAGCCGATCGCGCCCTTGACCCCCGCGGACTATGCGACTCTCGGCGGCTTCGTCATCGGCAAGCTCGGACGCGGATCGACGGCCACGGTCGTCTTCGATCCGCCGCGCGCGCCGGACGACGGGGCGGCCGCAGCGGCGGAATTCGCGCTCGGCGTACACCTCCGCGATTATCGCTTCGACCTCTACAAGACCAAAAAGAAGGATGAGCCAGACGAGAACGGGCAGAGCGAAATCACGCTCGCCGTGGCCGATCCCGCCGCTGCGCGCATCGAGGCGAAGCGGCGCGAGGCCGTCGCCGCGGGCGTCCTGACCGCGCGCTCGCTTGTCAACGAACCCGCCAATGTCCTCTACCCGGACGAGTTCGCCAATCGGGTCAAGGAGCTGGAGAAGGGCGGCGTCGAGGTCGAAGTTCTCGACGAACCCGCCATGAAGGCGCTCGGCATGTGGGCGCTGCTTGGCGTAGGGCAGGGCTCCGCGCGCCAAAGCCGCGTCGTGGTCATGCGCTGGCGCGGGGGCAAAGGCTCCTACAAGGGCAAGACCCAGCCGGTCGCCTTCGTCGGCAAGGGCGTTACGTTCGATACCGGCGGCATCTCGATCAAGCCCGCCGCGGGCATGGAGGACATGAAGGGCGATATGGCGGGCGCCGCCTGCGTCGTCGGCCTGATGCAGGCCCTGGCGGCGCGCAAGGCGAAGGTCGACGCAATCGGCGTCATCGGCCTCGTCGAAAACATGCCGGGGGCGAACGCCCAGCGTCCTGGCGACATCGTCAAATCCATGTCCGGCCAGACCATCGAGATCATCAATACGGATGCGGAAGGGCGCCTCGTGCTCGGCGACCTGCTCTGGTACGTGCAGGACAAGTTCAAGCCGAGGTTCATCGTCGATCTCGCCACACTGACCGGCGCGGTGCTCGTCGCCCTGGGACAGGAGCACGCGGGACTCTTCACCAATGACGACGAACTCGGCGAGCGGCTCATCGCCGCCGGCAAGGAAACCGGCGAAAAGCTCTGGCGCCTGCCGCTCGCGCCGGCCTACGACAAACTGATCGACTCGAAATTCGCCGACATGAAGAACACGGGCGGCCGGCACGCCGGTTCGATCACCGCCGCGCAATTCCTGCAACGCTTCGTCAATGGCGCGCCCTGGGCGCATCTCGACATCGCCGGCACCGGCATGAGTTCGCCCGCAAGCGACATCAACCAGAGCTGGGGCTCGGGCTTCGGCGTGCGGCTGCTCGACCGCCTCGTTTCCGATCATTACGAGGGGTAGAAGCGCTTCGATGGAGATCTGGTTCTACCATCTGCAACGCCAGAGCCTCGAACAGGCGCTCCCCACCTTGATCGAGAAATCGCTCGCGAACGGATGGCGCGTCGTCATCCAGGCGACGAGCGAAGAGCGGCTCGAGGCGCTGGATCATTGGCTATGGACCTGGTCCGACACGAGTTTTCTCGCGCATGGGCGCGCCGCCGACGGCGATGGCGAGTTGCAGCCGGTCTATCTTTCGACCGGCGTCGAGACGCCGAACGGCGCGAAGGCTCGGGTTTTCGTCGAAGGCGCGGAAGTTGCGCGGTGGCTCGAAGCGTCCCCTTCGGCAGCCGGGGCCTGCGCGCGGGCGATCGTCGCCTTCGACGGCAATGATGAGGGCGAGCTTGCGGCCGCGCGGTTGCAGTGGAAACAGCTGAAAGAGCGGGGTTTCCAGCTGGCCTATTGGCGCCAGAGCGAAGCGGGGCGCTGGGAAAAGCAGGCTTGAAAAAGCCGGAAAGCCTTTCGCCGATCGCGGCGGCTGACGAGCACGGGCGATGACCGAGGCGCCCTTGGATCCCGGCTTTTTCGAGCGCCGCGCTCAAGCCCGCGCGGAACTCGATGCGATCGATCCCGCCAAAGGCGGCGCGCCGGACGCCGATCCCCTGCGCCGCGCTTGGTTCGAGGCGGTTTATTCGCGCGCCGGCAATGATCCGGCCCGCGTCCCCTGGGCCAATCTTGGCCCCCACCGGCTGGCCAGAACCTTCGTCGATTTTCAGGCGCGGGGTCTGGACGGGGTTCGCGTCCTTGATGTCGGCTGCGGCCTTGGCGACAACGCCGAATATTTTTCCGCCGCCGGCGCGAAGGTAACGGCCTTCGATCTCGTCGATGGGGCCGTCGCCTGGGCGAGGCGCCGTTTTCCACGATCTCAGGTCGAGTATTGCGCCGCCGATCTCCTCGCCGCGCCGGCGGAATGGCGGAGCGGGTTCGATCTCGTAAACGAGTGCTATACGCTGCAGGCGCTGGCGCCGGCGCTTCTGCCGCAAGCGCTCGCGGCCCTCGCAAGCTTCCTCGCGCCGGGCGGGAAGCTTCTTCTGATCGCGCGGGCTCGCGACGAGGGCGCGGAGGCCAAAGGGCCGCCGTGGCCGCTGCCGCCCTCGGTCTTCGCCGAGGCCGGGCGCCAGGGCCTCCGCCTGCTCGCTCTTGAGGATGTCGCAGCGACCGCCGACCTTTCCTGCCGCCATTGGCGCGCGTTGCTGCGTCTCGCGTTCTGATGCTTTTCTCGGGCGGAGAACCTCCGCGCCAGACCCTCGACTCCGATCAGGCGGCGGCTGGGGCGGGATTCACCGACGCACGGGCGCGGCGCGAGTATTTCCAGCTGGCGCTTGCCGCGTTTTTCATCTCTTTCATGTATTCGCATGGCGCGCTGCTCGCCGTCGTTTTCGCGCGGGAAAACTTCGATCTTCGCGCGATCGGCCTTTTGCTGTCGCTTTACGCTTTCCCGGTGATTGTATTCACCTTCCTGTCTGGCGCGGCGGCGGCCCGCGTGGGCGTCCTCAACACATGCCGGCTCGCCGTCGCGCTGATGGTCATCGGCTTTTTCAGCCTGCGCTACACAGCCGCCGATTTTTGGCCGGCGCTCGCCTCGCGTCTGGTTCAGGGCGCGGGGCAGGGCCTCCTGCTCAGCGGCTTCGTCACCTATGCGCAGAGCCGGCTGAACGAGCGTCGCTTCGTCTATCTGATCGGCCTGTTTTCGAGCAGTTTCGCGCTGGCGCAGGCTATCGCGCCTCCTTTCGGCGCCATGATCCTCAACGCTTTCGGCGCGAAGGCGATGTTCCTCGAAGGAGCCATCCCGGGCTGCGCCGCCCTTGCGCTGACCTTCGGCCTTCGGCCCATGCCGCGCCCGCGCGGGTCGCGCGGGATCAGTTTCACCGGCGCCCTGACGCACAGCCGCATTCCCGCCCTCGCCGCGGTTTTCGTCAATGGCACGATGTTCGGCTTCACGGCCGCCTATCTCGCCGCATTCCTGCAGGCGAAGGCGCTGCCGATCGGCGCCTTCTTCTTCGCCTCGACGACGACCTTGTTCGCAACCCGGTTTCTCGCCATGGGCGCCTTGCAGGCGTTGGACCGGCGCGTTCTCGTCGCCTCCGGGTTTTTCTCGCAAGGCGCAGGCTTCGTCCTTCTCGCCTTCGCCGGACAAACCTGGCTGATCGTCGTCTGCGGCGTGCTGTTCGGCATCGGCTATAGCGTCGTCTATCCGGTCCTCTCCGGCTGGATGAGCGAAGGCGTCGAGCCGGCTGAGCGCGCCGGGCCGCAGGCGCTGCTCAACACGGCGTTCAACATCGGCATCTTTCTGATGCCCTATCCGCAGGCCCTGCTCATCGGCGCCGTCGGCTATGGTGGTACGGCGATGCTCCTCGCCGTGCTGGCGCTATCCGCCGCCGCCGCGATGTTCGCGCTGAGCTATGTGAGCGCGGAGGCGTAGTCAGCCCGCCCCCAACAAGCGTATCGCTTCGCCTCGTTCGAAAATATTGAGCAACAGCCGCAACGCCTCGCCGCGCTCGCCCTGTAGACGTGGATTCTCCGCGACGATTTTTTGCGCCTTCCGCCGCGCTTCGACGAGCAAATCCGCGTGCGCGGCGGGGTCGGCGAGGCGAAACCCCGGCAGGCCGGATTGTTTCGAGCCCAGCACCTCGCCTTCGCCGCGCAGCCGCAGATCCTCCTCGGAGATGCGAAAGCCGTCCTCGGTCTCGCGCATGATGGCGATGCGCGCCTTCGCGGTCTCGCCCAGCGGGCCCTTGTAGAGCAGGATGCAGGAACTCTTCGCCGCGCCGCGCCCAACCCGGCCGCGCAACTGATGCAGTTGCGCCAGGCCGAAGCGCTCGGCGTGTTCGATCACCATGATGCTGGCGTTCGGCACATCGACGCCAACCTCGATCACGGTGGTGGCGACGAGGATCTTCGTCGCGCCCATGGCGAAGGCCTCCATGACGGCATCCCTTTCGCGCGCTTTCATCTTGCCATGCACGAGGCCGACCCGATCGCCAAAATGTTGCCTGAGATCGGCGAAGCGTTCCTCTGCGGCGGCGACATCGATAAGTTCGCTCTCCTCGACCAGCGGGCAGACCCAGAAGGCCTGCGCGCCGCTGGCGATCGCGCCCCCGATCCTTCCAATCAATTCCCCCGAGCGTTCCAGCGGCAGCGCGCGGGTCTCGATCGGCTGGCGCCCTTTGGGCTTCTCGCGGATCGCGGAAACATCCATGTCGCCGAAATAAGTGAGCACGAGGCTGCGCGGAATCGGCGTCGCGGTCATCACCAGAATGTCGGCGCGCTCGCCCTTGTCGCCGAGGGCGAGCCGCTGATGCACGCCGAAGCGATGCTGCTCGTCAACCACGGCGAGGCCGAGATCGTGAAAGGCGACGGCCTCCTGAAACAAGGCATGCGTGCCGATGACGATGTCGATCGCGCCGGAGGCCAGCGCATCGAGGGTTCTGGCCCGCTCGGCTCCCTTGTCGCGGCCGGTCAGCAGCGCGAGCCGCAGGCCGCTCGCCGCCGCGAAGCCGCTGAGCGCCGAAAAATGCTGGCGCGCCAGAATCTCGGTCGGCGCCATCAGCGCCGCCTGCCGCCCGGCCTCGACGCAGGTCGCCATGGCGAGCAGCGCGACCAGCGTCTTGCCCGAGCCGACATCGCCCTGCAACAGCCGCAGCATGCGGGTCCCGCTCGCAAGGTCAGTGCGGATCTCCTTCAATGCCTCCACCTGCGCGCCCGTCAGCGTGAACGGCAGCGCCGCGACAATTTTTTCCGCAATGCGGCCGTCGCCCGCGCTGGCGCGGCCGGGCGCGCGCCGCAGTTGCGCCCGCATGAGGCCCAGCGCGAGCTGGCCGGCGAGCATTTCGTCGAATGCGAGGCGCATTCGCGCGGGCGTCTGCGGCGCGATCTCCTCGGGCGCCTGCGGGCGATGCGCGCGGCGCAACGCCTCTGCGAATGACAAAGGCCCCGGGTCCTCACGCCATTCGGGGAGCGCGGGCAGCCGCGCGAGCGCGCCGTCCACGGCCTTGGCGAGAACCCTTTGCGTCAGGCCCTCGGTTGCGGGATAGACCGGCTCGACCGGCGCCATTTTGGCGAACCCCTCGGCGTCGAGGATGCGGTCCGGGTGCACAATCTGGCGATGGCCGTCCCAGAGTTCGAGCTTGCCCGACACCCAGCGCCGCGCCCCGACCGGCAGGCTGCGCTCGATCCACTGGTGATTGGCGAGGAAAAACACGAGCAGAACGTCGCCGGTCTCGTCCTCGACCAGCACGCGATAAGGGCCTTTCGCGCGCGGCGGCGGCCGGTGCTCGACGACGGTCGCCTCGATCACCACCAGCGTATCGAGCGGCGCCTCGGCGATCTTCGGCCGGTTGCGCCGGTCAATGACGCCAGTTGGAAGATGGAACAGGAGATCGATCACGCGCGCCCCGGGCGCGGCGCCGCCGAGCAACCGGTCGAGCAGCTTGCCGGTCTTGGGGCCGACGCCGGGCAGGCTCGCGGCCGAGGCGAAGAGCGGGTTCAGAATCGATGGGCGCATGGGGTCGGGTTTTGAGTCGCGAGGACGTTCACAGCTTTATGCGCCGCCCGCCGCCGGGGAGGCAACGGTCGCCTCCGAGAGCGGGGCGCTCTCTCCGGCACCATCGCCACCCTTAAGGGCTGACAGCCGAGCGTTCAAAGTCTATACGGCTCCAAGGCGCGGACCGCGCCAGCAGCAGAACCCGGAGCCTCTCCATGTCCGCCCTTCCGCAGGCGACGCTCGACATTCGCCGCCGGCGCATCAAATTCCGCGCCTGGCATCGCGGCATGCTGGAAACCGATCTGCTCCTCGGCCGTTTCGCCGATGCGGAGGTCGCAAACTTAAGCGAAAGCGAGCTCGACGATTTCGAGGCCCTCTTGGAGGCGATCGATCGCGACGTGTTCGCCTGGGCGACGGGCGAGACGCCAACGCCTGAAGCTTATGATACGCTGCTGTTTCGCCGGATCGTCGCCTTCCACGCCGGACTGGATCCGGTCGGGACATGAAGCCATCTGCGGCCTTGCCGCATGAATTCCCTTCTCCGGGGCCAACGCTCGAATTGATCTTTCATCGTGGCTGATCTCAAACGCGCCGTCGCCGAGCTCGCCAAGGGCGGCTCGCTGACGCTTTCGTCGCTGAGCGACGGGTTCGACGCCTTCTGCGTCGCGGATCTCGCCCGCGCGCTGGCCCGCGAGGCGGAGGATCGCGCGCTCGCGCTCATCCACGTCGCGCGCGACGGGCAGCGCGCGGGCGCCTTCGCCGAGGCGCTCGCCTTCGCCGCGCCGGACATCGAAATCCTCGATTTTCCCGGCTGGGATTGCCAGCCCTACGATCGCGTTTCGCCCAACGCCTCGGTCTCCGCGCGGCGCATGGTCGTGCTCTCGCGCCTCGCGCGCTCGCGCTCCAGCGCGGAGCGCCCGCGCATTCTCAGCACCACGGTGAAGGCGCTGGTCCAGCGCGTCCCGCCTGTTTCCCAGATGGCCGCCGACACATTTTCCGCCGCGCCCGGCAATGTCGTGGACATGAACGCGTTGACGGCGTGGCTCGAAACCAATGGTTTCCTCCGCGCCTCGACCGTGCGCGACGCCGGCGAATACGCCGTGCGCGGCGGCATCCTCGATCTCTTCGCGCCCGGCATGGCGCAGCCCGTGCGGCTCGATTTCTTCGGCGATCAGCTTGAGTCGATCCGCGCCTTCGACGCTGAATCGCAGCGAACGCTCTTCCGGCTGCGCGGCCTCGATCTCGTGCCGATGAGCGAGGCCCAGCTCACTACTGATTCAATGCGTCGTTTCCGTCAGGCCTATGTCGCGACCTTTGGCGCGCAGACGCGGGGCGATCCGCTCTATGAGGCGATCAGCGAGGGCCGCCGCCATCCGGGCCATGAGCATTGGCTGCCGCTCTTTTACGATCATCTCGACACGATCTTCGATTACGCCGGGCGCGCGCCGCTCATCTTCGATACGCTCGTCGACGAGGCGGCGCATGAGCGCATCGCGCTGATCGACGATTATTACGATGCGCGCAAAAGCGCCTATGACCTTGACCCCGCGCACGCGAGCTACAAGCCGCTAAAGCCCGATCTTCTCTATCTGTCCGAGGCGGAATGGCGCAGCCGCGCTGGCGGCGCGCGGGTGGTGCGCACGAGCCCCTTCGCACAGCCCGAGGGCGCGCGCGGTCTCGTCGTCGATTGCGGCTCAAAGCCGGGGCGCAGCTTCGCCCCCGAGCGGGCCGATGCGAGCGCCAATGTGTTCGCCGCGGCCGTCGACCACATCAAGGCTCGGCAGGCGGAGGGCAAGCGCGCCATCGTGGCCGCGTGGTCCGACGGCTCGCGCGAGCGCCTGATCCACGTCCTCGCCGACCACGGCCTTGCGGGCGAAGCGAATGTCTCGTCGCTCTCGCAGGCCCTCGCCCTGCCGCGGCAGGGCGTCGCCATGGCCGTCATGGGGCTTGAGACGGGATTCGAGGCGGACGATCTCGTCGTCGTTAGCGAGCAGGATATTCTCGGCGACCGCCTGGTGCGCAGCCGCAAGACGGCGCGCAAGGCCAAGGATTTTCTCAGCGAAGTCAGCGCGCTGAGCGCGGGCGACATTGTCGTCCACGTCGATCACGGCATCGGCCGGTTCGTCGGCCTCCAGTCGATCGAGGCCGGCGGCGCCCCGCATGATTGCCTCGAACTGCACTACGCGGAGGGCGCGAAGCTTTTCCTTCCCGTTGAAAATCTCGAACTGCTGTCGCGCTACGGCTCCGAGGACACCGAGGTCCAGCTCGACCGCTTGGGCGGCGGCGGCTGGCAGAAGCGCAAGGCGCGGATGCGCAAGCGCGTTCTCGAAATGGCTGCGGGCCTCATCAAGATCGCCGCCGCGCGGCAGATGCGGGCGGCGCCGAAGCTGGTTCCGCCCGAAGGGCTCTATGCCGAATTTTGCGCCGGCTTTCCCTATGACGAGACGGAGGATCAGCTCGCCACCATCGAGACCGTTCTGGACGACATGGCCTCGGGCCGGCCAATGGACCGGCTCGTCTGCGGCGATGTCGGCTTCGGCAAGACCGAGGTCGCGTTGCGCGCCGCCTTCACCGCTGCGATCGAGGGCAAGCAGGTCGCGATCATCGTGCCGACGACGCTGCTCGCGCGCCAGCATTACCGCAATTTCGCCAGCCGCTTCGCCCATCTGCCGGTCAAGGTCGCCCAGATGTCGCGCATGGTCAGCGCCGCCGACCTCAAGGCCGCCAAGGCGGGGGCGGCGTCCGGCGAGGTCGACATCGTCGTCGGCACCCATGCCGCGCTCGGCAAGAGCGTCGATTACAAGGACCTCGGCCTCGTCGTCATCGACGAGGAGCAGCATTTCGGCGTCAAGCACAAGGAGCGGCTGAAGGAGTTGCGCGCCGAGGTGCATGTTTTGACTCTGTCGGCGACGCCGATCCCGCGCACATTGCAGCTCGCTCTGACCGGGGTGCGCGAACTCTCGATCATCGCGACGCCGCCGGTCGACCGGCTGGCGGTGCGGACCTTCATCACGCCGTTTGACGAGCTGATCGTGCGCGAGGCCCTGCTGCGCGAGCGCTATCGCAGCGGCCAGAGCTTTTACGTCTGCCCGCGCATCGACGATCTCGAGGAGGCGGGCGCGTTCCTGCGCCAGCATGTGCCCGAGGTGAAATTCGTCGTCGCGCACGGCCAGCTGACGCCGACCGAACTCGAAGACAGAATGGCGGCCTTCTACGACGGCCAATATGACGTGCTGCTCTCGACCGCGATCGTCGAATCGGGGCTCGACATTCCGACCGCCAACACGCTGATCGTGCATCGCGCCGACATGTTCGGCCTCGCCCAGCTCTATCAGCTCCGCGGCCGCGTCGGGCGCTCCAAGGTGCGCGCCTATGCTCTCTTCACTGTGCCCGCCGACCGCGCGATGACGCCGCAGGCCGAGAAGCGGCTGAAGGTGCTGCATTCGCTGGATACGCTGGGGGCGGGCTTCCAGCTCGCGACCCATGATCTCGACATCCGCGGCGCCGGCAATCTGCTCGGCGACGACCAGTCCGGCCATATCAGGGAGGTCGGCTATGAGCTCTACCAGCAGATGCTTGAGGAGGCGGTCGAGGCGCTGAAGGCGGGCGTCGAGGAGCCGGCGGAGGAAGTCTGGTCGCCGACGATCACGCTGGGCGCGCCCGTCAGCATTCCGGAGGAATACATCGCCGATCTGCAACTGCGGCTCGGCCTCTACAGGCGCCTCGCGAGCCTTGAGGCCGACGAGGAGATCGAGAGTTTCGCCGCCGAATTGATCGATCGCTTCGGGCCTTTCCCGGCGGAGGTCGCGCAACTGATGAAGCTCGTCTCGATCAAGGCGCTGTGCCGCAAGGCGCATGTCGAAAAGGTCGAGGCGGGGCCAAAGGGCGTCACCATCGCGTTCCGCGACAATTCCTTCTCAAACCCGCAGGGGCTCGTCCGCTATGTCGCCGAACAGGGCCAGGGCGCCAGGGTTCGCCCCGACATGAAGATCGTGTTCGCCCGCGATTTCGAGAGCGTCGCGGAGCGGCTTGAGGGCGTGCGCAAGATCATGCGCGCGATCGCCGCCATCGCGGTGAAGAAGGCGGCCTAGGATGACGAAAACGACCGACATCGCCGCATGGCTTGACGAGAACGAACCGGAGGACGAGCAGGATCGCGCGGATCTTTTGGCTTCGATCAGGAACGTCGGGGAAAACGGCAATTACGCCGTGACGAAGAAGGGCGGACGATTGCTGGTCACGGGCTGGGGCGAATTGACCCTCGCGCTCGCCAATGAAACGGCGAAGGCGAGGTTGATCCGCGAAGTCGAGATTCTGCGGTTTGACGATGATGTCGGGCAAGCGTTCCGCAACGTCGGTGCGGATCGCAAGGCCTGAACAATCCCGCCCCGCCCAAGCCGGCTCATCTCACTCATCGTCCGCCCCTAAACATTGGTGGCGGTCTGCGCTATATAGGAGTCTGGAGCTATCTGGAGAGATTGATGCCGAATCCGAAATTCGCGGTCGTCTCATTGACCGAAGCCGCCGCGACCCGCGCGCGAGCGCTCATCGAGGCCGCAGGCAAGCCGGTGGCCGGGATCAAGGTCGGCGTCCAGAAGGGCGGCTGCGCCGGCATGACCTATACGCTCGATCTCGCCGACGCTGTCTCGCCCGGCGACGAAGTGATCGCGGATCAGGGCGTCAATATCCTCATCGCGCCGAAGGATCTGATGTTCCTGCTCGGCACGAAGCTCGATTTCGAGGCCGATAAATTCGCCTCGAGCTTCACCTTCAAGAATCCGAACCAGACCGCTGCCTGCGGCTGCGGCGAATCCGTTTCGATCACGCCCGCTGCGGAGTGATTCCGGCAACTCCCGTTATTCCTGCTTTGCATCATCATGCCCGGGCTTGACCCGGGCATCCAGGCGCCAAAGTCGCTGGTCTGGATGGCCGGGTCGAGCCCGGCCATGACGGCGGGACACAGACCTTAAGCGTCGACGGCGACGCCATATTCGGCGATCGCGGCTTCAAGGGCCTTGCGATCCGTGAACGTCACCGTCCTGATGCCGAGCGCGGCGGCGGCGGCGGTGTTCTCGGCGCGATCGTCGATGAAGATGCATTCCTCGGGGCGCCGTCCTTCCAGCTCGAGCACTTTGTTGAAGGCCTCGGCGTAAGGCTTCGCCAGCCCGAGTTCGTAGGACATGTAAGCCGCGTGCGCGTGCCCGAGCACGCGATAATTCGCCCTGATGTGTTCGGCGTGAGCGGCGTTGGTGTTGGAGAATATGACGACGCGATAGCGCTGCGCGAGCGCAAGCACGAGCGGCTCCATGCCGGGCTCTTCGCTGAAATGGCTGCTCCACAGGTCGAGGAAATGCGCATAGCTTTGCGCGAAGCCGCGATCCGCCACGAGGCGGGCGTGCAGCGCATCGACGCCGAGGCGCCCTGTTCCGATGTCCTCATCGCCGACATCGCTCGCCATCAGGGGCCGCGCCGCCGCGGGGTCGGCGCAACAGGCGGCGAGCCGGTCGTAAAGCAATTCGTTATCGTGGCGGACGAGGACGCCGCCGAGATCGAAAATGATGGTCGGAACGGAGGCTTTCATGGCGGCGCCATTAGCAAAGACAGGCGACGGTTTGAAGAACCGTCGGCCGCAAGCCTGCGGCTAGGCTTGCGCCGCCTGCTGAATCGCCGACAATTTCCAGTCGCCCGGTCCCCCGCCCGGGGGGCGCGTAAACGTCCAGATCTCGGTCGCCTGCTGCGGCGTCGCGAGATCGCCCGAGACGACCCGGCCGGTCGCGCGGTCGAGCATCGCGTCGTTCAGCGAAAAGCGCATGGCGACGCTGGCGTACTCGGCGTTGGCTTCGCGCCAGGCCTCAGAGAGGTCGCCCTGGAGGAAGGCGACATTCGAGAGCTTGTTGACGACGCCGCGCCGCGCGTTCTCGGCGAGGTCTCCGCCGAACCAGGACGCCATTTCCGGCGTCGTCATCGCGCGCAGGGCGTTCATGTCCTCATTGCTATAGGCCGCCTGGATGGCGCCGAGCCGTTCCTCGAAGGCGGCGTAATCGGCCGGACCGA
>Ga0181521_10000868_pt1 | contig 37491 bp, 36 predicted proteins | sample PEATcosm2014_Bin_32_FD_119764 | JGI IMG/M metagenome (GOLD analysis project Ga0181521, IMG submission 119764) | Peatland microbial communities from MTU Mesocosm Facility, Houghton, MI, USA - PEATcosm2014_Bin02_60_metaG | ecosystem: Environmental > Terrestrial > Soil > Wetlands > Peat | place...
ATTGGGCATCTCAAGGAGCAGCGGCGCATCTCCACCCGATATGACAAGCTTGCCACCAGCTTCATCGGATTCGTCTTGCTCGGATGCATCCGCATCTGGGCGAGGTTTGTCCACAGGGCCTAGCCGTCAGCGCAATCGAGTCAGGTCAGGCCGCCGTGCCGGCCACCCAAGCAGCCGCTCCAGCAACGCCGCCACATCCAGCAGTCGCTGCTCGCCGAACCACGGGCCAATCAACTGCAATCCCACCGGCAGCCCGTCCCCGGTCATTCCCGCAGGCACCGACATCGCGGGGTGGCTCGACAGGTTGAACGGATACAGCGGCGCAGCCCACTCGGCGTAGGCTTCGGTGGCGATCGACCCCTCCGCATCCACCAACTTCGGCGGCGCGATCATCGTCGGCGTGGCGATGACATCGTACCGCTCGAACAACCGCTGCACCGCGCGGAACAGCGTCGTCCGCCAATCATGCGCGCGCTGCCACTCCACCGCCGAATAGCGCTGCCCGTTCGCAATGCTGGCACGGATCGAGGCGCTCATGCGATCGCCCCAGATCGCCGGCAGATGGCCGTAGCGCGCCGCATGCGCGGTGGTCGCCAGCACGACATAGCGTTCGAACACATCGTCGAAACACGGGTCGGCCAGCGGCTCGACCACCGCCCCCTCGCCCGCCAGCGACATCACCGCGGCGCGCGTCAGGTCGGCCACCACCGGATCGGTGCGGTAACGGCCGAACTGCTCGATCCAGCCCACCCGCAGCCCGCGCGCCACCGTCTCGACAGCCCGCGCCTCGGGCATCGCCACGGAACCCGCGCCGATGCTGAACGGGTCGTCGGCAGCGGCCCCGGCCATCACCGACAGCAGCAGCGCCGTGTCGCCGACCGTCCGCGCCATCGGCCCGGTGAACGCAAAATTGGCGAAGCCGTCAGGCATCCGCTCATTCGGCACCCGCCCGAGCGTCGCCTTCAGCGCCACCACCCCGGTGCACGACGCGGGGCAACGCAGCGAGCCGCCGCCATCGGTGCCGACGGCCAGCGGCGCCACGCCCGCGGCCAGTGCCGCGCTCGCCCCGCCGCTGGAGCCGCCGGGCGTATAGGCGAGGTTCCAGGGGTTGCGGGTCACCCCATAGACCGGGCTGTCGGTCAGCACCTTGTGGGCGAACTCCGGCAGGTTGGTCTTGCCGATGATGATCGCGCCGGCCGCGCGGATGCGGCGCACCACGGCGGCATCCGCTTGCGGAACGAAATCGCCAAACGCGACGGAGCCGTTGGCCAGCGGCAACCCCGCGATCGGCACGTTGTCCTTGATGGTGATCGGCACGCCGTGCAGCGGCCCGAGCGCATCGCCGCGCACCACCGCCGCCTCGGCCGCCCGCGCGTCCGCCCGCGCGCTGTCCGCCATGGGCAACGCGAAGATGTTCAGTGCCGGCTCCACCTGCGCCGCCCGCGCCAGCACCGCCTCGGTGACCACGACCGGCGACACCTGGCGCGTGGCGATCAGCCGCGCGAGCGTCGTCGCTTGGGTAAAACACAAATCGTCGGGCGTGCGCGGTGCGGTTCCGTCAGCTCCTGGCGAGTCCAATGATCGTGCCCTTTGCGTCCTGATCGCGGCCAAACGCGCTCGGCGCTGCGCGTCGCCATGAGGTCTGTCCTTGCCACATGGCGGCACGATCCTGCGGACCCGGGTGTCGCCTTGCAAGACCGCCATGCCCGTTGTCCGGGGGTCCGGCGGGAGGCGATGGTGCCAGGCGGAATTGGGTTGCGCGGTCGAGCCTCGGCGGCAGTTGCGGGAACACCGGTCGCTGTCGGTCATTGCGAGGTGTGAAAGCGGCGAACAGTCCCCGCCTGACGAACCTGCGGCGGCTGGTCACGCGGGGAATTGCTTCGCCGCTGCGTGCTCGCAATGACAGGGGAGCGACGATTCCAGGGAGAGCAAAAATGCTCTAACGTCGGCTCGCCACAAGCGAACGTAGCAACGTCCATGGTCACGCCCGACGCCGCCCAGCTCGACCCCGCCCACATCGCCGCCGCCGTCGCCGCCCAGCGCGACCTCGCCGCCACGCTGTTCGACCAACTCCGCCAGGACGGGCTCGACGAGCCGGGAGTGACGCGCGACCCGTATGGCGTCGGCGAGCAACGCGCGCATGCGACGATGGAACAGGCGGCGCAGCGGCTGGGCCTGAACATCGAGCGCGACGCCGCGGTCAACCTCTATATGACCCGCCCCGGCCGCGACCGCGCTGCGCCGCGCGTGGTGATCGGCTCGCACCTCGATTCGGTGCCGCACGGGGGAAACTTCGACGGCGCCGCCGGCGTGGTCGCCGGCCTCGTCGCGCTGTCCGCCCTGGCCACGCTGGACGTGACACCCGCCTGCGACGTCACCGTCATGGGCATCCGCGCCGAGGAGAGCATCTGGTTCCAGGTCTCCTATATCGGCAGCCGAGGCGCACTCGGCACCCTGCCGGACGGCGCGCTGGACGTGCGCCGCATCGACACCGGCCGCACCCTGGCCGAACACGTCGCCGAATGCGGCGGCGATCCGGCCGCGCTGCGGGCCAATGCGCGTTTCCTCGACCCCCGGACGCTGCGCGCCTACCTGGAGCTGCATATCGAGCAAGCCCCCAGCCTGGTGGAAGCCGGCAAGCCCGTGGCGATCTGCACCGGCATTCCGGGCAATTTCCGCTATCCGGACGCGCGCATCGAGGGCAGCCACGACCATGTCGGCCTGCCGCGCCGCTTCCGCCGCGATGCCGCCATGGCCGGCGCGGAGTTCGCCATGGCGCTCGACCGCCTGTGGGAGGACCGCGAGGCGCGCGGCGTGCCGATGGCAGCGACGCTGGGCCGCTTCCACACCGACCCGGCCGCGCACGGCCTGACCATCGTCCCCGGCGCGTTCCATTTCAGCCTGGACGTGCGGGCTTATGACGAGACGGTGCTGGCGGAACTCGACCGGGACGTGGACGCGATCATCGCCGGCATCGAACAGCGGCGTGGCGTGCGCTTCCATCGCGGCGCCAAGGCGAGGGCCGCGGTCGGCGCGGTCGATCCGCCGATCCGGGCGGCGCTGAGCAAGGCGGCGGAGGCGCTTGGCATCCCCACGCTCGCGCTGGGCAGCCCGGCCTCGCACGACGCGGCGGCGTTCGCGGCTTGCGGCGTGCCGATGGGCATGATCTTCGTGCGCAACGCCAACGGCAGCCACAACCCGCACGAGGCGATGACCCTGGACGATTTCCTCCACGGGACGTCGGTGCTGACCTACTTTCTGGCCGAGGCGTTACGCTGATGTACCGATCCTGACACTCCGATTCCGTCGGCAAGCGCTGTCATTGCGAGGAGCGCAGCGACGCAGCAATCCCCCGCCTGACGAGCCGCTCGTGCTTCGTCAGGCGGGGGATTGCTGCGTCGCTGCGCTCCTCGCAAGAAACAGAGAGACTCCCCCTCCCCTTGTGGGAGGGGGAGCCGCCTTATCTCCGGCGACCTCCGCAGTTTCATCCAGGGCGGGTCGGCCGCCACCGGCCGGTGGTCAACTCGCAATGACACCCGAGACCGGGCAACCAACGTTAGGGTCAGAACACTAGCCAGAACCGCCGGCGTTTGCCATCATTGAACAAAAGCAACAGGTCGAATTCGGTGAGATCGGTGCAGCCCGCCGCGCAACCGCCCGCCATGGACAGCATCGTCGCCCCGTCCAGCCACGCCTGGCACGCCTGGGTCGCCGGGATCATCTATCTCGCCTGCACCATCGCCTTCATCGGCGACCTCACCCACGACGTCACCTGGGCGTACGGCGTCCTGTATATTCCGCTGGTGTGCACTGCGGTTTTCTACCGCGATCCGGATACCGTGTGGTGGCTTGCGGTGATCGCGATCGCGATGGTCGTGCTCGGCTGCCTGTTTCCGGTGATGGATTTCAGCGTCCCGTCACTGGTAAGCCGCGCGCTGTCGATCGCCGCCATCCTCACCGCGGCGGCACTGGTGCGGCTGGCGCGCAGCATGCGGGACCGGCTCGAGCAGGAGACCCTGCGGGCGCAGGCCGCCGACCGGCTGAAGACGCAGATCTTCGCCAATCTCAGTCACGAGCTGCGCACGCCGCTCAACGCGATCATCGGATTTGCCGAGCTGCTGCTGGCAGATTGCCGGCCGGACCAGCGCAACTCGCTGGAGCACCTGCGATCCGCCGGCCGCCGCCTGCTGGTCACCATCGAGAACCTGCTCGATCTCACGCAGGCACCGGACCAGGTGTTGCGGGGGGAGAAGCTGGACCTCGCCGCTATCCTGCGCCAGGCGGTCGAAGCCGCGCGCAACGGCACGGCCGAGCGGCACATCACATTGCTCAACAGCATCGCCGCGGACACGCCGCCGGTGATCGGCAACGCCTGGGCGATGCGGCGGATCGCCGACAACCTGATCGGCAACGCGGTGAAGTTCACGGCGCCTGGCGGCTCGGTGCGGGTCGCCACGGAAACCGCGGATGGCAACGTCGTCGCCGTGGTGGAGGATACCGGAGGCGGCATGTCGGCCGAGGTGCTGGGTCAACTCGGCGAGCCGTTCTTCCAGGCGCAACGTGGCGCGGATCGGCCGCACGAAGGCCTGGGCACCGGGCTGGCACTGTGCCGCAAACTGGCGGACGCGATGGGGGCGAGGCTCGAGTTCGCCAGCAAGCCGGGCCAGGGAACCACGGTGCGGCTGCACCTGCGCGCGGCCTGAGCCGGGCAAGGCCTACGGCGGCCGCGCAATCAGCGCCGCGAGCACGGCCAGGACCGACAGCACGGCGAAGCATTCCAGCGACAGATCGTAGTTGCCGGACCAGTCGCGCAGCACGCCCGACAGCAGCGGGCCGACGGCCTGGGCCAGGACCTGCCCCGACAGGGCGAGTCCCCGGATCGCACCGAAGCTGCGGCGGCCGTAATAGTCGGCCCAGGCGATCGGCAGCAGCGTCAGCAGTCCGCCAATCCCGGCGCCGAACGCCGCCGCGGCCAGATAGGCGTGCAGCGGCGCATGCACGCCCAGCATCGTCAGCGTCCCGGCCAGTTGCAGCAGCGCGGCGAGCGCCAGGGCGTAGCGCACCGGCAGCGAACGAGGGAAAAAGCCGAACGCAAAGCTGGCGACACCGGACATGAACGAGAAGGTGCTGACGACGGTCGCCGCGACGGCCGGTTGCAGGCCGCGCTCGATGAGGAACGGCGCCTGGTGCAGGCTCACGCCAGCCTGCACCGGATAGGCGAACAGGGTGAACAGCGACAGCAGCCAGAACGCCGGGGTGCGCAACGCGTCGGCGCGAGAAAACACCGGTTCGGGTCGCGGTGCGATGTCGGTTGGCGCGGCGTGCGGCGTGGCGCGGCGGTCCGGTACCAGGCCGATATCCTCCGGTGCGCGCACCAGCAGCAGCCAGGTCGGAACGAACCCGACGGCCAGCACGGCGAGGCCGACCGCCAACCATCCGCCGCGCCAGCCGCCATGCTGCATGCCGGACTGGGCGATCAGCGGCAGGCTGACCAGGCCCACCATCTGCGCCAGCGTGGCGATCGCCGTGGTGACGGACCGGCGGGCGACGAACCAGTTGTTCACCGCGCCGTAGATGCCCAGGTCGAACGGCCCGGCGAAGTTGGTGCGGGCGATGCAGAACAGCGCATAGAACATCAGCAGCGACATGGTGAGCGACAGCGCCATGTCGGCCATGCCGGTCAGCAGGATGGCGCAGCACAGCACGGCGCGGGCGCCTTGCCGGTCCAGCACACGGCCGAGCGATGGCGCGGAGAACGCCGCGAGCAATCCGCCGAGCGACACCGCGCCGGATATCGCGACACGCGACCAGCCGAAGTCGTGCGTCATCGGCTCGACGAAGATCGACAGCGTGGCGACCGCACCGCCCTGGCGGGAGAAGCCGGCGCAGCAGACGCAGCCAAGGACGACCCAGCCGTAGAAGAACGGCAGGCGGCGGCTCAGCAGCAGCGGCAAGGCGCGCGTGGTCATGGCGCGGCGCGGCCCGGGTCAGCGCGCGGCGGTGGCAACGCGGGCGACGGTCAGCGCGATCCGCCAGCCGGCGCGGAGACTGCCGGACAGCGATCCGGCGACCTTCGAACTGCCGCCGGCGCGGCAGCGGTACGGCACCGGCAGTTCCAGGATACGCAGCCCGGCGCGCGCCGCCAGCATCTGCATTTCGATGTTCCAGCCATACGTGGTTTCGCGCATGTTCAGCCGCTCCAGCGCATCACGCCGGATGGCGCGGAAGGCGCACATGTCGGTGTAGCGTACGCCGTACAGCAGCGACATGATCCCGCCGGCGAGGCGTCCGGCCAGCACCTGGTGCCAGCTCATCGAGCCTGGTTCGCGGTCGCCGCGGACGCGCGAGCCGATGACGAAATCATGGCTGCCCGCCTGGATCGGTGCGAGCAATACGGCGGCGAGGTCGGCGCGATCGGCGCCGTCGCCGTCGAGGAACAGGATGATGCCGCAGTCGGCGCCGGCCGCCGCGGCGCCGGCGGCGCAGGCGCGGCCGTAGCCGCGTTCGGTCAGCGAGACGACCCGAGCGCCGGCCGCCCGCGCGATGTCGGCCGTGCCATCGCGGCTGCTGCTGTCGGCGACGATGATCTCGCGGATGAGGTCACGCGGGAGTTCGGCGATGACACCAGCGATGGTGGAGGCTTCGTTGAAGGTGGGGATGACCGCGGTGACGGTGCGTGGTGGGGATGGCACAGGCAAGCGCCGGCTATGGGGTCAAGTCCTCCCCCTCCCCTTGAGGGAGGGGGTTGGGGGGAGGGGTGCGTGCGCCCGTTCGTTTCGGGGGCTCGCACCCCTCCCCCCAACCCCCTCCCTCAAGGGGAGGGGGAGGATTTTGGGCCATGCCGCCGCTTCTTCGGCCCAGAGTCACAGGCTCCAACGCAATCCGCACCCCTGGCACGGCTTGGGCGGGGCGTCGCTTAGCAACGAGCCGCGAAACTGCTGGTACGCCGTGCCGTTCCAGATCTCCCGCAGGGTCTGCTGCGTCGCGTCGCCCAGCGTGTAGGTCTCGTAGCCACGCGCCGAGAACGGCGCGATGCAGCAGGGCAGCGCGCGGCCATGCGCGGTGAAGTACATCAGGGACCACGGCCGCCGGCAGGTGGACCACGGCTGCGACTGCGCATGCCGCTGGAGGCTCAGCCCCGGCTCGGTCGCGCCCGACGCATCGAAGCGGATGCCGCATTCTCCGGCGATCCGTTGCGCTTCGTCGATCGCCGCCGCCTCCCGCGCGCGCACCTGCTCGAACAGCGACGATTCAGGACGTGCCATGCCGTAGCCGGCCTCGTCGAACACCAGGCGCTGCAAATACACCTCCCGCACGCCCATCGTGGCGGCGAGACGCACGAAGGCGGGAAGCTGGTCCACCGTCTCCTGCAACCCGGTCAGCCACAGCGACACGCGCGGCGCCGTCAGGCCAAGCTCGCGTTGCAGCGTGGTGAACTCCTGCACGTTGCGCACGATCCGGGCAAAAAAGTTCTTGCCGCGCACGGCGAGGAACGTCTCCGCATCGGCCGCGTCGAGCGACACGCGCAACTCGTCCAGACCGGTATCGATCAGCTCGCGGTGCTTCTTCGCCGACAGCAGCGTGCCATTGGTGTTGAACAGCACATAGACGCCGCGGTCCTTCAGGTAGCGAATCATGCGCGGCAGCGAGCGGACAAGCATCGGCTCGCCGACACCGTGCAGCACGACGCGGGCGATGTCGGGCACCTGGTCGACGATCCGGGTGAACAACTCCCAACTCATGTCCGCCGGGGGCTCCAGTTCCTCGAAGGTGCGCGGACAGGTCTCGCACAGCAGATTGCAGCGGTTGGTCACTTCCAGATACAGGCAAACCGGCGGTGCCATCGCTTCGGCATCGCGCTGCGCGACGGCTTCGAAATACCGGCGCGGGTCTTTCAGCGTGGTCGCTGTCATCGGGCAATCCTTCGCTGGGAGCGGTGGACATCAAGCACGGCGAGAGCGGCGGCGGGCAGATAGACCGCCACGGGGATCAGCAGATGCTCGATCGGGCCAAGCGCGAGCAAAGGCGCGGCCGCGAGCAACCAATACACGCTGGCGAACGACGCCAGGCAGGCGAGCGGGGCCAGCCAGCCGAGATACCACGGATAATGCGGCGACAGCGCGACCAGCAGCACGGCGCCGAGGATCGCGGCCTGGCGCGCCTGCAACACGGCCCGGGCGCCAGGCGCGGTCGGCAGCACCGTGGTGAAGACGAAGCGTGCGGCGAGTCCCGCCAGCACGACGAGAACGATCGCGGCGTAGGCGGCAGCGGCCCAGGGCGGCAACGGTACGACGCGGTCGAGCACCTGCAACAGGAAGATGCCGCCGCCGTGGCCGATTTTCTCCTCGGTGACGTAGCCGCCGAGGTAGCCGAGGACCCGCGGACCGATGGCGACGTAGGGCGCATAGAACGCGCCGACGGACAGCACGAACGCCACCAACAGCCGCCAGTCGCGCGGCCGCCAGAACACCGGCAGCACCACGGCGGGCAGGAACTTCGTCAGGGCCGCGGCGGCCAGCGCAGCACCGGTGCGCGCCGGGCGGCCATACGCCGCGAGCCATAGCGCAAGTGCCAGCAGGCCGGCGGCGGCGGCGTCGATATGGCCGTTGCCGACGAACTCCCAGACCGGCAACGGCAGCCAGGCGTAGATCAGCACTTCCCCGGACTCCCGCCCGGCCAGCCGCAGCAGGCGCAGCAGCGCGACGATCGCCAGCGCATCGAACGCGGTCATCACCGCCTTCATGCCGTACAGACCGGGAGCGACCACGGCCGCCAGCGCGAACAGCGCTTCCGCGGCGGGGGGATAGATGGTCGGTGCATAGTCGGCGCGGTTGATGTGGGGAAACACCGCAGCATCGCGCAGGAAGCTGAGTTCCGGCGCGTCCGGCAGGTAGCGATACGGGTTGATGCCGGCCAACTGCACGCGGCCATCCCAGACGTAGCGATAGATGTCGGAGGACAGCAGCGGCGGCGCCGCGAGGGTCAGCGCGCGCATCGCCACGGCGGCGGTCAGCACGATCCACAGCGTGTGGCGCGGAAGGGTCGCGCGGCGGACCAACGGGATGGCGGCAAGCCACAGCAGGCCGGCGAGGCATTCGGTGGCGACGAACAACCGGGCGCGGGAGTCGCCGTCGAGCGGCAGTTGATCCCAGGACAGGATGAGCAATCCCAGCGCGACCAGGATGACGAGCGCCACACCGATGGCCGCGAGTTCTGCAATACCGGCCGCCCTGATGACCGACTCCCGGCGGGCTCGCACCGTCGCTGCCCACGTCATAGCCGCGCCTGACCCGGCCATCGATCGCGGCACCACGGCTGCACAGATCGCCGGGTCGAGCCCGGCCACGACGGTTGGGGAGGCCGCTGCCGTGCGTCGATCTTCAGGGCGGCTGGTATAATACCAGCCCGCCTATAGATTGACCCATGAACGGCGCCACCTTCGTCATGCCGACGCAGATCGGCATCCACGACTTTCCTCGTTGCAAGCGACATAGTCGTGGATGGCGGGCCTGCGCCCGCCATGACGGGGGACGCGACCGATGAGTCAGCCTTTACGCGGGCTGGTATAAGACGCCCGCTTCCCTTGAGGCCCTGGCTTGCGATGCGGACCACGGTCGGTGGCGCGGTCGAAGCATGTTCGGTCCGATTGGAATCGGCGCGATCCCTGTCATTGCGAAGCGCGCAGCGGCATAGCAATCCCCGAGCCGGAGAGCCACTGCGTGTCATGCGGGAGAGTGCTTCGTCGCTGCGCTCCTCGTGATGACGAGCGATGGCGAGCGTTTCCGGTCCGGTCGAAGGTACTCGGGTGCGTGGCGCACGATTCCCTACCGCTCAGCCTGGTAAACATCGCGACCACGCCGCTCAGGGGGAGCCTTGGCGATCAATCGTTCGGCCAAGACAACGTGTTCCAGCCAGGCCCGCGTCGCCGGTGCGGCGTAGGGCAACGGTCCGTCGTGCCGCGGCGTGGTCAGGTCATCGACCAGCCTGGTCAGCGATGCCGGGTCATCGACATCGAACCATGACGGCAGCATGACGACCTCCAGACCAAGTGTCGCTGCCTGCGCCAGCGTTTGCGCACTGACCTGGTCCGTGCTCCAGGTCACATCCCGAAACAACGCAGCGTGCGGCGCCTTGAGACCGATCATGTAATAGCCGCCGTCCTCCGCTGCGCCGAGCACCATCCGGTCGCCCGGCCGTGCCAGAACCTCCGCTGCCTCAAGCAGGAACGCCGTCGGCAAGGTCGGACTGTCGGAGTTCACCAGACAGACCGCGCTATAACCGCGCGCCAACAGCGACGTCGCGGCATGCAGCAGCGACCGGCCGAAACCGTCCACGCCGGACGGCACGCCAATCGAACCATCGGCCAGCACCAATGCCGTGCCTGGTGCCAGCATGCCGTCGAACAACGCCTCGCAGCCCGCCGGTGCATAGGCGACGAATCCGGCCATCGGGACCGCCCTGGCTGCCTCGCGGATATTCTCGGTCATGTCACGCAGGAAGCAGGCGTTGAGCGCGGCCGCCTCGTGTGGCGTCAGCGGCGGCACCAAGCGTGTCTTGACGTGATTCGGCCGCGGCGCCTTCGCCATCACCGCAATGGCGCATTGCGCTGCGCGGGCCATACCTAGATCCCGCTGAACCAGTTGTAGCCGCGATCGGTCCAGAAGCCGTGCGGCCGCTGGTTGGTGACGTAGATCGTCGTGACGAATTTCGGGTTCTTGAAGCCGAGCTTGGTCGGCACGCGAATCTTGAACGGGTAGCCGTATTTGCGCGGGAGGATCTCGTCCGACAGGCGGAACGCCATCAGCGTCTGCGGGTGCAGCGCGGTCGGCATGTCCATCCCTTCATAATAGCCGTCGGCGCATTCGAATCCGACATACTTCGCCGTCGTGTCGGCACCGATCCGTTCGAGGAAGGTCTTCAGCGGCGTGCCGCTCCATTTGCCGATCATGCTCCAGCCTTCGACGCAGACATGGCGCGTCACCTGGCTGACCTGCGGCAAGGCGTAGAGTTGCTCCACCGTCCACGGCTTCTTGTTGGCGATCAGGCCGGACAGCATCAGGCGATAGTCCGCGGCATTCAGGTCCGGCGCCTTATCCGGCCCGTACCAGGCGTTGTAGCGGAAGTCCTTCACCGCCATCGCCTCGGGAAATTCCGGCGCCAGCCGCGTGCCGCTGAACAGCGCCGCCTGCACGCGATCGTTCCATTCCGAGACCTTCGCCAGCACGCTTTGCACCGCGTCGGAGTCGCTCAGGTCGCAGCCGGTGAGCAGGGTCAGCGCGCCGAGCGACATACCGCCGCGCAGCAGGTGTCGCCGGTCGAGGGTCATAGCACGTCCTCCAGCTCGACCGGCGGCTCGGGTTCCTCGGCACGGCCGGTCACCATGGCAATGAAGGTGCGTGGCACCAGGATGACGAGCACGACATGCACCACGAGGAACGCGACGATCGCGCTCATGCCGAGGAAATGCACGATACGGGCGCCCTGGAAGCCACCGAACAACACCTCCAGCGGATAGGTCTGCACCGGCTTCCAGATGGCGATGCCGGATAGCAGCATCAGCGCGACCAGTGCCAGCACGCCCCAGTAGAAGACACGCTGCACGGCGTTGTATTCCCCAAGATGGTGTTCCAGCCGGAAGCGCGCTGCGGCCAGGAAGTCGCGCAGGAACGACTTCGGTCCCACCGGCAGGAAGTCGTGCCAGAAGTGGCCGGACAGCGCGCCCCAGAGCAAGTACAGGAGGTAGCTGCCGAACAACACCCACATGGCCGCGAAATGCCAGGCTATGCCGCTGGCGACACCCGGATCGTTGTGACGCGCCAGCGCAGTCTCGACGTCGCCGCCGAGCACCGCCCAGTCCGGAAAGCTGAAGCCGAAGATCGGGCTGGCGTTGTAGATGCGCCAGCCGCTGCCGATCATGATCAGCATCGACAATGCCATCAGCCAGTGCGTGACGCGCACGGCGATGGCGTGTGTCTGCACGTGTGGCGTCGGATCCGATTGGGTCATGACGACGACGGTATCCCCAGTCCGAGTGTCGCGAGCAGGGTGGTTGCCTGGCGTGTCAGAAGAAAGTCGAGCAGGCTGGCCGGATCGGGCCGGCGGGCGAGTTTGGTGACAGCGGCGGCGTAGGCGATCGGCTGCTGGATATCGTCCGACACCTCGCGAATCACCTCCAGTTCCGGATGCGCGCGCACGTCGGTCATGTGCAGCAGCCCGGCCCACGCGGTGCCGTCCAGCAGCAGGGCGACGACTGTCTCCGTGTCGATCACGCCGAGCACGGCGCTAGGCAGCAACTCGAGTTGCGCCAGGATGGCCGGGCCGTCCATGTCGGCAGCCGACAGGGGATCGCTGATCGCGATCGGTCGGTCGGCCTGCGACGGCGCGCCGCGCTTGGCGGCGAGGACCACGCGCGTGCTCCACGCGCCGCGCACCGCGCCTGGCGCAACGAGTCCGGCCTGGACGGCGGCATCCAGCGTGGCGACCCGGGTCACCACGACATCGTTCTGCACGTCGCGCTCGAGCTGGGGAAGCATCAGGCCCAGTTCGGTGGGGAACACGTTGACCCGGACGCCGGTTGCGTCGGCATACGCGGTGCCAGCGGCGCGCATCGCCGGGCCGAGCGTGATGTCGCAGGCAAGCACCAGCTCCGTGCCGGAGATCGCCGCCCGCGCCGGCGTTGCCGCGGCCAGCATCGCCGCCACGGGAAGCGTTTGCAGCAGCCGCCGGCGGCCGATCTTCCGGCCGGGCCGCGCCGGGGATCGCCCAGCCTCGTGCAGCGGACCTGGCCGCATGGCACCCACTCCCCCTGAATTCGGCCCTTGGAATCGAATCCGGCCGCGCCGCCGCCTGGATGGTGGTCTCACCAAACGGACGGACGTTACACGCCCCGACACGGCAAATGATAGCTTGGCCGCATAAAGTGATTCATGCCGGCAGCCGCGTGCGATATTGCTACCGGGCAGAGGTGTCGGATCGTCCGGGCCACGCGGAAATGCCGCTGTGGCGTGATGTCGGTGCGCGCCGGTTATTCCGCCCTCGCGTCCCGGCCGCACCGGTCAGACGGGTCTGCTAAGCAGAGATTCGCGGCTTGGCCAACGGAAGGACCATGCGCTCGCGGCTGAGATGCTTGACTGCGGCGTGGGAGGCTTGGTCGTTCCGTTGGCCAAGCAACCGGAATCTGCTTAGGGCACTTCCACCCCTGACTGGAAACGCTCGCCGTCACCTGTCATTGCGAGGCGCATAGCGACGAAGCAATCCCCCGCCTGGGGAGCCGCCCGCTCGTCAGGCAGGGGGTTGCTTCGTCGCTACGCGCCTCGCAATGACAGCAGTCCCGACGATTCCAGTCAGGGTGGACGTGGTCTAGAACAAGCGTCGCGAGGCGAGACGGGCGCCCTCGGCCAGCGACGCGAGCTTGGCCCAGACCACGTCGGAGGCCACCCGCCCGAGTCCCGCCGCCGTATCGAAGCCGCAATCGGTCCCGGCCAGCACGCGGCGTGGATCGCCCACCGTCTCGGCGATCCGCTCGATACGGTCGGCCACCACCTCCGGGTGCTCCACCACATTGCTCAGCGTGTCGATCACGCCGGCGACCAGCACCTGGTCCTCGGCCAGGGGAAAGCGCTCGAAGCAGCGGTATTCGTGCGCATGGCGCGCGTTGGCGAATGGCAGCACGAAGGCGCCCACGTTGGTGCGCTGGATGATCGGCAGCACATGCTCCAGAGGCACGTCGCTGTCGTGCGGCGATTCGGAGTTGCCCCAGCAGACGTGCATGCGCACCCGCTCGCGCGGCACGTTGGCCAGCGCGGTGTTCAGCACCGTCACGACGTTCTCGACGAAACCGAGGAACTCGGACAGCGGCCGGTCGCCGAAATACAGATGCCGCTCCAGCCCGAGGTCGGGGCAGTCGAGTTGCAGCAGGAAGCCATGTTCGATGATCGTCTCGTATTCCAGCTTCAGCGCGTTGCCGAGCGCGGCGAGATACGCCGCATCGCTAGCGTAGTACGCGTTGCGGATTGTCGTCGCCACGATCCCGGGCGACGGGGCGGTCATGAATTGCTCCGTGAAAGCGCCGCCAGACTCACGCAGCGCCGCGGCGAAGTTTTCGCACTCGGCGGCGACGGCGTGCGGCGCGATGTGGTGCACCTCGCCGATCGCGGTAGGCAGTTGCGCGTCGTTGATCGCCGAGGGGAACGCCTCGGCAAGGCGACGGCGCATCTCCTTGAACACCGGATAGCGTTCGACATCGGTACGGGCCGGGCGCTGCCACGCGCCGCCCACCCCGCTCAACCGTTCGCGGATATACAGGTGAAATGAATCCCGCCCCTGCTCGCCGTCGTTGCCGATGTCGATGCCGGCGGCAAGCTGCCGGCGGACCACGTCGCGCACGCCGGCAGCGGCAAGCGTGCCGAGCTCGCGCGGGTCCACCGCCTCACCGCGGTTGCGCCGCTGGTAGCAGCGCACAAGCTCCGGCGGGCGCGGCAGGCTGCCGGTGTGGGTGGTGAGGATGCGCTGTTCGCTGCGCCGCATGGCAGGACTCCGCTGCATGGATCGGGCGGCATGCTACGCGCTTTGCGTGACGCCGTCGCGGCGGGCGCGCGGCCGGATGGGCGAGACGTCGCGGCGCCGGGGCGTGCCCGGGCGGCGGTCCGCGCCGATCGAACAGGCTTGACGCGCCCCGGACGGGGGAGCGCACAATCCGGCCGAAGCATGCAGGCCTGGGATGGAGGAACGGCGGATGACAACGGACCTGCCCGTCGACCAGATGATCGACCTCGAACACGGGACGGTCAGCCGGGAGATCTTTGTGTCGCCCGCGTTCTACCGTGCGGAACTGGAGAAGCTGTTCACCCGTGCCTGGTTGTTCGTCGGGCACGAGAGCCAGATCCCCAACCCGGGCGACTTCTACGTATCGCGCATGGGCGAGGAATCGGTGATCCTGTGCCGCGACGCGCAAGGTGCGGTGCATGTGTTCCTGAACTCCTGCCGGCATCGCGGGATGAAGGTGTGCCGCTACGAACAGGGGAATACCTCGCTGTTCGTCTGTCCGTATCATGCGTGGAGCTACACCACGGACGGCAAGTTGCAGGGCGTGCCGCTGTATCGCGCCTTGTACGAGGGCACGCTGAACCGCGACGAGTGGTCGCTGATCGAGGTGCCGCGGCTGGCGATCTACAAGAGCACGGTGTGGGCGTCGTGGGATCCGCAGGCGCCGGAGCTGCTGGCGTATCTCGGCGGCGCGGTCGATCACCTGGACCAGGTGCTGGATTGCCGCGACGGACGGCCGGGCGGCTCGGAAGTGATCGGCGTGCACAAGTGGGTGTTTCCGTCGAACTGGAAGTTCGCGGCGGAGAATTTCCTGGGCGATACATATCATAATCCGTCGCATCGCTCGGTGGACATGATCGGCATCGGACCGAGCGGGCAACGCGGCGTGACCGGACGGCGCGACAACGAATACAACAAGGGACAGCATATCTGGGTGGGGCATCCGGCCGGGCACGGCATGCACAGCGTGCTGATGCCGCCCGACATGGACTACGCGCCGACGTATCAGCAGTATCCGATTGTCGAAGAGTATTTCCGCCATTGCTTTTATGAGCGGAAGCGACGGCTGGGCGAGAAGGCGCGGCTGCTGCCGTTCACCGGGTGCATCTTCCCGAACACCGCCTATCACGGCCGGCAGCCGCGCGGGCTGTGCGTATGGCATCCGCACAGTCCGACCGAGACCGAGGGCTGGCGGTTCTTCCTGGTGGATGCGGACGCACCGGCCGAGGTGAAGGACGTGCTGCGGCGATTCTACATGCGCTACTCCGGCCCGGCGGGCATGACGGAACAGGACGACATGGAGAACTGGCTGTATGCGACGGCGGCGAGCAAGGGGACGATCGCCCGGCGCTATCCGTTCAACTACCAGATGTCGATGGGGGCGTACCGGACCGACGATCCGATCCGCGGCGACGTGTCACTGCAAATAACCGAACAGACACCGCGGAATTACTATCGGGTCTATCGGGCGTATCTGAACGGAGCAGACTGGGATTCGCTGATCGGCCGCGATCGCGTGCCGGTGCAGGCGGCGGCGGAGTAGTACACCTCTCCCGCGCGCAGCGCTTGAGAGGGTGAAATGGCGGGAGGCACACGATGATCGACCTGGAGCATGGAACGATCAGCCGCGAGATCTTCGTCTCGCCCGAGTTCTATCGCGCGGAACTGGAGAAACTGTTCGCGCGCGCCTGGCTGTTCGTCGGGCATGCGAGCCAGATCCCCAACCCGGGCGACTTCTTCGTGTCGCGCATGGCCGAGGAGTCGGTCATCCTGTGCCGCGACGCACAAGGCGCGGTGCATGTGTTCCTGAACTCCTGCCGGCATCGCGGGATGAAGGTCTGTCGCTACGAACAGGGAAATACCTCGCTGTTCGTCTGTCCGTATCATGCGTGGAGCTACACCACGGACGGCAGGTTGCAGGGCGTGCCGCTGTATCGCGCCTTGTACGAAGGCACGCTGAACCGCGACGAGTGGTCGCTGATCGAGGTGCCGCGGCTGGCGGTGTACAAGGGCACGGTGTGGGCGTCGTGGGATGCGGCGGCCCCGGATTTCGAGGCGTACCTTGGCAGCGCGCTCGACCACCTGGACCAGGTGCTGGATTGCCGCGACGGGCGGCCGGGCGGGTCGGAAGTCATCGGCGTGCACAAGTGGGTGTTTCCGTCGAACTGGAAGTTCGCGGCGGAAAATTTCCTGGGCGACACCTACCACAACCCGTCGCACCGCTCGGTGGACATGATCGGCATCGGGCCGAGCGGGCAACGTGGCGCGTCCAGCCGGCGCGATAACGAATATACCGGCGGGCAACGGTTCTGGGTGGGCCATCCGGCGGGGCACGGCATGACCGGAGCGCTGATGCCGGAGCAAACCGACTACGTCCCGACCTATCAGCAGAACCCGGAGGTGGACGCGTATTTCCGCCATTGCTTCCACGAGCGGAAGCGCCGGCTGGGCGACAAGGCTCGGCTGCTGCCGCTGGTCGGCACGATCTTTCCCAACGCGTCGTATCACGGGCGGCAGCCGCGCTCGATCTGCGTGTGGCACCCGCACAGCCCGACCGAGACCGAGGGCTGGCGGTTCTTCCTGGTCGATGCGGACGCGCCGGCCGAGGTGAAGGACGTGCTGCGGCGGTATTACATGCGCTACTCCGGGCCGGCGGGCATGACCGAGCAGGACGACATGGAGAACTGGCTGTATGCGACGGCGGCAAGCAAGGGGACGATCGCCCGGCGCTATCCGTTCAATTACCAGATGTCGATGGGGGCGTACCGGACCAACCATCCGATCCCCGGCGACGTGTCATTGCAGATAACCGACCAGACGCCGCGGAATTTCTATCGGGTGTACCGGGCGTATCTGGATGGCGGGGACTGGGACACGCTGATCGGCCGCGATCGCGCCGCGGTGCGCGCCGCGGCGGAGTGACGGTCACCGCATGGCCTACGGGCGGTTCCCCGGCGCCTCACGCTCCCCGGCCGCCCAGAAGCTGGAGCCGCAGCGCTGACCTCCGGGTGAGCCGGCGGCCCAGACGATTGGCCGGCTCCTCCACCAGCCGGTTGAACCCCCAGGCAGCGACCAGGGCGGCCGGCGGCGCCAGCACGACGATCAGCCACAGCGGCACGATGTCGTGCAGCAGATACGCCGCAGGCAACAAGACCAGCAGATGGACCAGGTACAGGCTGTAGGAAATCCGCCCCAGTGCGCGCAGCCGGCGGTGCTGCAACAGACGATGCAGCCGCCCGGGCAACAGCGCCGCCACGATCGCCAGCATCCCGCCGACGCCGAGGAAGAAGTCCCGCTGATACGGCATGTATTGCCACAGGAACACCGCCGCGCCGGCCAGCACGACCCACTCCGTCCAGGCCGGCCCGGCCAGGAACCAGGCACGCAGCCGCGCGGCCTGCTGCGCCGTGGCGATCCCCAGCACGAACAGCACCGCCCAATGCAGGCTTTGCCCCACGGTCACAGCGGCATAACCGCCGGCCGGCCACATCCCGGCCAGCTTCGCCAGCAGCGTCAGCATCGCCGCGGTCGCCACCGCACCGGCCAGCCCCCATCGCCGCACCGGCAGCACCAACAGCGGGAAGATCAGCGACACCCGCATTTCGTACACCAGCGACCAGGTCGCATTATCGAGCGTGTCGTGCCGGCCAAGCATGAACAAGTAGTCGGCGACGACCCCCGGCGTGAGTGGCTCGGACCAGTTGGTCCGATCGAACCACTGGCTGATCGCCGGCGGGGGATACGTCGCGAGCGCAGTCCCCAGCAGGACCGCGACCGCAACCGCCATCGCATAGGGCAGCCAGATGCGGCACACCCGCCGGACCACGAACGCCGCATAGCCCGGCTGCCGACCGATCAGCCACGGCAGCGCCAGCACGAAGCCACTGAGCACGAAGAACAGCGCGACCGCCCCGCGCCCCTCGATCAACAGTGCCAGCGGCGAGTGCAGCAGCAACCACGCCATCGGGTCGCCGCGGAAGGTCACCGGAACCCCGTCGCTGATCGGCCGGAACAGCATGGCGCAGTGATCGAACACGACCACCATTGCCGCAATGCCACGCAGCGAATCGAGCGTCTCGAACCGTGTACTGCTCTCGCCCGGGCGCGCGGCCGCCGGGCCACGGGCAGGCATCGTCATTGCAGCCAGTCCCGCCAGGCCACGGCTACGCATCGTCATTGCACCAAGCCCCGCCAGGCACCGGAACGCATCGTCATTCGACAAGCCCGGCCAGGCGCTTCGGCGCGGTCAGGCGCCAGCTTCGGCGCACCAGCGCGTCCAGCTCCGCCCAGTCCATGCCGGCGTCCAGCCGCACGCCGATCCAGCCCTTGTGGCCGACATAGGGCGGCCGGAAGAACCGCTCCGCGTCCGCCCCGATCAGGATCGCCTGCGCGCCGGGCGGCGCCTTGCACCACACGGCGGGCGCACCGTCCCGCGTGGCGACCATCGCGAAAATCTTGTCTCGAACACGGAACGTCGGCGTCTCCCAGGTTGCGCGCTCCTCCGCCTCGGGCAGCGCCAGGCAGATCTCGCGCAGCCGCACCAGGGGATCGGCGCGCCGGCTCATCCGCCGCTTTTCGCCAGCGCGTCGAACGCCTGGAGCCGCCGCACCAGGGCCGGCATCGCACGCAACGGGATCATGTTCGGTCCGTCGCTCGGCGCGCGGTCGGGATCGGGATGCGTCTCGATGAACACCGCCGCGACGCCCACCGCCAGGGCCGCGCGCGCCAGTACCGGGGCGAATTCGCGCTCCCCGCCGGATGACGCCCCCTGCCCGCCCGGCTGCTGCACCGAGTGCGTCGCGTCGAACACCACCGGGTAACCGGTGCGCGCCATGATCGGCAGCGCCCGCATGTCGCTGACCAATGTGTTGTAGCCGAAGCTGACGCCGCGCTCGCACAGCAGGATGTTGTGGTTGCCGGTGCTGGCGATCTTCGCCGCGACATGCGCCATGTCCCACGGCGCGAGGAACTGGCCCTTCTTCACGTTGATCGCCCGCCTGGTGGCGCCGGCCGCCAGCAGCAGGTCGGTCTGGCGGCAGAGGAAGGCGGGGATTTGCAACACGTCCACCGCTTCGGCCGCCGGGGCACACTGGTCCGGGGCGTGTACGTCGGTGAGCGTCGGCAGGCCGGTGCGCTCGCGCACCTCGGCGAGGATCGCCAGGCCTTGCGCCATGCCGACGCCGCGCGCCGCCGCGGCGCTGGTGCGGTTCGCCTTGTCGAAGCTCGACTTGTAGATCAGCTTCACGCCGGTCGTATCGGACAGGTCGCGCAGCGCCGACGCCACCTCCAGCGCATGGTCGCGCGATTCGATCTGGCATGGGCCGGCGATCAGCACGAACGGCAGATGATTGCCGATCGCGACCTCGCCGACGCGCACCACACGGTTGTCCTGTGCCATTCGCCTCGCTCCTGTGGCCGAGAGATGTAGCGCGGCGGGGCAGACTTGGCGACGCTCGCGCCGCGCCAACGCGCCTCTGCCGCACGATAGACTCGGGCGGGTCGCCGGGCTACCGACGCGGCGACCTTCGACCTCGGCACCGCGGAGGAAGCAACGATGCACGGCGCGTTCCGGGGCTGCGATCGCCGCCCCGCGCCGGCCCGGCCATGACGAACACGGCGACAGGAACAGCGGCACTGGCCACCGCGATGGCGGCGGACAAGCTGCCCCGCCTCCGCCTCGCCGGCCTTCACAGCCCTCTGGCCGGGCCGTTCGACCTTTCCGTCGCGGCGGGCGAATGCGTCGCCGTCGCGGGACCGTCCGGTTCCGGCAAGAGCCTGCTGCTGCGCATGATCGCCGACCTGGACCCGAACGAAGGCGACGTGGCGCTCGACGGGAAAGACCGGCGCAGCTTCAGCCCGCCCGCCTGGCGCCGCCGCGTCGTCTACAGCGCCGCCGAGCCGGGCTGGTGGCACGATACCGCCGCGCCGCATTTTCCTCCCGGCGCCGCGCGCGATGCCGCACACGCGCTGATGCCCCGGCTTGGCCTCGCGCCGGTGCTGCTGGAAAGCCCGATCGTCCGCCTGTCCACCGGCGAACGCCAAAGGCTGGCACTGATCCGCGCCCTGGCCCTGGATCCGCCGGTGCTCCTGCTCGACGAGCCGACCGGCGCGCTCGACCAGGACAGCACCGCGCGCGTGGAGGCATTGTTGCGCGAATGTCTTGCCGCCGGCACGACGATCGTGCTGGTGACCCACAGTCCTGAGCAGGCCGCCCGGCTCGGCCAGCAGCAGTTCCGCATGCAGCAGCGCCGGCTGGTTCCCGCATGACCGTTCCTGACGCCCATGCGAGCCGCCCGAACCATCGACGTACGGCACGGGCTGCCGCAACCCGCCATGGCCGGCGCCCGGGTGAAGCGGTCGGGGGCAAGGCTCGACCCGGCCATCCACGCCGCCGTGGTGCCGCGATAGAGGGCCGGGTCAAGAGCCTGGCCATGACGGTGGGACCGGCCCCTGCGAACCAGCCGAGAGGCAATCGTCAGGGCGGTTGGCAGCAGATTCAGATCTGGCATCAGATGGAATCCGCTCCATGAACCCAATTCTGCTCTCGCCGGGCGACGTCGCGATTTCCGCCGTGCTGATCGTGGTGGACGCGGCGCTGTCGCTGGCGCTGCGGCTTGGCCTGCATCGCCAGCTCGGCTGGGCGGCGCTGCGCATGGTGGTGCAGCTTGTGCTGGTCGGCTGCATCCTGCGCACCGTGTTCGCGCTGGCCTCGCCGCTGGTCACGCTCGCCGTGGTGCTGGTGATGGTGGCGATCGCCGGCCGCGAGGTGGCGGCGCGGCCGGAGCAACGGCTGGGGCGGTTCGGCAACTACGCCGTCGGCGCCGGTGCCGTTGCGCTCGCCACGTTCCTCACCGCGATCCTGGCGCTGACCACGGCGATCCGGCCGCAGCCCTGGTACGACCCGCGCTACGCCATCCCGTTGGCCGGCATCGTGCTTGGCAGTGTGCTGAACGGCGCCAGCCTGGCGCTCGATTCCATGCTCGGCGGCGTGGTGCGGGAGCGCGCCGCGATCGAGGCGCAGTTGGCGCTCGGCGTGCCATTCTACCAGGCGATCCGCGGGCTGCTGCGCAGTTCGGTGCGCCGGGCGCTGCTGCCGATCGTCAACCAGATGTCGGCGGCGGGCATCATCACCCTGCCCGGCATCATGACCGGCCAGATCCTCGCCGGCATGGACCCTCTGGAGGCGGCGAAATACCAGATCCTGCTGATTTTCCTTTTGTCCGGCGGCGCTGGCCTTGCGGCCGTTGTCGTGGTGTATCTTACCGCCAACCGGCTGACCGATGACCGGCAACGCCTGCGCATCGACCGGCTGACCGCAAGAGGCTGAAGGACCAAGCCCATGAACGTCGCCGATGTGATGACCCGCCACGTGATCTCGGTGTCGCCCGACGCCACGGTGGAAGACGCCGCAAAACAGATGCTGGAACGCGGCATCTCCGGCCTGATGGTGGTGGATGACAAGGGTGAACTCGCCGGCGTGGTGACCGAGGGCGACCTGCTGCGGCGCGACGAACTCGGCACCGAGCGGCACCGCCCCTGGTGGCTGCGCATGCTGGTCTCGCCGGGCCGGCAGGCGGCGGATTTCACCCGCACCCACGGCCGCCGGGTGCGCGACGTGATGACCGTCGATGTGGAGACCGTGGCGGCGGACGCGCCGCTGGAGACGGTGGTCGAGACGATGGAACGGCACCGCATCAAGCGCGTGCCGGTCACCGAGAATAACCGCGTGATCGGCGTGGTGTCGCGCGCCGACCTGCTGCGCGCGCTGGTCGTCGCCGAACGGCGCGAGCCGCCGATCGCGACCGACGACCGCTCGATCCGCGCGGCGATCCTGGATGCGCTGGACAAGCAATCCTGGACGCCGCTGACCACGTTGAACGTGACCGTGGCCGATCGGGTGGTGGATATCTGGGGCACCATCACCAACGAGGACGAGCGGCGGGCGATCTGCGTGATGGCCGAGAACACGCCGGGGGTGCAGCAGGTGAACGACCACCTGGTGTTCGTCGAGCCGTATTCCGGCACGGTTATCGACGGGCCGGCCGATCGGCCATGAGGGCAGGAAGTAAAGCAACATGACGCGCCCGTTCGACCTCGCCGTCATCGGCGGAGGGATCAACGGCATCGGTATCGCGCGCGACGCGGCAGGCCGCGGGCTGTCGGTGCTGCTGCTTGAGCAAGGCGATCTGGCTGGCGCGACGTCGTCGGCGTCGACCAAGCTGATCCATGGCGGCCTGCGCTACCTGGAGCACTACGCGTTCCGCCTGGTGCGCGAATCGCTCGCCGAACGCGAGGTACTGTGGCGCGCCGCACCGCATATCGCCGGGCCGCTGCGATTCGTGCTGCCGCACCATCCGGGGCTGCGGCCGCGGTGGATGATCCGCGCCGGACTGTTCCTGTACGACCATTTGGGGGGGCGGAAGCTGCTGCCCCCGACACGCACGCTGGACCTGCGGCGCGATCCGGCCGGCGTGCCGTTGCGCCCGACATTCACCACGGCGTTCGAGTATTCCGACTGCTGGGTGGACGACGCCAGGTTGGTGGTGCTGAACGCGCGCGACGCGGCGGCGCACGGGGCGGATATCCGCACGCGGACGCGTTGCGTTGCCGCGCGGATCGCCGACGGTCTCTGGCAGTTGGCATTGGAGGACGGCAGCGCTGCTCAGGCTCGCGTGCTGGTGAACGCCGGAGGACCGTTCGTGTCGCGCATCCTGTCGTCGGTGCTCGGGCATCCGACGGTGACGCCGATCCGGCTGGTGAAGGGCAGCCACATCGTCGTGCCGCGGCTCTATGCGCACGACCACTGCTACATCTTCCAGAACGCCGACGGGCGGGTGTGCTTCGCCATTCCGTATCATGACGACTTCACGCTGATCGGCACCACCGACGAGGATTACACCGGCGATCCCGCCGCGGTGGCGCCGTCGGCGGAGGAGGAACGCTATCTCTGCGCGGCGGTCAGCGCGTATCTGCGCGATCCGGTGGATCCGGCGTCGATCGTCTGGCGCTATGCGGGCGTGCGGCCACTACGCGACGATGGCGCGAGCAAGGCACAGGAGGCGACGCGCGACTATGTGCTGGAACTGCAAGCGCAGCCGGGCGAGGCTCCGGTCTTGTCGGTGTTCGGCGGCAAGCTGACGACCTACCGGCGGTTGGCCGAGGCGGCGATGGCGAAGCTGGCGCGGTTCTTTCCCGGCATGCCGGGCACGTGGACCGCTGGCGCGCCGCTGCCCGGCGGCGATTTCCCATACGACGGCGTCGAAACGGTGCGCGCCGACTTGCAGCGGCGCTATCCGTTTCTCGCCGAGCCAACCGCGCGGCGGATGGTGCGATCCTATGGCACGCTGGCCGGCGAGATGCTGGGCGATGCGCGCGATGCCGCCGATCTGGGCGGCGTGATCGGCGCCGATCTGAGCGAGCGCGAGGTGGACTGGCTGGTGCGGAACGAATGGGCGCGCACCGCCGACGACGTGCTGTGGCGGCGCAGCAAGCTCGGGCTGCGCTTCGACCCGGCGGAGACGGAAGCACTGGCGGGGTATCTGGCGCGGTCGCCGGCAACGGTCGGGTAGGCAATCCATAGCCGGTAGTTGGGACGGTAGCGTTGGAAATCAGGATCGGCAGCTTGCTTGAAGGCGCTTCGCAGGCGATCGGCGCGGTGGCCATCATCGACGTGTTTCGTGCCTTCTCCACTGCCGCCGTGGTGCTGGCCAACGGCGCATCGAAGATCACCATGGTGGGCACGGTCGATGAAGCGTTGTGGCTGCGCCGCAGCGGTGTCGGCGACGTCTGCATGGGCGAGGTGGGCGGCCGCATGCCTGCCGGGTTCGATTTCGGGAACTCGCCATTCGCGGTATCCGGTATCGACTTCCACGGCAAGGCGATCATCCAGCGGACCAGCGCCGGCACGCAGGGTATTGTCGCGGCGACGGGTGCCGACCGGCTGTTCGCCGCTGCATTGGTAACGGCAAGCGCCACGGCTCGGGCGTTGCGGTCGGGCGCTGCCGGCCAGATCACATTGGTCGCGATGGGCAATAATGCGATCGCGCGGGCCGATGAGGATGAGTTGTGCGCTCTCCACCTGCGCAATCTGCTGGAAGGCAGAAAGGGCAATCCTCAAGCCGTGCGCGAGGTGATTCTCGCCGGTGCTGACGTCGCGCGCTTCGGCGATCCGGCCCGTCCGGATTCCCACCCCGCGGACCTGGAAATCGCACTGGATATCGACCGCTACGACTTCGCGATCCGGGTCGCTATGGAGGCCGGCCGGCCGGTGGCTCGGATTGCGCATGCCGCATGAGCGATGCCGAAGTCCTGGCGCCGGTCGGGATTGTCGTCGCGCGGCATGCGGCTGGCGGCGCATTCCCGGTGTTCGAGGCGGTCAGCACGCCGGATGCGAAACCGCAGCGACGCACGATGCGCCTGGCATCGCGGCGTCCGGCGAATGGGCACGGGCCGCGCGACATGGCGATCCCGCGCGACAAGATCGCGTTCAACGAGACGGTCGGGCCGGAGCCCAGCGTCGGCAAGGCGATGGCGGGCGCGCCCGCGAAGTGACGCGGCGTTCGCGCCGATGCAACCTCGTGGCTACCGGCCGGAGCCTGCCATCGGGCACTTGACCCGGCGCGTCGGCATGACGCCGGGGGCGGCCGGTGCGAACCGGCCGAGCGTTACTCGTCCGGACCAACCCCATCGTCCGGGCCAACCCGGTCATGGCGCGCGGAGCGACGCAATCTCCCCCCGGATGTCCGACCAATGCCCGCGGAAGATTGCGTCGCTCCGCGCGCCATGACCGGGTTGGCCGCGGGACCGCCGCTTCGGGACCACCCTACTCGAGCAATTCCGGCCTGACTGAAAACGCTCTACCCCGCCGCCCTGCGGCGGTCCGCATCGTCAGTGCTGGTCATCGCCCGCAGGAACTGGGTCACCTTGTCGCGCATCGTCTCCGCCTCATGTCCGACTTCATCGGCGCCCGCCATCACCATGGCGCTGGCCGCATCCGTGCTCTCGGAGATCGCCGAGACCTCCTGTACCGCCCTGGTGGATTCGTGGGTCGCGGCGGTGACCGTCTGCACGCTGGCCGCGATATCGCGGGTCGCCGCGGCTTGTTCCTCCACCGCGGCGGCGATTGCCGTCGCGACCTCGCTCACCTCGCCGATCGCCGCGCTCACCGCACGCACGGCGGTCACGGCTTCGCCGGTCGCCGAACGGATGGCGGTGATCTGGGTGGAGATTTCCTCGGTTGCCCTGGCGGTCTGGGTGGCCAGCGCCTTCACCTCGTTGGCGACCACGGCGAAACCCTTGCCGGCCTCGCCGGCGCGCGCCGCTTCGATCGTCGCGTTCAGCGCGAGCAGATTGGTGCGTCCGGCTATGTCGGTGATCAGCCGCGCGACGTCGCCGACGCGATCGGCCGCGGCCGCCATGCCGCCCACTTTGGCATCGGTGGTCGAAGCGCACGCCACCGCTGCCTCCACCGCCTGGGTCACGCGCGATACCTGCTGGCTGATCTCGTTGATGCTGGCAGACATTTCCTCGGCCGCGGCGGCCACCGCGGCAAGATTGCTGGTGGAGGTGGCGGAACCGTCGGCGGCGCGCGCCGCACTGGCACGCGTCTGGTGCGCGGCCTCGGTCATCTCCGCCGCGGTTTTGCGCAGGGTCTCCGCCGAGCGGGCCAGGCTCGCCATTACGCCGGCGGCCGAGGTGCCAAATTCCTGCGTGTGCCGATCCAACGCCGCCTGGTGGCGCGCCTTGACTGCATTCGCCGCGTCAGCCGCCGCTTGCAGTGCGCGCGCCCGCCGCGCATTCTCGCGGAAAACCAGCATTGCCTGCGCCATCTGGCCGACTTCGTCCTTGTGGTGGAGCGCGGGAACCTCGGCGTCCAGATCGCCCGCGGCGACGCGGTGCATCGCCGCGGTCATTGCCACGATCGGGCGGGCGATCAACCGGCTGAACAAGGTGGAAAGCCCCACCGAAAGCAAAACCGCCGCCCCGGCGCCGATCGCGATGGCAAGCAGACGGGCGTGCAGCAGGGCGGTCGTCTGCCGGTCCAGTGTGTTCTCCAACCCGATCGCCGCAGCGACCAGCGTGGAGACCTCCTGCTGCGCGACCACGAATTTTTGCTCGGCGTCGGTCATGAACATGCTGGCGTTGAATGCATCCTCCTCGACAAAGGATACGGCCTGGTCTGCGGCGTTGGCATAATCGCCAACCGCCTTGGCCGCCTTCGTGGCAAGCTGCGGATCGATCGGCAGACCGGACATGGACAACGAAGCCAGCGACTGCTTGGCGCGGCCGATTGACTGGACCGCGTCGTTTTTCGCCACGCGGATGATCGGCACCTCGACATTCTGCGACTTGAGGTTGATCGCCCGATACAGCGCGGCCTGGCCGCGCGTCAGACCGATCCACGCATCACGCGCCTGGCTCATCAGGCCGACCGCGGCGCTTCGCTGTTGATTCGCAGAGGCGATCTGGATGAATCCCGAGATAGACAGACCCGCCACGCCGATCAGAACGAGCGCGCCGATCAACGCGGATATCAGCGACTTGGCGGTGATCGAAGCGTTGTTCAGCAGGCCGTGCAGGTTCATAAGTGATCTCACGTCATTTGCGCCGGAGGCGAGGTGCTGCCTCGCCTACCGACAGTCAAAGCCGGAATCGGAGCGTCAGCTCTTCACGTAGGCGCCGACACCGACGTAATCGTCGCCGACATGGATGACGTAGCAGGTCTTTGGTTCAATCGCATTGGTTTGGAGATTCCGCCATTTGAAGGTGACCCATCCGGCATCCGGGACCGACACCCATTCGCGATTGAACGGCTTGCCTTCGACATCCTTCAGCTCGAGCACGTTGCGCCCGATCAGCCCGGGATTGCTGCCATGCGCCACCATGACACCTTTGGAATCGATGACGGCAACGAACAGGTCACGGTCGTGCCATGGGCCATCCTTGGCGTTGAACTCCGGAAGCGCCTTGTCGGGGCCGACCGATTTCAGGTACTCCGCGGCCTTGATAGCCATTGCCTTGGCTTCGTCCGGCGTCGCCTGATCGGCCGCGCGTACGGCCAGGGGAAGCAGCACCGAGGCGGCGAGCGTCAGCGAGAGCAGTCGTCGTTTCATCATGCAGTCTCCTGCGAGGGGCGGCACCGATTGCTAACGATGAAGGGTTAAGAATCGGTGTGTTTTGCTCATGCGGCATACGCGCCAACGCCGACGACACCGTCGCCGGCCCGGATTTCGTATACGGTTGCGGTTTGATCTGACAGGGCAGCGGATTCTGCCATATGAAGTTCACCCAGCCGACATCCTTGCCCGCCGGGATTTCGCGATTGGACGGCTTGCCGTCCACGTCCTTGCATTCCGGCGCGGACCTGCCGATCAGGCGGAGGGGGGGCTGCCGTGCGCCACCAGAACGCCATGTGAAACCTGCACCGCCACGTAGAGACCACGGTCGCGCCAGGGCCCGTCCTTGACATCGAACGCGGCGAACGCGTTGCGGGGTTCGACTGATCGGAGATCGGCGGTGAGCATGAGCGCTGCCGCCGTCGCCGCATCTTGCGTCGCCTGACCCGTGGCCCAGCCCAGCATCGGCACGATAAGCATGGTCAGAAATACTCACGGTGCGTACATGCTTCGCCGCATGCCGAACGCCGGTCGTGATGTTTTGCTGCCAATATCGGCGTACTGTTGCGACAGGGTTAGCATCACGATGGGAATCTTGGTGATCGCGCCGGCACATTTACGCTAAAGCCGCCGGCGAAATCCAGCAATGGTCACGGCCATACGGTCGCCGATGCCGCGCTGCGGCGGCGCCAGGCGCGGCCAACGCGCCAGGTCGCGTCGCGCCAACACCGCGGGCAGCGCGGCTGCGATCGCACCGCGCGGGAGCGGCGCCCCCCTGCCCTGCCGCAACAGCGCCCGGCCTTCGTCAGCCAGCCGCATCTGCACCGCGCGCACGGGGGCAGCATCCGGCGCGGCGATCGCCGCCGCCACCGACGCACCCTGGGCAGCCAGCAGGTCGGCCGGCAGCAGGCAGCGTCCGTGCGCCGCCAGCAGTGACACGCTGCGCAGCGAGCCGGCGACGCCATAGGCGGCGCCGAGTGGCCGCAACGCGTCCGGCTCCGGCGCGCCGAGCAAACGCGCCGCGGCAACCGCGATGCCGCCGGCGCCGGCCAGCACGTAGGCGCGCCAGTCGGCGAATGTGGCGATCTCCGGCTCCGCCTCGATCTCCCGCGCGTCGATGATGGCGTGCAGGTCGGCGCGTTGCAGCTTGCCGTCGTCGATGGCGGCGGCCAGCGGCGTGGCAACCGCATGACGGCGCACGGCACCGTCGACGACCTCGCGCCACCATTGCAGGCGGATCAGCGCCAGCGTCGGCTCCGTCGCAACCTCGCGCGCGCGCGCCAGTTCATGATTGAACGCGTACAGCGCGAGCAAGGCGTCGCGTTGTTCGGGTGGTGCGAACAGGGCGGTGAGGAAGCGGTCCGGATCGTGCTGGCGCACCAGTGCGACGAGCGTCTCATCCATGTCGCGGGAGGTGGGGCGGATCGGCATGACACGCAAGCGTGAGGCGCCGACCGGGCAAGGCCGGCGGATGCACGGAGGAACCCCGGGGCTTTGCCCCTGCTACCTGGTTTGCCGAACTGACGAACGCCGGAAGACCTGGCATGGCCTGATTGGGGTGGCTTTCTCGCGTGCTGGCCGGTTCAAGCTTACCGCCTTGGGCAGTGCCACGCGTTCGCCAACCAGCACGATCCAAGCAGGCTCGCGATCGGTCTCGGCTGGTGATGTGCAGGCAAGTCGCGGACAGCGCGCCTTCGCCCGCCTTGACGCAGCGGGTATCGACCGTGCCGCGTCCGACGCGGTTGTTCCTCGGCGAGCCCTAACCATCGACCAGCCGCCCTGCTCCCTCGATCACCGCGTCCCAATCATCCACTTCGCGATTCTCCGGCGCGACCAGGACGTGCTGCACACCGGCGGCCTGGTACGCCGCAAGCCGGTCGCGCAGTTCCCCCTGGTCGCGCCCATTCCATTGCATTCGCAGCGATACGGTGAAACCCGCTTCCGGCCGCTCGGCACGCAACCGCCGCACGATGGGTGCCGCTTGCTCCGGCGTCTCGCGGCTGCCGTGCCAGCCATCGGCGAGGCGGATCGTGCGCCGCAGCGCCGCCTCCGAGCTGCCGCCGATCCACAGCGGAATGGGACTGACCGGCAGCGGCAACATCGTCATGTCGGCGATCTCGGCCGGGATGTATTTCGGCTTGAACGTCACCGGGTCCTGCGACCACACCGCGCGCATCATCGCGATACCCTCGTCCATACGCCGCCCGCGCTCATGGAACGGCGCGCCCAACGCGGCGAACTCCGGCTCCAGCCAGCCCACGCCGGCACCCAGGATCAGCCGCCCGTCGGAGAGGTTGTGCAGCGTCGCCAGCTCCTTCGCCAGCGGCAGCGGATGGCGCATCGGCAGCACCAGGACGGACGTGCCAAGACGCACGCGTTCGGTCACCGCGGCGACCCAGCTCAGCGTCACCACCGGATCGTAGAACAGCGGCGAGCGCGGAAACTGCCGGCGCGGCACGATGATATGCTCGCTGACCCAGACATCGCTGAAGCCCAGTGCCTCGGCACGGATCGCATAGCGCCGGATCAGCGCCGGCGTGGCTTGCTCGCCGGCATGCGGCAGATGAATCCCGAGTTGCATTGTCGCCTCCCTACGCCGGCGCCTCGGCTGGCAGCCGGACGAATGCGCCCTGCCGCAGCAGTTCCGCCTGCAACGGCCGGATCGGCACCGCGCGTGGCTGGACACCGAGCCGTGCCGCCAGGCCCGCCGCGGCGCCGGCGGCCTGGCCGGTCAACCAGCATTGCGGAATCTCCCGCAGAAACGAGTGGCTGGCCGCGTCGCACGAAACATGCCGCCCCGCCACCAGCAGACCGTCCAGCGAGCGCGGCACCAGGCAACCATATGGTACCGACACCGGCGGCAGCTTCGGCGACAGCGAGGGCGACACGCCGATCTCATCGGCATGGGGCGTCGCATCGCTCCATTGCTCGCGAGTCACGCGCGCCACGCCGGGCAGGCGCCGCGAATGCCGCACGCCAATCTGCGGCGCCGACAGCATCAGGAACGCGTTCTCGAATCCCGGCGCATGCGCGCGATACACCTCGAGGTGCTGCGCCATCAGCCGGTGCGAGCGTACTTCCACCTCGGTCAGGTCCTGGATATCGACCGCAGAATAGCCCGACAGCCGCGGCCCCATGAACAGCGCGACGTCGCTGCGCCAGGACACGAACGGCCGCTCGAACAGCCCGCCGCACAGCGAGCGCCCACGCTCCATGAAGGCGGAAAAGCCCGCCGCGTCGCCGGTCTTGAAGGCGATCCAGCGGCTCATGTCGCAGCCCGCCCAGATCCAGGCGGTGTTCATGCAGTGGTGGATGTCGCGCTGCTCGATGTCGGTCTCGGCGCCCGCTCCGGCACGGCCGAAGATGTCGCCGTCGCCGGTGCAGTCCACCGTGACGCGCGCGCGGATTGCCAGCCGGCCTTCCTTGCTCTCGAACACCACGCCCGCCACGGCGCCATCCGCAAGGATCGGCGCGGTGCCCATGCCGTGCAACAGCAGGTGCACGCCGCTCTCCAGCACCAGTTCCTGACTGGCGAGCTTCAGGCGCTCCGGGTCGATGGTCGGCGACCAGGTCACGATGCCGTGATAGGCGGCGGTGCGCTCGCGCCAGTAAGCGGCGGTCGCGGCGTCGGCGCTGCCCCATGATCCACGCGGCGGCCCGGCGACGGCGTCCTTCGGCAGCCGATCGAGCAAGTCGCTGGCGATGCCGCGGATCACCGGCATGCCGCTCCAGTCGGTCATGCGGTCGATCCAGATGACGAGACCGCCGGTGGAGAGGCCACCGAGGTGGTTGTAGCGCTCCAGCAGCGCGACATCGGCGCCGGTGCGCGCCGCCGCCACCGCGGCCGCGGTGCCCGAAGGTCCGCCGCCCACCACGAGCACGTCACAGTCGCGCAATACCGGAATGGCGCGCGCCGCTTCGTGCACCACGCCGCCCGGCCGCTCCCGGCGCGGCAGGAGGCGGCCCGCGGCAAAGATGTCCGACTCGAAGAAGAACGACTGGTTGGTCTGGCGCACCGCCTGCGCTGCGTCGGGCTTGTCCTGGCTCATCGCGTGGCTCCTGATCCGAGCGGAGTTGGGCAGGTCTGGCTGCGGCGGGTCAAGCGCCGCGGCTGCCACAGCCTGCGTCGCAAGCGAGGCGCCCTGCCTGGCCGGGGCGCCTCGCTTGCGCGGCGGGGGCGGGGCTGTATCCTGCGCCGCGTCGGCACCGACAATGAACGGCGCCGCGTTCGCCCGGCCGGTCGAGCGGCCTCGTCGAACCCCAATGCTTCACTGCAACCCGGCGGAGGATGCCAATGGCTTTCGAACTACCAACCCTGCCCTACTCCAAGACGGCTCTCGCGGCGCAGGGCATGTGCGAGGAAACGCTCGACCTGCACCACGGCAAGCACCATCAGGCCTATGTCACGGCGCTGAACGGCTTCGTCGAGAAGGACGCGTCGCTGCAGGGCAAGTCGCTCGAGGACATCGTCAAGGCGACGGCCGCCGCCGGCGGACCGGTGTTCAACAATGCCGGGCAGCATTGGAACCACATCGTGTTCTGGCAGTGCATGAGCCCGAAGGGCGGCAGCATCCCGGGCGCGCTGGAGAAGAAGATCAACGAGGACCTGGGCGGCGTGGCGCAGTTCAAGGACGCGTTCAAGGCGGCCGGCGTCAGCCAGTTCGGCTCCGGCTGGGCCTGGCTGGTGGTGGGCTCGGACGGCAAGTTGAAGGTGACCAAGACGCCGAACGGCTCCAACCCGCTCGCCACCAATGAGGGCAAGGTGCTGCTGGGTTGCGATGTGTGGGAGCACAGCTACTACCTGGACTTCCGCAATCGCCGGCCGGACTACCTGCAAAACTGGCTCGACAAGATTGCCAACTACGAGTTTGCCGAGGCGCAATTGCAGTCGGCCTGAACATACCGCTGCGCGAAGCGCGATCTGTTGTGCAACTCCGCCGCCGGCCCGGGCCGGCGGCGGAGTTTTTTTCGTCTTGCTTGAACCTGTGGATAATTTATGATCGCCTGAGGATATTGCGTTCGACTGACGAATCGGGCTGACCAAAGGCAAAACGACAATGGCTGAATCGACTGATACAGTATTGGGACTGACAGCTCAGATCGTCAGTGCCCATGTGGCGAAGAATACGGTGGAACCGGAGAAGCTGCCGGAACTGATCCGCGAGGTGTACCGCACGCTGGCCAGCGTCGGCGAGGAACCCGCGGAATCGGCCAAGCCGAAAGCGGCCGTGCCGCCCACCAAGTCGGTGTTCGCCGACTACATCGTCTGTCTTGAAGACGGCAAGAAGATGAAGATGCTGAAGCGGCATCTGATGACCGACCACAAGCTGACCCCGGATCAGTATCGGGCGCGCTGGGGCCTGCCCTCGACCTATCCGATGGTAGCGGCGAATTATGCCAAGACCCGATCCGCCCTGGCCAAGAAGATTGGTCTTGGGCAGAAACGATCCATGCCGCGCAAGGCGGGACGCAAGCGCAACGCCAAGGTGTGACGCCACGTCCGGTTTGCCGGCTTCCGGCGATACCGTCGGCGCCGCCGCCTCGCCGGACGTCGCCATTGCAGGAACGCCATTGTGACCTACCTGCCGCCATTCAATAAGATCAAGGCCCGGGTGCACATCGCCAATGAGAAGGGCGAGTTGACGGTCAACGCGAGCTACGAGGAATTCCGCGGCATGCTCAGCGCGGTGCTGTCGGTGATCGAGGTCGACGAGCCCTGGTATCTCGCGAAATACCCGGACGTGGTCGAAGGGATCAAGGCCGGCAAGGTGAGGTCGGCGCAGGACCATTTCGTGCACAATGGCTATTTCGAGGGGCGTCTGCCGTTCGCGATCAAGGTCGATGAGCGTTGGTACCTCACGCAGAACCCGGCCGTGGCGGACCAGATCCGCTCCGGCCTGCTGGAGTCCGGCCAGCAGCATTTCGATCACGACGGCTATCGGGAGGGTCGCCTGCCCTTCCCGCTCTGATGCGCACCGGTGCTCCGGCGCAGCGGCGATGTCGTGTTATGCTCCTGCCGGCTGCGACCCCGCGGCCAACCCCGGCGTGGCGCGCGAAGCGAGGCAATCTCCGCGGAATATCGCGGCACCCTGCGCATGCGATGGCTGCGCGTCGCGGGCAAGAAACAAACTCCCCCTGCCGCGGCCGCCGCGGTTTCATCCAGCGCGGCGGCCGCCGGCGGCCGGTGGTCAACGCGCAATGACACCGCTACCGCGGCCACGCAGCGGCAGCGTCAAAACACCGGAGCAGGGCGGTCCATCGCGCGGTGATGGGTCAGCCGGCACGTCGCCGCGCCCTGGCCGGACAGGCACCGCGCTGACACACTGGCCGCGGTTTCTCGCGAGATCATCACATGCAGCGTCGTCATCTCGGCCAGCTTCAGGTGTCCGCCATCGGACTTGGCTGCCTCACGCTCACCGAAGCCTATGGCACCCCGCCGGCCGAAGCCGATGCCATTGGCATCATCCATCGCGCCGCGGCGCTCGGCATCGACTTTCTCGATACCTCCGACGCCTACGCCAAGGGCGCCAACGAGACGCTGGTCGGGCAGGCGATCGCCGGCCGCCGCGACGACTATGTGGTGGCGAGCAAGTTCGGCAACCTGCGCAAGCCGGACGGCACGCCCACGGCCGACGGCCGGCCGGCCTACGTGGCGCAGGCTTGCGAGGCGAGCCTGCGGCGGCTGAACATCGACACGATCGACCTGTATTACATCCACCGCGTCGATCCGACGGTGCCGATCGAGGACACCGTCGGCGCGATGGCCGACCTCGTGCGCGCGGGAAAAGTGCGCTGCCTGGGGATTTCCGAGGCGGCGCCGGCAACCATCCGGCGCGCCCATGCGGTGCATCCGATGAGCGCGGTGCAGATCGAATATTCGTTGTGGACCCGCCACGTCGAGACCGAGGTGCTGGGCGTCTGCCGCGAACTCGGCATCGGCTTCGTCGGCTACAGCCCGCTGGGGCGCGGCTTCCTCGCCGGTGCCATCACCACCGAGCCGCCGGTCGGCGACATCCGCCACGGCATGCCACGCTTTTCCGGCGACAATCTGCGGCACAACCTGGCGCTGCTGGCGGAGTTCCGGCGCATCGCGGCGGCGGAGGGCTGCACGCCGGCGCAGCTCGCGCTGGCCTGGCTGCTGTCGCGCGGGCAGGACGTGGTGCCGATCGTCAGCAGCAGCCGGCGCGAGCGGCTGGAGGAGAACGCCGCGGCGGCGGGTTTGTCTCCGTCCGCCGCAACGCTGGCGGCGATCGAACGGCTGTTCGCGCCGGATAACGTCGCCGGGCCGCGTTACGGTGCGATGGCGGCGCGCGTCGTGGGGTTGTGAAGGCAACGTTCTGCCCCCTCCCCTTGCGGGCTGCGGCAGGCCCACAAACCCGCGATGAATTGCCCGCCCACATGCGCCGCGGATCGGGTCGAGGCGACGCAGCGTGATGCAGGGTGTTCGGTCCGGCGGAGGAATCATCCGCCGCCGTTACCTCCCTGTTCACCAATCCGGCCGCAGCATGGCCCGGAACATTCACCGGCCCGGTCCCCCGATGCGCGCCTTCGGCACACCCGCCCCGAGCCACTCGATGGCACGGGTCAACACCTTCGCCTTCTCGGGGATCGAGGCGGTGCCGGTCGAGGTGCAGGTGCAGATCTCCGGTGGCACGCCGGCCTTCCTGGTGGTCGGACTGCCCGACAAGGCGGTCGGCGAGGCCCGCGAGCGGGTGCGGGCCGCGTTCAGCGCCATGGGCCTGTCGCTGCCGCCGCGCCGCATCCTGATCAACCTGAAGCCCGCCGACCTGCTGAAGGAGGGCAGCCATTTCGACCTGCCGCTGGCCCTTGGCGTGCTGGCCGCGATGGACGTGCTGCCGCGCGACGAGATCACCGGCTACGCCGCCCTGGGTGAGCTGTCGCTCGACGGCTCGCTGAACCCGGTTGCCGGGGTGCTGCCGGCGGCGATCGGCGCCTCGGCGCGCGATCTCGGACTGATCTGCCCGGCGGGGCAGGGCGGCGAGGCGGCCTGGGCCGGGCGCATCGAGGTGCTGGCGCCGGCCGACCTGCTATCGCTGATCAACCACTTCCGCGGCACCCAGGTGCTGACCCCGCCTGATCCGGCCGGCGTGGCGGAGGCCGGCCGCGCCCCCGACCTGGCCGATGTGAAGGGCATGGAAACTGCGCGCCGCGCGGTGGAGATCGCTGCCGCCGGCGGCCACAACCTGTTGCTGATCGGTTCCCCCGGCGCCGGCAAATCGATGCTTGCCGCCAGGCTGCCCGGATTGCTGCCCGACCTGGCGCCGCGCGAGGCGCTGGAGGTCAGCATGATCCACAGCGTCGCCGGCCTGCTGGCAGGGGGCCGCCTGGTGATGCGCCCGCCGTATCGCGAGCCGCACCACTCCGCCTCGCAGGCGGCACTGAGCGGCGGCGGGCAGCGCGCGCGGCCCGGCGAGGTCAGCCTGGCGCATCGCGGCGTGCTGTTCCTCGACGAGCTGCCGGAGTTTCCCCGCCCGGCGCTGGATTCGCTGCGCCAGCCGATGGAGACCGGCCGCACCACGGTATCGCGCGCCACCGCGCACATCACCTATCCGGCACGCTTCCAGTTGGTGGCGGCGATGAACCCGTGCCGCTGCGGCTTCCTCGGCGATGCGACGCGCGAGTGCGGCCGGGCACCGCGCTGCGGCGAGGACTACCAGAACCGGGTCAGCGGCGCGGTGCTGGACCGCATCGACCTGACAGTGGAGGTGCAGCCGGCCTCGGCTGCGGAGCTTGCCCGGGCGCCACCCGGGGAAGCCAGCGAAGCGGTTGCGGCGCGGGTGGCCCGGGCGCGGAGTGCGCAGCTTGCGCGCTATGGCGCCGCGGGGCCGCTGTGCAATGCCGAGGTGGACATGGCGGCGGTCCGGCTGGCGCCGGACGCGCAGGCGCTGGCAAGCCAGGCGATGGACAAGCTGCGCCTGTCGCCGCGTGGCTACACGCGGGTGCTGCGCGTGGCCCGCAGCATCGCCGATCTGGCCGGTGCCGCGGTGGTGGGCCGGGTGCATGTCGCCGAAGCTCTGGCGTTCCGGCATCGCGTGCATGGGCGGAAGGGGTGAGGGGCACCAGGTCCGACCCTGCGACCAAATGGGTGTTTCGCGGGTGTTGGACGACTCTTCTAATGTCAGAAGTAAGGTAATAACTTTAATGCATTGATTCATCGATCTAATGGCTGATATAGGTTGCGCGCAGGAGCAGGCGCCAAGGGGTGGCGATCTGTGTGCTTCCTGCCCTCCCGCCGGTGACTTCCCGGTGGCTTGTGAGGAGCTCGCTATGCCTGAGCTTGTGGTTCTGGCATCGGCGGCCCCTTGGCACCCTGACCCTTACTGCATTGACGGGGCGCAAATAGGCGACATGGCAAAATTCGGTGAGGCACCCACGGACACGGCGCTAGTACGCCTGAGAAATGGCGACGGGCGCCTGGTGACGTGCCGCGCTGTCTTCGCCGCTGGCCTCGACAGGCTCGCGATCTGACCAAGAGCGCGTGCGGATCGCGCGAGGGTTGGCCAGGTTACGCGCCCCGCGACTCTGCGAACGTCAAGGCGTCGCTCGGGGGCAGCGACAGGCTCCGCGTTGGCGACTGGCGCGTGATCTGTACACGGCTGGACAACGTGTTGATCATGCTGACGCTCCGCGTCGGTCATCGCCGCGAGGTCTATCGCTGATAGCCGCCCGTCTGGTGCCGTCCGCGTTGCCAGCAGCACGGAATTGGTCTCACCCTGCCGCCTTGGAACCGCCAGGAGATAGATCATGTTCATCGCGATGAACCGCTTCAAGGTCGTGCGCGGCGCGGAAGCGGACTTCGAGCAAGTCTGGA